>Ga0247821_10001912_pt1 | contig 11607 bp, 10 predicted proteins | sample 13C_Glycerol_Day_FD_192481 | JGI IMG/M metagenome (GOLD analysis project Ga0247821, IMG submission 192481) | Soil microbial communities from agricultural site in Penn Yan, New York, United States - 13C_Glycerol_Day14 | ecosystem: Environmental > Terrestrial > Soil > Agricultural land | place... | reverse complement strand
TCTGCTGACGGGGGTGCTGCTGGGCTTTGCCCTGACGCTGCTGAAACTGGCATTCAAGGCGGCACGCCTGAAGATCAACCTGGTGAGCCTGGACCAGCCCGGGCACATGGAGCTGCGCCTGGGAGGTGCTGCTACGTTCCTCAAGGTGCCTGCGCTGACCCAGGTGCTGGATACCGTACCGGCGGGGACCACGCTGCATGTGCCGTTGGGCAACCTCAGCTATATCGACCACTCTTGCCTTGAATTGCTTGAGGACTGGAGCCGGAGCAATGCCGCCCATGGGTCGCGGTTGGTGATCGAGCAGCGGCGGTTGAAGCGGCGGATCGAGGGGCGGATGCGCACTTCTGCTGGGATTGGCGCCTAGTTGCGACCATTTTCGTAGACTGAGCTGGACTCTTCGCGGGACAAGCCCGCTCCCACAGGTTATGTACTGCTCTTCAGAGCAACACCGTACTTGTGGGAGCGGGCTTGTCCCGCGAAGAGGCCAGCTCAGACACCATCAACGTCGAAATCAGGCGGGCTGGCCCAGCTCCACGCCCAGCTGGCGCGACAGGCATGGCCAGCGCTTCCAGGCGGCGCCGGTTTCCGGGCTGCACAGGGCCTCGCGATAGGCCTCCACCGACTCTGCCGCAAAGCTTTCGTCGTTGAGCATCTCATCCACCGAATGGTGCACAACCTCATCCAGCTGGTTGGCAAAGGTCTCGCCGATCAGCTGATGCGCGATCAGGTTGGCCAGGGTGGTATCGAAAGGAATCAGCGGCTGCTGGAAATGGCGGATGTACAGGTCGTTCACTTCTTCCACCAGGCGATGCGCCAGGTAGGCTTCATCCAGCAGGCAGTCCAGGCCAACCTGCCCCTGCATCACGCTCGGTGGTTGCAGGAAATAGGCCTCGGCGATCTTCAGAACCGGTTTGATCTGCGACTCGATACCGGCTTCGCGGGCCACCTCATGGGCAGCCTCGATCAGCTCCGGAACCTGGTCGATGTAAGCGCTGACGAAGCGCGCCAAAGTACCCTGGGCGTCCTGCTCAGGCAGTTGGATCGAGGGGTGCAGGTGTGGCAGTTGCAGCTCGAGACGCTCTTTCAGTTGACCGGTACGGCCTTCGTGATCGTGGGCTTGGCTAATTTGCTCGCGTACAGCAGCGATGTTCATGACAACTCCAGGGACAAGACGTTTCAAACGGAAGACACTAAATTAGCTCGGTATACCGAATACCTAAGACTCATTTGTTATAAATCTCGCAAACGTGTGCGCTGTTGGGTATAACCAAGTGCCACCATTATGCCAGACCCTATCTAGCGCGCGGCTTGCGCGTCATTTCACAATTTCATGCAGTTCATTTCTCCCCTCGCGTTGCGTGCCATTGGTCGGTGTCTATACTCGGGTTGAACGTGATTCGTTGATGAGGCCCGTCTGCTTTCGCAGGGGGCTCGGTCGTCGAAGTCAGGCAGTCTTGACCGCCGTTCCCGCTTGCCGCAGGCCACGCCTTCGGGACAACAAGAACTAGAAGGGGAACCCGCAATGATGCGACATCCACATGTCTGGATGGGCCTTCTGTTGTGGTCGGTTTTCGGTCAGGCCAACGCCGCCTGGACCGTGAACATGGCGCCAGGGGCGACGGAAGTCTCCAACGCCGTGTTCGACCTGCACATGACCATCTTCTGGATCTGCGTGATCATCGGCGTCGTGGTGTTCGGCGCGATGTTCTGGTCCATGGTCCTGCACCGGCGTTCCACTGGCCAGCAGGCCGCGCATTTCCACGAGCATACCTGGGTGGAAATCCTCTGGACCGTGGTCCCCTTCCTGATTCTCGTGGCCATGGCCATTCCCGCCACCAAGACCCTGATCGACATCTACGACGCCAGTGAGTCGGACATCGACATTCAGGTCACCGGCTACCAGTGGAAATGGCACTACAAATACCTGGGCCAGGACGTGGAGTTCTTCAGCAACCTGGCTACCCCTGCCGATCAGATCCACAACAAGGCCGCCAAGGACGAACATTACCTGCTCGAAGTCGACCAGCCGCTGGTGCTGCCGGTGGGGGCGAAAGTGCGCTTTCTGGTGACCGCCGCCGACGTGATCCATTCCTGGTGGGTACCGGCCTTCGCGGTCAAGCGTGACGCTATCCCGGGGTTCGTCAACGAAGCCTGGACGCGCATCGAGAAGCCCGGCATCTACCGCGGCCAGTGCACCGAGCTGTGCGGCAAGGACCACGGCTTCATGCCGGTGGTGGTCGAGGTCAAGTCCAAGGCCGACTACGACACCTGGCTCGCCGAGCGCAAGGCCGAGGCGGCCAAGCTCAAGGAGCTGACCAGCAAGGAATGGACCCTCGAAGAGCTGGTCGAGCGCGGCGACAAGGTCTACCACACCACCTGCGTCGCCTGTCACCAGGCCGAAGGCCAGGGCCTGCCGCCGATGTTCCCGGCGCTCAAGGGCTCGAAGATCGCCACCGGGCCGAAGGAAGGCCACCTGGGCATCGTCTTCCATGGCAAGCCTGGCACTGCCATGGCCGCATTCGGCAAGCAGCTGTCGGAAGTCGACATCGCCGCCGTGGTCACCTACGAGCGCAACGCCTGGGGCAACAACAAGGGCGACATGGTCACGCCGAAGGACGTGCTGGCGCTCAAGCAGGCAGAAGCGCAATGAACCGGGTTACTCGCGGCAATCAATGGATTGCAGGAGACAGGACATGAGTGCAGTGATCGACGACCACGCCCACGGCCATGACCACGCACATGGCCCGGCCAAGGGCCTGATGCGCTGGGTGCTGACCACCAACCACAAGGACATCGGCACGATGTACCTGTGGTTCAGCTTCATCATGTTCCTGCTCGGCGGCTCGTTCGCCATGGTGATCCGCGCCGAACTGTTCCAGCCCGGGCTGCAGATCGTGCAACCTGAGTTCTTCAACCAGATGACCACCATGCACGGCCTGATCATGGTGTTCGGCGCGGTGATGCCGGCCTTCGTCGGCCTGGCCAACTGGATGATCCCGCTGATGATCGGCGCGCCGGACATGGCCCTGCCGCGGATGAACAACTTCAGTTTCTGGCTGTTGCCGGCGGCCTTCCTGCTGCTGGTTTCGACCTTGTTCACCCCGGGCGGCGGGCCCAACTTCGGCTGGACCTTCTATGCGCCGCTGTCGACCACCTACGCACCGGCCAGCGTCACCTTCTTCATCTTCGCCATTCACCTGATGGGCATCAGCTCGATCATGGGCGCGATCAACGTGATCGCCACCATCCTCAACCTGCGCGCACCCGGCATGACATTGATGAAGATGCCATTGTTCGTCTGGACCTGGCTGATCACCGCGTTCCTGCTCATTGCGGTGATGCCGGTGCTGGCCGGCGTGGTGACCATGATGCTGATGGACATCCACTTCGGCACCAGTTTCTTCAGCGCCGCCGGCGGCGGCGACCCGGTGCTGTTCCAGCACGTGTTCTGGTTCTTCGGCCACCCCGAGGTGTACATCATGATCCTGCCGGCCTTCGGCGCGGTCAGTTCGATCATCCCGGCGTTTTCGCGCAAGCCACTGTTCGGCTACACCTCGATGGTCTATGCCACCGGGGCCATCGCCTTCCTGTCGTTCATCGTCTGGGCCCACCACATGTTCGTGGTCGGCATCCCGGTGGTCGGTGAGCTGTTCTTCATGTACGCCACCATGCTGATTGCGGTGCCCACCGGGGTGAAGGTGTTCAACTGGGTCAGCACCATGTGGGAAGGCTCGCTGACCTTCGAGACACCGATGCTGTTCGCCATCGCCTTTGTCATCCTGTTCACCATCGGTGGCTTCTCCGGGCTGATGCTGGCGATTGCTCCCGCCGACTTCCAGTACCACGACACCTACTTCGTGGTGGCGCATTTCCACTACGTGCTGGTGCCGGGGGCGATCTTCGGCATCTTCGCCTCGGCCTACTACTGGCTGCCGAAGTGGACCGGGCACATGTACGACGAAACCCTCGGCAAGCTGCACTTCTGGCTGTCGTTCGTCGGCATGAACATGGCCTTCTTCCCCATGCATTTCGTTGGCCTGGCCGGCATGCCACGGCGCATCCCCGACTACAACCTGCAGTTCGCCGACTTCAACATGGTGTCGTCGATCGGTGCCTTCATGTTCGGCGCCACGCAGATCTTCTTCCTGTTCATCGTCATCAAGTGCATCCGCGGCGGCGCGCCGGCACCGGCCAAGCCGTGGGACGGTGCCGAGGGCCTGGAGTGGTCGATCCCCTCGCCTGCGCCCTACCACACCTTCCAGACGCCACCGGAAGTGAAATAGGGAACCGCCATGACCGGCCAACCGCTCAAACGCCTGGTGCTGCGCCTGCTGATGCTGACGGTGGTGATGTTCGCCTTCGGCTTCGCCCTGGTGCCGATCTACGACGTGATGTGCAAGGCCTTCGGCATCAATGGCAAGACCGGTGGGCAATACGAAGGCAGCCAGGTCAGCGACCCGACGCGTTCGGTGCGGGTGCAGTTCATGTCGACCAATGCCGGTGACATGGTCTGGGACTTCTATTCCACCGCCGACCAGATCGAGGTCAACCCGGGGGCGGTCAACCAGATGATCTTCATCGCCCACAACCCGACCGACCGGCCCATGAGTGCCCAGGCCATACCGAGCATCACCCCGGCCGAAGCCGCGGCGTACTTCCACAAGACCGAGTGCTTCTGCTTTACCCAGCAGGTGCTGCAGCCCGGCGAACGCATCGAAATGCCGGTGCGCTTCATCGTCGACCGCGACCTGCCGGCCAGCGTGAAGCACCTGACACTGGCCTACACCTTGTTCGACATCACCGCTCGCCACCCGCCGGTCGCCCACAACGCGGCCCAGGACGTCCAGGGCGCCCGTTAAGGGAAGGAGAACAGCAATGGCAAGTCACGAGCACTACTATGTTCCGGCGCAGAGCAAGTGGCCGATCATCGCCACCATCGGCATGTTCATCACCGTGTTCGGCCTGGGTACCTGGTTCAACGACCTCAAGGCCGGCCACCCCGACTCCCACGGGCCGCTGATCTTCTTCGTCGGTGCGCTGTTCCTGGTCTACATGCTGTTCGGCTGGTTCGGGGCGGTGGTCAAGGAAAGCCGAGCCGGGCTCTACAGCTCGCAGCTCGACCGCTCGTTCCGCTGGGGCATGAGCTGGTTCATCTTCTCTGAAGTGATGTTCTTCATGGCCTTCTTCGGCGCGCTGTTCTATGTGCGCGTGCTGGCCGGGCCGTGGCTCGGTGGCGAGGGTGCCAAGGGGGTCGCGCACATGCTCTGGCCCAGCTTCGAATTCGCCTGGCCACTGCTGCACACGCCAGACCCCAAGCTGTTCCCGCCGCCCAAGGAAGTCATCGACCCGTGGCACCTGCCGCTGATCAACACCATTCTGCTGGTCAGCTCCAGCGTGACCATCACCATCGCCCACCACGCCCTGCGCCGTGACCATCGCGGTGCGCTGAAGCTGTGGATGGCGCTGACCATCATTCTGGGCATCAGCTTTATCACGTTGCAGGCCTACGAGTACCACGAGGCCTATACCAAGCTGGGGCTGACCCTCGGTTCGGGGATCTACGGCGCGACGTTCTTCATGCTCACGGGCTTCCACGGTGCCCACGTGACCCTGGGCACGATCATCCTGATCGTCATGTTCGCGCGCATCCTGCGCGGGCATTTCAACCCCGAGAAACACTTCGGTTTCGAAGCGGCCAGCTGGTACTGGCACTTCGTCGATGTGGTGTGGGTGGGGTTGTTCATCTTTGTGTATGTGCTTTAGGGCCCTATCGCCAGCAAGCTGGCTCCCACATGTTCACCACAGCTTTCAAGAGCGGCGCTGAACCCTGTGGGAGTCGGCTTGCCGGCGATAGGGTCAGTACGAATTCAGAAGGGAGCATGCGAGACAAGCTGGCCACTGATGAAGCCATACGCCACCAGGCCAATGGTCAGGCTGGCCAAGGTGACACGCACGGTCAGCGCCTTCAGCAGGCGGGTCGAGTTCTCATCGTCCTTGACCAGAAACACCAGGCCACTGAACAGGCTGGCAACCGTGGCCAACAGCAGCAGGACAATCGCGGCCTTGAGCATGGCGACAACTCCGGGGGAATGCAGTGATGAATACAAGTATAGCGACTGACCCGACGAGCCTTCGATGAGGCCCTTTCGCCCAGGCTGGATACCGACCCTGGTGGTGCTCGCGCTACTACCGGGGTTGGTTGCGCTGGGCTGCTGGCAGCTTGGCCGGGCCGAGGAGAAGCGCGCGCTCCTGGCTACCTACGCCCAGCGCAGTGCTGATGCGCCGGTGGCCATTTCCAGCTTGCAGCAAAGCAGCGATCCGGCCTTCCGCCAGGTCCACCTGTATGGCCGTTTCGATGCCGAGCACAGCCTGCTGCTGGACAACCGCATACGTGACGGGCAGGCCGGTGTCGAGCTGCTGCAGCCGTTCCACGATCAGCCCAGCGGCCTGTGGCTGTTGGTCAACCGTGGCTGGCTGGCGTGGCCCGACCGGCGTGTGCCGGTGCATTTCGACACGCCCAGCCAGGCGTTGGCCCTGGATGCCTCGGTGTACGTGGCGCCGGGCAGCACCTTCCAGTTGCACCCCGACCCGGCGGGCGGCCAGTGGCCGCACCTGCTGACGGCCATACACCCCGAACAGCTGTGGCAGCAGCTCGACCGCGAGGGCTTTGCCTATGAGCTGCGCCTGCAGCCCGGCCCGGCCAGCTACCGCCTGGACTGGCCGGTCGTCGCCATGGGCCCGGAAAAGCACCTGGGCTACGCCGTGCAGTGGTTTGCCCTGGCCGGCGCCCTGGTGCTGCTCTACCTCTACTTTGGTTGGCACAACAAGAAAAAGGAGAATCACCATGGCCGCCGCCACCACTCCACTGGACGCGCCTGAACGTGGCAAACCCAGAGCCCGCGGGCGTTTGCAGCTGATCCTGATCCTCCTGGTGGTGCTTGGGCCGATGATCCTGGCCACCAGCATGTACAAGCTCAAGTTCTGGGTGCCGGACGGGCGCAGCTATCACGGGGCGATGGTGGGCAACGGCCAGAGTCGGGCCGATATCGGCATCACGGGCGAGGACGCACGTTGGCAGCTGCTGGTCGCTGCACCCGAGGCCTGTGCCGAAGATTGCCAGCGCCTGGTGTACCTGGCGCGGCAGATCCAGGTCGGCCTGGGCCGTGACGCCAGCCGCGCCAGCCATGCCCTGGCCGCTGGCCAGCCGTTGAGCGCGGATTACCAGGAGCTGCTGGGGCGGGAGTACCCGCAGCTGCAACGTTATCCACTGGATGCCCCGCACTACGTGCAGAAGGTCGGCGAACCCGGTCCGCAGCTGTGGATCGTCGACCCGCACGGCAACCTGGTGCTGCGCTATGACGGCAAGGTCAACGGCAAGCATGTGCTGGACGACCTGCGCCACCTGCTCAAGCTGTCCAACATCGGCTAGGAGCCTGCCATGGCCAGACCTGGATTTCGCCTTGCTGTGTTCGCCACCCTGCTGGCACTGCTGGTCGTCCTGCTCGGTGCCTACACCCGCCTGACCCATGCCGGCCTGGGCTGCCCCGACTGGCCGGGTTGCTATGGCTTCATCAGCGTGCCCAAGACCGATGCCCAGCTGGCCCATGCCGAGCTGCACTTCCCCGAGCACCCGGTGGAAGAAGCCAAGGGCTGGGCCGAGATGGTTCATCGCTACTTCGCCGGGACCCTGGCACTGGTGATTGCCCTGCTGGCCTTGCAGGCTGTTCGGCGCCATGCCCGCGACGGTCAGCCCTACCGCCTGCCCGTGCTGTTGCTGGGCGTGGTGCTGGCCCAGGCGGCGTTCGGCATGTGGACGGTGACGCTGAAGCTGTGGCCGCAGGTGGTCACCGCGCATCTGCTCGGCGGCTTCACCACCCTGAGCCTGCTGTTGCTGCTGTCCCTGCGTCTATCCCGGGCCTTTGCGCCCTTGCCGAAGTTGCCCTTGAGCCTGCGCCGGATCGCTGCGTTGGCGTTGCTGGTGGTCATCGGCCAGATCGCCCTGGGCGGCTGGGTCAGTGCCAACTATGCGGCGGTCGCCTGCATCGACTTGCCCACTTGCCATGGCCAGTGGTGGCCGGCAGCGGACTTCAGCAACGGCTTCCACCTGACCCAGCACGTCGGCCCCAACTACCTGGGCGGGCAGCTGGACAGCGATGCGCGCACGGCCATCCATATCAGCCATCGCCTCGGTGCCCTGCTGGTCACCTGCGTGCTGCTGATGCTCAGCTGGAAGCTGTATCGCTGTGGCCTGCAAGGCCTCGCGTGCCTGGTGCTGTGCGCCTTGGCGCTGCAGGTTGGCCTGGGCATCAGCAACGTGGTGTTCCAGTTGCCGCTGGCCGTGGCGGTGGCGCACAACGCCGGCGGCGCCCTGTTGCTGCTGAGCATGGTGCTGGTCAACTACCGAATCCGCGTGGTCGACAAGGTGCGCATGGGTGTCGGCCAGGGTTGGCGCTTGCGGCCGGTGGCTGGCGTGGCCATCTCCCAGCACATGAGGAACGGCTCGTGGCGACGCTTCTGAGTGCCTGGCGTGCCGGCTGGCGCGACTACCTGGAGCTGACCAAGCCCAAGGTCGTGGTGCTGATGCTGATCACCTCGCTGGTGGGGATGCTGCTCGCGACCCGGGCGGGCGTGAGCTGGAACGTGCTGCTGTTCGGCAACCTGGGCATCGGCCTGTGCGCGGGCGGTGCGGCAGTGGTCAACCACGTGGTGGACCGGCGTATCGACGCGCTGATGGCGCGCACCCACAAACGCCCTGTCGCCCAAGGGCGGGTCGAGCCGCTGCCGGCGCTGTTGTTCGCGCTTGCCCTGGCGCTACTGGGCATGGCCTTGCTGCTGGTGTTCACCAATGCCCTCACCGCCTGGCTCACCCTGGCCTCGCTGCTCGGTTATGCGCTGCTCTACACCGGCTTTCTCAAGCGGGCGACTCCCCAGAACATCGTCATCGGCGGCCTGGCCGGGGCGGCCCCGCCGTTGCTCGGCTGGGTAGCGGTGAGCGGGCATATCAGCGCCGAGCCATTGCTGCTGGTGCTGATCATCTTCGCCTGGACGCCCCCGCACTTCTGGGCCCTGGCCCTGCACCGCAAGGCCGAATACGCCAAGGCCGATATCCCGATGCTGCCGGTGACCCACGGCGAGCGCTACACCAAGCTGCATATCCTGCTCTACAGCCTGATTCTGCTGGCGGTGACCCTGCTGCCCTATGCCATCCACATGAGCGGCCCGCTCTACCTGGCCTGTGCTCTCGCCCTGGGCCTGCGCTTCCTGCACTGGGCCTGGGTGTTGTACCGTGGCAGCCGGCCGCACGCGGCGATCGGCACCTTCAAGTACTCTATCGGCTACCTGTTCGCGCTGTTCGTCGCGTTGCTCGTTGATCACTACCTGTTGCTGAGCCTATGACCAGAACCCAGAAAACCGTCTTCATCCTCGTTGCCGTCGTCGCGCTGATCCTGGGCCTGACCGTCAACAAGGTGCTCAATGGCCACGATCAGCCCAACCCGACCGAGCTGATCGACGCCGGCATCATCCTCCTGCCGCAGAGCCGCACGGTGGCCGATGTGACCATGACCAACCAGGATGGCCAGCCGGTGCAGCTGGACGATCTCAAGGGCAAATGGTCGCTGCTGTTCTTCGGCTACACCTACTGCCCGGACATCTGCCCGACCACCTTGGCCCAGCTGCGCCAGGTGAAGAGCGAGCTGCCGAAGGAGGCCGTGGACCGTTTGCAGGTGGTGCTGGTGAGCGTGGACCCGAATCGCGATACGCCGAACCAGCTCAAGCAGTACCTGGGCTACTTCGACAAGGATTTCGTGGGGGTGGCGGGGTCGATCGAGGATACCCAGAAGCTCGCCAATGCCTTGAGCATTCCGTTCATTCCGGCCGATACCAGCAAGCCTGGGTATACCGTGGATCACAGCGGCAACCTGGCCGTTGTCGGGCCGGATGGGCGTCAGCGTGGGTTCATTCGCGCGCCGTTCAATAACCAGAAGCTGGTGGCGCAGCTGCCGGGGTTGGTCAAGCGGGATTGATAGTCGCGGGTCGGTTAGGATGACTGCCCGTTCACATGGCATGGAGAGCCTGTTATGACGTCGCGTGACAAGCGCATTCTGGCCTGGCGCCTGGCCCTGCTGCCTTTGCTGCTGATGGCGATAGCGATCTGGCAAGGCCATCGCGCCGACGCCCACCGTACCTTGCTGCTGGAAGAAAAGGCGCAGCTGCACAGCTTCATCGCCGACATGGCGCATATGGAGGCGGTGAACGACAGCCGTCGCGTCCAGTTCAACGGCAAGTCCTATGAGCCCTACGTCGCCCACAGCCTGGCCAACAACTGGCTCGATACTGTCGAGCATGAGTTGAGCTTTGCAAGAGTCGGCGCCTGGCTGCCCCATTTCTCTGTGCGCTTTTCGATCCTGCTGACACTGTTGGGCGTAGCGTCGCTGCTGGCCTTTCACTGGGCCGGCAAGGCTGCGATGGTGTCCAGGGACCGTCTGGTCCGGCTGTTTCTTACGGTAAGCCAGGTGCTGCCGGTCATATTGGTCGCGTGCATCCTGCTGCTGACCCTGACTGCGGTGCTGGAGATCGGCTATGAAGCGCTGTGGCTGTTCGCGTTGGAGCAAACGTCGAGTGGTGTGATCAAACTGCAATTGCTGGTGGGGTTCTTGATGCTGGCGATGCTCTGGCCGTTGTATCGCCTGCCGGGCCAGTTGAAAAACATGCTGCAGCTGTTCAAGACCGAGCCCCTTGATATTTACGGCGGCGAGCTCACCGAGCAGCAGGCCCCGGCGTTGTGGGCGCGGGTGCGAGACCTGGCCAAGCGGCTGGAGGCCCTCGAGCCGGAAAATATCGTGGTCGGGTTTCTCGACGGCTTCTATGTGACATCCAGCGATGTGCTTCTGCATCCCGGCGAACGGCGCCTGCAGGGTCGTACCTTGTACCTGCCATTGCCACTGCTTGCCGTGCTCAGCCGCAGTGAAAGCGATGCGGTGATCGCCCACGAACTGGCGCATTTCTCTGGCGAGGACACCGAATACAGCATGCGCTTCATGCCCATCTACCAAGGCGCCGGGCGCAATATCGGCGTTGTCGGGGAGCACATGGAGGGCGGTTTGCTGCAGGGCCTGTTGACCATGCCGGCGTATGCATTGGCCGTGCACTTCATGCAGCGTTTCGACTTTGCCGTCAGCCACTGGAGCCGTAAGCGCGAGTTGCTGGCCGATGCTGCGGGGGCCCGGATCGGTGGCCCTCAAGCGCTGGTGGACTCATTGATGCGCATCAGTGCGTTGGAAGCGTTGATCGACCACCACCAGGCAGAGCTGTGCATGAGGCCCCAGGAGTGGCCCGAAGACTTGCTTGCCGCGACGCTTGAATACCTGGCGACACAGCGCATCTGCCTGCCAGACGACGAGTTGGCGGATGAGTTGGGCCATCCGACTGATAGCCACCCACCCACTCGCCAACGTATTCAGGCGCTGGGTTTGTCGGTCGAAGACGTGCGCGGCGGTGCAGCCTTGCGACCGGTGGTACCGGCGCAAGCGCTGGCCTGCCTTGCCGAGCAGGTGCCGGATCTGACGGTTTTGTCGCGGGAACTGGGTGCGGCGATCGGAAGCCGGC
>Ga0247821_10001911_pt1 | contig 11609 bp, 5 predicted proteins | sample 13C_Glycerol_Day_FD_192481 | JGI IMG/M metagenome (GOLD analysis project Ga0247821, IMG submission 192481) | Soil microbial communities from agricultural site in Penn Yan, New York, United States - 13C_Glycerol_Day14 | ecosystem: Environmental > Terrestrial > Soil > Agricultural land | place... | reverse complement strand
GCTGGGTGCGCGAGCTACTGGTGTCGCTGCGACCGCTCAAGGATGATGCCGAAGCGGTCGACCTGCGCGCCGCCGTCGACGACACCTGCCACGCCTTCGCCCAGCAGATCGAACGCAACAAGGTGCAACTGCAGGTCAGCGCGCCCGAGCAGGCGCTGGTGGTCAGCCAGCCGGTGTTGTTGACGCAGATTCTCAACAGTTTGTTCTCCAACGCCCTGGAAGCGATGCCGGGCGGTGGCCGATTGACACTCGACGTGGTCGAACTGACCAGCGAGCGCCAGTTCCAGCTCACCTTGAGTGATACTGGCAAAGGCATGAGCCAGCAGCAGGAGCGAATGGTCTTCAAACCATTCTTCACCACCAAGCAGGGTGGCCTGGGCGTCGGGTTGGTACTGGTAAAGCGGATCATGGAACGTTTCGGCGGCGCCGTCAGCCTCACCAGCCGCATCGAGGAAGGAACCCGTGTATGTCTGACTTTCAAGATTGCAACGGGAGGGGACCATGGAGCACAGCATCCTGGTGGTAGAGGATGACGAAATCCTCGCTGAAAACATTCAGACCTATCTGGAGCGAAAGGGCTTCGAGGTCACTGTCTGTCATAGTGCCGAGCAAGCCCTGGAGCAACTGCAGCAATGCCAGCCGGATGCGGTACTGACCGACAACTCGTTGCCGGGCATGAGCGGCCATGAGCTGATCAAGGCACTGGCGGTGCGTGCGCCGGAGCTCAAGGTGATCATGATGACCGGCTACGGCAACGTCGAAGACGCCGTACTGGCGATGAAAGAGGGCGCCTTCCACTACCTGACCAAGCCGGTGGTGCTGGCCGAGCTCAAGCTGACGCTGGACAAGGCCCTGGCCACCGAACGCATGGAGCGTACGCTGACCTTCTACCAGGAGCGTGAAGCGCAGAAATCCGGGTGCCAGGCCCTGATCGGCGAGTCGCCGGCCATGCTCGGGCTCAAGCACACCCTCAAGCAACTGCTCGACGCCGAGCAGCGCATGTCCAGTGGCGACCTGCCGCCGGTGCTGGTGGAGGGGGAAACCGGTACCGGCAAGGAACTGGTGGCCCGCGCCCTGCATTTTGACGGAACGCGCAGCAAGGGGCCGTTCATCGAATTCAACGGCGCCTCGATCCCGGCCAACCTGCTTGAAGCCGAGCTGTTCGGCCATGAGAAAGGGGCTTTTACCGATGCCAAGGACCGCCGCCTGGGGCTGGTCGAAGCCGCCGATGGCGGTACCCTGTTCCTCGACGAAATCGGCGAGATGGATCTGTTGTTGCAGGCCAAGCTGCTGAAGTTGCTCGAAGACCGGACCATACGGCGCATCGGCGCGGTCAAGGAACGCAAGGTCGATTTGCGCATCATCAGCGCCACCAACTGCAACCTGGAGCAGATGGTGCAGCAGGGCAAGTTCCGCCGCGACTTGTTCTTCCGCCTGCGCATCATCTCGATCAAGGTGCCCAGGCTCTATGCCCGCGGCGAGGATATCCTGCTGCTGGCCCGGCACTTCCTGGCCCTGCATGGCAAGCGGTATGGCAAGTCGCACCTGTACTTCAGCCCCGAGGCGGAGGATCTGCTGCTCAACTACAGCTGGCCGGGGAACGTCCGCGAGCTGCGCAACATGCTTGAACAGACAGTGCTGCTGACGTCCAGTGAAGAGATTGCCCCGCACCAGCTCAATGTCTGCATGAGCCTGGTGGACGAACCGTTCGAGGTGCCGGTAGCGGTGCCCCATGAAAGTTTTCATGGCAATGGCGAGAGCGTGGGGTCTACAAGCCTGCCGGAAGTGGAGCGCGACATGGTGCGCAAGATGCTCGATCGTACCGACTGGAACGTCACCAAGTCGGCGCGGTTGCTGGGCCTGAGCCGCGACATGCTGCGTTACCGGATTGAAAAACTGGGACTGACGCGGCCGGACAAGCGGCAGTGGTGAGTGGGAGTTGACGGCTGACGGCTGACGGCCGATTCGCGCCCGATCGCAGCCTGGCGGCAGCTCCCACAGGTGTGTGCAATTGAGCCTGTGGGAGTAGGCGGCCGCTTCGCGCCCGATCGCAGCCTGGCGGCAGCTCCCACAGGTGTGTGCAATCGAACTTGTGGGAGCTGGCGAAGCCTGCGATCGACTGCGCAGCAGTCGCAAGCCCGGTCATCAGGGGCAGCGGTTATTCGCGCCCGCGCATGAAGAAGCCGGCGACGTACTTGCGGAAGGTGTCCAGGCTCTTGAAGTCGGCATAGCGCTTGAACGTCTCGCCCTCGGGCTCCGGCCCCAGCGGCTGGTCGGTGAGTGACACCGACAGCACCCGGTCCTGGTCGGAGCTGAGCACCAGTGCCCCCATGCCCTGGCCGCCGATCACCGGCCGGCGCATGATCACCCGCACACACTTGCCAGCCATCCAGTCGATCAGCGAGATCAGCATCTTCAAGGGCTCGCGCTCTTCGTCGCGGTACACCGGAAACAGTTGCCCACGCGACAGCACCGGCACGCTGGCGACATGGATCAGCTCGTAATAATGGCTGCCGGCACTGGCCGGCGAGTAGATCGCCAGGGCCAGCAACGGCCCCGGGGTCTTGCTGCCGCCCCAGAGCAGGTGATGGCCCTGGAAATCGAAACCGTCCTCGCTACGCTCGTTGAACAGCTTGCGCGCCTTGATCTGGCTGACGCAGTCGAGCAGCAGGCCATGGCGGCGATGGTTGCCGAACACGCTGGAGTCACGCAGCCGGGCCTTGAGCATCATCATGTGCTTCATGTCCAGGCGGGTTTCCAGGTAGTTGCTGGCCGGCACCCGCTCGATCAGCGGATAACGGCTGGCGACGTTGCGCAGTTCGGCGAACTGCCCGGTCAGGTCCTTCTTCAGGTGCGTGGCATAGACGTTCAGGCCACCGGCCTCGATCAGGGTCAGCAGCAAGGACAGCAGGCGCTGCTGTTCATGCCTGTCGCCACCGGTACTGCCTGCTTCGCCTTCAGCGCCAGGGCGGCGGAAGTCGCCGATCAGGCGCAACGGCATGTCTGGCGGCAACCAGGCCGCCGGCAGGACGTCGGCATCGTCCTGGCGGCCCGGGTCGCGCTCATCCTTGATGAAGTCGCAATCGGGAGCATGTTCTGCGGTGCCCGGGTTGTTCTTCAGGAACAGGGTGCCGGTGTTGCCATTGAGGTTGACGTTGAGGATCGGCATCGACCGGGGCTGGCAATCGCACGCCAGCCAGTGGCCGGCGGCCCGGATCCTGAGCAGCAGCTGGTTGGCCTGCAGCAGGCGGGGGCCTTCGAGGCTGCCCTGGGCAAAACCGCGCAGCAGTTCGTCCTCGGCGGGGGTGAGGGTACGTACCAGTGCTGCGTTTTTTTCGATGATTCGCATGAGTGTCCTTAACTCGAAACCCCTGGCTGCAAGCCACAAGCAGGACGGGCTGCCTGTGGCTTGCAGCTTAACGCCAGTGGCTACTGCTGGCCACCGAACAGCTTGGCGGCGCGGGCGCGGATTTCTTCCACCGTCAGGTCTTCCTTGTGAGTGGAGACGAACCACAGGTTGCCGAACGGATCTTTCAGGGTGCCGCTGCGGTCGCCGTAGAACTGGTCCTGCACGGGGCTGACCTGGGTGGCGCCGGCCTTGATTGCCTGGGCATAGCGCGCGTCGACATCCTCGACATACAGGTGCAGGCCGATGGCGGCGCCGCCCAGCGACTGGCTGCTGACCAGGCCACCCTCCATGTCGCACGGGTCGGCCAGCATCAGCGAGGAATCACCGATCTTCAGCTCCGCATGGCCGACGCGCCCGTCGGGGGCGTCGAGGCGGAACATCTCGACCGCACCGAAGGCGGCCTTGTAGAAGTCGATGGCTTTGGCGGCATCCTTGATGCCGAGGTAGGGGGTAATGCTGTGTTGCCCTTCGGGGATAGGTTTGACGGCCATTTTATGAATCCTCCTTAGCGCGCCGCGGGTGAATGGCGCGAAACTGTATATTTGTACAGTTTCGGCGATTCGGCAAATCAAAATCCGCGGCGCAGGACGGACGGCAGTCAGAAGATGTAATCGGTTGTAAGGAAGCTCGAATCACGATTACGGATGATGTCACTGATCAACTGCTTGTTGCTGTCCTGGAACCTGGTCGCCACCAGGGTGCGGATCGAGAACACTCGCAGGGCATCGTGTACCGACAGGGTGCCTTCGGCGGAGTTCTTGCGCCCGTTGAAGGGGTAGGTGTCCGGGCCGCGCTGGCACTGGGCATTGAGGTTGATGCGCCCGACCTGGTTGGCGAAGGTATCGACCAGGCGCCCGACTTCGGCCGGGTTGGTGCCGAAGATACTCAGTTGCTGGCCGAAGTCCGAATCCAGCACGTAATCGATCACCGTCTGCAGGTCACGGTAGGGCACCACCGGCACCACCGGGCCGAACTGTTCCTCCTGGTAGACCCGCATCTGCGCATTCACCGGGTACAGCAGGGCCGGATAGAAGAACGAACCACGGCTCTGGCCGCCGCCTTCGTTGAGTACCCGGGCACCCTTGTCCACGGCATCGGCCACCAGACCATCGAGATAGTCGATCTTGCCGGCTTCGGGCAGCGGCGTCAGGGCCACGCCCGGCTCCCAGGGCATGCCCGGCTTGAGGGCGGCCAGTTTGCGCTGGAATTTTTCCAGGAAGCTGGCAACCACATCCTCATGGACGAAGAGGATCTTCAGCGCCGTGCAGCGCTGGCCGTTGAACGACAGGGCGCCGGTGACCGCCTCATTGACCGCATTATCCAGGTCCACCTCGGGCAGCACGATCCCCGGGTTCTTGGCATCCAGGCCCAGGGCCGCGCGCAGGCGGTGAGGGCGCGGGTGGAGTTTTTTCAGGTCGCTGGCCGCCTTGTTGGTGCCGATGAAGGCGAATACATCGATCTTGCCGCTGGCCATCAGGGCGCTGACGGTTTCGCGGCCGCGGCCGTAGATGACGTTGATGACCCCGGCCGGGAAGCTGTCGCGGAAGGCTTCGAGCAGTGGACGGATCAACAGCACGCCGAACTTGGCCGGCTTGAACACCACGGTGTTGCCCATGATCAGCGCCGGGATCAGGGTGGTGAAGGTCTCGTTCAGCGGGTAGTTATAGGGGCCCATGCACAGCGCCACGCCCAGCGGTGCACGGCGGATCTGGCCGAGGGTGTCCTGCTCCAGTTCGAAGCGGCTGGAGCGCCGGTCGAGCTCCTTGAGGGCGTTGATGGTGTCGACGATGTAGTCGCAGGTGCGATCGAACTCTTTCTCCGAGTCCTTGAGGTTCTTGCCGATCTCCCACATCAGCAGCTTGACCACCGCCTCGCGCTGTTCGCGCATCTTGCCCAGGAAGGTTTCCACGTGCTGGATACGTTCGGCCACGCGCATCGTCGGCCAGGCGCCACGGCCCTTGTCGTAGGCCTGCACGGCGGCGTCCAGGGCGGTGAGGGCGGTGTCGGCATCGAGCAGCGGGGCGCTGCCGAGGACTACCTGGCGCTCCTCACCGTCCTCCTTGAGCCAGACCGGGCTGCGCACCGTGGCCAGTGGCCCGTCCCAGCGGTGCAGCTGGCCACCGACCAGGTACTCGCGTTGCACCAGCGGCTCGCCCAGGCGGTAGGCCGGGGGAATCTCGTTGGCGGTAGGAAACAGCGAATCGAGCAGACGGTCCATGGGCGCAGCACCTCTTTTTCTGTAATGGGTGAAACGTTTCAGTCGGAGCATAACCCTTGCCCGGCAAAAAAAGCCAGCCTCGCTCAACATTGCGCCGGCCGCGCCGATAACGCATTAATTGGCTGCGAACAATGGACCCATGAACACAAGAATCCTCGCACTTGATGACAGTCTGATTCTGCCGGAAACCTTGCGCACCACCCTCAACCGCCTGCTGCCCATCGGCTTTGCCCTGATCGGCATCGGCCTGTCGGTGGCGCTCGGCCGCCTGGATGTGCAGCGCCAGGAAAGCGAACTGGTCGCCAATGCCGGCGCGCGCTTGTCCGGGGTGCGTACTGCGCTGGAGGCCCAGTTGCGTTCGGCCTTCGGCGAAACCGAGGGTATCGCCCAGCTGCTCAGCGCCGATGGCGATATCAGCCCCGAGCACTTTCATGACATGGCCCGCCAGGCCATCGCCTCGGTCCCGCATATCCGCCATATTTCCCTGGCCCCGGGCGATGTGATCGCCGATGTCTACCCGCTCAAGGGTAACCAGGGCATCATCGGCCTGGACTACCGCCACCTGCCCGACCAGTACCCCATGATCCTGCGTGCCCGGGAGCACTACAGCCCGGTGCTGGCCGGCCCCGTGCAGCTGTACCAGGGCGGGCGCGGGCTGATCTACCGGCGGCCGGTGTTTCTCAAGGGCCACAAGGGCGTGAAGCTGTACTGGGGCAATGTCTCGATCGTCGCCGACATCGACCGCCTGCTCAGCGCCGCCGGCCTGGACCTGGACCCCGGCTTCGAACTGGCCCTGCGCGGCAGCAACGGCCAGGGTTCGGTCGGCGGGATGATCTGGGGCGATCCCAAGGTCTTCGACGAGCATGCGGTGACGGTCAACGTCGATGTGCCGGGCGGCCTCTGGCAACTGGCGGCAAGCCCGCTGGGCGGCTGGCCGTCGATGAGCCTGTTCGCCTCGCCGCTGTTCCTGTTCGCCCTGACCTGCACCGGCCTGTTCAGCGTGTTCGTCGCCCAGCTCAACCGCAGCAACCACCTGATCAAACTGCGCAACCGCGAGCTCAAGCAGTCCCAGGCCCAGCTCGAACGCCTGGCCCATTACGATGCGATCACCGGCTTGCCCAATCGCCTGCGCTTCAACCAGTACCTGTTCGAAGCGATCACCCGGGAACAGCGCCTGGCCGTGCTGGTGCTGGACATCGACGGCTTCAAGCAGGTCAACGACAGCCTCGGCCACCCCATGGGCGATCTGTTGCTGCAGCAGGCTACTGCGCGGTTCATGCAGATCATTGAAAAGCACGACTGTGTCTGCCGCCTGGGCGGCGACGAGTTCGCCTTTTTGCTGGTGGGCAGCGAAGCGCTTTGCCTGGAGCAGGTCCAGGCCCTGCTGCACACCCTGCAGCAACCCTTCGACCTCAAGGGCAGCGCCGCCCTGGTCACCGGCAGCATCGGCCTGGCCTGGTACCCGGAGCATGGCCACAGCAGCGACCGCCTGCTGCGCCATGCCGACACCGCCATGTACGCGGCCAAGGAAAGCGGGCGCAACGCCTGGCGCCTGTATCACCCGGACATGACCCAGCGCCTGCAGGCGCGCCTGGGCCTGGAGATGAACCTGCGCCGGGCCCTGAAGAACAACGAGTTCGAGCTCTGGTACCAACCCAAGATCGACCTGTTCAGCGGCCGCATCGAAGGCGCCGAGGCGTTGCTGCGCTGGCGCGATCCCGAGCACGGCCTGGTGTCGCCGGCGCAGTTCATTCCGCTGGCCGAACGCACCGGCCTGATCATCCCGCTGGGGGAAAAGGTCCTGGACCTGGCCTGCGCCCAGATTGCTGCCTGGCGCGCCGCCGAGTGCCTGCCCGGGCCTGTGGCGATCAACGTCGCGGCGCTGCAGATCGAGCGCAGCGACTATGTCGCCAGCCTGTCGCGCACGCTCCAGCGCTACGACCTGCCGGCGACCTTGCTGGAGGTCGAGATCACCGAAAGCCTGCTGATGGAAAGCCAGCAACTGGCTTGCGAGGTGCTGGCCCAGCTGCAGCAATTGGGCGTGGCCACGGCGGTGGACGACTTCGGCACCGGCTATTCTTCCCTGGCCTATTTGAAGATGCTGCCGATCGACCACCTGAAGATCGACCGCGCCTTCATCAAGGACCTGCCCGGCGACGACGACGGCGTGGCGATCACCCGGGCGATCATCGACCTGGGGCATGCCCTGGGTTTTCGCATCACCGCCGAAGGGATCGAGACCCGCGAGCAGTATGAGTTCTTGCGCAACGCCGGCTGCGACCAGGGCCAGGGCTACGTGATCGGCCGCCCCATGCCGGCCGATCAGTTCGAGCGCTGGCTGGACAGCCAGGTGCGCAGCGGGGTGCTCGCTAGCCCATGACGACCTGCAGCGACAGCAGCTCGCGGGCCGGGCGGTTCAAGGCCACGGTGCGGAACAGCATGTCGGCGTCCATGCGTTCAAGCTGGTGCCAGAGCCGTTCACGGCCCAGTTCAGGCTGGTGCAGGAAGGGCTCGGCCTGCAACAGGTCGCGCAAGTCGCGCCGGTACTGTAGCGGCAAGCGCTGCCAGATCTGCCATTGCTCGGCGCTGTTTCCCTCCAACAGCTCCTCATAGTCATCGTCAGGCACCAACAGGTCGATCTGGTGCTGGTCGTAATAGGCATCCACCTGTTCGTGCACCCGGGGGGCGAGGGCATCGCTTTCCAGGTTCAGCACCCTGGCGGCCTCGGCGGACAACTGCAAATCGTCCGGCAGGTGGGTGAACTGGTTGTCCGAGAGGTTCAGCCAGTCGGGCGCGTCGATTTCCTCCAAGGCCTCGGGCAACTGTGTCAGGCAGCAGCCGGACAGACCCAGGTACCGTAGCTCGCGCAGTGCGGCCAGGTTCGGGGCTTCGATCAAGGGGTTGTGGGACAGGTCGAGGATTTTCAGGTTCAGGAAACCATTGAGTCGCACTTGCTGTTGTGCGTTCCAGGTGATGCGATTGTCATCAAGGTCCAGGGCCAGCAGGCGCTCAGGTGCCTCCAGCTCGGGCAACTGGCTGAAACGACAGCCAAACAGGGGCAAGTACTGCAGGGCGGGCATTCGTGGCAACCAGTGTTGCGGTAACCGGGTAATCCCGGGGTTGCGGGCCAGATCCAGCTCCTTTACATGGTCGAAACCTGGCGGCAATTGAAGGTCGGCAAGGTCGGCATCGCTCAGTTCGAGGTCGGTCAGTTCAAGAGAGTGAACCGACTGGCCATTTTCCCCTTCGATCAAGGTTATGCGTTGCCAACAATTCCGGATCGCCTTGGCTGCCGCCTGACGAATCGGCCGGCCACCGTGCCAGCGTTCCAGTGTGTTACGCAAGGCGAGGTATTGCTCCTCAAGCTCACGCAACCGGGTGGCTTCGTCGAGCCAGTGCAGGCTCCAGTCATTGAAGTCCAACTCCATCTGCTCGTTCGTGTGCTTCGGGAACAGGCGTCGATAGCGCGCCGCCAGCGGATGTTGCGAAATGACCTGGGGCGGGTAGCCATGCACTGGATCGACGCCGCCCCGCAAGCGTCCCTGCGCCGGCCAGTCAAATGTCTGGTGAGACCATAACCACCGGGCCGCTTGGTGGCGTTGCGCGGTGGCCAGCGTCAGCACCTGCTGCCGCAGCGCCTGGGCATCGCCCAACGCCTGGCGCCGGGCCAGGGGCAGGGCGTCGAACAGGGCCTGGTACAGATCGCCGGCAGAGGCCTGACCCGGGCTGCGATAGCCTTCGACCGACTTGACCAGCACCTGCGTATGCGTCGCCTTGAGGCTGCCGATACGGGCCCGCACCGGCCCGTCGACACTGCCGGCGCGTAGCTCGATACGCAGCTGCGCAGGCCAGTCCTGCAATTGCTCGACCACCTTGAAGACCAGGCGCTCACCGTCCTGGTTGAGCAACGCCGGCAGGTACAAGCCTTCGAAGACGCGCACCAAGGGCACGGCCTCATTGACCTGCCGTGCCCGCGTGTCCAATCGGGTATGTGTGTCATCGCGCAGCAGGCGCCGGGCCAGCGGCCGGCTCAGGCTCGGGTAGCGCGCCTGCAGGTCGGCCACCGGCGCTTCGCTGTCGCCGGGCGGGTCATACAGCGCCTCGAAGTCCGCCATGGCGCGGCCCTCGGCCTTGAGCGCGCGCAGCGCCTGCAGGCGTTCCAGGGTGTCGGCCAGCAGCGGCGGCGGGGCGCTGTTGTCCACCTGCATGCGGCGCAACTGGTCGGCGGACGTGTCGCTGATCAACCGGGCCTGTTCCAGCTCGGCGTCATCAAGGCCCTCGCACAGCGGACCGATGCGCCGCAGCAGGCGCGGGGTGGTCCAGGTCAGCGGCTGCTCGTGCTCCAGTCGCCAGCTGCCCTGGCCGTTGTGGTCGAGCACGGGCTCATACGCTTCGGGCGTGTCGGGATGGACCAGGCGCCACTGTTGCACCAGCGGATCGAAGCGTTGCTCATGCACGGCGCCGTCGAGCTTGATGAAGTACCTGTGGTCCGCCACATATTGCCCCAGCTCGTTGGCCGCCAGCCCCTGCGGCAATGGCTGAGTGGACCTGTAGGGGGCCGGGTCGGGCTTCCACAGGCGCTCACGGCCATCGGCGCGCCGCACCTTGACCAGACTCTCCATCAACGGGCTGTTGAACAACCTGGGTGCTACCGCGCCGGCAACGGCAAATCCGCCGATCAGCGCCGCATTCAGGGCCACCGACTCCAGGTGGGCAAAAGCGGTGTCGACATCGCCCTGATGCCAGGCCTCGATGCCTTCGAAGACCTCGGCAGCCAGGTGCAGGGCGGTGACGCCCATCATCACCGCGCCCAGGCCCGGGATGAAAAACGCCGCGGCGTTGAGAAAGGCCAGCGCGCCATTTTCCCAGACACTGCGGATGGCTTGCAGGTGGCGGGCGTCGGCCTCGGCCGTGGGCACCGCCAGTTGCCGCGCTTCGTCACGCACGCGTTGCCCGTGCTGCTGCCACAGCCAACTGAACAGCTCACCTTCGATTGGCTGTTCGCCCAGGTGCAGGTCGGCATCCAGGGGCAGGACCCAGTCTTCGTCAGCCTTCGCGTCGAGCAGTGACAGGTGGTACTGCAACAGGTGCAGCACATGGGCCTGCTGGTCGCGTGGGACAAAGCCGAGAAAGTAGCGGCGAAAGTCGGCCAGGCTCAGGCGGGTTTTCAACACCTCGGCAAGGTCCTGCAGGTTGGCATGCGCGGACAGGGGCACGCGGGAGTCGCCTGGCAGCCAGAGCGTGACCGCCTGGCCGGGTTGGCCGATCAGCAGCATGTCATGCAGGGGGATGCCGAACAGGGTGGGCTGACGTACCGGCAGCGACGGGGTGGCGCCATCGACCAGCGCCAGCAATTGCTCCTGTTGTGACGCACTGATCCGCGAGGCCCAGCGTGCAACCTGGACATCGGCGCGCAGGTGTTCGCGGGTCGCCTCGATCCAGAGGGGGGCGGTGGTGTCGTTGAAGTAGCGGTCCAGGTGCGCCTGATAGGCCTGGCCCAGGTTCAGCTCGCGGCAGAGTGCGGCGAAGTCGCGTGGCTGCAAGGTCGAGGCTCGGGTGGGGTCGGGCATATCCGATGACGCGAGTGTGGGCTGGATGAAACTGGGGCGTTCGAATGTCTGGTCGAGATGGAAGTTGTGCAGGGCTGCCTGCAACAGGCTGATCGGTTTGCGCTGGACCTGGCGGGGTGGTTGGCGAGGCGATGAGATCGACACGTACTCGACCAAGTGGGCCCGGCGTACGTCCAGGGTGAGGTTGTGGGTTTGTTGCAGGTGTGATTGCAGTAGGGGCTCGGCGAATTCCAGGGGGCCTTTGAGGCCTTGCATCGCGACCGCCAGGGTTCTCCGGGCGGTTTGCCAGTGGGCTTGGCTGGTGAGTAGGGTTGTGTCTTCGGGGGACTGGGTCAGGTGTTCCGAGGGGGGTGCCACCAGTTCCGGGAGTAGCTGCAAGGCTTGGCGCAGGCTCTGCCAGTCGGCGGGGGTG
>Ga0247821_10001910_pt1 | contig 11616 bp, 13 predicted proteins | sample 13C_Glycerol_Day_FD_192481 | JGI IMG/M metagenome (GOLD analysis project Ga0247821, IMG submission 192481) | Soil microbial communities from agricultural site in Penn Yan, New York, United States - 13C_Glycerol_Day14 | ecosystem: Environmental > Terrestrial > Soil > Agricultural land | place... | reverse complement strand
GTGAGGATCGGGCGGGCGCGCTTTCGAAGCGCGGAGTCTTGTCGTTCATGTGGTGCAGGCTTTCGCCGAGGAGCCACGCGACACGAAGGCCATTCCGGGGCATCGTGGGGCAGATCAGCGTGTCTGTGGGTTCGGATCGGGGCATCGCGGGGCAGATCGGGGTGGTGGGCTGCGAAGATGGCCGCATGATCACGCCTGAGGAGTTGAACGCGGCGCCGAAGGTCTTGCTGCACGACCACCTGGACGGCGGGCTGCGGCCGGAGACGGTGCTGGACCTGGCGCGCGAGATCGGGCATCAGCTGCCGCGGACGGACGCGGCCGAGCTGGGTACGTGGTTCGTGGAGTCGGCGGACTCGGGGTCGCTGGAGCGGTATCTGGAGACGTTCGACCACACGGTCGCGGTGATGCAGACGGCCGAGGCGATCACGCGGGTCGCCAGTGAGTGCGTGCAGGACCTCGCGGCGGACGGCGTGGTGTACGCCGAGGTGCGCTACGCGCCCGAGCAGCACCTGACCCGCGGCCTGACCCTCGAACAGGTCGTGGACGCGGTCCGCGAAGGGTTCGAGCACGGGATGTCGGTGGCCGAGCGGCCGATCGTGGCCCGTCAGCTGCTGACCGCGATGCGCCACAAGGCGCGCTCGCGGGAGATCGCCGAGCTGTCGGTCGCGTACCGCGACGCGGGCGTGGTCGGCTTCGACATCGCCGGCGCCGAGGCGGGCTTCCCGCCCACCCGGCACCTGGACGCGTTCGAGTACCTGCAGCGCGAGAACGCGCACTTCACCATCCACGCCGGCGAGGCGTTCGGGCTGCCGTCGATCTGGCAGGCGATCCAGTGGTGCGGCGCGGACCGGCTCGGGCACGGCGTCCGAATCATCGACGACATCACCCACGACGGCGACAAGGCGGAGCTCGGGCGGCTCGCGGCGTACGTCCGGGACCGGCGGATCCCGCTGGAGATGTGCCCGAGCTCCAACCTGCAGACCGGCGCGGCCGAGTCGATCGCCGACCACCCGATCGGCCTGCTCGCCAAGCTCCGCTTCCGGGTCACGGTGAACACCGACAACCGGCTGATGAGCGGTACGTCGATGAGCCGCGAGCTCGCCCTGCTCGCGGAGGCCTTCGGATACGGCCTGCACGACCTGCGCTGGTTCGCGATCAACGCGATGAAGTCCGCCTTCATCCCGTTCGACGAGCGACTCGCGTTGATCGACGACGTCATCAAGCCCTGGTACGCCTCACACTGACCGCTGGTACGTACGGAAGGCCCGGGTCGAGAGCCAGCCGACGATCAGCGTGAAGGCCAGCAGGTACAGGCTGTACCGGCCCACCGAGGACCAGTCCGGGTCGGCGGCCAGCGACTGGCGGGCGGCGATGGTGGCCCAGTTGACGGGGTTGAAGCGGGCCGCGACGTTCACCCAGTGCGGCGCCACCGTCGGGTCGATCATGATCGACGACAGGAACGTCAGCGGCAGCGACACGAACTGGAAGATCCCGATCAGCGCCTCCTGCTGACGGGTGAGCAGCGCCACCGCGTTCGACAGCGACCCGAACGCCAGGCCGACGAGAACCGACGCGGCGATCGTGACCAGGTAGCCGACGGCCCCACCGTCGTACCGGGCGCCTGCGGCGATGCCGATCGCGAACACCAGGATCGTCTGGATGAACGTGGTCGTCGCGTTGCTGAGCAGCTGCCCGGCCATCAGTCCGCCGCGGCTGACCGGTGACGCGAGCAACCGGTCCATCACGCCGCGCTCCATGTCCTGGATGAACGACGTACCGCTCCAGCCGCTCGTCATCAGCGCCGTCATCATCACGATCCCCGGTGTCAGGAACGCGATGTACGACGAGTCGCCGAAGCCCGGGATGTGGACGACGCCCTGGAACAGCTGCCCGAACAGCAGCAGCCAGATCGCCGGCTGCACCAGCGTGAACGCGATCAACGCCGGCTGCCGGTACGAGGCCCGCATGAACCGTCCGAAGACAAGACCCGTGTGCGCGATCATGCCGCCTCCTCCGTCACCCGGAACGAACGGCCGGTGAGCTGCAGGTAAACGTCGTCCAGCGACGGCCGCGACACCGTGACTGCGACCACCGGAATCGCCTTGTCCTCAAGGGCTCCCAGCACTTCCGGTACGGCGGTGGCGCCGCGGTCGACGCGAGCGCGCAGAGTGTTGCCCTCGACAAGGACCTCGTCGATCCCGGGCAACTGCGCGAGCAGCGAACGAACCGTCCCATCGGTGTCCGGATCGACCAGCTCGACCTGCACCGAGTCGCCACGCAGCCCGGCCTTCAGCTCCTCGGGGGTGCCTTCGGCAACGATCCGGCCGTGGTCGACGATCGCCAGCTGTCCCGCCAGCCGATCGGCTTCCTCCAGGTAGTGCGTGGTCAGCAGCACGGTCAGGCCTTCCTGCCCGGACAGCCGCAGTACTTCGTTCCACAGATCGGCGCGCGCCTCCGGGTCGAGACCTGTGGTCGGCTCGTCCAGGAACAGCACCTTCGGCCGGTGGACCAGGCCGAGCGCGACGTCCAGCTTGCGCTGCATACCGCCGGAGTACGTCCGTACCGGGCGGTCGCCGTGGTCGGACAGCCCGAACCGCTCCAGCAGGTCACGGGCGCGCTGCACGGCGTCGTGGCGGGACAGGCCGAAGATGCGGCCGCTCAGCACCAGGTTCTCGAGCCCGGTCGCCATCGGATCGGAGCTGGACTTCTGCGGGACGTACCCGATCGCATGCCGCACCTGGTCCGGCTCGCGGTTCACGTCGTACCCGGCGACCCGGGCGCTGCCGGAGTCCGCCCGGGACAGCGTGGTGAGGATCTTGACGGTGGTGGACTTCCCGGCGCCGTTGGGCCCGAGCAGGCCGAGGACGACGCCTTCCGGAACGCTGACGCTGAGACCGTCGAGCGCGCGGAGCGGGGGTTTCTTCCGGCCGGCCGGGTACGTCTTGACCAGGTCGGCCGCTTCGAGGGCATGCGTAGCCATCACGTGACTCCCTTGTAGGTGGGGAGCCGGTCCGGGCTGGCTATCCTGATGGTTGTGCCCTTGGGTGCCAGGTCTTCGGACCGACTCGAGGAACCGCGGCCCTTGACCCTGGTGTTGCCGCACCGTGGGTCGAGGGCCGTCTCTTATCTTGCTTCCGGTGGCATCGCCTTCATCCAGGCGAAGTCCTGCCCGAAGTACTTGACGGGATCCTTCAGTTGCTCGGCCGGGCTGATGCCGTCCTCCAGATAGTGCTTCCACGCCTGCCGCCAGAAGTACGAGCCGCTCAGCTCGTCCGTGCGGATCTCGTCGGCGAGCTGGTGGATGTACGACGACTCCGCGCGCAGCAGCGCCAGCCGGAACTCGGACTCGACCCAGAAGATCCGCGGGAAGTCCATCGAGGCCATGTGCTCGTGCGTCGCGATCGTCTGCTCGATGTCGGTGTCGATCGCCTTGAGCCGCTGCTCGAGCAGCTCAACGGCGCGTTCCGGCTGCAGACCCGGGAGGTACGACAGCCCGGCCTCCAACGGGTGGAACTCCCGCGTCGGCGTCCCGAGCAGCTCGGACAGCCAGTCGGTGAACTCGGCCTGGCCGGCGTCGGTGATCTGGTAGATCGTCCGCTCCGGCCGGTTGCCTTCCCGGACCGTCTCCCGCGCCTCGATGAAGCCGTGCTTCTCGAGCGACGCGACGATCGAGTACAGCGAGCCGTAGTTCACCTTGATGCTCTGGTCCTTGCCGCGGGCGCGGAGCATCGTCGAGATCTCGTACGGATGCATCGGCCGCTCGCTGAGGCTGCCGAGCACCGCGAACGCGAGCGGGTTCGCCACTCTCCGTCGCGCCATACCGGTCTCCTCGATCTCGATTACTCGAAATCGAGTATTAGCTCACGAGTATCCGATGTCAAGTAGTCAGCCAGGCGAACGCCCGCGCTCCCAGGCTGCGGATCCGGACCGCCGACAGCGCCCGGTACGCCGGCTCCTCGACGTACCTCGTCAGCAGCCAGGCGAGCCCGATCACGCCGATCATCGCGCCGGCGACCTGCAGCAGCCGGTCCGCGCCGAGCTCCATCAGGCGGTAGGCGATCAGGTATCCGACCACCTGGTTGAGCAGGTAGAGCCCGAAGGAGATCCGGGCCAGGAACTGGATCGGCCGCCGGAGCCGGGTGAACACCGTCCAGTCCGGGCCGCGGGCGGCCAGTGCGACGAGCACCAGCAGCGCCCCGATACCGAGGGACGACGGCAGGTCTGCGGTGTGTGCGTGCTGCGCGAAGACGGTCGCCACGAGCAGTGCGGCGAGGTGGACGACACCGATCCGTCGCTGCGCCCACAGCCAGATCGCGATGCCGATGGCGAACAGTTGCAGGCGATGCAGGCCGAGACCGTTCCACGCCTGCTGCACCCAGAGCGGGCTGTGGCCGATGCGGTCGTTCCACTGCAGGACGACCGGCGCGATGATCATGATCCAGAGCAGTGTGGTGATCCGCTGCCCGAGGCCGCGCGGCCAGAGCAGTGCCGCGGCGGCGAACGCCATCAGCTGCAGCGGCAGCGTCCAGTACGAACCGTCGATGAGCTTGACGCCCGGGTCGAACGAGGCGGCCAGTGTGAGGTTGCTCCACAGGTCGCGCGGCGTCGGCAGGATCCAGTTCCGGGGCGCGAGCAGCACCACGACCAGATAGGTGAACACGACGGCGATCAGGTACGGCGGGAGGACGCGGCACGCGCGCCGCCACAGCCACCGGTACGTCGAGCCCTTCCGGATCGTCACGCAGACGAAGTACGCGCTGATCACCAGCAGGATGCTGGCGCCGACCTGGAACGGGTACGGCCCGAGCGGCCGGCCGAGCTCAGGGTGCAGGAACGGACCCATGTACGTCGTGTGGGTGAACATCACCGCCAGCACCGCCAGGACGCGCATCACGTCCCAGCTCAGCCGGCGTGCGGTCCTGCCCGGGGGGCGGTCCGGCGTCGTCACAACCACTCCATCTGTCCATCGCTGTTACCCCCCTGTGACCTTACGCAGAGCAGGGGGTGGCGATGCAAATCGGTCCGGTGATGCCTTCCTCACACCGGGCGGGTCAGAGCGGCTTGACCCAGCGCGACCATTCCGGCTGCAGTGCGTAGCCGGCGTTCGACCAGACACGGTGCGCCTGGGCGTTGTCGTCGAGCACCATCGCGTCCGCGCGGGTGCCGCCGTACGACGTGAAACGGGCCTCGGCCCGGGCGACCAGTTCGCGGCCGATGCCCTGGCGGCGATGGGTCGGCGCGACGGCCAGGCGGTACAGGTGGCAGCGCCAGCCGTCCCAGCCGACGATGACCGAGCCGACGACCGTCTCGCCGTCGGTCGCGAGGATCAGCGCCTCTGGGTCGCGGTCGATCAACCGGCGGACGGCGTCGGCGGAGTCCGGCGGGCGGTGTGAATCCTCGGCCGCGGTCGCCCAGAACGCCAGGACCGCGTCGACGTCGGCCGGCGTGGCGTTGCGATAGCCAACCATCAGCCGGCGGTTTGGAAGGTGCGGCGGTAATCCTGTGGTGGCACGCCCACCACCCTACGGAAGTGATGCCGCAGCAGGGCGGACGTCCCGAATCCTGATTCCGCGGCGATCTGCTCGATGCCCATCCGGGTCTGTTCGAGCAGCGTCCGGGCGCGCAGCACGCGCTGGGTGGTGACCCACTTGAGTGGCGTCGTACCGGTCTCGGCGACGAAGCGGCGCGCGAACGTGCGCTCGGACATCTGCGCGCGCCGGGCCAGTGCGGGCACGGTGTGGTCGACGGTCAGGTTGTCGACCATCCAGTCCAGGACCGGCTGCAGGCTCTCCCCGGACGACTCCGGCACCGGTACGTCGACGTACTGCCGCTGGCCGCCGTCGCGCTGCGGCGGGACCACCATCCGGCGGGCGATCCGGGTGGCGACCGCGCTGCCGAGCTCGCGGCGTACCAGGTGCAGGGCGGCGTCGATGCCGGCCGCGGTGCCGGCGCTGGTGATGATGTTGCCGTCATCGACGAACAGCACGTCCGGGTCGAGCTTCGCGGACGGGAACTGGTCGTGGAACTTGTCGATGTAGCGCCAGTGTGTGGTGCAGGCCCGGTCCTCGAGCAGTCCGGCCGCGCCGAGCACGAACGCGCCCGAGCAGACCGTCAGCAGGATCGCGCCGCGCGCGTCGGCCCGCCGCAGGGCGTCCAGGATCCGCTCGTCGTACGCGTGCCGCCAGGTGGTGGCCGGGATGCCGATCAGGTCGGCGTCCTCGAGCTCCTCCAGCCCGTACGGCGCGACGACCTGGGAGTGGGAGCTGGTCTCCATCGGGACGCCCGGCGTGGTCGAGCACACCTTGAAGTCGAACGGCGGCACTCCGTCGTCGGTGCGATCGATGCCGAAGACCTCGGCGAGCACCCCGAACTCGAACAGGGCGACGTCCTCCATCAGGACGACGGCGATCTTCTGCAGCATCCAGCCAGTATGGCAGTAATTTGTTGGACTATGTCAATAGTGCCACTAGTGGCAGGATCTAAATGGTAGAATCATTACTGCCATGACCGGATACATCGTTCTCGTAGTACTCGTGCTGGCCGTGATCGCGGCTCTGGAGTTCAGCAACAGGCGCCACTCGACCGGTCCGGCCGCCGGACCGCAGGGCACCTGGGTCGCTGACGACCGTGACCTGGCCCGGACCAAGCTCGACCTGCTCGCGCTCGGCGCGACGGTCAAGCCCTTCAATCACAAGCCTGCTTCGACCAGCGGGACCGTGCACACCATCCGCACCGCCCGCCTGCACCACGGCCGTCACGCGGCCTGAACGCGCCACCTGGGGGCGGTCCCGTTGGTGACCGCCCGCAGCGCCCCTTCGACGGGGCCATAGCGGAAGCTGCTGAGCCAGACATGGCTCAGCAGCACCTGCAGGACGAAGATGCCGACCGCGAAGCCGACTGTCTCCAGAGGAGACACCTGACCGGCAAGGCCGAAGCCGACGCCGGTGAAGATCAGCATGGTGGCCAGAGACTGGCCTAGATAGTTCGACAGCGCCATCCGGCCGGCCGGCGCGAGGAGTTGACGGACGTCCTCCCCGCGGTCGGAGTGCATGAACCTGAGCAGCGTCGCAACGTACGCGGCCGTCAGGAACGGTGCGGTGAGCACGCTGATCAGTACGGCACCGGTGTCGCCGTTGCCGCCGACGGAGGCGTAGTACACACCGCCCGAGATGCCGATGGTGAAGCCGACCAGCTGCATCAGCCGGAGCACAGCCTCGTTGCCGGAGAGGTTCTGCAGCATCCTGCGCCGGCCGACCACCATGCCGATCAGGAACGCGGCCAGTGTGGTCGGGCCTTGGACGGTCAGCAGCGACAGGCCGTACGTCGGGAGCGCGCTGACGTGCTCGCCGATGACGTCACTGAACGAGCCCGTCAGGTTCGCAGTGGTCTCCTGTGCGGCCGCTACTGCTGTGGTGGGGTCGATGAACTGGGTGCTGTCCACGAAGAGCGCGGCGATCGCCAGGGTGAGGAACAGATACGCGTAGATGCCTGCCGCGACCAGGAGCGCCGTACGGTCCTTCACCCGGCGCATACCGAGCAGGACCAGGCCGATGATCGCGTAGACGCTCAGGATGTCGCCGGTGATCAGGAAGACGCCGTGCAGGACGCCGAGTACGAACAGACCGCCGAGCCGGCGCAGCATCCGCGGCTTGAACGCGGCCCCCGCTCGTTGCGCCGCCTCCATCTGCAACTGGAAGCTGTACCCGAACAGGAACGAGAAGAGCAGGTAGAACTTCATGTCCACGAACGCCGACGACAGCCAGTGGACGGAGTGGTCGAGCCACGAGTCGTACGCCGGGTCCTTCGCCAGATGGATCGGGAACCCGGAGGCGGCGAAGGTGATGTTCACGACCAAGATGCCCAGGAGGGCGAAACCACGCAGCGCGTCGATGTCCTGAATGCGCGTCCGATCGAGTACCTGGCTCATGCACCCAGCACATCAGGGGGAACCCTGGCTACGCAGTCACGCTGAATCCTCCTCGAGGGTGGAGCTAGCTCTACCCACAGGCCACCTCAGTGAGCGCGGCGCTGCTGAACCTTCTGAACCGCCTGCTTGATCTTCTGCTGGTTCTCGGGCTTGCTGAGCTCCCGCTGGGCCACCTGCATCAGCTTGGCCACCACAGCACCCTTGAGCATTGTCTTGACGAACCCCATCAGGGCCTCCCAACTCGGTTGCCACCGAAACTACCGGCTCCCACAACCGTCCTCCATGGGTGATCCGCCGGAACTGTCCCTGGCGTCAGGCACACTAGGAGAATGCCTGAGTTGCCGGAGGTCGAGTCGCTGGCCGTGTTCCTGCGGGAGCGGGCGGTCGGACATGCCTTCGTGCGGGCCGACATCACGGCGATCAGCGCGCTGAAGACCTACGACCCGCCGATCTCGGCGATGGTGGGGCTGCTGATCGACGACGTGCAGCGGCACGGGAAGTTCCTGGACATCTCCGCGCAGGGCGTGCACCTGGTGATCCACCTGGCGCGGGCCGGGTGGCTGCGCTGGAAAGAGGAGCAGAACACCGGGCTCGTGCGCCCCGGCAAGGGGCCGATCGCGCTCCGGACGGTCCTGGACGACGGCTCCGGGTTCGACCTGACCGAGGCCGGCACCCAGAAGAAGCTCGCGGTGTATGTCGTGCGCGACGTCGCCGAGGTCCCGGGCATCGCCCGGCTCGGCCCCGACCCGTTCACGCTCTCGCTGGATGACTTCGGCGAGATCCTCAAGCGCGCGGGCAGGGTGCAGCTGAAGGGCGTCCTGCGGAACCAGTCCGTCATCGCCGGCATCGGCAACGCCTACTCCGACGAGATCCTGCACGTCGCGAAGATGAGCCCGTTCAAACCCGCGTCGAACCTGTCCGACGACGAGCTCAAGGTGCTGTACGACGCGATGCGCGAAACCCTCCAGGACGCCGTCGACCGCTCCGCGGGCCTCGCCGTGCAGGACCTGAAGTCGGAGAAGAAGTCGGGGCTGCGCGTGCACGGCCGCAAGGGCGAGAAGTGCCCGGTCTGCGGCGACATCGTCCGCGAGGTCAGCTTCGCCGACTCCTCCCTGCAGTACTGCGCGACCTGCCAGACCGGTGGCAAACCGCTGGCCGACCGAAGGCTGTCGAAGCTGCTCAAGTAGGTTCCCGGCCATGCGGAAGATCTACGTGGCAGCGCACGTCTACATGATTCTGGGGCTGATCAGCGGGCTGTACTACCGCGAGCTCACCAAGCTGAACGACTTCACCGGCGACACCCAGCTCAGCGTCGTCCACACGCACATCCTGGCGTTGGGCATGCTGTTCTTCCTGGTCGTGCTCGCGCTGGAGAAGCTGTTCACCCTGACCGCGGGCAAGCTGTTCGCCGCGTTCTTCTGGGTCTACAACGCCGGCCTCGCGCTCACCGTCGGGCTGATGATCGTCCGCGGCACGATGACCGTGCTCGGCCACCAGGCCGGCGCCGCCCTCGACGGCATCTCCGGCCTGGGCCACATCACCATCACCCTCGGCCTGATCTTCTTCTTCGTGAACCTCGGCAAGTGCCTGCCCGCCAAGGAGAAGGCCGACGCGGTCGAGGTCAGCTAGCACCGCCCGCGCCCGGCGTACTCGGATGGGCTGAGACAGGAAACGGTAGGCGGGGCCAGGGTATTACCTGTCTCAGGACGCCGTTTCTTGTCTCAGGTCCAGCATCCGAGGATCGGGCGCAGCGCGGGTCAACCTAGGGCGACGACGTACGGCGACGACGCCGAACGGCGGCCCGCGTCCAGGCGAACCAGGAGTTCGTGTGCACCCGCGGGGCCCGCGACCCGCGTCAGCCAGCCGACCGACCGGCCCGGATCGAGCCCGTCGAACGTCCACGCCTGGTCGGTCGCCGACCAGCCCGCCGGCAGCGGCAGCTCGACCTCACCGCCTGCCGGCGTCCGGCCGAAGTTCGTCACCACGACGGTGAGCTCGTCACGGCCCGGGTGGATCGAGGCGAGCACGGTGCCGACCGGCGCCACGAGCACCCGCCGTACGCCGGCCGGCACCGGCAGCGCGACGACGCGTCGCTCCGGCATCGGGAACGGGCCGATCGTGGTCCTGGTCAGCTGGTGACCGGTCACGCCGTACCGCCGGCCGGCGAGCCGGATCTGATGCCGGCTGTCCGGTTCGGCCAGGCCGATGAACCGGACGGCGACATCGGTGGCGCGGCGGGCGACGAGATGGGCCGGCGAACCGGTCGGGGTCAGGTCCCAGACACCGTCCGAGTTCGCGGTGACGGTGTCCGGCGGGACGATCCGCAGCTTGCCCTGCAACGCGACGCGGACGACCGGCGGCTCACCGGCTTCCGGCAGGCGGACGACCAGGTCGTCGCCGTCGCGCCGCCAGGTCAGCGCCTTGCCGCTGTGATCCTCGACGACGTGCAGCGGCGTGGTGGCCAGGCCCGGCAGGCGCACCTCGTGATCGGGTGGGCGGCACGCGATCCGGAGCAGCAACAGCTCACGGCTCCGCAGGATCGCTTCTCCCCAGGGTTGCGGCTCGAACTCCCCCGGGATGCCCTGAATCAGTCCCACCGCGGCCTCCCTGCGAGCCACCGTCCGAAATCCGCCGCCCGGTGTCAACGTTTTATCCGGACTGCGGGCAACCGCCTTCCGGATCCGGCCACCGGCCGGGCCCCGGCGGTCTGACATGCTGGGGGACATGTTCCGGAACCAGGAGATTCCTTCGGTCGTGGTGGCTGAGCTCGACGACGACCTGCTCGCGGAGGCGTTCGTACTCGACGTACGGGAGCCGGACGAGTGGGACCGCGGCCACATCGAGGGCGCCACGCACATCCCGCTCGGCGAGCTGCAGCAGCGCGTCGGCGAGGTGCCGCTGGACCAGAAGGTGCTCTGCGTGTGTGCGGTCGGCGGCCGGTCCGGCATGGCCACCCAGTTCCTGAACCAGCTCGGCCGCGAGGCGATCAACCTCGACGGCGGCATGCACGCCTGGCAGGTCTCCGGTCGCCCGGTGGCCACCAGTTGACACATTGAGAAGAAAACCTTCCACACGGTGACTGCAGGCGTTACTTTGTCACCGGTCGGTTGACCGGCGTACACCTGCGGCTCACGAGGCGGTCGGGTGCGCGGCGTCGGATGACCGCGTCCGTCCACCGTGGGGAGGCTCCTGTGTCGCTCATCCGTCCCTTGACCACAGCGATCGGCGTAGGTGGCCTGCTCGCCGGGGTGCTCGTCAGCCCGGCGCTCGGCAAGACCGCGGCCGCGGGCATCCCGGACGCCGCGATCGCCGAGAACGGCGTCCTGACATCACGTGTCGACAGCCCGGTCGCGCCCGGCGTGAACTACACGTCGTTCGAGCGGCTCGACCCGAAGGGCTGGCAGCGCGGCGACATCCTCGACACCGACCTGGACCAGCACGGCGTGACCGTCGACTTGGTCAACACCGGCAAGGTGTCGGGCGGGCAGCCGCTCAGTCAGCAGTTGGCGAGCAAAGGCGCGATCGCGGGTGTCAACGGCGACTTCTTCGACATCAACGACACGACAGCGCCGCTGGGTGTCGGGGTCGAGTCCGGCAAGCTGCTGAACGCTCCCGCCGCCGGCCACAACGACACCGCGGTGATCGGCAAGGACGGCCTCGGCAAGATCGCCCAGCTGTTCCTGCAGGGC
>Ga0247821_10001908_pt1 | contig 11617 bp, 6 predicted proteins | sample 13C_Glycerol_Day_FD_192481 | JGI IMG/M metagenome (GOLD analysis project Ga0247821, IMG submission 192481) | Soil microbial communities from agricultural site in Penn Yan, New York, United States - 13C_Glycerol_Day14 | ecosystem: Environmental > Terrestrial > Soil > Agricultural land | place... | reverse complement strand
GCAGGGCCCTTCACGCGCAGTCAGGCGCGGGGGGCCCTTTTTCCGTCTGCCTGGAAACACAAAAGCGGGACTTCGCGTTCGGCTTTCGTCAGCGATCCGTGCTGGCCCACGACCTCAAGGGCTGTCGGCCGGACACGGCGGGTGTCGTAGAAGGCCAGCGCGTCCCTAGCCGCGATCATCACGTCGCCGATCCGGGGTCCCACCTCGGCCCGTACCGCACCGAAGAGTCCCGCGGCAATGGCTTCCTCCCGGGTGAACGCCCAGATCCGGTCGCCGAAACGTGCCCGCCACGCCTCCAGCAGCCGCGCCCGGCCGGACTCGCCTTCCGACCCCTCCAGATACAGGTGGACCATACGCGGTTCGCCGGCGGTGTGGCGCACTCCGGCCACGAGGGCGGGGTCGGCCGCGTAGTCGATCCGCTGGGATTCCGGCACGTCCAGCATGCCGTGGTCCGCCGTGAGCAGGATGGTTGTGCCCGCCGGCAGGGTGGAGCTGAGCCGCTTCACCGTGGCGTCGAGTTCCTCGAGCTGGTGTTCCCACTGCGGTGACTGGCAACCGTGGCGGTGCCCGGCCTTGTCCAGTTCGTTGACGTAGAAGTACATCAGCGACCGTCCGGCGCCGGCCATCGCCTCCGCGGCGGCAGCGGTCCGGGCATGCGACGTGGTGGCCGTAACGTGGCGGCCGCCCCGGAGTGCGGCCCGGGTCATGGCGGAGTCGCTGAACTGCGGGAGGCTGACCGTGGTGACATCCACGTGCTCCGCGGCCCGCTGGAAGACGGTGGGGAACGGCTGCCATTGCTCGGGATCGACGCCGGCGTCCCAGCCGCCCAGCATGTTGACCACACGGTCCTGGTCCGGGTCCAGCACGTCGTAGCCCACCATGCCGTGCTGCCCGGCCGCGAGCCCGGTACCGAAGCTGGCCAGGGACGCTGCCGTGGTGGACGGAAACGCCGAATCCAGGGAGACCGGCACCTGCCCCTGGCCGGACTGCATCACGGCGCGCAGGAACGGTGTGTGCGCCGATTTCTGCTTGAGCAGGTTGCGGCCCAGCCCGTCGGCGAGCACGACGCAGATACGCTTGGCCGCGGGCAGTTTCAGGCGGTTTTCGAAGCCGGGAACCCCCACGCTGGCCGCGGCGCTCGTGAGCACCTCAGCGATGGAGCGTTCGCCGAAAGCGGGGGCCGCGGGCAGGCTCTGCGGCAGGGCGGGGGCGGTGGACAGCGGTTCGGGCATGCGGACCGGAGCCATCTCAGCGCTGGTGGCCGCGGCTGGCGCGGTTTCCGAAGACGCCCATCCGCGGGCGCGGCGGCAGTCCGGGGCCGGTGTGCGGCACCGGGGCGGAGGATCCGGTGTTCACGGCACGGAGGGCACGGGCAAACAACTTGGCGTCCTGGACCGCCTGCAGGCCGTCGGCTTCGGCGCTGATCCGGATCACGATGTCCTCCTGCGCGATGGTGCCGCTGTAGCCGTGGTCCGCCTCGCACTGCGGGTCCCCGCAGCTGGCCGGGCCCATGTCGAGGCGCTGGCCGCCGGACCAGGCGATGGACAGGGTCAGCTCGCGGACCGGGTCCGAGGACTTGTACTCCTGGGGCTGCGCGTACACGTAGCTCAGCACCACGGAGCGGATCTGTGTGACGGGAACGGATTCCGTGGAGACCTGCGCGACGGTCTGCTCCCCCGCCTCATCCAGCTGCTGGTCGTCCACGTGGGTGATGACCAGCATGTCTTCGGTCAGGACCAGCACGGTGATGTGGCGGCGGACCTCGGCGCGGTCGAAGTGTGTCTCCAGGTGCACCAGGTGGGCCACGCAGTCGCGCCCGTCGAGGGCGTCGGCGACGACGTCGGCCACGAGCCGGGGGTAGAAACCTGCCTGCTGGAGGGCACCTTCCAGGCTCTGACCCTGCGCGCTGTGGTCATGCAGGCCCTGATGGTTCGCGCCGCCCGGGCGTCCGGAGACGGTCGCCTGGGGCCTGGGTGTCGGAGACTGAAAGCTCATGGTCTCCATTTTCACAGATCGGCTGGGGACATGCTAACCACTACCGCCGGGGAGGCACCCGCCGCCGGGCCGCAGCCTCCCCCGCCGCTCTCCCTGCGCGTCAGCTGCGCATGGCGCGGCGCGCGCTGTCGGTGCGCTGGGCGGCGTTGGCGATCCGGACGTCCGCCGAAAGGATCGACGCCCCCTCCGGCCCGGCGAGCACCGGGTTGAAGTCGACGAGGGCGATTTCCGGATGGTTGTCCTTGAGCCTGGCCAGCCGGGCGGCGAGGTCCTCCAGGGCCCGGGCGTCCACGGCCGGCAGTCCCTGGTATCCGAAGAGCTTCCGCGACGCCCGGGGTGCGCGGATGAAGTCGTGCAGGTCCGAGCCGGACAGCGGCGGCACCCGGTGGGCCCAGTCATCGAGCAGGTTGACGGCGTCCCCGGCCAGGCCGAAGGAAACCACCGGGCCCAGCAGCGGGTCCTCGATGGCACGGAACGTGCAGGCCTGCCCCACCGGGGCCATGGTCTGCACTTCCAGCGACGGCGAGCCGTAGCGCTCCAGCGACTTGCGCATTTCCAGCACGTTCCGCCGCAGCGACTCCGCATCCTGGATGTCCAGGCGCACCCCGCCGAGGTCCAGCCGGTGCCGCAGGGCGGGGTCGGTGGTCTTCAGCGCCACCGGCCAGCCGAGCCGGTCCGCGGCGGTGACGGCCTCATCGGCGGTGTCGAAGCCGACAGACGGGACCACCCGGATGCCGTAACGGGCCAGCAGGCCCGCGGCCGTTTCAGCATCCAGCCGGAGGAGCTGCTCGCCGCCCACCTTGTCGAGCAGGCGTTCCAGCTCGTCGTGGGTGCCGTCCGGGTCGCAGCCCTCGGGTTCCACAAACAGGCCCTGGTCCCGGCCCAGCCACTGGGCGTAGCGGACCACGGATCCCAGCGCGGCGACGGCCGCGCCGGGGTTGGAGTAGCAGGGAACAACGGTCGACCCTGCCTCGTCGCCCACCATTCCCTCGACATAGATGGACGGGTCCAGCAGCCCGCTGAACGCGGCCACTACGGGTTTGCCGGCCGCCACCGAACATTCGGCGAGCACGCCGGCGATCTTTTCGACGGTAAGGCCGTGGGCCGGCAGCAGCGCGACCACCACGGCGTGGACCGTATCGGCGGTGAGCACTTCCTGCAGGCTGTGCCGCAGCGCGGGCAGCGCCACAGACATTCCGGCGTCCAGGTCGACGTCGGTGACAACCCGCACCACACCGAGCCCCTGCGCCGCGGCGCTGTCCGCGACGACCTTGCCGAGCGCCCGGGAGTTGCTGAACACCGCGATGCCCGGGCCCGCCGGGAGGGGCTGGCTGGAGACGATCTGGGCGACGTCCATGAGCTGTTCGATGGTCTCGACGCGGATCACCCCGGCCTGGCGCATCATGGCGTCGAGGGCCTCCGGCGGGGCCTGTGTAGTGCGGACGGAATGGCCCGGGGGAAGCCCGAGGCCCATGGCGTCGGACTTCGCCACGATCACCGGTTTGGTCCGGGCCAGGCGCCGGGCAAGGCGGGAGAACTTGCGCGGGTTGCCGATCGATTCGAGGTAGAGCCCGACGGCGGTCGTGTCGGCGTCGTCCTCCCAGTACTGCATCATGTCGTTGCCGGAGACGTCGGCACGGTTCCCGGCCGAGAGGAAGGTGGAGATCCCGACGCGGCGCCGGCTGGAGGCCGCGTAGAGGGAGACACCGATGGCTGCGGACTGGCTGAAGAGGCCCAGGCCGCCGCGTCGGCCGAGGGACGGCGCCATCGAGGCGTTGAGGGACACGGCAGGGTTGGTGTTCATGATGCCCAGCGACGCCGGGCCGATCACGCGCATGCCGTTGGCGCGGGCCTGCCGGACGAGTTCGCGCTGCCGGGCGAGGCCGCGGTCGCCGTCGTCCGCGTACCCGGCGGTGGCCACCACAATCCCCTTGACCCCGGCGGCGCCGCATTCCTCCACGACCTTGGGGACCTCGGCGTACGGGACGGCGATGACCGCGAGTTTGACCGGTCCCGGTACCTCGGAGAGCCGGGCGAAGGACAGCATGCCGGCGAGCTCGAAGGCCTCGGGGTTGATGGCGTAGACCGGGCCGGTGAAGCCGCCTTCAATGATGTGCTCCAGCAGCTGGTAGCCCACGGTGCCCCATTTGCGGCTGGCCCCGATAACCGCCACGGAGGACGGGGCGAGGAGCTCCTGGATGCTGCGGGCCTCGGCGCGGTGTTCCCGGGATTCCATCACGGCGCGGGACTTGTCCGTGGGGTCGATGTTGAATTCGAGGCTGACCACACCGTCGTCGAAGTGGCGTTTGACGTCGTAGCCGGCGTCGGAGAACACCATGAGCATTTTGCGGTTTTCCGGGAGCACCTCGGCGCTGAATTTCCGGATCCCGTTTTCGCGGGCGGCGGCGGCCAGGTGCTCGAGCAGGATGGACCCGATGCCGCGGCCCTGGTGCGCGTCGGAGATGTTGAACGCTACTTCGGCTTCCTCGGGGTCATCGAGCCGGTCGTAGCGGCCGATGCCCATGATTTCCCCGCCGATGGTGATGACAAGGGCCACGCGGTCCTTGTAGTCCACCTCGGTGAACCGCTTGAGTTCCTTGGCGGAGAGTTTGGACTTGAACGCGAAGAACCGCATGTAGATGGACTTCTGCGACTGCCCCACGTGGAAGGCCTGCACCGAGTCCGCGTCGGAGGGGTGGATCGGGCGCAGGTGGGCCGTCCCGCCGTCGCGCAGGACAACATCGGCTTCCCAATATTCCGGATATACGCCGTCCGCGGGCTGATCCACCATAGGCTTAGCCTAGTCATAAACTTTCGCAGCTTTCGTTCTGCAACGCTCAGAAGGACCCACCAGCCTCATGGCCCGCCGCCAAACCCCGTCCCCGGCAGGGGAAGCCAGCCAGGATTTCGTAGAAAACATCGTCGATATCGACGTCACCTCCGAGATGGAGGGTTCGTTCCTCGAGTACGCCTATTCGGTGATCTACTCGCGGGCCCTTCCGGATGCCCGGGACGGGCTGAAGCCCGTGCAGCGGCGCATCCTGTACATGATGAGCGAGATGGGCCTCCGCCCCGACCGCGGCCACGTCAAGAGCGCCCGCGTCGTGGGCGAGGTCATGGGCAAGCTGCACCCGCACGGTGACACCGCGATCTACGACGCCATGGTGCGCATGGCGCAGGACTTCTCGCTGCGGCTGCCGCTCATTGACGGCCACGGCAACTTCGGCTCGCTCGACGACGGCCCGGCAGCCCCGCGGTACACCGAGGCCCGCCTCGCGGCCGCGGCGCTGACCCTGACGGACCACCTCGACGAGGACGTCGTCGACTTCGTCCCGAACTACGACAACCAGCTGACCCAGCCGGACGTGCTGCCGGCGGCATTCCCGAACCTGCTGGTCAACGGCGCCACCGGCATCGCCGTCGGCATGGCCACGAACATGGCCCCGCACAACCTGGTGGAAGTGATCGCCGCGGCCCGGCACCTGATCGAACACCCGGACGCCACACTCGAGGACATCATGCGGTTCGTCCCCGGACCGGACCTGCCCACCGGCGGCCGGATCGTGGGCCTGGACGGCATCCGCGACGCCTACGCCACCGGCCGCGGCTCCTTCAAGACCCGCGCCAAGGTGGAGGTCGAACAGCTCTCGGCCCGCCGCACCGGGCTGGTGGTCACGGAACTGCCGTACATGGTGGGGCCGGAAAAGGTGATCGAGAAGATCAAGGACGCCGTCAACGGCAAGAAGCTCACCGGCATCAGCGACATCGTGGACCTCACGGACCGCAAGCACGGTCTGCGCCTCGTGATCGAGCTGAAGAACGGCTTCAACCCGAACGCCGTGCTGCAGCAGCTCTACCGCTACTCGCCGATGGAGGATTCCTTCGGCATCAACAACGTCACCCTCGTCGACGGGCAGCCGCAGACCCTCGGGCTGCTGCAGCTGCTGACCGTCTACGTGGAGCACCGCATCAACGTGGTGCGCCGGCGCACCGCCTTCCGCCTGGGCAAAAAGAAGGACCGCCTGCACCTGGTCGAGGGTCTCCTCATCGCGATCGTGGACATCGACGAGGTCATCCAGATCATCCGTTCCTCGGACGAGGCGGCCGCGGCCAGGACCCGGCTGATGTCCATCTACGACCTCTCCGAGATCCAGGCCAACTACATCCTGGAACTCCGGCTCCGGCAGCTGACCAAATACTCGCGGATCGAACTCGAAAAGGAGCAGGACGAACTGCGCCGGGAGATCGCCGAACTCGAAGCCATCCTCGGTTCCAGCGAACGGCTCCGCGCCCTCGTGTCGTCCGAACTGGCCGAGATCGCCGAGAAATACGGCACCCCGCGCCGGACCGTGCTGCTCGAATCCGAGGCCGTCTCCCCCACCGTCGCCGCCGCCCTGACCGCCGCGCCCGGAGCCAAGGGCAAGGCAGCCCCGCTGGCCCTGGAGATCGCGGACGACCCCTGCTGGGCGATCCTCACTGCCTCCGGCCAGATCGCGCGCACCGCCAACCAGGACAGCCTCGCCGAGTCCGGCCCGCGGACCCGGCACGATGTGTTCACCTCCGTGGTGAAAACGTCAGCCCGCGGCGAGATTGCCGCCGTCACCTCGCAGGGCCGCATGCTGCGGCTCCAGGTGATGGACATGCCTGTGCTGCCTCCGACCCAGGGGACCCCGAACATGGCCGGCGGCGTTCCGGCAAAGGACTTCATCACCCTGCTCAAGGGCGAATCGCTGGTGGCGTTCGCGCCGCTGGATGAGGTGCTGGCGGTCGGCACGGCCCAGGGTGTGGTCAAGCGCGTCCAGCCCGACTACCCGCTGAACCGCGAGGACTGGGAAGTCATTGCGCTCAAGGACAAGGACACCGTGGTGGGTGTCGCGCCCGCAGGTGCCGACGACGTCGACCTCGTCTTCGTGACGCGGCAGTCGCAGCTGTTGCGGTTCCCGGCCTCGGCGGTCCGTCCGCAGGGCCGCACCGCGGGCGGCATGGCCGGCATCAAGCTGGCCGCCGGGGACCAGGTGATGTTCTTCGGGGCCGCCAGCCCGGCAGACGATAACGCCGTCGTCGTGACCATCGCCGGCACGGACGGGGCGCTCCCGGGCACCGCTCCCGGGGCCGCCAAAGTCACCGCACTCGCCGAATACCCGGCCAAGGGACGCGCCACCGCAGGGGTCCGGGCGCACCGGTTCCTCAAGGGTGAAGACACCCTGCTGCTCGCGTGGGCAGGCCATGGCCCCGCGAAGGCGTCCTCCCAGGCCGGGGTGGCCCGCTCCCTGCCCGGGGAACACGGCCGCCGCGACGGGTCCGGCATCCCGCTCTCCCAGGCCATCGACGCGATTGGTCCGAGCATGTCCTGGCCTCCGGCGCCTGAGACGGAAGCCTAGGGACCCGCTTGGGTTGCAGCGCCCGGGAGCCGGAACCCGGCACTATGCGAGGCAACGGTGTCGGGCCCACGGGGGAACCTGGGATTTCGACTTAGAGGTGAGGAATCGCATGTCGGCGACCAGTGCGACGTTGCTGTGGCGCCGCCGTCCGCCCAGGCGAAAATCAGAGCCCTACCTTCCGCGGCGGCGTAGGTTCGCCCAGGGCCGGATCCGGCCCTCGGCTGCGCCGGAATGCGCTTAGACTGCTCGCATGCCTATCATCGCGGACAACAAGGACTGGACCTGGGTGCTGCAGCGGCCCTGTCCGGAGTGCGGTTTCGACGTCTCAGCGTGCACCCCGGCCACCGCGCCCGGAAAGCTGGCCAGCATGCTGCCACGCTGGCGCGCCGCCCTGCGGCGTCCGGACGCCGCCGAACGTCCGAACGGTGACACGTGGTCCGTGCTGGAGTACGCCTGCCATGTCCGGGACGTCTTCAGCCTGTTCGACTACCGGCTGGACCTGATGCTTCGCGAGGAGAACGCCCGGTTCGACGACTGGGACCAGGACGTGACCGCGATCGAGAAGGACTATGCCAACGCTGACCCGGCCGAGGTCAGCGCGGAACTCACTGCCGAGGGCGAGCAGATCGCCGCTTCCTTCGGGCGGGTCCCGGAGGACCAGTGGGGCCGCACGGGGATCCGCAGCAACGGCTCGGAGTTCACGGTGCTGACCTTCTCGCAGTACTTCCTGCACGACGTCGTCCATCATCTCCACGATGTGGATGGATAGCGCGTGGACGGGTAGCTACAGTTCCTTGTCCCAGGCCATGCTGCTGTTGACGGCGACGTAGCCCATCTTGGCGTAGAGGGCCAGGGCCCCGGTGGGGTTCTCCGAATCGACGTCGAGCGAGGCCTTGTCCATCCCGGCCGCGGCGAAGCGGCGCATCGCATCCGCCAGGAGTGCCTGCGCGACGCCGCGGCCGCGGAACTCGCGACGTACCCCCAGCAGGTCGGTGTAACCCTCTTTGTAGCCCCGCGACTCTGCGCTGACGGCGTCGTGGCTGGCGAGCTGGTAGCCCGCCACCTTTCCGGTCGACTGCTCCATGACGACGGCGCTCAGGTCCGGCCGGGCCAGCGGATCGTTCACCACGAAGCCCCAGGCCTCCTCGTCCCGGGGCTCGCTGCCCCAGTGGTCCCGGAAGGCGTCGTTGTGCGCCAGCCGCACCGGTTCATGCAGCTCGGGCCCGAAGCCGACGAGCTCCAGCCCCTCACCGAGCACCGCCTCGGGAAATCCGTCCGCCAGGGGCCGGTGCATCTCGTTGTAGTAGCGCACGATCCGGTAGCCGGCGTCCCCGAACAGGGCGGCCTGGTGCGTGTGCTGCTGTTCCATGTGCAGCCGCAGCCTGGGGGTTGAACCCGGCACCGCGTCCTCGGCAAAACGCTGCCGGGTCCGCGCCTCCATCCAGCCCAGCAGCCCGGTGCCGATCCCGAGTCCCTGCCACCCGGGATCCACGCAGCCGTACCCGATCGCCTTCTCCCCGTCCGGGTTCTTGGTGATCCGGCCGTACGCCCGGGCCACGCCCTGCGCGTCAAAGCCGAGAATAGTGTTCGCGGCGGCCGGGTTCTTCTGCGATTCGAGGACCTGTTCCAGGTCGGCGCGGCGCTCATACCAGACGGGATGTTCGACGGCGGCGGTCCGGGCGATCAGCGCCGCCCAGTCGTCGAGGTCCGCGGTCCCGGCGGCCCGCCACTGCAGGCGGGGATCCAGGCTGGCCAGGGCGTCGGGGTGTCCGTTCATGGCAACAGGCTAACGTCCGGCCTACCCCCGCGCCAGCAACGGCGTTGCCTCCGGGGACAGCGCAGCATTCACGGCCGCCGCCCGGTCCAGGTCCAGCCTGCTGTCCTCTGCGGCGATGTCCTCCGGATTGTGGGTCACGAGGACAACCGTGCGGTCCCGCAGGCCGTGCCGGAGCTCGGCCAGCATCGCCCGGCCGGACTCCGCATCCAGGTGGGCCGTCGGTTCATCGAGCAGGATCACGTCCGCCCCGGTCAGGAGCGTCCGGGCGACGGCGAGGCGCTGGCGTTCGCCTCCGCTGAGGAAGGCTCCGCCGGGACCGATCCGGGTGTCCAGGCCGTGTTCCAGCCGCCCCATCAGCGGTCCGAGGCCCACCGCGTCCAGGGCGTCCCGCAGCCGGGGCTCCGCTTCTCCCCCGCGCTGGCTCTCCGGAAGCCCGAGCAGCAGGTTGCCGCGGATCGTCGAATCGAAGAGGTGCGCCTCCTGCGGGCACCAGGCAGCACGCCCGCCCAGCAGGATCTGGCCGCCGGCTGCCGGGAGGAAGCCCAGGACGACGGCGAGCAGCGTCGATTTTCCGGAGCCCGAGCTCCCGGTGACGGCGAGCCAGCGGCCAGGTTCGGCCGTGGCGGTGAGGCCGGTGAAGACCGGCGGCCCGCCCGGCCAGGCGGCCGCCAGGTCCCGGAGCTCGATCCCGGGCTTGCCGCCGGGCCTCCCGGCGACGGGGACCAGGCCGCCCGACTCGCCGGCGGCAGCGTCGTCGGCGTCGTCCAGGACACCCGCCTCGCCGATCCGCGCCAGCACAGCCCGCAGCGCCGGGTATTGCCGGACCGCCGTCGTGATGGCCGCGTAGGGTTCCACGAGCGCGAGCTGCAGCAGCACCACAACGGCGACCGTGGAGGCCTCAACGGCGCCGCTGAGGGCCAGCGGAGCGGCCAGCACGGCGCTGGCCAGGGCGGCGGTCCCGCAGGCCAGCACCGTGAGGCCCTGGCCGAGACCTTCGGCCCACGCCGAGCGCTGGGAGGCTTTGGTCGCGGAGCGGTCTTCCCGGGTGATGGCCGCGAGCACCGGCGCGGCGACACTGTTGGCGTGGAGTTCGGCGCGGGCGTCGAGGGCGGCCGCGACCTGGCGGAGGACGCCGGAGCGCAGCTTCTGCTCCGTCCCGGCGGACATCCGGTCCGCCGCCAGCGCCAGGGCGGGGGCTGCCACGAGGCTCAGCACGGCGGCGGCAACCACGGCGGGCAGCGCGGCCGGCAGGAGCAGCGCGATGCCGGTGACGGCGGCGGCCGCGACGGCCACGGCGGTGAGCGGCGGCAGGACCACCCGGGGCAGCAGTTCCCGGACCGTGTCGACGTCGTCCACGACCGTGCCCAGGACGTTGCCGCCCTGCAGCAGACGGCGCAGCGAGAGGGCCCGCCGGCTCAGCGACTCCCAGAGCCGGCCGCGGAGCCGGGTCAGGGCGGCAAAGACGGCGTCGTGCAGCAGGAGGCGCTCGAGGTAGCGCAGCGCCGCCCGGCCGATGCCGAAGAAGCGCACACCCACGATGGCGGTGAGCAGGTACAGGATGGGAGGCTGCTCGCTGGCGCGGATGATCAGCCAGCCGGAGAGCCCGGCGAGGGCGACGGCGAAGAGTGCCGCCAAGGTGCCGACGGCGCCGGCCGCGGCGAACTTGGCTCCCACGGGTGCGAGCAAACGGCGGAGCCGGGTTGCCGTTGAACCGGGCGACGCGGGTGCGGCCGTCCCGGCCTGCGGCCCGCGGGGATCCATGGTGCCGGCCGGCCGGAACACGGGCTGACCGGCTGCGGCCGCCTGGGGTTCCAACAGCGCGGCGTCGGCGGCGGGAAACCCGGCGGTGGAAACGCCGGCGTTGGACGTCCCGGCGCCGGATGCTGCGAGGGCACCCGCGTTGACGGCAGATGCTTCGACCCGGGGTTCCGGTGCGGCCCCGGGGGCCACGGCCACAATCTCGTCGGCGAGTTCCCTGGTCAGCCGGTCGTGGGCCACGAGCAGGACGGTGACCTTTCCTCGGAGCGCGGCGATGGCGCGGCTCACGGCGGTCGCGGAGTCCCGGTCCAGGTGGGCGGTGGGTTCATCGAGCAGCAGTACGCGGGCTCCGGCTTCGATCCTTGCCAGGCCGCGGGCCAGGGCGACGCGGCGCAGCTCCCCCGGGCTGAGTTCGGCGGGATGTTTCGCGGTGAGGTGCTCCGCGGCGCAGGCGGCGAGGCAGCGCCGGGCCGCGGCCTCGACCTGCCCCGGATCTACGCCGCCGCCGTCCGCCGCAAGCCCCGCCGCGGAGCCCAGGTACAGCCGGATCTCGTCCAGCACGGTGGGGGCCACCATCACGGGATGTTGCGGCACCCAGGCGAGGTCCGCCGTCGTGAATCCTTCGAGCCGCCCGGTCACCGAGGTTTCCAGCTTTTCCTGGTCGGTGCCGCCGCCGGTCCCGATGGTGCCGGCCAGCACCCCGAGG
>Ga0247821_10001905_pt1 | contig 11622 bp, 8 predicted proteins | sample 13C_Glycerol_Day_FD_192481 | JGI IMG/M metagenome (GOLD analysis project Ga0247821, IMG submission 192481) | Soil microbial communities from agricultural site in Penn Yan, New York, United States - 13C_Glycerol_Day14 | ecosystem: Environmental > Terrestrial > Soil > Agricultural land | place... | reverse complement strand
GTCTCGAGCCGGATCCTCCGGACCGCCAGTACCGCGGAAGCACTCGCCATCGGACTCGCCCGGCACCTTCACCCACAGGTAGGCGTCGATGAGCTCAACGCCGGTGTCGGTCGTCGGTCGAAGACCAAGGCCCCGATCGGGCGGGTTGCACCACACCTGCGGATCCGGATATTCCTCGGCGGGCGTCCAGGGTCCGACGCCGTTGCGGCTGGTGTCGACCACGAAGTGCGCCTGCATCACGGGGTCACGGCTGAGTCCGGTGTCGGCGAACGCCTGGTCGTAGGCCGCATCCGTCAGCGTCCACGTCGCGAAGTCGGCCGGGTCCGCAGGGTAGTACTGGCTGCCGCACCACTCGCGCTGCCACCATGAATCGAGGTCGAGGTGGATGCACTCCGAGATCCAGGTGCCGAACTTCTGCTGCCGCTCGGTGGTCTCGTAGTTCGACACGTTGAGGAAGAAGCCGTCGGCACGCTCGACGCCCGCCTTGATGAGTCGGTCGGTGATGTCGCCGACGCCGAGCCAGGCCGAGTGCGTTCCGTCGAGGTAGACGGCCGTGTTCGGCAGGGCGGCGAAGACGTCGACCGCGTGGTTGAGCATGCTGAATCGCTCGGATGCCGCGGTCGCGGCGTCCGCCTCCGCGGGCTGGCACCACTCGAGTTGCCCGTTGATCGTCGTGTACCAGGGGATGATGCCGAGGCCGTCGGGCTCGAGGATGACCACGGCGTCCTTGTTGCCGATGCCCTTCGCGAAGCCGTCGACCCATGCCGTGTACTCGGCGAGCGACGTCGCACCACCGGCCGAGTACTGGGCGCAATCGCGGAACGGGAGGTTGTAGGCCACGAGGACCGGCACCGCATCGGCCGCGTGCGCGGCGGACACGACGCGCTTGACGTCGCGTTTCGCCTCGACGGGGGTGCCGCCGTTGATCCAGGTGGCGCTCGGGAACGAGCCGAGCAGGAGCGCGTCGGAGCGGGCGTCGCCGTCGAGCGCGGCCGCCGCTTCGATCGTCGTGCTCGACGGATTGGTCCACAGGTCGGCGTCAGGCGCGAGCACGTCGCCGGCGGCGTACGCCGGAGTACCCGCGAGGGTGGTCAGTGCGAGGGCGGCGGCGGCGGTGATCGCCAGTCGCCGCGCAAGGGGTGGAAGCATCATCGGTTCCTCCGGACGTCGATCCGATCGACGACAGTGTCTGGACCTGTGAGAGCGCTCTCACAGCTGATGCGACACAGCCTCCCGCGAAGGCCGGCGGATGTCAAGACCCCCGTACGCAGCGAGCGCGAGCGGATACCGGTTCAGTCGACGGCGAAGCGCTCGTCGAGCCAGCGGATGAGGTCGGCGCGCACCTCCTCCTGGTTGATCTCGTTGAAGACCTCGTGGCGCGCACCCTCGTAGACGATCAGCTGCGCGTCGACGAGGCCGCAGCGGCGCACGTAATCACGCAGCAGTGCGAGGGCACCGCGCTCACCGCCCACCGCATCGTCGGAGCCCACCAGGAGCAGCACCGGCAGCTCACTCGGGATGAGCTTCGACGGCCGGTTGATGAGCGACAGCGACTGCGGCCAGCCGTAGAGCTGCTGCAGCGAGCGGCTCGTGGTGTAGGGGTCGGCCACGAACGCCGCGGGGACCGCCGGGTCCCGGCTGATCCACTCCATGGCCGTGCCGCCGGGTCGGGCGAAGCGCTTGTTGAGGTCGCCGGTGTTGGTCCATCCGAGTTGCAGCCACGCCGTGGCGCTGAGCACGACCGCGTCGTAGCGCTCGGGATGCCGGTTCACCAGGTGCTGCGTGATGAACGAGCCCCACGAGTGCCCGAGGATCACGAGCGGGACGTCGCCGCCCTCGGCGTCGCGGATGACCTCGCTGAACTGCCCGACCGCCGAGATCGCGGCGCGCATGCGGCCCGGGCCGGGCCGGCCGATGCGGGTGAGGTCGCCGCCATGCTGCTCGAAGCCGGTCTGCCCGTGGCCGCGGTGGTCGTCGGCCCACACGGAGTAGCCGGCGGCGTTCAGCGCCGCGATCAGCGCCCCGTACCGCCCGCGGTGCTCGCCGATGCCGTGCACGAGCTGCACCACGGCGACCGCGTCGGGCACGCGCCACGACTCGTAGTGGATGCGGACCGCGTGGGCGTCGGTGAACGTGGGCATGCGAACATCTTCGCAGGCGCGGCATCCGACGGGGTGCGACGCGCGCCACCCGGCCGGGGCCGCGGGCCGACACGACGCAGCTCAGGCGACGCGGGTGATCTCGACCGTGACGAAGAGCTCCGACGAGCTCGGCCCGGCGTAGACGCCCCGCAGCGGCGAGACGTCGCTGTACTCGCGTCCGCGTCCGACGAGCACGTGCAGCTCGCCGACCTCGGCGAGGTTGGTGGGGTCGTACCCGCGCCAGTCCCCCGCGAACCACTCGACCCACGCGTGCGACTCGCCGAGCACGGTCTGGCCCATCGCCGCGCCCGGGTCGGGGTGCAGGTAGCCGGACACGTAGCGAGCCGGGATCCCGACCGACCGCAGGGCGCCGAGCGCGACGTGCGCGATGTCCTGGCACACGCCCTTGCGCTCCGCCCAGGCCTCGACGGCGGTGGAGTGCACGCCGGTGACGCCGCGCACGTACTCCATGCCGGACCCGACAGCCCGGCAGATCTCGAGTGCCGTCTCGCTGACCGGCGCGCCCTCGGCGGCGATCTCGCCCGCGAGCGCGGCGACCTCGGGGGGCGGGGTGGTGGCCGTCGAGAGGGTCGTCGCCTCGACGAGCGTGATGGTCGACGTGGCCGCCGACGCCAGCTCGGCCCAGTCGAGCTCCGTGCGGGGCACGGGCGACGGGCGCACCTCGACGAGGCTCGTCGCCGTGACCGACAGCTCGCGGTGCGGCGTGAGCACCTCGAAGGTCGACACGCGGGTGCCCCAGTAGTCGAGGTACGAGTGCTGGGTCGCGCCGGGGCGGATGTCGAGTCCCGCCTGCAGCACGAACTGCTCGCCGCCGGAGTGCGGCAGCATGCGCGCCTCGTTGTACGACGCGGTGGCCGGGTGCTCGTAGCTGAACCCCGTGCGGTGCACGATCCGGATGCGGCTCACGAGACCTCCCCGATCCAGACCGGCGCGACGCTCGCCGGGAAGTACCGCTGGCGGATCGCCTCGCTCGCCGAGGAGGTGACCGCCTGCACGTGCTCCATGTGACCCGACAGGTCGGTGAGGATGTCGGCGATCGGGCGGTATTCGAGCTCTGAGCGGATCTGGCCGAGGAGCCGCCGGGCCTGGTCGGTGACCCCGACGCGTCCGGCGCGCGGGTCGATCTCGCGGAGCGACTCCTCGGCCCGGATGACGCTCGAGATGATCGACCGCGGGAACAGCCGGTCGAGCAGCAGGAACTCCGCGGCCGACTGGGAGGACGGGACGCCGCGGTAGCTGCGCAGGTAGGCCTCGTAACCGCCGCAACTGCGGAGGATCGTGGTCCAGCTCGGTCCGCTCGCCTCGGTGAGCGACCTGGTGGCGAGCAGGCGGGCGGTCATGTCGGCGCGTTCCATCGCGCGCCCGAGCGAGAAGAAGTGCCAGGCCTCGTCGCGGCTCGTCGCCGAGTCCACGACGCCGATCGCGAGCGCCGAGCGGTCGCGCACCCAGCGGAAGAACTCGTGCGTCTTGTCGGAGGCGACGCGCCGCGGCATCCGGGCGTTCGTCTGGTTGAGGGCCTCCCACAGCTCCGTCGAGACGATCTCGCGGGCGCGGCGGGCGTTCTCGCGGGCGGCGGCGATCGAGTGCGCGATCGACGCGGGATGCGTGCGGTCGACGGCGAGCAATGCGATGACGTCGTCGCGGCCGAGGGCCACGTCCTCGTTCGCCTCGCTGCCCATGACCGAGAGCAGCGAACGGCAGGCGGTGTCCTCGTCGATCCACGGATCCTCGAGGAGCAGCTGCAGGTGCACGTCGAGGATGCGTGCGGTGCCGTCGCTGCGCTCGATGTAGCGGCCGATCCAGAACAACGACTCGGCGATGCGGGAGAGCACTATGCACCTCCTCCGTCGAGCGGATGCCGCGGCACCCGTTGCTGCTGCTGTTGCTGCTGTTGCTGCTGGCGAATGGGCGCGTCCTCGTCCTGCGGCGACGCCTCGGGCGGATGCAGCGCATGCTCGGTCGGGGCGGCGGCCGCAACCACCGGCACCGATGCCGTGGCGGGAGCGGCCTGGTCGGCGACGAGCGTGCCGACGTTCCCCGCCGACGACGCGAACCGCTGCGCGCCGATCGGCCCGGTGGGCGGGTCGCCGTCGAGCACCCACGTGTCCTTCGATCCGCCGCCCTGGCTCGAGTTCACGACGAGCTGGCCCTCGGGGAGCGCGACCCGCGTGAGGCCGCCGGGCAGCACCCACACGTCGTTCCCGTCGTTCACCGCGAACGGGCGGAGGTCGGCGTGACGCGGGCGCATGCCGTCCTCGACGAGGGTCGGGATCGTCGACAGCTGCACGACGGGCTGCGCGATCCAGCCGCGCGGGTCGGCGAGGAGGCGGCCGCGGAGCTCGGCGAGCTCGGTGCGCGAGGCATCCGGGCCGACGACCAGGCCCTTGCCGCCCGAGCCGTCGACGGGCTTGACCACGAGCTCGTCGAGCCGGTCGAGCACCTCGGCGAGCGCGGCGGGCTCCTCGAGCCGCCAGGTGTCGACGTTGGGGAGGATCGGGTCCTCGCCGAGGAAGTAGCGGATGAGGTCGGGCACGTACGTGTAGACGAGCTTGTCGTCGGCGACGCCGTTGCCGACCGCGTTCGCGATCGTGACGTGCCCGAGCCGGGCGGCGAGCATGAGCCCCGGCGCGCCGAGCACCGAGTCGGGCCGGAACTGCTGCGGGTCGAGGAACTCGTCGTCGACCCGGCGGTAGATCACGTCGACGCGGGTGGGACCGGCGGTCGTGCGCATCCACACCCGCCCGCCGGAGCAGAACAGGTCGCGGCCCTCGACGAGCTCGACGCCCATGAGCCGCGCGAGCAGGGTGTGCTCGTAGTACGCGGAGTTGTACACGCCGGGCGTCAGCACGACGACGGTCGGATCCTCGACGCCCTCGGGCGCGCTCGCGCGGAGGGCCTGCAGGAGACGGTTGGGGTAGTCGCCGACCGGCCGCACGCGCATCGACGTGAACAGCTCGGGCAGGGTCTGCGCCATGACGCGGCGGTTCGAGATGACGTAGCTGACGCCGCTCGGCACGCGCACGTTGTCCTCGAGCACCCGCCAGGCGCCGAGCTCGTCGCGGATGACGTCGATGCCGGAGACGTGCACGCGCACGCCGTTGGCGCTGACGATGCCGGCGGCCTGCCGGTGGTAGTGGGTCGACGAGCTGATCAGCGCGGCGGGGATCACCCCGTCGCGGACCGCGTGCTGCGGGCCGTAGACGTCGGCGAGGAATCGCTCGAGCGCGCGCACCCGCTGGGCGACGCCCGCCTCGACGATGCTCCAGTCGGATGCCGCGATGACCCGCGGCACGGCGTCGAGCGGGAAGGGACGCTCCTCCCCCGCGAAGTCGAAGGTGACGCCCTGCGCGAGGTACGAGCTCGCCAGCGCGTCGGTGCGGCCGCGGAGTTCGTCCTGCGACATCCGTGAGAGCGCCGGGTAGAGCTCGCGGTACGGCTCGCGTACTGCCCCGGGTTCGGTCGGGAACATCTCGTCCCACGGGCGGGCGGCGCGCTTCCGCTTCCGCCCCGACCGCGTCGTGGCGTATCCGTCGAAGAGCGTTCCCATGGGGCCTGACTGTTCCAGTAGTCGGTTACCGGGATGTTACCGACACGCGACGGGCGCGGCATCCGTCGGCGCGCCGAAGTTTCCTTAGCATGGCTAATGAGCTAGGCTAACCATCCATGGCCACGATCGCAGAGCAGAGCGCGGAACTCCGCATGGCGACGTTCCGGCTGTCCCGGCGCCTTCGCGCGCAGAAGGCCGACCAGGGCCTGTCCGACGCCCAGTTCGCGGTGCTCGGCGTGCTCTACCGGCACGACGCGCTCACGCTCACCGAACTGGCCGAACAGGAGCGCGTGTCGGCCCCGTCGATGAACCGCACCGTGAACTGCCTCGAGGAGTCGGGCTATGTCGAGCGCGTCGCCGACGACCTCGACCGCCGCAAGGCCAACATCACCCTCACGCCGTCGGGCCGCGGCGTCGTGAAGAGCACGATCTCCCAGCGCGACGCCTGGCTCACGACCCGCCTCCGCGAGCTCTCGAAGGACGACCGCGCCACGCTCGCTCGAGCCGCCGAACTGATGGGAAGGCTCGCGACCCAGTGAGTGCGATGTTCCGCTCCCTCGCCAGCCGCGACTATCGCATCTGGTTCATCGGCGCCCTCGTCTCCAACATCGGAGCGTGGATGCAGGCCACCGCCCAGAACTGGGTGGTGCTCACCGAACTGACCGACACCGACGCCCTCGCCGTCGGCATCACCATGGCGCTGCAGTTCGCGCCGCAGCTGCTCCTCGTCCCCGTCACGGGCCTGATCGCCGACCGGTTCGAGCGCCGCAAGATCCTCATGGTCACGCAGAGCTGCCTCATGGTGCTCGGCCTCGCGCTCGGCCTCCTGCTCATCCTCGGCCACGCCGAGCTCTGGCACCTCTACGGCTTCGCGCTGGCCCTCGGCCTCGTGAACGCGGTCGACACGCCTGCGCGCCAGACGTTCGTCGCCGACCTCGTGTCGGGTTCGAACATGTCGAACGCGGTCGCACTCAACTCGGCCTCGTTCAACGCCGCGCGCATGATCGGCCCGGCCGTCGCGGGCTTCCTCATCGTGCTCGTCGGCTCGGGCTGGGTGTTCGTCATCAACGCGTTCACGTTCGTGGCGGTGCTCGTCGCGCTCGCGATGCTCCGGGGCATCACCGTGCACCGGATGCCGCGTGCGACGGGTTCCGGCAGCCAGTTCGTGGCCGGCTTCCGCTACGTCGCGCGGCGCCCAGACCTCGTGATCGTGTTCGTGATCGTCTTCCTCATCGGCGCGTTCGGCATGAACTTCCCGATCTTCTCCTCGACGATGGCGGTCGAGTTCGGCCGCGGCGCCGGCGAGTACGGCGTGCTCAACTCGATCATCGCGATCGGCTCGCTCACCGGCGCACTCCTGGCGGCGCGACGCGAGCGGGCGCGACTGCGGGTCATCATCCTCGCCTCGGCCTTCTTCGGCGTGGCCGTGCTCATCGCCGCCTTCATGCCGACGTACTGGGCCTTCGCCGCCTCGACCATCCTCATCGGGTTCGGCGCAGTGTCGATCCTCACGACCGCGAACGGGTACGTGCAGACGACGACCGATCCCGAACTCCGCGGCCGCGTGATGGCGCTCTACATGGCGATCCTCGTCGGCGGCACCCCGATCGGCGCCCCGATCGTCGGCGCCGTGGCCGACACGTGGGGTCCGCGCTGGGCCCTCGGCGTGGCCGCGGTGGCCGCGGGTGCTGCCGCGCTCATCGGCCTCGGCTGGCTCGTGTTCGCACGGGGAATGCACCTCGCGCGGCATCCGCGAGCCCGTTGGCGGCCCGTCGTGCGATTCGCGGATGCCCCGACGGCCGCGATCGCGGTCATCCCCACGCGACCCGTGCGGGTCGTGCGCGACCAGGCCGCCGTGGCGCGCGACCTCCGGGAGCACGGGGAGCTCGTGCCGCCGGTGCCGAACGACCGGCTGGTGCCAGCCGACTTCTCCGAGGAGGTCGCGCTCACCTCGCCGATCCCGGTGCCGCGGGCGCACCATCGCGACCGCACGGCGCCGCATCGCGACGTCCCGGCGCCGCATCGCGACGTCGCCGCGCCGCGCGCCGCGTCGTCGTACCCCCACGGGCCCGCGCGCGGCACGCCTCCCGAGCCGGCGCGGGAGCGGACGACCCGCTGACCCGCTGACCCGCTGACCCGCTGCGAGCGGAGCCTTCAGCCCCCGGTCGAGGCGCGCACGACCAGCTCGGGCTGGAAGACCACCTGCTGCCGCTCGAATTCCTCGCCGCGCTCGGCCTCCTTCAGGAGCAGGTCGACCGCGGTGTAGCCGATGAGCGACGCCGGCTGGCGGATCGACGAGAGCGGCACCACGGCGGCCGAGGCGAAGTCGATGTCGTCGTAGCCGATGAGCGCGACCTCGTCTGGCACGCGCACCGAGCCCTGCATCATGAGCGCCTGCAGCACGCCCATGGCGAGCAGGTCGTTCGCCGCGAACACCGCATCGGGTCGGTCGCCGGCCGGACGCTCCCGGATCGCCTCTCCCGCGGCACGACCCTGCAGCACGGTCAGCGAGTCGGTCTCGATGACCTCGAGCGTCATACCGGGCGTCGCCGCGACCGCGCGACGCGCTCCCTCCAGGCGGTCGGCGACCTGGCGGATGCTCGACGGACCGCCGACGAATGCGACCCGGCGACGTCCGATCTCGGCGAGGTGGCGCACGGCGAGCTCGCCGCCCACGACGTCGTCGACGGCCACCGACGAGTAGCTGCGATCCGCGGCCTCGCGGTCGACGAGCACGACCGGCGTGCCGCGTGAGCGGAGCCGGGCGAGGCGCGGCAGGTCGTCGGCGAGCGGGGAGATGAGGACGCCGTGCACCCGCTGCTCCTCGAAGAGGTCGAGGTAGGAGCCCTCGCGATCGGTGTTCTCGTCGCTGTTGCCGAGCAGGATGGTCATGCCGTCCTCCGCCGCGCGATCCTCCGCGCCGCGGGCGACATCCGTGAAGAAGGGGTTGCGCACGTCGAGCACGACCAGCCCGATCGACCGACTCCGGCCCGCGCGCAGCTGCCGCGCGGCGTCGTTGCGCACGAAGCCGAGCTCCGCGATCGCGGTCGTCACGCGTTCCACCGTGGCGGGAGCGACCTTGTCGGGACGGTTCAGCACGTTCGAGACCGTGCCCACCGACACGGATGCCGCGGCCGCGACGTCCCGCACGCTCACCGCCATCGGATCCCCTCGTCGATCACCGCCCGCCGGTGATGAGACGCACCCCGACTCGTTCACACAGTATTGCGCATCGTGCGCCCAAAATGAATCGAATCAATAATGAGATACGGCAGCAGTTGACGCCAGGGGCCGTTAGCCCTAACATCAGGATTGCTGAAACGATTCATTCCTCAACGCGGAGGTGCGTGCTACCGATGTCGCCAGAACCGACCACCGACGTCGGCACACCACCGCCGACCGTGCTCGCCCTGCGCCACGCTGCGAAGACCTTCGGTCCCGTGGTCGCCCTGGCCGACGGCACGATCGAGCTTCGTGCAGGCGAGATCCACGCCCTCGTGGGTGAGAACGGCGCGGGCAAGTCGACCCTCGTGAAGATCCTCGCCGGCCTCTACCACCCGGATGCCGGAGAGTTCACCGTCGACGGGCAGCCGGTCGCCTTCCGCACGGTCGCCGACAGCAAGGCCGCCGGCATCTCGGTCATCTACCAGGAGCCGACGCTCTTCCCCGACCTCACGGTCGCCGAGAACATCTTCATCGGGCGCCAGCCGAAGGGGCGAAGCGGCCTGATCAGCCGCGCCCGCATGCGCACCGAGGCGCGCTCGCTGTTCGAGCGGCTCGGAGTGCCGATCGACCCCGACCGCATCGCCGAGGGCCTCTCGATCGCCGATCAGCAGATCATCGAGATCGCGAAGGCGATCTCACTCGACGCGAAGGTGCTCGTGATGGACGAGCCGACCGCGGCGCTCTCGGGGGTCGAGGTCGACCGCCTCTTCGCCGTGGCCCGCGGGCTCCGCGACGGCGGCGCCGGGATCCTGTTCATCTCGCACCGCTTCGACGAGATCTTCGCGCTCACCGACCGCATCACCGTGATGCGCGACGGCCGCTACATCAGCACCCACGACACCGCCGCCGTCACGACCCCGGTCATCGTGCGCGAGATGGTCGGCCGCGACATCGCACAGCTCTTCCCCAAGGTCGAGGCCGAGATCGGCGACGCCGTGCTCACGGTCGAAGGGCTCTCGAGCGCGGGCGTGTTCAGCGACATCGACTTCGAGGTGCGCTCCGGCGAGATCGTCGCCCTCGCCGGACTCGTCGGCGCCGGCCGCACCGAGGTCGCGCGGGCGGTGTTCGGCATCGACGGCTACGACCGGGGGAGCGTCGAGCTGCTCGGCCGACCGCTGCGTCCGCGGGATCCGCAGGCCGCCATCGACGCCGGCATCGGGTTCGTCCCCGAGGACCGGCGCAAGCAGGGCCTCGTCATGGACCTCTCGGTCGCCCGGAACGCGACGCTGACCCTGCGCAACTCGCTCGCGCGGTTCGGCCTCATCAACGGCGCCCGCGAACGCGCCGTCGCCGCGGAGTGGACGAAGCGCCTCCAGGTGAAGACGGGCTCGCAGGAGTACGCGGTCGCCACGCTCTCAGGCGGCAACCAGCAGAAGGTCGTCCTCGCCAAGTGGCTGGCCACCGAGCCGAAGCTCCTCATCGTCGACGAGCCCACCCGCGGCATCGACGTGGGCACGAAGGCCGAGGTGCACCGACTCCTCTCCGACCTCGCGGGGCGCGGCATCGCGATCCTGATGATCTCGTCGGAGCTTCCCGAGGTGCTCGGGATGGCCGACCGGGTCCTCGTCATGCACGAAGGCCGAATCACCGCCCAGCTCGATCGAGCGGATGCCACACCTGAAGCCGTGATGCACGCGGCGACCGCCTCACGGGAGCACAGCGCATGACCGACACCGTCACGTCGACGCCCACGCCGGCACCGACTCCCCCGCCCCGGAAGTCCCGAGCGGGCGGCTCGCGCCTCGCCGCGGTGCTGCGCCTGCGCGAGTTCCCGGTCGCGCTCGCGCTGATCCTGCTCGTGCTCATCACGTACGCGGCCAACCCGCTCTTCCTCTCGCCGCAGGGCACGAAGGACCTGCTGCTCAACGCGACGATCATCGTCATCCTCGCCGTCGGCCAGGCGATCGTGATCATCACACGCAACGTCGACCTGTCGGTGGGATCGATCCTCGGCCTGGTCGCATTCGGCACCGGCTCGCTCTTCGCGAACGTGCCCGGCATCCCGATCATCGCGGTCTTCGCGATCGGGCTCGCCTTCGGCGCGATCCTCGGCGCGATCAACGGCCTCCTCGTGACCCTCGCCCGCGTGCCGGCGCTCGTCATCACGCTCGGCACGCTGTACATCTACCGCGGCCTCAACAATGCGTGGGCCGGCGGCACGCAGTACTTCGCAGGCGACCGCCCCGAGGAATTCGGCGCGCTGTCGGTCGACACGATCCTCGGCTTCCCGATCATCACGCTGCTCGCCGTCCTCGTGGTCGTCATCGTCGCGATCGTCATGGCGGGCACGCGAGCGGGTCGCGACCTCTACGCGATCGGATCCGATCCCGACGCCGCGACCCTCTTCGGCATCCCGGTCGGCCGCCGCGTCTTCATCGCCTTCGCCGTGAACGGACTGCTCGCAGGCCTCGCGGGCGTGCTCTACGCTTCCCGCTTCAATTCCGTCGGCGCGACGACGGGAACGGGCCTCGAGCTCGACGTCGTCGCCGCGGCGGTCGTCGGCGGCGTCGCGATCTTCGGCGGCAGCGGCTCGGTGGTCGGCGCCGCGATCGGCGCCCTCCTCCTCACGACGATCACGAGCGCGCTCACCGCGCTGCGGGTCGACAAGTTCTGGCAGCAGGCGATCGTGGGCGTGCTCATCCTCGCCGCGATCATCATCGACCGCGTCGCGAGCATCCGAACCGCTCG
>Ga0247821_10001904_pt1 | contig 11623 bp, 11 predicted proteins | sample 13C_Glycerol_Day_FD_192481 | JGI IMG/M metagenome (GOLD analysis project Ga0247821, IMG submission 192481) | Soil microbial communities from agricultural site in Penn Yan, New York, United States - 13C_Glycerol_Day14 | ecosystem: Environmental > Terrestrial > Soil > Agricultural land | place... | reverse complement strand
TACACCGCCATCGCGGGGCAAGCCCGCTCCTACCTAGGGTTTCAACAACTCGGTGATCCAGCGGACTTGCCGGGCGACGTCTTCAGGCGCCGCCTGGTGTGTCAGGATCCGTTGCTTGAGGCGCAACCGGCGTTGCCATTTGACCAGGAACGCCTCGCTGCGCGCCTGCATCAGCAACGGGCCGAAGTACAGTTCCAGGTCGGTGTACAGCACCGGCCCGCTGTGCTCGGCGACGATGATTTCATAGTCGAAACGGTTCTCGCGCAGCACTTCCTCATGGAGGATGCGGTAACCGTTTTCCATCAGCCACAGGCGCAGCGGCTGCTCGCCGCCGTTGGGCTGCAGGATCAAGCGTTCCTTGCCGCTCAGGCGCGTCTTGTCGCGCTCAAGGATGTCGCGGATCGTCTCGCCGCCCATGCCGCACAGGCTGACCGCGGTGATGCCGTCACCCGGCTCGATCGCCGCCAGGCCATTGGCCAGGCGCACGGTAATGTGCCCCTCCAGGCCCTCTTCGCGCACGGTGCGTTCGGCGGCGCGAAACGGCGTCAACGCCACCTCGCCGGCCACCGCCGCCGCGATCAGGCCACGGCGCATCAAGGCCACCGGCAGGTAGCCGTGATCCGAGCCGATATCGGCCAGGCGGGCCCCGGCGGGCACCTGCGCTGCCACGCGTTCAAGACGCATGGACAATGTCTGTTCGTTCAACGGCTGCCCTTCTTCATTTGCCCGGATCGGGGCGCGATTCTGTCGGCCAACGCCACGCATTTCAACCCGGTAGGAGCGGGCTTGCCCCGCGATAGCGTTCTGCCTGTTACACCGCAATCGCGGGGCAAGCCCGCGCCTACGGGCTTGCGCAGTCTTTTATCCGCTCTCGCAGCCATTTCAGGCCCGGGTCGGTATCGAACCGGCTGTGCCAGTAGGCAACCAGTTCCGGTGCCGGGAAGTCGACCGGCGGCTCATGGCAACTGAGGCCGAACGTGTGCGCGAAAACACGGGCGATCGGGCCCGGCAGATTGCAGATGTAGCCCGTCTGTGAAGCGATCACCGGCATCGCCATGAAGTTCTGCACCAGCACACCGATACGACGGGCAAGGCCCTGGGCCTTGAGGGTCGTGTCGATGATGTTGCCCTCACGCTGGTGCATTTCGATCATCACCTGCGGCCGCTCAAGGTAGAGCTCCAGGGGGAAGCGTCCGGGCGCCAGACCTTCACGCTCCCAGATCAGGGTAAGCAACGACACCGTGGTGATCGGCTCGTGGCGCAGGCTGGCAGCCAGCGTCATGGGTGTGCTGATGACCAGGTCGATGTCGCCCCGTTCCAGCAACGGCGCCAAGGTGCTGGCGGGCGGCAGCGGCACCACCTCGATCATCACCCCCGGCGCCTCGCGCGCGATGTGCTGGATCAGTCGCGGCAGGATCAGGAATTCGACGAAGTCGCCGGAGGCAATGCGGAACTTGCGTTTGGCCGCGGCCGGCAGGAAGGGTTCGGAGCCTTGCAACACATCGTCCAGGCGCATCAGCGCATCGCGCACCGGGCCGATCAGTTCGGCCGCACGCGCCGTCGGCACCAGGCCACTGCGGCCGGTCACGAACAGTTCGTCGCCCAGTCGCTCGCGCAACCGCCGCAGGGCGTGGCTGACCGCCGGCTGGCTGAGTGCCAGGCGCTCACTGGCGCGGGTGACGTTCTGCGTCTCCCACAGGGTGGCAAAGACCACCAGCAGGTTCAGGTCCAGGGTACGGGTATTAATGTTGTGCATTCCCGGAATTCCACATATTCATTTCCTTCACGGTACAGGCTTTGGTGTAGTCGCTCCACCCCCCACATCTGTGTGAGAGCGCAATCATGAATAACAATAAAACCCTGCAAATGGGCTGGTTCATTCCCACCATTGGCGACACCACCGCCTTCAGTGATCCGACCAAGAGCATTTCGCAATCCCGCGAGCATTTCGAGCGGGTCGCCGTTGCCGCCGAACAGGCCGGTTTCGATTACGTACTGGTCCCGGTCACCCCCTTCTGCTGGGATGCCTGGGTGACCGCCGCGTTCGTGGTGGCCCGTACCGAGCGCCTGAAGGCGTTGGTGGCGGTCAAGCCCGGCTTCATCCATCCGGTCGCCCAGGCGAAGATGTTCGCCACCTTCGACCAGATGTCCAAGGGGCGCATCTACATCAACCTGATCGCTGGCCTCAGCGAAAAGGACGCCTACGCCGAGGGCCAGATCTGCTCCAAGGAAGGTCGATACGAGCAGCTCGAAGAAGAAGTCGAGCTGATGAAACGCCTGTGGACCGAAGAAGGTGTGGAGTACGAGGGCAAGTACTACCAGGCCCATGGCCCGAAGGTCATTCCGGCACCGTTCCAGCAACCCCACCCGCCGTTCTTCCTCGGCGGTGGCTCCGAGCAGGCCGCCGAAATCTCCGCCAAGCACTCCGCGGTACACCTGTTCTGGGGCGATTACCCGGAGCGTATCGCCGAGCAGGTCAGGGAAATGCGTGAACGCGCGGCCAAGTACGGCCGCGGTGAAGAGATCGAGTTCGCCATGCGCCTGCAGATCATCTGCCGCGAAACCGAAGAACAGGCCTGGGCCGCCGCCGATGCCCTGGTCGACGGCGCCGACCCGGCCTGGACCGAGCAGGTCAAAACCATGATGGCGGAGTCCGTCGCCAACCAGCGACAGAAAGAACTGTCGCGAACGGTCGGACGCAAGATGACCCCGCACCTGTGGACCGGCATCACCGAGGTGCGTCCCGGTGCCGGCGTGGCGGTGGTCGGTAATCCACAGCAAGTCGCCGACCAATTGCTGGCCTTCGTCGATGCCGGTTGCACGGGCTTCTGCCTGTCCGGCTACCCGCACCACGAAGAAGCCGAGCGCTTCGGCCGCCTGGTCATGCCGCTGCTCAAGCGCTGAGTCACTCCACCCCAACAACAATTAGCCGTCGGCACGCCCGGCGGCAATGGAGTCCACATCAATGAACACTTCCAACTTCGACCCCCGGCAGTTCCGCCAGGCGCTGGGCGCCTTCACCACCGGCGTGACCATCGTCACCACCCGCGGGCAGGACGGCCAGGACTACGGATTGACCGCCAACAGTTTCAACTCGGTGTCGATCGACCCGCCGCTGGTGCTGTGGAGCATCAACAAGGACTCCTCCTCGGCCCAGGCCTTCACCGAAGGTTCGCACTTTGCCGTGCATATCCTGGCCACCGACCAGGAGGCGCTGTCCAATCGCTTCGCCAAAAGCGCCAGCGACAAGTTCCAGGCCCTCGAGCTGCAGCGCGGGCCCTGCGACGTCCCCTTGCTCGATGGCTGCTCGGCACGCTTCCAGTGCAAGACCACCTACCAGTACGAGGGCGGCGACCACATCATTCTGGTCGGCGAAGTGCTGGCCTTCGACCGCTTCGACAAGGACCCGCTGGTGTTCCACGGCGGCGGCTACCGCCGCCTGCTCCCCGCCGAAACCCCGGGCCAGGAGCACGCCAGCATCGACGAGAACGGGCTGGGTTCTCTTCTGGGCCGCGCGCCCGAAGCCCTCTCCTTCAAGGAGGCCCAACAGCTCAAGTCACTGATCGGTCGCCTGATCCAGCACACCGGCGCCGAGCTGCCGGCGTACTGGCGCACGGATAACGCCTGGCACAACAGCCACCTCTGGCAGCAACTCGACGGCGCCCCGGCAGCACGCTAAGGCAGCCCTGCGCGGTGTGCCGTACACCGCGCAGCCTCGACTTCAACATTCAGTCCCAGAGGTAACCCGTCGATGACCCGTACAACGACGCTCCACGCCACGGCGATGCCCCGCACGGCGCCGTGGCTGCCCAGTCATGGCCAGGCCAGCTATGCCCTGGGTGTGCTGCTGCTTGCCTACGTCTTCTCGATCATGGACCGGCAGATCCTCAGCCTGTTGGTCGGCCCGATCCAGCAGTCCCTGCACGTCAATGACACCTGGATGGGCCTGCTCCACGGCTTCACCTTCGCCGCCTTCTACTCCCTGGCGGGCCTGCCACTTGCACGGCTGATCGACCGTGGCAACCGGCGCCTGATCATCACGGTCGGCATCGGTGTGTGGTGCCTGGCCACCGCTGCCAGCGGCCTGGCCAGCGAGTTCTGGCACCTGCTGGTGGCCCGCATCGGCGTGGCGGTGGGCGAAGCGGTGCTGCTGCCCGGCGCCGTGTCGCTGATCAGCGATCTGTTCGTGCCGCACAAGCGTGGCCGCGCCCTGGGCGTGTTCGGTGCCGGCGGCCCGGTCGGTGTCGGCGGTGGCCTGCTGGCCACCGGCCTTGTGCTCGGCTACTTCAGCGCCCATCCCTTGACCTTGCCGGTGCTGGGTACCCTGGCCCCCTGGCAGACCACGCTGATGTCGATCGGCCTGCCGGGGCTGATCGTCCTGGTATTGATGTTCGGTGTACCGGAGCCACGCCTGAAAGGCGCCGGGTTGGTGCTGCCGACGTCGGCCGCGCAGGGGGTGCCCCTGGCTGACGTGCTGGCCTTCCTGCGTGGCAACCGGCGGACCTTTGCCACCATCATCATCGGCCTTGGCTGTTACAACGCCGCGGTCTACGGTGGCGGAACCTGGGTACCCAGCTACCTGGTGCGCGAGTTTGGCTGGACCTACGCCAGGGCCGGCACCGTGATGGGGCTGATCATGTGCGTCAGTGCGCCGCTCGGTGTGCTGGGTGCCAGCTGGCTCGGGGAGTACTGGCGCCGACGCGGCGTGGAGAACGGCAACCTGCGCGTGGCGATCATCGCCAGCATCGTCCTGCCCGTGTGCGCGATCCCCTTGCTGCTGGCGCCCGGTGCCACCCTGGCGCTGCCGTTCCTGGCCCTCACCGCGGCCTTTTGGGTGTGCCTGTTCGGTGTCGGTCCGGCGCTGATCGTCGAGATGTCGCCTGCCCCCATGCGCGGACAGTTCATTGCCCTGTTCACCGGCGTCCTCAACCTGCTCGGTGCCGGCGTCGGCCCGGTGGCCATCGGCGCGATCACCGACTACGTGCTGGCCGACCCCGCCGCTATCGGCTACTCGATTCTGGCCGTCACCCTGATTGCCTGCATCCTCGCCGCGGTACTGCTGTCGGGCGCCCGGCGCAGCTTCAGCCGGACCCTGCGCCAGGCCCGTGAATGGCAGCCCGCCACAACCTGCACCCGCTAACCCCTGCAACGGAAGAGAACCCTCATGAATACGATCAAAGGCAGCTGCCTGTGCGGCGGCATCCACTACTCCAGCCACCTCGCCCCACTGTCGACCGCGGTCTGTCACTGCAACGACTGCCAGAAACAGAGTGGCAGCGCTTTTTCGGTGAACCTGCTGGTGCAGGCCGAAGGCTTCCTGATCCAGGGCGTCGGCCTGGGTTGCTACGCCAAGGCCGGCGGCAGCGGCCTGCCGGTCAAGCGTTACTTCTGCACTCGATGCGGCTCGGCGCTGTATTCGGAAGTCGCGTCGATGCCAGGGGTTCTGGCGGTCAAGGCCGGCACCCTGAGCCAGCCGAAAAGCAGCACACCGAACCTGCACCTGTGGTGCGCCTCGGCACAGCCCTGGGTGGTCATTGACCGCTCCCTGCCGTGCTTCGAGCAGACACCCACCGAATGACTTCCATCGCCTTGGCAGGCGTGAACAAGCAGTTCTTAACCAGAGAGCACGTCATGAAAACAACAAGAATACTGGTGCAAACCGGCGCCCTGGCGCTTTCGCTGCTGGCCTCGAGCGTGATGGCCAAAGTGTCCCCCGAGGAGGCCGCGCAGCTGGGCGCCGCCCTAACGCCCATCGGTGGCCTCAAGGCCGGCAACGCGGCGGGCAGCATTCCGGCCTGGTCCGGCGGCCTGCCCGCCACAGCGGGCACAGTCGATAGCAAGGGGTTCTTGTCCGATCCCTTTGCCGGGGAGAAGCCCCTGTTCGTCATCACCGCCGCCACGGCCGCACAGCACAAGGACAAACTGACGGCGGGCCAACTGGCGCTGTTCGAGCGCTACCCGGCCACCTACAAGATCCCGGTGTACCCCACGCATCGCACCGCCGCGCTGCCCGCCGACATCTACCCGGTGATCAAGGCCAGTGCGGTCAAGACCGAACAGGTCGATGGCGGCAACGGCCTGAGCGGCTTTGCCGATACCCGCTACTACGCATTCCCCGTGCCGAAAAGCGGCATCGAAGTGCTCTGGAATCACCTGACGCGCTACCGCGGCGGCAACATCAACCGTCTGGCGACCCGCGTGCAACCCCAGGCCAACGGCGACTTCAACATGGTCCAGCTCGCCGACGAGATCTCCTACCCACGTGAGCTGCCTGACCTGGAGAAGGGCCAGGCCGACAACATCCTCTTCTACTTCATCCAGCGAGTGACCGGGCCCGCCCGCCTCGCCGGCAACGTATTGCTGCTGCACGAAACCATCGACCAGGTGAAGGAACCCCGTGGCGCCTGGCAGTACAGCGCCGGACAGCGCCGCGTGCGCCGTGCGCCACAAGTGGCCTACGATGGCCCGGCCACTGCCGCCGATGGCCTGGCCACCGCCGACAACTTCGACATGTTCAACGGCGCCCCGGATCGATACACCTGGGAACTGGTCGGGAAAAAGGAGCTGTACATCCCTTACAACAGCTACAAGCTCGACTCCCCTGCCCTCAAGTACGCCGACATCCTCAAGGCCGGGCATATCAACCAGGACCTGACCCGCTATGAGCTGCACCGTGTCTGGGAGGTGGTGGCCAAGGTCAAGCCGGGCCAGCGTCACATCTATTCGACACGGCACATGTACTTCGATGAAGACACCTGGCAATTGGCCGAAGTGGATCATTACGACGGCCGCGGCCAGCTGTGGCGTGTGGGCGAGGGACATGCCCAGCAGTACTACCACAAGCAAGTGCCAGGCTATACCGCGGAGGTGCTGTATGACCTGCAGTCCGGTCGCTATTCGGTGCTGGGCCTGAAAAACGAGGAGAAGCGCAGCATCGAGTTCGGTGCCGTCGCCTCGGCAAGCAACTACACCCCGGCCGCCCTGCGCCAGGCAGGGGTGCGCTGACCGCCCGGTCTGCTGCAGGAGCGGGATCTCCTGCAGCGTGACCATCCATCAGTTGGATCCCACGCCCGGAGCGGGCCACTAGACTTCATAGGGGGGAAATCAACGCACCTCACATCCGGAGATCTGTGATGAACAGAGCATCTTGGCTGGCGTTGGTAGTGGTGGTTGGGGCAGTTTCAGGCTGCGCGAGCAGGTCCGAAATTGTCGATGTCCCCCTCCAGGCTACCCCGCTGAACGCAACGCATATCGCACGCGCCACTCTCAGTCCGGTGGGCGATCAAACCAGCATCAAGCTCACGGTCGGTGGGGTTCCCCACGACATGGCCGTTTCCAGCCGCCTGGACACGGCAATCGTCGCCGGGTCGTGCCAGCACCCGGGTAAACCTGCCTACACCACCCGCCAGGCCAACAGCGTCGACTACCCCTCCCTGGCCCCACGTACCCAGTACTGGGCGCAGGCTCCCGTGGCGCTGAGCGAGCTGGCCAAGGGTGAATATGCCCTGCTCATTCGCACCAGCCCGGCGGACGGAAGCCAGCCGCTGTTCTGCGGCGATATCAAAGAAGGCTGAACCCTGCGTAGGAGCGGGCTTGCCCCGCGATAGCGATCTTCCTGATACACCGCTATCGCGGGGCAAGCCCGCTCCTACACGGTAGGGTATATCTGGAAGAGATGGCTCCATCTGAAATCAGCACTACGGGTGTTGACCAAAGCCTGCCTAAGATGAGCAACAACTCCCTACAAATGCCGCCCGCCTGACGCGGCGAACAAGAACCGGAGACTGCTCGATGCCCCTTCCCCATTCCCTGTGCGATGACCTGCACCTGTTGCTCGGTGACCGGTTTTCTACCTCCGCCAGCGTGCGCGAGCACCATGGCAGCGATAGTTCCGCCCTCGATCCAATGCCGCCGGATGCCGTTGCCTACGCCAACAGCCTCGACGATATCGTCAGCATCAGCGCCGCGTGCCATCGCCACGACGTGCCGATGATCGCCTATGGCAGCGGCACCTCGCTGGAAGGTTGGTTGCAGGCGAGCCACGGTGGCGTGAGCATTGATGTCTCGGGCATGAACCAGATCGTCGAGATTCGCGTTGACGACATGGATGCCACGGTACAACCCGGCGTGACCCGCAAGCAGCTCAATGCAGCCTTGCATGGTACCGGGCTGTTCTTCCCCATCGACCCGGGTGCCGACGCCTCGCTGGGCGGCATGGCGGCAACCCGCGCCTCGGGTACCAACGCGGTGCGCTACGGCACCATGCGCGAAAACGTGCTGGGCATGACCGCCGTGCTGGCCGACGGTCGCGTGATCAACACCGGCGGACGGGCACGCAAATCCTCCTCCGGCTATGACCTGACGCACTTGCTGGTGGGCTCGGGCGGCACGCTGGCGACCATCGCCGAGCTGACCGTCAAGCTGCACCCGATTCCGGAGTCCATCTCGGCAGCGGTCTGCCGATTCCCCAGCGTCGATCACGCCGTCCGCGCGGTGATCCAGATCATCCAGCTGGGCGTGCCCGTCGCCCGTATCGAACTGCTCGACGCACTGACCATGCGCGCCCTCAATGCCTACAGCAAAACACAACTGCGCGAGGTGCCCTCGCTGCTCTTTGAACTGCATGGCTCCGAGGCCGGGGTGAAGGAGCAACTGGAGACGGTGCGCATGGTCGCCGACGAACACCAGGGGCTGGACTTCGAGTGGGCGGTGCATCCCGAAGACCGCAGCCGCTTGTGGCAAGCACGCCACGACGGCTACTTCGCCGCCCTGGCCCTGCGCCCCGGCTGCCGCGCCCTGACCACCGATGCGGTGGTGCCGATTTCGCGCCTGGCCGACTGCATTGAAGCGACCGCTGCAGACCTTGCGGAACAGGGCTTGCTCGCGCCCATTTTCGGCCATGTCGGCGACGGTAATTTCCATGCGCTGATTCTGGTCGACCCGACCGACGCGGCCGAAGTCGAGCGCGCCGAAGCGGCCGCCCATCGACTGGCCGAACGCGCGATTGCCATGCACGGCAGTTGCACCGGCGAGCACGGCATCGGCCTGACCAAACAGCACTACATGGCGGTTGAACATGGGACAAACGCGGTGGACGCCATGCAGGCGATCAAGGCCGCACTGGACCCGAAACAATTGATGAACCCCGGGAAGATTTTTCCGCGCGGACACGCCACTGGCTGAGGCGCTGTACCATCACCGGCCCTGAATGCCCGAGTCCTGCAGGAAGCCCCCATGGAAATCCGCCAGATCAGATACTTTGTCGCTGTCATTGATTGCGGCAGCTTGTCCCAGGCCGCTCGCCAGGTGCATGTGGCGCAATCGGCATTGAGCAAACAGATGTCGGCGCTGGAAGACGAGCTGGGGGTTCAGCTGTTCTATCGCAGCTCCAACGGCGTGGCTGCCAGCGAAGCCGGCAAGGTCTTCTACGAGTACGCCCAGGGCATGCTCAAGCACCTGGCCGATGCCCGTGCCGCCGTCACCAGCAGCCCCGGCGCGGTCAGTGGCTCGATCGTCGTGGCGCTGCCGCAAAGTGTCGCGACCATTCTCGCCATGCCGTTGATGCGAGCGGTGGCCGCGCGCTACCCGCAGGTGGCGTTCCACCTTAACGAGGAGTTGACCGGCAACGTCATGGATCAACTGATCCACGGCCGTGTCGACCTTGCCCTGTTCACCTCCCTCGACTTGCCTGCGCAGGTGCTGTTCAGCGCAGTGCTCGAGGAAGACTTCTACCTGATTCACCGCGCCAAGGCAGCCGACGCCCCACCGGCTGGCGAGGTTTCGCTGGAGCAGGCACTGGCTCGCCCGCTGGTGTTCCCGAGCCAGGCCCACGGTCACAGCACCCGCACCCTGGTCGAACACGCGGTCAAGCAGCACGGGCTGGCCGTGGGCGAGATCGCCATGGAGGTCAACTCCGTGCACATCCTCAAAAGCGCGGTCGAGGCCGGCATTGGCCACACCATCATGCCGTTGAACCTGGCCATGCGCGAAATCGAAGACGGACGCCTGGTCGCCCACCGGATTGCCGCGCATGGCCTGTCGCGCACCCTGGGCATCTGCAGCTGTGCCTCGATGCCCGCCAGCCACCTGAAAACGCTGATCAGCGAGTTGATCCGCGAAGTTGTCCGGGACATGTGTGCGTGCGGCGACTGGCCGGGAGGTCGCGCGCTCTGACCCAGGCGTCATGCCATTTCACGTTCGCTCCTACAACAACAAGAACGAGGCTCGAGATGAATACCCAACCGCCACTCCCCGGTGACCTGCCGGACGCTGCGCTGCACTCTGCCTACCGCAAGACCGCGTGGCGGATCATTCCGCTGCTGATTGTCTGCTACCTGGTCGCCTACCTCGACCGGGTGAATGTGGGCTTTGCCAAACTGCAGATGCTCGATGACCTGAAGTTCAGCGATGCGGTGTACGGATTGGGTGCCGGCGTGTTTTTTGTCGGCTACCTGATGTTCGAGATTCCCAGCAATATCGCCCTGCATCGGTTTGGCGCCCGCCGCTGGATCGCCCGCATCATGATGACCTGGGGCCTGCTGTCGGCGGCGATGATGTTCATCGAAACGCCCATGACCTTCTACGTGCTGCGCTTTCTGATCGGTATCGCCGAAGCCGGTTTCTTTCCCGGGATCATTTTCTACCTCACCACCTGGTTCCCGAGTCATCGCCGAGGCGTGATGGTTTCGCTGTTCATCGCCGCCCTGCCGATCTCGAGCATGCTCGGCTCGCTGATTTCCGGCTGGATCATGCAGCACTTCGATGGCGTGGCCGGTTATGCCGGGTGGCAGTGGCTGTTCGTGATCGAAGGCTTGCCGGCCGTTGCACTGGGTGCTGCGGTGTTCTTCCTGCTGCGCGATCGCATTGCCGACGCCCGCTGGCTCAGCCCCGAAGAGAAACGCGGCATGCAGGCGGCACTGGATCGCGAGGCCAGGGAAAAGCCCCGCCACTCACTGCGTGACGGCTTGCTGAACCCGATGATCTGGATGCTGGGTGCGGTTTACTTTTGCCTGGTGCTGGGGCAGTACGTGATCAGCTTCTGGATGCCGACCATCATCCGCAACAGCGGCGTCGCCGAACCCTGGGCCATCGGCGTGCTGACGGCGATTCCCTACTCCGTGGCCACGGTGAGCATGGTGTTGGTCGGGCGTAGCTCCGACCGCCTGCGCGAGTACCGCTGGCACCTGGCGATCTGCGCCTTCATCGGCGGTGCCGGGGTGGTGTTCGGCACCTTGTTTGGTGACAGCCTTGTGCTGTCGATGATCGGCCTGACCATCGGCACGGCGGCGATGATCAGCAGCCTGCCGGTGTTCTGGGGCTTGCCCACCGCCGTCGTCGGCGGTGCGGCGGCGGCAGCGGGGATCGCGTTGATCAACTCGCTGGGGAACGTCGCCGGGTTCTTCAGCACCATTGTGGTTGGCTGGTTGACGCAGCTCACGGGCAATACCCATACGGCGATGTACTTCATGGCCGGTGCCCTGGTGGTTGGCGGACTGCTGGGGTTGAGCGTGCCGCGTACGCAGCGCGTTTCCGAACCCGTAGGAGCGGGCTTGCCCCGCGATGCGGTGTGACGGGTAGATCGCCATCGCGGGGCAAGCCCGCTCCCACAAGCCAGTAGGAACGG
>Ga0247821_10001901_pt1 | contig 11633 bp, 11 predicted proteins | sample 13C_Glycerol_Day_FD_192481 | JGI IMG/M metagenome (GOLD analysis project Ga0247821, IMG submission 192481) | Soil microbial communities from agricultural site in Penn Yan, New York, United States - 13C_Glycerol_Day14 | ecosystem: Environmental > Terrestrial > Soil > Agricultural land | place... | reverse complement strand
GGTCGCCGCCGACATCGCCGCGGGGCGCCCGGTCGCGGTCGCGACCGTGGTGGCGCATCCGGATCCGGCGCGGATCGGGCGGCGCCTCGTCGTCCGCCCGGCCACTGCCCCCGGCGCCGAGCAGGCGAGTGCGGTGCTGGCGAGCGGAGGCCTGGGATCGGACCGCGCCGACGACGCGGTCGTCGACGATGCCCGCGGATTGTTGGCCAACGGACGATCGGAGACGCTCGAGTACGGCCCGGACGGGCAGCGGCGCGGGGAGGGGATGCGCGTCTTCGTGTCGTCGTTCGCGCCGGTGCCGCGGATGCTCGTGTTCGGCGCGATCGACTTCGCGGCCGCGGTCGCACGCCTCGGCTCGTTCCTCGGGTACCGGGTGACCGTGTGCGACGCGCGCGCCGTGTTCGCGACGGCGTCGCGGTTCCCGTTCGCCGACGAGGTGATCGTCGACTGGCCGCACCGGTACCTGACGGGTGAGGCGGAGGCCGGCCGGATCGACGACCGGACGGTGGTCTGCGTGCTGACCCACGACCCGAAGTTCGACGTACCGCTGCTGGAGGTCGCGTTGCGGCTGCCGCAGGTCGCCTACATCGGGGCGATGGGTTCACGGCGGACGCACGACGACCGGCTGAAGCGGCTGCGGGAGGCCGGACTGAGCGAGGCGGAACTGGCCCGGCTGGCGAGCCCGATCGGTCTCGACCTCGGTGCGCGGACACCGGAGGAGACCGCGGTGAGCATCGCGGCCGAGATCATCGCGCAGCGGTGGGGTGGCGCTGGGCAACGACTTTCGGCCGCGGCGGGACCCATCCACCACTGAACACAGCACTCAAGCTTGTGGTGCACATCACAACAGGAGCACGATCGAAGAGACGGCGGTTGCGGACATCTGGAGGCGGGGCGATGACCCGGATCACGGTGAAGGTCGACGGAAGCAGCTTCACGGACGACGTGGAGCCGCGCACGCTGCTCGTGCTTTATCTGCGCGAGCAACTGGGAAAGACGGGCACCGTGGTCGGCTGTGACACCGGCAACTGCGGCGCCTGCACGGTGCACCTGGACGGGCGGAGCGTGAAGTCCTGCTCGCTGCTGGCGGTCCAGGCCGACGGTCACGAGATCACCACCATCGAGGGTCTCGCGACGAACGGTCAGCTGCACCCGATGCAGCAGGCCTTCCACGAGAACCACGCGTTGCAGTGCGGTTTCTGCACGCCCGGGATGATCATGCAATCCATCGATCTGATTGCCGACAATCCGGATCCCAGCGACGAGGACATCCGGCTCGGACTCGAAGGCAACCTGTGCCGGTGCACCGGCTACCAGAACATCGTGAAGGCCGTCCGCGCCGCCGCGGGAGGTGCGCAATGACCGCCACCGAGGAACGCCCGGCCGCCGAGGTCGGCACCGCGCGGCTGCGCAAGGAGGACGCCCGGCTGGTCACCGGCCGGACCCGCTGGACCGACAACATCGTGCTGCCCGGGCTGCAGCACCTCGCGATGGTGCGCAGTCCGTTCGCGCACGCCCGGATCACGTCGATCGACACCGCGGCGGCGAAAGCGGCGACCGGTGTCGTCGCGGTGATCACCGGCGCCGACATCGCCGACGAACAGGGCGCGCTGCCGAACGCCTGGGCGGTCATCCCCGACCAGAAGGCGCCGGTGCACCCGTCGATGGCGGTCGACCACGTCGCGTTCGCCGGCGAGATCGTCGCGATGGTGATCGCCCGCACCGCGGCCGAGGCGAGCGACGCGGCCGACCTCGTCGACGTCGACTACGAGGAACTGCCGCCCGCGCTCGAGCTGAAGGCCGCGTCCCGCGACGAGGTGCTCGCGCACCCGGATCTCGGCACGAACGTGTCCGCGGTCTGGTCGTACGACTCGGCCGAGTCCGGCACCGGCGGCGACGTCGAGGCGGCGATCGCGGCCGCCCGCGACGGCGGCATCGTGATCGAGGAGGAGTTCCGCCAGCAACGGCTGATCCCGGCGTTCATGGAGCCGCGGTCGATCGTCGTCGATCCGACCACCGAACAGATGACCGTGTGGTCGTCGACGCAGGTGCCGCACTTCGTGAAGATCTTCATCGCGCTGGTGCTCGGCATCCCGGAGAGCAAGGTCCGGGTGATCGCGCCGGACGTAGGCGGCGGCTTCGGCGGCAAGCTGCAGTTCACGCCGGAGGAGGTGCTCACGGTCATCGCGGCGCGGCGGACCGGCAAGCCCTGTAAATACAACGAGACCAGGTCCGAGTCGTTGATGGCCGCGCACCACGGACGCGACCAGTGGCAGCAGGTCACGCTCGCCGCGAACGCCGACGGCACGGTCACCGGGCTGAAGGTCGAGCTGATCGCGGACATGGGCGCGTACCTCGGTCTGGTCACGTCGGCGATCCCGCTGCTCGGCGCGTTCATGTACAACGGGATCTACAAGTTCCCGGCGTACCACCTCGGCATCACCAACGTGTTCACGAACAAGACGTGGACCGACGCGTACCGCGGCGCCGGCCGTCCCGAGGCGACGTACGCGATCGAGCGGCTGATGGACGAGCTGGCCGCCCGGGTCGGCGCCGACCCGCTGGAGATCCGCGAGAAGAACTGGATCAAGCACGAGGAGTTCCCGTTCTCGACGGTGTCCGGGCTGCGCTACGACTCGGGCAACTACGAGGCCGCGACCGCTAAGGCCCGCGAGCTGTTCAGGTACGACGACCTGCGGGCCGAGCAGCAGCAGCGCCGGGAGTCCGGCGACCCGGTGCAGCTCGGCATCGGCGTGTCGACGTTCACCGAGATGTGCGGGCTGGCGCCGTCGCGCTGGCTCGGCTCGATGGGGTACGTCGGCGGCGGCTGGGAGCACGCGTCGGTGCGGATGCTGCCGACCGGGAAGGTCGAGGTGGTGACCGGGACGAGCCCGCACGGTCAGGGGCACGAGACCGCGTGGAGCCAGATCGTCGCGGACCGGCTGGGCGTGGCGTTCGAGGACGTCGAAGTGCTGCACGGCGACACGCAGGTCGCCGTCCGCGGGCTCGACACCTACGGGTCGCGCTCGCTCGCGGTCGGCGGGATGGCGGTGCTGGCCGCCGCGGACAAGGTGATCGAGAAGGCGAAACCGATCGCGGCGCAGTTGCTGGAGGCGAACACGGACGACCTGGAGTTCACCGCCGGGCGGTACGGCGTCCGCGGTACGGAAGCCGGGATGACGATGGCCGAGCTGGCGTTCGCGGTGTTCCAGGGACACAAGCTCGACGGGTCCGCCGAGGGCTGTCTGGACGCGGACGCGACGCTCGACCCGGACGACTTCTCGTTCCCGCACGGCACGCACCTGTGCGCGGTCGAGGTCGACACCGAGACCGGCGGGACGAAGATCCGGTCGTACGTCGCCGTCGACGACGTCGGCGTGGTGGTGAACCCGTTGATCGTCGAGGGCCAGGTGCACGGCGGGCTCGCGCAGGGCATCGCGCAGGCGCTCTACGAGGAGGCCGTGCACGACGAGTCCGGGACGCTGGTCACCGGATCGTTCGACCAGTACCTGCTGCCGGGGGCGCCTGACCTGCCAGGGTTCGACACGGCGCGGACCGAGACTCCGGCGACGACGAACCAGCTGGGGGTGAAGGGGGTCGGTGAGGCGGGGACGATCGCGTCGACGCCGGCTGTCGTCAATGCGATTGTCGACGCGCTGCGGCCGATGGGCGTCACGGACGTGCCGATGCCGTGCACGCCGTACCGGGTGTGGAAGGCGATCCAGGAAGGAAGGAACTCATGATCCCGGCGGCGTTCGAGTACTTCGCGCCCACGACGATCGACGAGGCGCTGGGGCTCCTGCGGGAGCACGCCGACGCGAAGGTGCTCGCGGGCGGGCAGAGCCTGATGCCCGCGCTGCGGCTGCGGCTGGCGGCGCCCGAGACGATTGTCGACATTGGGAAGATCGACGATCTGCGCGGCGTGCGCGACGACGGCGACGCGCTGGTGATCGGCGCGATGACCCCGCACAGCACGGTGCAGACGGATCCGCTGGTCGCCGAACACGCCCAGCTGATCTCGTTGGCGACGGCAACGGTCGGCGATCCGCAGATCCGGCACCGCGGCACATTCGGCGGGTCGCTGGCGCACGCGGACCCGGCGGCGGACCTGCCGGTCGTCGCGGTGGCGCTGGACGCGTCGTTCGTGATCGCGGGCGCCGGCGGACGGCGTACCGTGCCGGCCGCGGACTTCTTCGAGGGCATCTTCAGTACGGCGCTCGGTGACGACGAGCTGCTCGTCGAGGTCCGGGTGCCGAAGTACACCGGATGGGGTGCGCATTACGAGAAGTTCAGCCGGGTCGCGCAGGGCTGGTCGATCGTGTCGGTCGGCGCGGCCGTGCGGGTCGACGGCGGGGCGATCGCGGAGGCAAGGGTCGGACTCGGCAACATGGGGCCGGCCCCGGTCCGGGCGACCGCGGTCGAGGCGGCCCTGGTCGGGCAGCCCGCCACCGCCGACGCCGTACGGGAGGCCGCGGCGCGGGCAGCGGACGGGACGTCGCCGGTGACCGACCTCAATGGTGACGCCGACTACCGGCGGCACCTCGCCACGGTGCTCACGCGGCGCGCGGTCCTGGCAGCGGCAGGTACGGCGTGAAGCTCGAGCACAAGTTCGTCGTACCGGCGCCGGTGGAGCAGACCTGGTCGGCGTTCAACGACCTCGAACGGGTGGTGCCGTGTTTCCCCGGCGCCACCCTGGAGTCGTACGAGGGTGACGACTTCACCGGGTCGTGCAAGGTGAAGCTCGGACCGGTGTCCCTGCAGTACACGGGCACCGGCACGTTCGTCGAGCGCGACGAGAGCGATCACCATGCCGTGATCGAGGCCAAGGGCAAGGACCGGCGCGGCAACGGTACGGCGAGTGCGCACGTCACCACGAGGCTGACTGGTACGGCGGACGGGTCCACCGAGGTGTCGGTCGACACCGAACTGACCATTACCGGCCGTCCCGCGCAGTTCGGCCGCGGCCTGATCCAGGAGGTCTCGGACAAACTCCTCGACCAGTTCACCGCCTGCCTGAAGACCAAGCTGGACACCACCGAGGAAGCCAAGCCGGCGTCCGCGGCGCAGCCTGCAGCCGAGGCGCCTGCCCGAGAGCCAAGGACCGAGCCGGAAGCCGACGCCGTGGCCCTGGACCTCGGCAGCACACTGCTCCCAGCGCTGGCCAGGCGCGTGACGCCGTACCTGATCGGAGCTGCCGTGGCGTTGCTCTTACGCCGACTGTTCAGCCGCTGACAGGTCAGGCCGCCTCGGCGCTCAAGGTGTGCGCCACCGAGCGCCGGGCGGCCAGCCGCGCGGGCAGGGCTGTGAGGGCCGCCGTCGCCAGAAGCGTCGCGAGTACGGCGGCCACCAGCCACCACCGTGGCGGCATGCTCATCGGCCCGCGACTGGTGAACGCGAAGAGGACTACACCGACGTACACGCCGGCCACAGCACCGGGCACGGCCGGCAGAAGCTGAGCAAAGGAGAGCCCTGCCGACACTTGACCGGGCGTAGCGCCCAAGGCCCGGGTGATCGCCAGACTCGTCCGGGCCTCCATCGCCGTCATCCAGGTCATCGCGATGGTGTTGACGAGTGCGAGCACGACAAGCAGGACAGTCACCGCCAGCAGCAGCCGACGGTCCACTACGTCGCGCCCGTTCGGTAACGAGGAGGCGATGCCATAGCCCCGCACCGGCTGTGCGTAGAAGGTCAGCAACGCAGTCAGGCCGGTCAGCGTCACCGCGGTCGAGCAAGAGTGCAGCACCGCCCGCCCCGGTCGCCGTGCGGTCAGCCGAAGCCCAAGTAGCAGTGGTGTGGGCAGCAGCGACGACAGCGACGTCAGCCACGGACGGTGGCGCGAGTATTGGGCGGTGCTGGTCAACGCGGCGACAGTTGCGGTGCGGAGCGCTCGCACTGTCGGAGGCAGTGTGGTCAGCAGCGCCGCGGCCAGAGCAAGGGCAGTCGTCGCCGCGAGAGTGAGACCCGCGGGCCCCACGACGTGACCGATGCGGCTGTCGGTGGGGTTGGCGATCGCAGGCTCGACAAGACGTGCGACAACCAGCCCTGCGGCTTCCGCCAGCAGGGAGAGGACGAGGTACTCCGTCAGCAGGACCACACCGATCAGCCCAGGCGTCGCACCGACAGCCTTGAGCAGCCCGGCCCGACGAGTCTGCTCGGTAGCACGTCCGGCCGCCAGCGCAGCCACACCGGTCACGGCCAGGAAGCCGAGCAGCCAGCCTCCGACGACAAGCATCGGCTGGGTGTTCTGGACGATGTGCCCGTCCTGCACAGCGATGAACTGCCACGAATGCAGGTTCAGCCGGACCGACAGGCCGCGGTGCGCGAGCCGGAACGCTTCCGTGGCGTCAGGGTCGCGCAGCTTGAGGTCCAGGGCTGTGGTGATCGTCAGGTCCCGCCCCGCCAACGCACGCGCCTCCGGTGCTGTCAGCCAGAGCAGGCCGGTGTAGTCGCTCGGTCCGCCGAGCGGGCCGATCCCTGCAGACCAGGGGTAGATCGACGTCGCCGCGGTCACGGCGATGCCGACCACCGGGTACGTGTGACCGGAGACGACGACACGGTCGCCCACCTTGACGCCGAGCGCTGTGGCGAAGCCCCGCTCGATGACAGCTCCACCACGACGTACCCAGGTGCCTGCGGTCACCAGTGGACGGTCGACCGCCCCGGGCGTCGGACTGGCGCCGTGGACAACCACGCTGGAGCTGTAGCCGCGAGCGGTCAGGGTGCCGTAGACGATGTCGTACGGACCGTTGTGGTCGACAACGTCCGGATCGTTGGCCAGAGTTTTCAAAGCCGCCGTGGATGCAGGGCCGGTGTCTGGCGCGAGTAAGACCAGGTCCGGGCCGGCTGTGGCCGCTCGGGTCTGTACGTACAGGGACTGGCTTGCGTTGTACAGCGACAACCCGAGCGCCAGTGTGGCGGTGGCTGCTGTGACTGCGAGCACGAGCATCGCTGCGTGCGTCTTGTGCCGCCGTACGTCGGCCAGCACTAGCCGTACGACGAGTACGACGCGACCCACGCCGGTCAGCCCTCCAGCCCGACGAGTCCACCGAGCCGACCTGTACCGGTGCCCGCCAGTTGCGTGTCGTCGACGAACATCCCGTCGCGCATCGAGATCAGCCGGTCCGCCGTCGCGGCCACCCGCTCGTCGTGCGTGACGACGACCAGCGTCTGCCCGGTCGCACGCAGGTCCGCGAAGATCCGCAGTACGTCGAGGGTCGCCGCGCTGTCCAGGTTGCCCGTCGGCTCGTCGGCGAGCACGACCTGCGGTTCGTTGGCGAGGGCGCGGGCGATCGCGACCCGCTGGCGCTGCCCGCCGGACAACTCGGACGGGAGGTGCCGGGCCCGGTCGGCGAGTTCGACCTGTTCGAGCAGGACGTCGGCGCGACGCCTGGCTGCGCGCGGCGAACGTCCGGCCAGCAGCGCCGGGAGTTCCACGTTCTCGGCCGCCGTCAGCTCGTCGACCAGGTGGAAGGCCTGGAAGACGAATCCGATCGAGCGCCGCCGAAGCCGGGCCAGGGCACGCTCGCTCAGGCCGTCGGTCCGTCGGCCGGCCACCCAGATCTCCCCGGACGTCGGTCGCTCCAGACCACCGAGCAGATGCAGGAGCGTGGACTTGCCGCAGCCGCTCGGACCCATCACGGCCACGGTCTGGCCCTGGGGCACCTCGAGATCGACGTCGTCGACCGCGCGTACCCAGCTCTCGCCGTCGCCGTGTTCCTTGACCAGGCCACGAACCCGGACCAAGGGAGTCGACTCGTTCATGCGTCCTCGGATTCGTCTCGGCGCCGGGAGTAGCCGCGTTCACACGCATCGAGCCACCGAAGGTCGGCCTGCAGCCGCAGTACGACGCCTTCGAGCAACGCGGTGGCCGGCGAGCCGGGCGGCTCGGAGAGTGCCGACTGCTGCGCCTCCCGCAGGGTTCGCAGGAGCTCGCGGCGCTGGGCGGCGACGAGTTCGACCGGGTCGGCGAGCCGGGACGCTGCGGCCGCGACGAGCTTGAGATGGAACTCGACCAGGTCCGGTTTCGGCCAGCCCACTTCGGTCAGCCAGGCGGCGACGCGCTCCTGACCGGCGGGCGTCACGGCGTACACCTTGCGGTCCGGCTTCTCGGCGTCCGACCGCTCGCAGACGACCAGTCCCGCCTTCTCCAGCCGCGCGAGCGTGACGTAGATCTGCCCGGGATTCATCGGCTCACCGAACGGTCCGAGACTGCGCCGCAGCCGGGCCCGCAACTCGTACCCGTGCGACGGCTCCTTGGCCAGCATCGCCAGCACCGCGTCCTGCACCCGACCCCCTAACAGTTAGCTAATAGATAGCCGTTAGCTGTGCGGGATGTCAAAGCCCGTCGCGGCAGGCCCGGTCGGCCAGGCGCGTGGTCTCCGGCAGGCGATACCGGGGCGCCAGGTGCAGGACGTGCGCGACGGCGGTCGCCAGGCTGACTCGGTGCCCTATGGACACATAGACCGGCTTCACCCCGTCCTGTGTCCTCAGCGCCGCCCCGACCACCTCGTCGTCGTCGACCAGGGCGGCCGTGGCACCTCGCTCCCGGCCCAGCTCCGCGTGCGTCCCGACGAAGGCGTTCTTCGCGACGCCGATGGACGGGATCCCGGTCAGTACTCCGAGGTGGCAGGCCAGGCCGAAGCGCCGCGGATGCGCGAGCCCCTGGCCGTCGCACACCAAGAGGTCCGGCGTGGTTCTCAGCTGATCGATTGCCGCGAGCAGGCCAGGTATCTCGCGGAACGCGAACAGCCCGGGGATGTACGGGAACGTCGTTTCCCCGACGACCACGGCGCGATCGACCTCGTCCAGCGTCGCCCGGTCGAGTACGACGACCGCTGCGGCGAGCCGATCACCGTCGTACGCGACGTCGAGGCCGGCGACGTGCCGCACGACACCAGGGGCGTCGGTCGGATCGACCTGCGACCGCAGCTGGTCCTGGACCGCGATCGCTTCGGCCTCGGTCGTCGGCCAGTCCATCAGTCGAAGGCCGGCGCCCCGGAGGGCGGCCATTCGACGAGCTCGATCCGGTAGCCGTCGGGGTCAACCACCCAGGACGTCTTCGGGCCGTCCGGGCCGCCGGGGAGTTCGACCGGGCCGGGCTGCAGGCCGCCGGCGGTGAGGTGGTCGACGGTTTCGGCGAGCGACTCGACCTCGATCGCGAAGTGCTCGAAGCCGCGCACCTCGACCGGCCCGTCGGCGGGCCGGTGGACGAGTTCGAGCGACACCGACGACTCACCCGGCAGGCGGAGCCAGACCAGACGGGACCCGTCGTCGGCCGGGATCTTGCTCAGCTCGACGTACCCGACCGCGGCGTAGAACCTCAACGACCGCTCCAGGTCACTCACCCGCAACGCGAACAGGATCGTCTTCATCCGCCGATCCAACTGGTGGCACCGGACGCCGTCAACCGCAGCGGGTGGGAGAGGATGTGCGCATGCGGATTCTGATTGCGCCGGACAAGTTCGCGGGGACGCTGACGGCCGTGGAGGCTGCGGCGGCCATCGAGGAAGGGTGGCGGCGGCGGGATCCGGAGGCCGAGGTGCTCGTGGCGCCGATGGCCGACGGCGGCCCGGGCTTCATCGACGTGCTGTCCGCCGTCGTCGACGGCAAGCTCCTGTCGGTCACCGTCCGCGGACCGCTCGGCGAGGAGACCCCGGCGACGGTGCTGCTGGCGGGGGAGACGGCGTACGTCGAGACCGCGCAGGCGTGCGGGCTGCACCTGGTGGAGCCGAAGCAGCGCCGCCCCGAGGACGCGACGACGTACGGCGTGGGCCAGCTCATCACTGCGGCCGTGGACGCCGGCGCGCGGCGGATCATCCTGGGCCTCGGCGGCTCCGGGACCAACGACGCCGGCGCGGGTCTGCTCGCCGCGCTCGGAGCGACGGCCGAGGGCGGTCGGCTGGACGCGGGTGCCGCGGGGCTGGCCGAGCTGGCCTCGGTCGATCTCGCGCCGGCCCGGGAGCGCGTCGCCGGGGTGGAGTTCGTGGCGGCGAGCGACGTGGAGAACCCGATGCTCGGGCTGCGCGGCGCGACCAGCGTGTTCGGCGCCCAGAAGGGCATTACCGACGAGCGCAAGCCGGTGGTCGACGGCTGGCTGACGCATTTCGCCGAGCTGGCCGGCCGGAAGACCGCGGACCAGAAGGGCGCCGGCGCGGCGGGCGGCCTCGGGTACGCGCTGCTCCTGCTCGGCGCCGAGCGGGTCTCCGGCATCGACCTGGTCGCCGAGCTGACCGGGCTGAAGCAGAAGGCGTCGCAGGTCGACCTGGTGCTGAGCGGCGAGGGCGCGTTCGACTTCCAGTCCCGCGACGGCAAGGTGATCGCCGGCGTCGCGAAGGTGGCCAACGACGCGATGCGGCCGTGTGTCGTGCTGGCCGGGAAGGTCCTGATCGGGTCCCGCGAGATGCGCACGATGGGCGTCGAGTCGGCGTACGCGCTGGTCGACGTGGTCGGCGAGGAGCAGGCCTTCGCGGACCCGCAGGGGTCGCTCGCGACGGTCGCGGAGCGGGTCGCCCGGACCTGGGCCCGGTGATCGGTGCGCGGTGACTGGTTGATCACCTCGTGACCCGGGATCGTTGATCTGTGAAATTGGTGTGCGACCATGGGAATGAGCGCGCGCCGGCCGACGTTGGTACGTGTTGACAAGAGACTTCCGTGCCGGGGCAGCCGTAGGCCCGGCACTTGAGTAGATGACTGGAGTCAGGGATGACTGAAGCGCAGACCGAGCAGGCCGTGGCCACGGGTGTTCTCCTCACCGACGGGGCCGCCTCCAAGGTGAAGGCGCTGCTCGACCAGGAAGGCCGCGACGATCTCGCGCTGCGGGTCGCCGTGCAGCCGGGCGGGTGCTCCGGACTGCGGTACCAGCTGTTCTTCGACGAGCGTCAGCTCGACGGCGACGTGGTGGCCGACTTCGGTGGCGTGAGCGTCGTCACCGACCGGATGAGCGCGCCGTACCTGAAGGGCGCGACGATCGACTTCGTCGACACCATCGAGAAGCAGGGCTTCACGATCGACAACCCGAACGCCACCGGCTCCTGCGCCTGCGGCGATTCGTTCAACTGAGCTGAGCTGAAGCACCCGAAGCCCCCGGTCACCGCGCGGTGACCGGGGGCTTCGGTGTGCCCGGGCTTCGGAAGCGACCGTGTGAATCCAACGCTTGTTGGGTATTGGTCGCTGTGTGTGGGACTACATAACTGAGCGTCACTCCCAGCTGCTCTACCAGAGCTATCAGCACCTCAGCCTGGTCATCCCGACAAGCAGAAGCAGTACGACGCGGTGCGGGCGGAGGACGCCGCGAAGTACGGGCTGATCTGGTTGAAGCCCGCCCCGATGAACAACAGCTACGGCTTCGCGATGACCCGGAAGGAGTCCGAGCGGCTGCACATCACCAAGCTGTCGCAAGTCGAGTCGTTGCCCGTGAAATCGCGGACGTTCTGCGTCGAGTCCGAATTCGCCAACCGCAACGACGGGTTCCTGCCGATGCTGAAGCACTACGGGATCCCGCTGGGTTCCGGCGTACCGCGGGACAACATCCGGACGCTCGACACCGACGCGGTGTACGCCGCCACCGACAAGGGGGATTGCCGGTTCGGGGAGATCTTCACCACCGACGGGCGGATCAAGTCGCTCGATCTCGT
>Ga0247821_10001900_pt1 | contig 11634 bp, 16 predicted proteins | sample 13C_Glycerol_Day_FD_192481 | JGI IMG/M metagenome (GOLD analysis project Ga0247821, IMG submission 192481) | Soil microbial communities from agricultural site in Penn Yan, New York, United States - 13C_Glycerol_Day14 | ecosystem: Environmental > Terrestrial > Soil > Agricultural land | place... | reverse complement strand
GGGCCGCATCGGCACGCTGCGCACGTGCGCGGCGAGGTCGCGGAAGTTGGACGGGTTGGCGGGCAGCGGCAAGGCGGACATGGACACATTGTCGGGCAGTCGATGGCGCCCCCATGTCGCCGGCGTTGCGATCGCTTGCGCCGCGCCACGCAAGCGTGAAGGACGCCGCGAACGGGCATGAAAAAGCCCGGCTGAGGCCGGGCGGATTCAGGTCCAGGATCCCCACGTACGCTTCGCTCCTCACGCGGGGATGACGCCGCGTCGCGGCGTCACTTGCTCTTGCTGCTCTTGGTGCCGCTGCCCATGCTGCTGCGCTCGCTGCGGCTGCCCGACTTGGGCGACTTGGTGCCCGCCTGGGCGCGGCCGCTCATGGCCGCGCTGCTGGCCTTGCCGCGGCTGGCGCTGTTGCCGGGGCTCTTGCTGCTTGCGCCGGCGCGCGTCGTGGATGACTTGCCCGTAGTTGCTGCCATGGATGCCTCCTGGTTCTGCGTCCCATGCAAGGCGCGCAGGGGCGCGGGCTGAAATCTAGGCGCGGTCGCGCGGACTTCTGTCGGTGCGGGGCAGGCCCGTCTGTAGGACAACGCGGCAGCCGCGCGCCTGCTAAGGTGCGGGCCATGAAACGCCGCACGCTCGCCGCCACCCTGCTGCTCGCGCTGTCCCTGGGCGCGGGCGGCGCCAGGGCCCAACTCGGGGAAGAGGTGCCCTTCATCACCTCGCCCGACAACGTCACGCTGGAAATGCTTCGCCTGGCCGGCGTCGGCCCGCGCGACCACGTGATCGACCTCGGCTCGGGCGACGGCCGCATCGTCATCCTGGCCGCGCGCCACTTCGGCGCCAGCGGGCTCGGCGTGGAAATCTCGCCGCAGCTGGTCGAGGTCAGCCGCAAGGCGGCGCAGGAGGCCGGCGTGGCCGACCGCGCGAAGTTCGCCGTGCAGGACCTGTTCGCGACCGACCTGGCGCCCGCCTCCGTCGTCACCATGTACCTGCTGCCGGAAGTGAACCTGCAGCTGCGTCCCGCGCTGCTCAAGCTGCGCCCCGGCACGCGCGTGGTCTCGCACGACTGGGACATGGGCGACTGGAAGCCCGACCACACCTCGAAGCTCGACGTACCCGACAAGCAGGTGGGCCTGACCAAGACCAGCCAGGTGCACATGTGGACGGTGCCGGCTCAGGTCGAGGGCCTCTGGTGCGGCACCGGGCCGCTGCGCGATTTCAGCCTGAAGCTGACCCAGCATCACCAGGACGTCGAAGGCGAGCTGCTGCGCAAGGGCCGCAGCCGCAGCATCGCCGGCAAGATGCAGGGCAACGTGCTGCGCACGCAGTCCACCAAGGTCGGCGCGCTCGTGCTCGAGAAGCAGGGCGAGGAACTGAAGGTGACGGACGGCGAGGGTCCGCTGGCCCTGGCGCGCGGCACCGCTTTCCGTCGCGGAGAAGGCGAGACCTGCACCGGCTGATGCACCGGCCGAGCTGGGGCGACAATCGGCGGTGATGTCCGCCTCGCTGCCCTGGCTCTGGATCCCCATCGTCCTCTGGGCGGCGCTCGCGCAGACCGCCCGCAACGCGGCCCAGCGCTCGCTGGTCGCCAGCGCCGGCACCCTCGGCGCCACGCTGGCGCGCTTCCTCTACGGACTGCCCTTCGCCGCCGCCTGGGTGCTTCTGCTGCACGCCCTGCCCGGCACCGCGGCCGCCATCCCTGACTTCACGCTCCCCTGGGCGGCCTGGCTGCTGCTCGGCGCGGTGAGCCAGCTCGCGGCCACGGCGTTCCTGCTGGCGGCGATGAAGCAGCGCAGCTTCGTGGTGGGCGTGGCCTTTTCCAAGACCGATGCCTTGCAGGTGGCGCTGTTCGCCACGCTGTTCCTGCGCGAGCTGCCGGGCTGGCTGACCTTGCTCGCGATCGGCCTCGCGACCGCGGGCGTGGTGCTGCTGTCGATCCCGAACAAGGGCGCGAACGCCGATTCGTTCGACTGGACCGGCAGCGCGGCGCTGTGGGGCCTGGCTTCGGGCGCGGGCTTCGCGATGTCGGCCGTGGGCTACCGGGGCGCGGCGCTGGCGCTGCCCGAGGCCTCGCCCTGGATGGCCGGCGCGTGGGGCGTTCTTTGCGCGCAGGCCGCGCAGACCGTGCTGCTCGGCGGTTGGCTGGCGTGGCGATCGCCGGATTCGCTGCGCGCCACCGCGGCCGCGTGGCGCGTCTCCACGGCCGCGGGAATGATGGGCGCGCTGGCGTCCATCGGCTGGTTCACCGCCTTCGCCCTGACCACCGCGGCGAACGTGCGCACGCTGGGACTGGCCGAGGTGGTGTTCAGCTACCTCGTCTCGCGCCGGCTGCTGCGCGAGAAGCTCGCGCCGCTGGAAACTTTGGGCCTCGCGCTCGTCATCGCCGGGCTGCTGGCGATGTTCGCCACGCTCTGAAATCCGTCGCGCCCACGCCCCACGAAGGGCGACGGTCGACTCCTACACCGCCCCATCGGGAGGTCCCGAACACTGGTGCCTCTCTCGGATTCACCACCGGGGCGCATCGTGCAAGAAGAGAAATTCCGTACCCTCCTCTACCGGTACTTCTTCTTCGGCTGGCTGTTCAAGGACGTCACCCGGGGGAACGTGTTCGAACGCTCCGCCGCGTGGCGCTACAACCGGGAGCAGGCGCGCTGGCTGCCGCTCTACGTGCGGCGCTGGATGTGGTGGGGCCTGTTCTTCTACGGCCTGGGCGGCGTGGTGGAACTGCTGCTGGATTCGCCTGCGCTGTCGATGGTGTTCTACGTGCCCTGCGCCCTGAGCGTGCCGGTGGCCGCGGTGACGCTCGCCGCGTGGATCGGCCTGAAGGCCATGCCGAGTCCGCCGTAGAAAATGAAAAGGCCGCCGCGACGGATCGCGGCGGCCTTCTTCTTTCGGTGCGTTCGCTTTACAGCCGGCTCAGGTCGGTCATCGCGTCGACCACCATCGAGGTGCCCACCGCGATCAGCAGGATGTCGGCGGCGACCCGCACGTACTTGTGGCCCACGGGCGCCGGCGGCAGCTGCACCAGCACCGGCTGCGGCACCGGGTAGTAGATCACCGTGGCCGGCAGCGGCTGGCCGACGTTGTACTTCTTCGCTTGCCCGGGCGGCATGCAGCCGTTGTTCTTCTTGGCCAGGCCGGGTGGGCAGCCACGGGCGCCGCCGTAGTGCTCCACGTAGTACACGCGCGTCACGCGGCGGTCGTCGTCGTCGAAGTAGCGGCCGACGCGGGCTTCGCGCCTGTCCTTCTTGTGCTTGTGGGCGTGCTTGCCACCACGATCGTCGTCGTCCCGGTCCTTGCCCTTGTGCTTGTGGCCATGGCCGCCGCCCGCCCACTCGGGCTTCTCGGCCAACGCGGCCGGGCTGTTGAACATCAGGAACAGGGCCGTGGCCAGGGCGGCACAGCTGGTCTTGCTCGTCAGTCGTTTCATCAATCGCTCCTCCTCGGATGGGCGAACTCCCAGAACGCGACTGTGACTCGACAGTGGACGGCCGCCACGACCGTGGAGCAGGAAATTGTGAAAAAAGGCAGCCGAAGGCCGCTTTTTTCCGCTAGACGGCTGCCAATGCCGGAGCAACGGCGGCCCGCGTGAGGCCCAGCCGCTCGGGCGAGACGTACTGCTGGCGGTAGACCTCGAAGGGCATGGAATCGCGCGCCTCGATGTCGCGCTGCTCCTGCAGCGACTGCTGGCTCAGCGCATCGAAACGCGCCTGCTGGGCGCTGCTGAACGGCAGCGACAGCAGCTTGTTGCGCGTCTGCAGCGACTGCGCGCGCGTGAAGGCGATGAAGGAATCGCCGTGGTCCCGGCCCATCACGTCGAGCACGCGCGCCGAAGGCAGCAGCGCCGGATCGTCGAGCATGGCGCGGGCGGCGCGCAGCGCATCGGCGTGGTCGCTGGTGCCGTGCGCGGCATCCAGCGCGGCGGCCGCGGGCGCGAAAGCCTCGAGCAATTCGGCGCCCCACTCGGTCAGCGCGATCTCGCCGCGGCCCCGCTCCAGCCGCAGGCCGGGCTGGCGGCCGAAGGCCGCCGTGCGGTGCTGGTTGCGGCCGATCTGCGCGATCTCGGCCGGCGTGTCCGGCGGGCTGTCGGCCAGCAGGCAGTGCAGCAGGAACACGTCGAGGAAGCGGAGCGTGGGCGCCTTGATGCCCACCGGGACGAACGGATCGAGGTCCAGCAGGCGCACCTCGACGTACTCGACGCCGCGCTCGCGCAGCGCGTGCAGCGGGCGCTCGCCGGGGGAGATCACGCGCTTGGGACGGATGGTCCCGTAGAACTCGTTCTCGATCTGCAGCAGGCTGGTGGCCAGCTGGTTGTAGTCGCCGCCGGGGTTGACGATGCCCACCGACTCGTAGGCCGGATACGGCCGGGTCAGCGCGTCCTGCAGCGAGGCCGCGTAGCCCTCCAGGCTGTTGTAGCTGACCGCCAGGCTGGCCTGCGCGTCGCTCTGGTAACCGAGGCGGCCCATGCGCAGCGACGTGCCGTAAGGCATGAACATGGTGCCGTCGGCCAGCGCCTGCAGCTCGTGCTGGCGCCCGGCCACGAAGGACGAGCAGACCGCGGGCGAAGCGCCGAAGAGATAGAGCAACAGGAACGCGTGGCGGCGGAAGTTGCGGATCAGCGCGAAGTACCGGTCGCTGTCCACGCCGGGCATGGACCAGTTGTAGTGGATGCCCGAGATGGTCTGCATGCGCCGGCCATAGCGGTGCGCCAGGCCCATGCGATACACGCTCTTGGCGCGCCCGACATTGGACGAGCCGTAGCGGCCGATCGGGATGGTCTCGTCGGCCGGCAGGTTGCAAGGCATGCTGGACACCCACAGCATCTCGTCGCCGAGCGAGCGCGCCACGTACTGGTGGATGCGCAGCAGCTCCTCCAGGCAGGTCTCGGGCGTGGCGTGCACGCCGGTGATCAGCTCGAGCTGCGACTCGCTGTAGTCGGTGGTGATGTGCGGATGCGTGAGCGCCGAACCCAGCGGGGCCGGATGCGGCGTCAGCGCCAGCGCGCCGGCGGAAGTGGCCCGCAGGCTCTCTTTCTCGATGCCACGGCGCATGCCCCGGAGCTGGTCCGGAGACATCGAATTGAGGGCGTCGTGCAGTCGGCTCATGGAAAGGAAAGTGTCGCCCTCGGGGCCTCGGAAACAGGGCCGCCGACGGTAACACCTTTGGGCAAATCCTGCAGACGCGCCGGGAATCACGGTTGCGCTAGGGCAAGGCCTCTAGGAAAAGCCTCGCCCTTAGGTACCCAGCTCTAGCTGTGGTCCGGACAATGGCCGGGCATCGGACCACTGGAGATTTTCGAATGAACGACAACCGCTTCACCGCCACCGCCGCGCAATTCGTCGAGGCGTTCGGCAGCAACGCGCACGGCGCCATCGACACCTGCATCGCCGGCGGCGAACGCCTGGGCGAGTTCGCCGCCGAGCGCTGGGACCGCGCCTTCGAAGAGGCGAGCCCGCGCCTGTCGGCCGAGACGCGCCGCAACGCGGCCAACGCCCGCGAGGTGTTCGCCCGCTACTACCGGCAGGGCCTGGAACGGTCGGGCGAAGGCGCCGCCCGCGCGGTCGACGCGATGGTGAAGGCGGCGGGCGGCGCGATCGAGCGCGCCGAGGCTTTCCGCGCCGCACGCGCTGGCGCCTGAGCGAAGAGCCCTGCAGAATCGCCGGAACCACAAGCACGACAGGAGACACCATGGCGATCAGCGTTCCCATCCGCATGGGCTACGAGCTCGAGGTCAAGGCCAAGGCCGCCGAGGTGTTCGAGCTGCTGGCGGACGTGCCCGCTTCGGTGTCGTTCTTTCCCAAGGTGGACAAGCTCACCGACCTGGGTGACGGCGTCTACAAGTGGGAGATGGAGAAGGTCGGCACCGCGCAGGTGAACATCCAGACCGTCTACGCGAGCCAGTACACCAGCAGCAAGGCCAAGGGCACGGTCAGCTGGAAGCCGGTACCCGGCGTCGGCAACGCGCTGGTCGGCGGCGCGTGGAAGATCACCGACAACAGGAAGTCCACCCACCTGCAGCTCACCATCGACGGCGAGATCAACGTGCCGCTGCCCGGCCTGATGAAGATGGTGGTCGCGCCCGTGGTCGAGAGCGAGTTCGAGAAGCTGGTGGAGAAGTACCTGGCCAACCTGGCCAAGCGGTTCGGCGGAGAGGTCTAGGCGAGGACCTTCAGAAGCCAGGCATTCAGGTCCTGGACCTCCTCCATGCACACCGAGTGCGGCATCGGGTACTCGTGCCATTCCACGTCGTAGCCCAACTTGCGCAGCAGCGCGCAGGAGTCGCGGCCGCGCTGCGGTACCACCACGTTGTCGTGGCTGCCGTGCGCCATGAAGATCGGCGTCAGGGCGTTCGCGTGCGCACGTTCGGTTTCGGTGGTGGCGGCCAGCGGCAGGTAGCCCGACATGCCCACGATGCCCGCCAGCCGGTTCGCGTGCCGCAGTCCCGCCAGCAGCGCCATCGCGCAGCCTTGCGAGAACCCCGCCAGCACGATGCGTGAGGAAGCGATGCCGCGCGATTCCTCGCGCGCCAGCAGCGCCTCCACCGAAGCCAGCGAGCGCCGCAGCCCGGCCTCGTCCTCACTCCGCTGCATCTCGGTGCCCAGGATGTCGTACCAGGCCCGCATGCGGTAGCCGTTGTTGATCGTGACCGGCATCACCGGCGCGTGCGGGAACACGAAACGCACCGGTCCCACGGCCTGCAACCGCAGCTGGTCCGCGAACGGAACGAAATCGTTGCCGTCGGCGCCAAGGCCGTGCAGCACGATGATGCTGGCCGACGGTTGCGGCGCGGTTTCGATCTCGATGGCGTCGTCGTGCAGGCTCATGCAAGCATCATGGTCCGGCAAGGACCGTCCGAGCGAAGGGGCAGTCATTGTCCTACAGCCCTTGGAGGGTCCCCCCGCCACACTGGATCGAACACAGCACGAAAGGAAGGCAATGCAGGTTCAGGTGAACACCAGCAACGGCATCGAAAACAAGGACACCCTGGAGCGCTGGGCCAGCGACTACCTCAACGACGCGCTGGAACGGTTCCGGCAAGACATCACCCGTGTCGAGGTTCAGCTGCGTGACACGAGCAGCGGCAAGAAAGGAGGCGAGGACAAGCGTTGCACGCTCGAGGCGCGCATCGCGGGCCGCGATCCGGTGGCCGCCACGCATCACGCACCGTCGCAGGACGAAGCCTTCCGCGGCGCCACGCAACGACTGATCCACGTGCTGGAGCACACCCTGGGCAAGCTCGACCGTCACCAGCACCGCGACCGCGGCACCATCCGCCGCGACAGCGCGGCGGAGGTCGGCGACACGGCCCCTTCGGTCGAGTAGCGCGCCGGCTCCCGTCCCCCATCCTCCTCGTTCACGCCGGCCGGCGTTCAGTCGGCCGGCGAGTTCGCGCGCCAGGCCGGCCCGTGGAATCCGATGAAGGCCGCGCCATCCTGCGTCGCGTGTCCGCCCTGGTCGGGCGCGCGCGCGGAGCGCGTGCCGCCCGCGCACGCGGACAGCAGGGTGGCGGCGACGACGGCGGTCAGGGCGAGGACGATCTTTCGCATGGGGCTTCAACATAGTCGCCGGGCCTCGAACGAAACGTAGGAACAGGTCGCCCGCGCCGGTGCGCACGCATCGCGGGGCCGCGCGTGAAGAACGCTACTCATCCGTGACGGCCACCCCACAACGTCGCGCCACACGCGTATATTGATCTCGCGCCGCAACGCAAGCCGGTGCCGTTTCGTTCCACAACCGTACAAGGAGCCCGAAGATGAATCTGAGAAAAGTGACATGCCGTGGTCTCGTGGTGTCGATGCTCGCGCTGTCGTTCCAGACGGCCGGGGCCGGGATGATCGGTGCCGACCAGGCCGCGCCGGGCACGGCGCAGACCGACCGCGCCATGGTGCTGGAAACGCTGGCGCGCGCCGACACCAGCTCGCAGCTCGAAGCCATGGGCGTGGACCCGCGGCAGGCCCGCGACCGCGTCGCCGCGATGAGCGACCAGGAAGTCACGCAACTGGCCGGCGACATCCGCCAGGCTCCCGCGGGCGCCGACGGCGGCACCGTGCTGGCCGTGATCGTGATCGCGGCCGCCATCTGGTACTTCGCGTTCCGCCGTTGATGCACGCCGCCGGATGACCGGCCTCCCCTTCGAAGCCCGCCTCGCGCGGGCTTGTCGTTTGTTCCTCGCCGCCGCCGTCGTGCTGGTGGCGAGCGGCTGCGCGCAGATGGTCCCGCAGACCGTGGCGCTGCGCACCGGCTGGCCGCACGGCGTGCCGCAGACGCAGCGGCTGGAGGACGTTCCCTTCTTTCCCCAGGACGAGTACCAGTGCGGCCCGGCCGCGCTGGCCACCGTGCTGGCCTACACCGGCGTGCCGGTCACGCCCGAGCCGCTGGTGTCGCAGGTGTACGTGCCCGCACGGCGCGGCAGCCTGCAGCCGGAGATGCTGGCGGCCGCGCGCCGCCAGGGCCGCGTGTCGTACGTGCTCGCGCCGCGCTACGGCGACCTGCTGCGTGAAGTGGCCGCGGGCAATCCGGTGCTGGTGATGCAGGACGTGGGCGCGATCACGCAGCAGTGGCACTACGCGGTGGTCAACGGTTTCGACTACCCGAGCGGCACCGTGTATCTGCGCTCGGGCACCGTGGCCAAGCTCGAGATGCCCTTCACCGCCTTCGAGCGCAGCTGGATGAAGAGCGGCTACTGGGCCATGGTGGTGACGCCGCCCGACCGCATCCCCGCCACCGCCACCGAGGACGCCTGGGTCAACGCCGTGCTGGCCTTCACGCGCGCGGGCACGCAGGAGCAGGTGACGACCGCGTTCGCCACCGCGCTGGAACGCTGGCCCGAGAACCTGGCCGCGGCCGTGGGCCTGGCCAACCAGTTCCACGCGCGCGGCTCGCTCGCCCGCGCGACCGAGGTGCTGCGCGAAGCGCGTCGGCGCCATCCCGGCTCGGCCATCGTCGCCAACAACCTGGCCCAGGTGCTGTCCGACCAGGGCCAGCAGCGCGAGGCGCTCGCGCTCATCGATCAGGCCGCGGCCGACTCGTCCAACCCCTTCGCTTCCGAGATCCGCAGCACGCGCGAGGCCATCGTCGAGCGCATCAAGCGAAACGGCGGAACGGCCCGGTAGTCAGCGCACGGACGGCGCTGCGTCCGGGTCCACGCCTACAGTCCTTCGGGTCCCCTGCCTGCGGCGTCCGCGCCGCGCGCTGCCACACTGCAAGCGTGCCCGCCGGGGTGCCGCGCGACGAGACAGGTATCGGTCTTCCGCCAGCAGTGCGAAACGAACGAACATTGTCCAGCGGCCACGGTGGGCCATTGCCTTTCTGCGCGCACCTGAGGCGCACGCGCGCTGCGCTCACGCGCGCTGACGCCTTTGCGCACCGCCCGCAGCGTGATCCGCCTACAGGCGGCTGCGGGCCCGCTGCCTACTCTGGCGACATCCACCCACCCCGTCCCGGGAGTTCCCATGAACCGGCATCCCGCTCGATTCCTCGCCCTGATCGCCATGGCGCTGGCGGCCCTCAGTGTCCATGTGCGCGCCGTCGCCGCCGGACCGCTGGCGGATGAGGAAGTGGACCGGGTGCGGGAGGTGATCGTCGCCCAGCTGTCGGCGCTGGCGCTCGACGATGCCGACAAGGCCTTCGAGACCGCCACGCCCGAGGTGCGCGCGGCCATCGGCAGTTCCAACCGCTTCCTGGCGATGGTGCGTGGCGCGTACCCGATGGTCTACCGCCCCGCCTCGGTGAGCTTCCACAAGCCCGAAGAGGAAGACGGCAGCGTGCTGCAGCTGGTCGAGATCAGGGACGGGAACGACAAGTCGTGGCTGGCGCTGTTCGCGCTGGAGCGGCAGCCCGACACCACCTGGCGCATCAGCGGCTGCGTGGTCGCGGAGAACCACTGGCAGTCCATCTGAGACGCCTTGGCATCAGAGCTGGACGAACAGGTCGCGCGCGCTCTGCGTTTCCGGCAACACGTACACCACGCCGCTGCGTGAACCGAGCAGCGGCTTGACCACGTCCAGGTAGAACTCCACCGGCACCACCACGCAGCCGAGCGACAGGCGCCGCTCCTCGGGCTGCGACGAAGCCAGCCGCGCGGCACGCGTCTTGTACGAGCGTCCCGGGCGCAGCCGGTGCAGCGCGAGCGCCTCGCCGTAGTCCAGCCAGACCACGTGCTCGCCGTCGATGTTGCGGCCGGGCTGGGTGACGTAGCGTCCCGCTGGGGTCGTCTTGTCCTCCGGCGTCAGCGTGCCGTTCTGGGCGCGCTCGCCCACGCCTGGCGTGCTGCTGTCACCCACCGCCGCGCCCAGGATCACCGGCGTCGCGGCCAGCAGGCGGCCGTCGGCTTCGAACACGAACAGCCGGGCCGCCTTCTTGTCGACGATGAGGTAGGGCTTGCCGCCGGCGTCATCGCTGGCCTGCACCCAGGCGGCCACTTCGCGCGCGTCGGCCGAAGGCTGCTGCCTTTCGAAATCCTGATCCGGTCTGGCGGCCGAAGCCGCGAACGCGACGGCCCAGGCAGCGCACAGCGCTGCCGCCCTGCTCTTCCATTGCATCCGAGTCCCCGCTCCCGCCTGCGGGCGGGATCCTGTGGTCGAGCCGCGGGAAAGCGCGGCTCAGCTGCGGGGAATGCTAGCGCTGGGCCAGGACGAAGGCCCCTTCAGGCGGGGCCATGGATGGGTTCAAGCGGGATGCCGTGCGCGATTTCACGCCGGCGCGGTGCGTGTGCCGCGCCACCGGGCGGCCACGTCGTACGAACCGAACTGCTGCTGAGCTGAGCGCGTCTCGGGCAGCACGTAGACCGTGGCGCCGGTACTGCGCACGGCCGGCAGCAGCGACTCTTCGTAGAACGCCACCGGCAGGTTGATGCAGCCGAAGGAGATGCGGTTGTCGTCCGCGGTGGCGGAGGCCAGGCGCTCCAGGCGGCGCTCGGACTTCACGGTGGGTCGCACGCGGTGCATGGACACCGCCAGGTCGTACGAGACCCAGACGATGTCCTCGCCGTGGCTGTTGACGCCGTGCTCGGCGACGAAGCGGCCGGCCGGCGTGGTCTTTTCCTCGGGCTGGATGTCCGCCAGCGGCTTCTCGCCGATGCCCGGCACCGGGTCGTCGCCGTGCGCCGCGCCCAGCAGCGCCGGCGTCTGCGCGATCAGCGCGCCCTGCGGGTCGAACAGCCAGACCCGCGCTTCATGCTTGTCGACGATCACGATCGCGCGGCCGCCCGCATCTCCGGAGTCGAGCGACCAGTCGGCGACATGACGCACGTCGTCGCTGGGATGCTCCGAGCCATAGGACGCGAATCTCGGTTGGTGCGGCTTCGCGGACTTCGATGCCGGCGCTTCCGCTCTCGTGCCCGGTGCCTGCGCCGGGGATTGCGGCCGTCCCAGCCACCAGCCCACGGCGGCCGACGCGCCCAGGATGACGGCGACCACTGCCGCTCTCAGGCCCTCGCGTCGAGAGCGCGCAGGTTTCGCGGGAGGCGGGTTGGAAGTCGGCGGGATGGGCATGGCTTCGTGGTTTCGGCGGGGGAAACGAAAAAGGGCGGGCCCGCAGGCCCGCCCTCGCTTGTGGCGGGCGTTCCGCCTTAGTTGCGGTCGGCGCGAGCCGCGCGGCTGCCGCTCGTGTCGCTGGAGCTGCCCGAACCCATCGTGCTGC
>Ga0247821_10001899_pt1 | contig 11635 bp, 1 predicted proteins | sample 13C_Glycerol_Day_FD_192481 | JGI IMG/M metagenome (GOLD analysis project Ga0247821, IMG submission 192481) | Soil microbial communities from agricultural site in Penn Yan, New York, United States - 13C_Glycerol_Day14 | ecosystem: Environmental > Terrestrial > Soil > Agricultural land | place... | reverse complement strand
CGCGCAGGTGCGACTGGGTCAGCAGCAAGGCAATGCCGCTGTCCTCGAACATGTAGCTCAGGCGGTCCTGTGGGTATTCCGGGTCCAGCGGCACATAGGCGCCACCGGCCTTCAAGATACCCAGCAAACCGACGACCATCTCCAGGCTGCGCTCCATGGCGATGCCCACCAGCACGTCCGGGCCCACGCCCTGCTCGCGCAGCTTGTGCGCCAGCTGGTTGCTACGGCGGTTGAGCTCGGCATAGCTCAGGGTCTGCTCGCCAAAGGCCAGCGCCGGGGCATCCGGGGTGGCGAACACCTGGGTTTCGATCAGCTGATGAATGCTGCGTTCCCCCGGGAACACCGCATCTGTGGCGTTCCAGTCCCGCAGCTGTTGCTGCTCATGGGGGCTCTGCAAAGTCAGTTCGGCCAGTACCTGACCTGCATCTACCAACATGCTGGTGATGAGATTGCCCAGGTGTCGCGCAACCTGCTCGATGGCCTGGCCAGTCCAGTGGCTGCGATTGTGGCTGTACTGGATCGACAAGGTTGCACCCAGGCTCACCACCAGCGTCAATGGGTAGTTGGTCTGTTCACGGCTGGCCACCTCGCCGAAACGCAGGCCATCTGGGGCACCCTGCTGCAGCGCCTCGGCCACCGGGTAGTTTTCGAACACCAGCAGGCTGTCGAACAAGGCATCACCACCCTGCCCTGCCCAACGCTGCACTTCATTCAACGGGGAGTGCTCGAATTCACGCGCAGCCAGGTTGCTCGCCTGAACCTGGGCAACCCATTGCGCGACGGTCTGTTCCGCGCGAGGCGTACCGACCACCGGCAGGGTGTTGATAAACAGGCCAATCTGTTCTTCCACACCAGGCAAGTCTGTCGGCCGCCCTGCCACCGTTGCGCCGAAGCAGACGGTGGGCTGGCCGGTGCAGCGCTGCAACAGCAACAGCCAGGCCGATTGCAGCAAGGTATTGACCGTAACCCGATTGGCCTTGGCAAAGGCCTCGATCTGCCGAGTTTGCTCACGGTCGAAGCGCTGATGGTATTCGCCCTGACCGCTGTCGGAATGGCTCTGACCTGCACTGCAAAGGCTCTGCACCAAATGTGTCGGGGCATCCAGCGCCGCCAGCTGGCCTTTCCAGAAGCTTTCCGCTGCCGCGGCATCCTGGCCCTGCAGCCAGGAAATGTAATCTCGGTAATGCGTCGCCTGTGCTGGCATCTGCTGCCCCGCATAGCGCTGGAGCACTTCACCCAGCAGGCGGGAGGTACTCCAGCCGTCCATGAGGATATGGTGGTTGGTATAGATCAGGTGATAATGGCACTCGTCGACACGCACCAGCACCAGACGCAGCAAAGGTGCCACAGCCAGATCGAAACCACGCTGGCGCTCATCATCGGCCAGCGTCTGCAGGGCCTGCCCCACCGACGGCTTATCGCGCCAGTCAAGCTCGTTGAACGGTGACCCGACCGTTTTACACACAATCTGGACCGCCCGCTCCAGCTCACCTTGCCACACGAAACCGGTACGCAATATGTCGTGGGCGGCCAGCACATCCCGCCAGGCCTGCTTGAAGCGTTGCGGGTCCAGGTTGTCGACATCGACCCGCATCTGATTGATGTAGTTGCCGCTGCCCTCCTCATACAGGCTGTGGAACAACATGCCTTGCTGCATGGGCGACAGCGGGTAGACATCGGCAATCTGTGCCGCGGCCACCGGCAGGTTGTCCAGTTGGGCCTGGGTCAGCCCGGCCAGCGGAAAGTCCGAAGGTGTCACCCCCCGGTGCTGTGGCTGGCAGCAGTGCTCGACCAGCGCCTTGAGTTCCTCTGCATACTCATCGGCCAGCCGCTGGATTGTCGACGGATCAAAGCGCTCGCGGCTGAAGCTCCAGTTAAGCTTCAATTCGCCGCCAAAGACCTGACCGTTGATGGCCAGTTGGCTGCTCAAAGGTGCCGCATCATCATGGCCCTGGCCAGCGCTTTCCTGCGTGGGAATCAACAAGCTCGTGACCTCGTCGAAACTGCTGTCGAACTGGCCCAGGTAGTTGAAGACGATCTCGCCTTTGGGCAGTTGCGCAAGCGCTTGGCGGGTTTCTGCGGCCCCCAGGTAACGCAGCACGCCGTAACCAATCCCTTTGTTGGGAACTGCGCGCAGCTGTTCCTTGATAGCCTTGATCGAACCTGACCATTGCGCCTGCGGGCTGAGCTTCAAAGGATACATGCTGGTGAACCAGCCTACCGTGCGGGTCAGGTCGATTCCGTCGAACAGGTCTTCACGGCCGTGCCCTTCCAGACGCACAAGCACCTCCGCCCGCCCGGTCCAGCGCCCGACGACCCGCGACAGCGCGGTCAGCAACAGGTCGTTGATCTGGGTACGGTAGGCCGCCGGGGCCTCATGCAGCAGCTTGTGCGTCCAATGAGCATCCAGGCGGGTAGCCACCGAAACAGCATGACACTCCAGGTTGGCACCTTGCGGATAATCGCAAGGCAAACCATCGTCAGTGCCCTGCAACTGGCCTTGCCAGTAACCCAGTTCATGCTGCAACGCCGGCCCGCTTGCATAACCCCGCAATTGCTCGGCCCAAGCCTTGAACGCGCTGGTCTTGGCCGGCAACGCCGGCGTTCGACCGGCAGCCAGCGCCAAGTAAGCCAGTTGCAAGTCTTCGAGCAGCACACGCCACGACACACCATCAACCACCAGGTGATGGATCACCAGCAGCAACCGCTGGCTACCATCAGGCAGGTCGCCCAACACCGCCCGCAGCAGAGGCCCTTGCTTCAGGTTCAGGCTACGTTGGGCTTCGTTGCCTATCTGTTCCAATGCCTCGGCGTGTTCAACCTGCCGGCGCCACAGCAGCGCGTGCTGCGAAGTGCCGAACACGGCTCGCCAGGCACCTTCAGCCTGGTCGAAGCGCAGGCGCAGGGCATCGTGGTGTTCAACCAGCGCTTGCAACGCCGCTAGCAGGTGCTGTTCATCCAGCACCTCGCTGGTTCGCAGCATCACCGACTGGTTCCAGTGATGGCGCTCGACGATGTCCGATTCGAAGAACCAGTGCTGGATCGGCGTCAGCGGCATGCTGCCTTCCACCGGCCCCTGGTCGATTGCCGTACCGGCTTCTCGCCGGGCAATCGCCGCCAGGCCTTGCACGGTCTGGTACTGGAACAGCTCCTTGGGGGTGAACTGGATGTGCAGCTGACGGGCCCGGCTGACCACCTGCAACGACATGATCGAGTCGCCGCCCAGTTCGAAGAAGTTATCGGCAAGGCCAACCTTCTCCAACTTCAATACATCGGCCCAGATCGCCGCGATCTGCTGCTCCAGCTCGGTTTGCGGCGCGAGGTATTCACCCTGCAGCAAGCTGGCGTCCGGCGCCGGCAGGGCCTTGCGGTCGAGCTTGCCGTTAGCGGTCAGTGGCAGCTGCTCCAGGAACAGCAGATGCGCGGGCACCATGTGTTCAGGCAGGCTGGCCTTCAGTTCGGCACGCAGGCTGTCACGCAGCACGGCCTGCCGTTCAGTACCTTGCAGCACGCCAGTGTCGGCTGGCACCACGTAACCCGCCAGTTGCTTGCCACTGGCGCCATCCACCGCCAGCACCGCGACCTGGCGCACCGCAGGTTGTTCGAGCAGGCGTGCTTCGATCTCGCCCAGCTCGATACGGAAACCGCGAATCTTCACCTGATGGTCGATACGCCCGATGTATTCGATGACCCCGTCGGTACGGTAACGGGCCAGGTCGCCCGACCGGTACAGGCGGCCACCGTTGTCATCGAAGGGGTTTGGCACGAAGCGCTCGGCGGTCAACCCGGGGCGGCCGTGATAACCCCGCGCCAGCCCCGCCTGGCCAATCAGCATTTCACCTGTGCAGCCCGGCATGATCGGGTTCAATGCCGCATCGAGCAAGTACCAGGACAGGTCGGGAATCACCTCGCCGATCGGGCTGCTGGCGCCCTTTTGCAAGTCTTCGAGGGTAATCGGCCGATAGGTCACGTGCACGGTTGTTTCGGTAATGCCGTACATGTTGATCATGCGCGGCGTGCAGTCACCAAACACGTCGAACCAAGGCTTGAGGCTGCTCACCTCCAGGGCTTCGCCGCCAAACACCACGTACCGCAGGTTCAGCCCCCGGCCGGCCTTCGCTGCCTCGCAGGCAACCGGGACAAGCGGCTTGAAGGCTGATGGCGTCTGATTGAGCACGGTGACCTGCTCACGTACCAGCAAGGCATGGAAGTCTTCGCTGGAGCGCGCGACATCCTTGGGCACGATGACCGCTCTGCCACCATGCAGCAACGCGCCATACAGCTCCCATACCGAGAAGTCGAAGGCGTAGGAGTGGAACACCGTCCATACGTCACTGGCGTCAAAATGGAACCAGTGCCGGGTGGCTGCAAACAGGCGAACCACGTTCCGATGCGGCAGCAGCGTCCCTTTGGGCTTGCCGGTAGAGCCTGAGGTGTAGATCACATAAGCCAGGTTGTCCGCGCTTACCCGGCAGGCGGGGTTGGCTTCGCTGTAGCCGGCCAGGTCGGTATCGCCGTCCAGCATCAGCGTCTGCACGCCTGCCGGTACTGGCAGCGCGTCACGCAGGTGCTGCTGGGTCAGCAACAGGCGTATGCCGCTGTCCTCGAACAGGTAGGTGAGGCGCTCCTGTGGATACTCCGGGTCGAGCGGCACGTAGGCAGCGCCCGCCTTGAGAATGCCCAGCAGGCCGATGACCATTTCAAGGCTGCGCTCGACGGCCAGGCCGACCAGCACATCCGGCCCGGCCCCCAGTTCCAGCAGCTTGTGCGCCAGCTGGTTGGCCCGGCGGTTGAGCTCGGCGTAACTCAGGGTTTGCTCGCGGCAGACCAGCGCCACCGCATTCGGGGCAGTTTCGACCTGGGCCTCGATCAGTTGATGCAGGGGCTGCTCGGCAGCGAAATGTGTCAACGACGGGTTCCAGGCCTGCACGGTCTGCTCCTGCTGCGCCCGGCTGACCAGCGGCAGATCGACCACGCGCTGGTCGGGCTGGCGCACGATCGCCTCTAGCAGGTTCACCCAGTGTTGCGCCATCTGTTCGATGGTCACGGCATCGAACAGGTCGGTCGCGTAGCTCAATGCGGCGCCAAGGCTGTGCTCGTACTCAAAGGTGTCCAGGGTCAGGTCGAACTTGGCCGTGTCGTGGTCCCAGGTCAGCCCCTCCACCTGCAGCCCCGGCACGCTGCGTTGCTTGCCCTTGGCCTGCATCTGGTGGTTGTACATCACCTGGAACAACGGGCTGTGGCTCAGGCTACGCTCGGGCTGTAGGGCATCCACCAGTTGCTCGAACGGCAAGTCCTGGTGGCTCTGCGCGCCCAGCGCACGCTGCCTGACCTGCTCCAGCAGGTCGCTGAAGGTCATCTGCAGGTCGAACTCGGCGCGCAACACCTGGGTATTGACGAAAAAGCCGATCAGCCGTTCGGTTTCCACCCGGTTGCGGTTGGCAACCGGTACCCCTACGCGGATGTCGGACTGCCCGGAATAGCGGTGCAACAGGGTCTGGAAACTGGCCAGCAACAACATGAACAGCGTCGCGCCCTGGCGTTGGGCCAGCTGCCTGAGCGAATGCACCAGGGCCTCGGGCAGCCGCACCTCATGCCTGGCGCCCCGGTGGCTACTGGACGCAGCGCGGGGGCGGTCGGTCGGCAGCTCGAGCACCGGCTGCTCATCGCCAAGCTGTGCCTTCCAGTACGCCAGTTGCCGCTCCTGCTCGCCGGCCTCCATCCACTGGCGCTGCCAGATCGAGTAGTCGGCATACTGCACCGGCAGCGCCGGCAACTGCGGCTCTTCGCCTTGGCTATAACCCGCATACAGTTGCATCAGCTCATCGATCATCAGCGGCATCGACCAGCCATCGGAGACGATGTGATGCATGGTCACCACCAGCACATGCCGGTCCTGCGCCAGGCGCAGCAACTTGACCCGCAGCAGTGGCCCTTGCCGCAGGTCGAACGGGCGGTGCGCCTCGGCTTCCACCTGCTGACGCAGCGTGTGTTCATCGGCGTGGTGCAGTGTCTGGATAGCCAGCGCCAGGGAGTGTTCGGGGTGAACGATCTGGACGGTGCCCTGCCCTGTTTCGCTGAAGGTGGTACGCAAGGTTTCGTGGCGGGCAATCAGGGCATCGAAGCTACGCTGCAACGCCTCGACATCCAGAGGACCTTGCAGGCGCAAGGCCGCCGGAATGTTGTAGATCGGCGCGTCTGGCTCCAGTTGCCAGAGAAACCATTGCCGCTGTTGGGCATAGGAGAGGGGTAGCGAAGCTTCAGGCTCGCGCTTGAAGATCGGGGTGACGCCATACAGGTTCACCCCCTGCTGCTTGAGCAAGGCTGCCAGGGCCTGGCGCTCTTTGGTGGACAGTAGCTTTACAGACTCAAGCAGCTCTTGCACAGTAAAAATCTCCTAAGAAACCAGCTTTTCAATTTCCTCCGTAGTTAGACGTTTCAGGGCCTCCAGGGATTTAGCCAGTTCATTCTGAACAGGGTCTGCCTGCGGCGTCAGCTGCTCAAGCTGCGCGCAGTAGTCGCCCAGACCGGGGTTTTCGAACAGCGCTTTCAGGCTGACCGGCAACCCGACCTGCTCCTGGACGCGGCTGGTCACCTGGGTGGCGATCAGCGAGTGCCCGCCCAGCAGGAAGAAGTTGTCGCCCAGGCCAACCCGTTCGACTTTCAGCACCTGCGCCCAGATGGCCGCCACCTGCTGTTGCAAGGGCGTGCGCGGCGGCACATGGGCTTCTTCCAGCAGGGCAACGTCCGGGCGTGGCAGCGCCTTGCGGTCCAGCTTGCCGTTGGGTGTCAGTGGAAGCGTGTCGAGCAGCAACAGGTAGGCGGGCACCATGTATTCCGGCAGGTGTTTCCTCAGTGCAGCGCGCAGGTGGTCACGCAGGGACGACTGCGCAGCGGCATCGGCCATCACGCCAGCATCGGCAGGTACCACGTAGGCCACCAGGTGCTGGCCGGCAGGCCCGTCTACGGCCATGACCACCGCTTCGCGCACTGCCTCTTGCTGGAGGCGCACCTCGATCTCGCCCAGTTCGATGCGGAAGCCGCGCACCTTCACCTGATGGTCCACCCGGCCAACATATTCCAGCACACCGTCAGGGCGATAGCGGGCCAGGTCACCGGTACGGTAGATGCGCCCGCCCTGCGCATCGAAGGGGTTGGGAATGAAGCGCTCGGCGCTGAGCCCCGGGCGCTTCAGGTAACCACGGGCCAACCCGGCACCGGCCAGGTACAGCTCACCGACAGCGCCCACTGGCACCGGCTGCAAAGCACCGCTCAGCACGTACGCAGCACTGTTGTGCAACGGCCGGCCGATATTGGCCTTGCCACCCGCCGCCCGCAGCGTGCAGGTGGAATAGGTGGTGTCCTCGGACGGGCCATACAGGTCGTACACATCGCTCACATGCGCCAAACGGTAGAGGTCGTCGACGATCGACTGCTTCAGCGCCTCGCCGCACAGGTTGATGGTTTTGACCGACGGCGGAATGTTGCCGGTTTCGCACAACTGTTTGATCGCCGATGGCACGGTATTCACCAGCCGCACCCGGTCCTTGGCCGCCAGGTTCGGCAGCTCCAGGGCATTGCCGGCCAGCACTGCATAGCCACCGGCCGACAGGGTGACAAACAGCTCCCAGACCGACAGGTCGAAGCAGATCGAGGTGGAGAACAACACGCCACACAGGTCTGCCTGGCTGTACACCGACAGCGACCAGCCGATCAGCGCCGCCACGCTGCGGTGCTCGATCTGCACGCCCTTGGGCTTGCCCGTCGAGCCTGAGGTGTAGATGCAGTAGACAAGGTTGCGAGGGCTGGTCACACAGGTCAGGTCGGTGTCCGGGTAGCCGTCCAGCGACAGTTGGTCGAGCAGCAGCGTGCGCGACTGGAACTGCCCGGGCATTCGGTCAATCAGGCTGGTCTCCGACAGCAACAGGATCGCCTGGCTGTCTTCGAGCATGTATTCCAGGCGGTCCTGCGGGTATTCCGGGTCCAGCGGCACGTAGGCGCCACCCGCCTTGAGAATAGCCAGCAGGCCGACGACCATTTCCAGGCTGCGCTGCATGGCGATGCCCACCAGCACATCCGGGCCAACCCCCTGTTCGCGTAGCGTGTGCGCCAACTGGTTGGCCCGGCGGTTGAGGGTGGCATAGCTCAGCGTCTGCTCGCCGAAGATCAGCGCCGGGGCATCCGGGGTTTTCGCTACCTGCGCCTCGAACAGCTGGTGGATGCAACTGGCATTCGGGTAGCTGGCCTGGGTAGCGTTCCAGCCTTCGATGATCTGCCGGTGCTCATTGGCATCCAGCAGGGCCAGGTCTGCGATGCGCTGGGTGGGCTGCTCGACGATGGCCGTCAGCAGGTTCTGCCAGTGTCGGGCCAGGCTGCGGGCAGTCGAGGCATCGAACAGGTCGGTGGCGTAGACCAGTGCAGCGCCGATACCGGTTTCGTGTTCGAAGGTTTCCAGGGTCAGGTCGAACTTGGCCGTGTGGTTGTCCCACGCCACAGCGTCCACCTCCAGCCCGGGCAGGCTGCGGCGCTCCCCTCTGGCCTGGGTCTGATGGTTGTACATCACCTGGAACAGTGGGCTGTGGTTGAGGCTGCGCTCTGGTTGCAGGGCCTCGACCAGTTGTTCGAAAGGCAGGTCCTGATGGGCCTGGGCCTCGACCACCCGCTGTTTCACCTGGCTGAGGAAATCGCTGAAGGTCATCTGCAGGTCGAACTCGGCGCGCAGTACCTGGGTGTTGACGAACAGGCCGACCAGGCGCTCGGTTTCCACCCGGTTGCGGTTTGCCACCGGCACACCAACGCGGATATCCGCCTGCCCCGAATAGCGGTGCAGCAGGACCTGGAAGCTGGCCAGCAGCAGCATGAACGGCGTTACGCCCTGTTGCTGGGCGAACTGCTTGAGCGCACGCGCCAGGCCTGCCTGCAGGTCGATGGCCAGGCGCGCCCCCTTGAGGCTGCTGACCGTGGGGCGCGGGCGATCCAGCGGCATTTCCAGCACCGGGTGCTCGCCGCCCAGTTGCGCAGTCCAGTAGGCCAGCTGCCGTGCCTGCTCACCGGCCTCCATCCAGCTACGCTGCCAGATGGCGTAGTCGGCGTACTGGATGGGCAGCGCGGGCAGCTGTGCATCACCGCCCTGGCCATAGGCCTCATACAGGCGCACCAGCTCTTCCACCATCAACGGCATGGACCAGCCATCGGCAATGATGTGATGGAGGGTCAGCACCAGCACGTGCTCGTGTGCATCAAGCGCCAGCAGTTTGACCCTCAGCAGCGGCCCATGCTCCAGGTCGAAGCCTTGACGCGCCTCGTGCTCCACTTGCTCGCGCAAGGCCTCCTCGCCTGCCCCATTCAGCTGTTCATGGGTCACCGTCAACGCAAGGTGTGTGTGAACCACCTGCTGCACCTGCCCGTCCTTTTGGAGGAAGGTGGTACGCAGCGCATCGTGCCTGGCCAGCAGGCTGTCGAAGGCACGCTGCAGGGCTGCCCGGTCCAGGCTCCCCTTGAACCGCAAAGCCGAGGAAATGTTATACACCGCGCTGTCCGGGTCCAGCTTCCAGAGAAACCACAGGCGTTGCTGGGCGTAGGAAAGTGGCAGCTGCTCGAAGTCTCCGCGCACCTGCGGAATGGGCAGTTGCGCCAGGCTGCCGCCCTTGGATGCCAGCTTTTCCAAAAACAGCTTGCGCTGCTCGAGCGGCAGCCGAATGAAACGGTGAACCAGATCGGTGTTGCGGTTATCGGTGCTCATCTCAAACTGCCTCAAGCTCATTCATGAAATCGTGGAACTCGTCCAGGTCTGCCGTGCATTCGGTAATTGCTGCGGTTACGGCGGCGGCGTAATCACGAAGGTTGTCGGTCTGGAAAATAAGGGCCAGTGGTGTATCCGCGCCCAGCTCCATCTGCAGGCGCGCCACCGCTTGCGTGGCAAGCAGGGAATGCCCGCCAAGCTGGAAGAAGTTTTCGCTCAGCCCGACCCGCTCCAGCTTCAGCACATCCGCCCAGATCGCTGCGATCTGCTGTTCCAGATCGCTCTGCGGTGCGATGTACTCGCCCTGCAACTGGCTGGCATCCGGCTGCGGCAGGGCCTTGCGGTCCAGCTTGCCGTTTGGCGTCACTGGCAGCTTGCCGAGCAGCAGCAGGTGCGCCGGTACCATGTAGTCCGGCAAACCGGCCTTGAGCGCCTCGCGCAGGCTGTCGCGCAAGGCGCCTTCGGCTTGCGTGATGTCGGCAGGCACCACATAGCCCACCAGCTGCTTGCCGCCTGGTCCGTCCTGGGCCAGCACCACGGCCTCCTGCACACTCGGCAGTTCCAGCAGGCGCGCCTCGATCTCGCCCAATTCGATGCGCAGACCGCGGATCTTCACCTGGTGGTCGATGCGCCCGGCGTAGTCGATCACGCCATCGGCGCGGTAGCGCGCCAGGTCACCGGTGCGGTACAGGCGGCCGCCGTTGTCGCTGAACGGGTCCGGCACGAAGCGTTCGGCAGTCAGCGCCGGGCGCTGGTGGTAACCACGGGCCAGGCCCACGCCACCGAGGTACAGCTCGCCGGCACTGCCGCGCACCGCCGGTTGCAGGCTGCCTTCGAGGATGTGGGTCTTGAGGTTGTCGATCGGCTGGCCGATCGGCACGCTGATGCGTTCGTCCGGCTGGCAGGTCCAGTGGGTGACGTCGATCGCCGCTTCGGTCGGGCCGTACAGGTTGTACAGGCCCGCCGCCGGCAGGCGCTGCAGGGTCTGGCGGGCCAGTTCGGCCGGCAGCGCTTCACCGCTGCATACCACGCGCTTGAGGCTGACGCAGCTTTCGACCGCTTCGTGGGTCATGAACGCCTGCAGCATCGACGGCACGAAGTGCAGCGTGCTGATGCCGTAATGGTTGATGCATTCCACCAGCAGCTGTGGGTCGCGGTGCGCCCCCGGTTGGGCCATGACCAGCCGCGCCCCGGTCAGCAGCGGCCAGAAGAACTCCCACACCGACACGTCGAAGCTGAACGGGGTCTTCTGCAGCACGCTGTCGCTGGCGTCCAGGCCGTAGGCCTTCTGCATCCAGCACAGGCGGTTGACCAGCGCCTGATGGCTGTTGCCAGCGCCCTTCGGGCGACCGGTGGAACCGGAGGTGTAGATCACGTAGGCGAGGTTCAGCGGGGCCACATCGACATTCGGGTTGGCGTCGCTGTAGCCGTCGAAGTGCTCGGTATCCAGGTCCAGGCTGCGCAGGCCGGCCGGAATCGGCAGGCTTTCATGCAGGTGCGACTGGGTCAGCAGCAAGGCGATGCCGCTGTCCTCGAACATGTAGCTCAGACGGTCCTGTGGGTACTCCGGATCAAGAGGCACATAGGCGCCACCGGCCTTCAGAATACCCAGCAAACCGACGACCATCTCCAGGCTGCGCTCCATGGCGATGCCCACCAGCACGTCCGGGCCCACGCCCTGCTCGCGCAGCTTGTGCGCCAGCCGGTTGCTACGGCGGTTGAGCTCGGCATAGCTCAGGGTCTGCTCGCCAAAGGCCAGCGCCGGGGCATCCGGGGTGGCGAATACCTGGGCTTCGATCAGCTGGTGGACGCTGCGCTCGTCCGGGTATGCCGCGTGGGTTTCGTTCCAGCCTTCGACCATCTGTTGCTGTTCTGCCAGCTCCAGCATTGGCA
>Ga0247821_10001898_pt1 | contig 11636 bp, 9 predicted proteins | sample 13C_Glycerol_Day_FD_192481 | JGI IMG/M metagenome (GOLD analysis project Ga0247821, IMG submission 192481) | Soil microbial communities from agricultural site in Penn Yan, New York, United States - 13C_Glycerol_Day14 | ecosystem: Environmental > Terrestrial > Soil > Agricultural land | place... | reverse complement strand
GCCAGATGCTGGCCGCGGCGCTCGAGGCGCACGCCGCGCGTGGGGGCCTCGTGGTGGCGAGCCTGCACGAGCTCGACCTGGCCTGGTCGCTCGCGACCCACGCGCTGCTGCTGCAGGGGCCGGCGGGGCCGCCGGGGCGGCGCGCGATCGCCCCGTTCGGCGGCGCGGATGGGGACGGTGCCGACGCGGAAATGCGCGTCTGGGCCGGACCGCGAGAGGCGGTGATGACGCCGGCGCGGCTCAGCCGCGTCTACGGCGTGCCGGTCGCCGAGGTCGAGGTGTGCGGCGAGCGCCGCTTCTGGGTCGGCCCGCGCCGGCCGGAGCCGGCATGATCGCCGCCATGGATCCGAACCCGCCGGTGGCCGGGCTGCACCTGGTGCTGGGCGGCGCTCGTTCCGGCAAGAGCGCCTACGCGCAGGCGCTGGCCGCGGCGCAGGAGGCGGCCGGCCGCGAGGTGTGCGTGGTCGCGACCGCGCTCGCCGCCGACGAGGAGATGCGCGCGCGCATCGCGCGCCACCGTGCCGATCGCCCGGCGCACTGGCGGCTGGTCGAGCCGTCGGCAACACGCCACGCGCTGGCCGAGGCGATCGACGCCCACGCCGACGCGCGGCGCTGCCTGCTGGTCGACTGCCTGACGCTGTGGCTGTCGCAGGCGATCGCGCCGCCGCGAGGCCATGCGCCGCTCGATCCCGACGACGAGACCGCCGCGCTGCTGGCCGTGCTGCGCCGCGCGGCCGGTCCGGTGCTGCTGGTCGGCAACGAGATCGGCCTCGGCGTGATCCCGCTCGACGCGAGCACGCGTCGGGTGGTCGACGCGCTCGGCGCCGCGCACCAGCGCATCGCCGCGCTGGCCGAGCGCGTGACCTGGATGGTGGCCGGGCTGCCGATGGCGGTGAAGGGCGGGGCGGCATGAGGGTGCCGCGCCGCAGCGCGGGGACGCCGGGTGTCGCCATGAGCGCGCTTGGCGCGAACGGGCGCGCGCGCGGCACGGCCATGCGAAGCCCCGCGCGTCGGGTCGCAGGCCCTGCTGCGGCCCCGTACGCGGCGCGGCTCCTGCAGCGCGTCGGCGCCGCCTTCCGGAGCGCGTGCCGCGACATCGCCTCGCGCCTGAGCGTGCGGCATGCGGCGCGGGTGCTCGCCATGGTCGGCATGCTCGCCGCCCCCGGCGCCCACGCGGCGGCCGGCGGTGAGGCCGTCTTCCCGCGCACGGTGGTCGACGACGACGGCCGCGCGCTGACGCTCGCCGCGCCGGCACGCCGCATCGTGACGATCGCGCCCAACCTGACCGAGATCGTGGCCGACCTCGGCGCGCTCGACCGCCTGGTCGCCACCGTCGACACCAGCAACCACCCGGACGCCGCGCGCGCGGTGCCGCGCATCGGCGACCACCAGCGGCTCGACCTGGAGCGGCTGATCGCGCTGCGGCCCGACGTCGTGCTGGTGTGGACCCACGGCGGCACCGAGAGCGAGCTCGAGGCGCTGCGCCGCGCCGGGCTGGCGCTGTTCAAGGTCGAGCCGATGCGGCTCGACGAGGTGCCGGGGGCGATCGAGAAGGTGGCCCTGCTGCTCGGCCTCGACGCCGTCGGCCGGGAGCGCGCCGCCGCGCTGCGCGACGCGCTGGCCGCGCTGCGCGCCGGCAGGCCGGTCGGTGCGGCGCCGGTCGAGGTGTTCTACCAGGTGTGGTCCGAGCCGCTGATGACCATCAGCGACCGCCAGCTGATCGGCGACGTGATCGCGCTGTGCGGCGGGCACAACGTGTTCGGCACGCTGGCGCCGCTGGTGCCGCAGGTGTCGACCGAGGCCGTGCTGCGCGCGCGGCCGGAGACGCTACTCGCCGCGCGCGAGGACGGCAGCGGCGGTCCGGCCGCGCAGCGTGCGCCGCAGCACCGCAGCTTCGCCGCCTGGCGCCGCTTTGCCGACTTCGCGCCGGTGCGGCGCGGCTGGCTCTATACGCTGCCCGGCGACGAGATCACCCGGGCCGGCCCGCGCATCGTCGACGGCGCGCGCGCGATGTGCAGCGCGCTCGACGAGGTGCGGCGCGAGCGCGAGGCGCGGCCTTGAGGCAGACGGCCCGGCCGGCGGCCCTGCGGCGAGCGCGGCGCCGCGAGAAGGAATTCCATTGCACAAGGAGCGGTGCGACGCGCCGAGAGAATTGCCCATGAGCCTGCCCGAATTCCAGGACGATGCGACGCCGCCGGACGCGGCAGCGGGACGCGCGGCGTCGCGGTCGCCACGGCCGCACGGCGCCCCGGCCGGTGCCGGGCCGGATTCGGAGCGACGCGGTGGCACGGCCGTCGCGGAACGGGCGCCCGGGCCGGATGCCGATGCTCAGGAGGGCGGCCCTCCGACCGGCGACCTGCCGATCCGCGAGACCTGGTCCCCACCGCCGGTCGGGCCGCGCGCCGACGCGGCGCTCGAGGCGCGGCTGCGGCGGCGCATCGACCATCTCACCAAGCCGCTCGGGGCGCTCGGCCGCGTCGAGACGCTGATGCTGCAGTTCGGACTGCTGCAAGGCCGCGTCGACCCTCGCCTGGAAGCGCCGCAGGCCCTGGTGTTCGCGGCCGACCACGGGCTCGCCGCGCGCGGCGTGTCGGCCTACCCGTCCGAGGTGACGGCGCAGATGGTGGCCAACTTCGTCGCCGGCGGCGCCGCGATCAGCGTGCTGGCGCGGCAGCACGGGCTGGGACTGACGGTGGTCGACGCCGGCGTGCGCGGCACGGTGCCACCGGGCGCGGCGGGTGTCGCCCCGGGCGCCGTGGCGCGCCTCGTGCAACCGGTCGGCCCCGGCACCGCCGACGCTTCGCAGGGCCCGGCGATGAGCCCGGCGCAGTGCGTGCAGGCGCTCGAGCTCGGGCGCGACTGCGTCCGCGCGCTGCCCGGCAACGCGCTCGTTCTGGGTGAGATGGGCATCGGCAACACGTCGGCCGCCGCCCTGCTGACGGCGCGCCTCACCGGCGCGCCGCTCGACGACTGCATCGGCCGCGGCACCGGGCTCGACGACGCCGGGCTGGCGCGCAAGCGCGCGCTGCTGGCGCAGGTGGCGGCGCGCCATGCCGGCGCCTCCGGGCCGCTGGAGGCGCTGGCCGCCTTCGGCGGCTTCGAGATTGCCGCGCTGGCCGGTGCGCTGCTGCAGGCGGCGCACGAGCGGCGGCTGGTGGTGGTCGACGGCTTCATCGTCACGGCGGCGCTGCTGGTCGCGCACGCCCTGCGCCCGGCGGTGCTCGACGCCTGCGTGTTCGCGCACCGCTCCGACGAGGCCGGCCACCCCCGCGCGCTGGCGCACCTGGGGGTCGAGCCGCTGCTGGCGCTCGGCTTGCGGCTCGGCGAGGGCTCGGGCGCGGCGCTCGCCTGGCCGATCGTCGCCAGCGCCGTCGCGCTGCTGAACGGCATGGCCTCGTTCGAGGACGCGGGCGTGAGCGGGCCGGCGGACCTCGGGGAGGCCGCGTGAGGCCGCTTGCGGCACTCGGTCGCGAGGCGCGGCTGGCCCTGGTGGCACTGCAGTTCCTGACCCGCCTGCCGCTGCCCGCCCCGCTGGCGCGCCGCCTCGGGTGGGATCCGGAGTGGCTGAACGAGAGCGCGCGCCACTTTCCGCTGGTCGGTCTCGGGGTCGGGCTGCTCGGCGCGGCGGTGCTCGTGTCCGCCGCCGCGCTGTTCCCGATGCCGGTGGCGGTCGGGCTCTCGATGGCGGCCACGCTGTGGGCCACCGGTGCCTTCCACGAGGACGGGCTGGCCGACTGCGTCGACGGCCTTGGCGGCAGCGCCGAGCGCGAGCGGGCGCTCGCCATCATGAAGGACTCGCGCATCGGCAGCTACGGCGCGCTGGCGCTGCTGCTGGTGCTGGGCCTGAAGGCCGCCGCGCTCGCCGCCCTGCCGCTTGGCTGGGCGGCGGCGACGCTGTGCGCGGGGCACACGCTGTCGCGTGCCGTCGCGGTGGGGCTGATCCGCGCACTGCCCTATGCCGGCGACCCGGCGCAGGCCAAGGTCAAGCCGCTGGCGCGGCGCGTGTCGACGGCGGGCTGCGCGCTCGCCTTTGCCTGGGCCGCCGCGGTGCTCGCGGCGCTGGCCGTGCTGCAGGCGCGCTTCGCGCCCTACGCGCTGCCGGGGCCGCGCGCCTGGGGCGCCGCCGCGCTGGCGGCGCTGGCGGTGGGCTGGGCCTGCGGCCGCTGGTTCCGGCGCCGGCTGGGCGGCGTCACCGGCGACACGCTCGGCGCAGCGCAGCAGTTCAGCGAGCTGGCCGTCATCCTCGCCGTGCTGGCGATGCTCGGACGGTGAAGGCGCGGCCGAACGACATCTCCGCTGGCGCCGCCGCCCCCGCGGCGCACGCGGCTTCCGCGGCGCACGAGGCGCACGAGGCGCACGAGACAGACGAGGCGCACGAGACGGACGAGACGCACGAGACGGGCGACGCGGACGAGGCGGACGACGCGGACGAGGCGCCGGCTGCCGCGAGGGCCGATGCGCGCCAGGCGTTCGCCTGCGCGATCGCCTGGCGCCACCCGCGGGTCGAAGGCCTCCGCGACTGCTGCGTCGGTGCGCGCAGCGACCCGCCGGTCGACGTCCGCCGCGCCAAGCGCCTGGCGCACCGCATTCGCGCCGTCGCGCGCGGCGAGGGACTGCCGCCGCGCGTGGCGGTGTCGCCGGCGCGCCGCTGTCGGGCCGTCGGCCGCTGGCTGCGGCGCTTCGGCTTCGAGGTCCGCATCGACGCGCGGCTGCGCGAGCTCGACTTCGGCGCGTGGGACGGCCGCCGCTGGGTCGACGTGCCGCGCGGCGAGCTCGACGCCTGGTGCGCGGACTTCGCGGGCTATGCGCCGGGCGGTGGCGAGACGCTGGCCGCATTCCTGGCCCGGGTGCGGGCGCTGCACGCCCGACCGCCGGCGCCGCTGCTGGTCACGCACGGCGGCCTGCTGTCGGCGCTGCGTTGGCTGGAGTCGAACGGTGGTGCCGCCGCGCCGGCGAGCGCGGCGGACTGGCCGGCCGCGCCCGCGTGCGGACAGGCCGGTCGCTGGCGACCTCAGGCCGGCGTAGCACCGGCCGGCGCGACGGCGCGCGCTGCGCCGGGCGCCGGCGTCTTGGGCCGGTAGTCGCACACGCCGGCGACCGCGCACTCCCAGCAGCGCGGCAGGCGCGCCTGGCAGACGTAGCGGCCGTGCAGGATCAGCCAGTGGTGGGCGTCGACACGGTAGGCGGGCGGCACGCGCGCCACCAGCTTCGTCTCGACCTCGAGCGGGTTGCGGCCCGGCGCGAGACCGGTGCGGTTGGCGACGCGGAAGATGTGCGTGTCGACCGCCATGGTCTCCTCGCCGAAGGCGACGTTCAGCACCACGTTGGCCGTCTTGCGGCCGACGCCGGGCAGCGCCTCCAGCGCCTCGCGCGAGCGCGGCACCTCGCCGCCGTGCTGCTCGACGAGGATGCGGCAGGTCTCCAGCAGGTGGCGCGCCTTGCTGCGGTACAGGCCGATGGTCTGGATCTGCGCCGTCAGGCCCTCGAGGCCCAGCGCCAGCATCTTCTGCGGCGTCGGTGCCAGCACGAACAGGCGGCGTGTGGCCTTGTTGACGCCGGCATCCGTGGCCTGCGCCGACAGCAGCACGGCGGCCAGCAGCTCGAACACCGAGCTGAACTCGAGCTCGGTGGCAGGCTCGGGATTGGCGTCGCGCAGGATGCGAAAGAAGGTCTCGACGTCGGCCGTTTTCATCGGCGCGATTCTGGCAGCGGCGCGCGGGGAAGGCCGGGTCGCGGACCGCTGGAAGCACGCGTCCGCGAGCCGGGCAACGTGGGCGCCGGAAGGGGCGTGACGCGTCGAGCCGTCCGGGCGTGCGACGCCGCGAAGCGCATGCGGCGTCGAACCCGGGGCTAGCCGCCGCGGCGCGCGCGGGCGCGCGCCAGCGCCGCGGCGATCGCGGCGCGCTTGCGGTCCTCGGGCGTCGGCGGCGACGACGGCGCGGCGTCGGTCGGCACCGTGTGGGGCGGCGAGCAAGCGGGGACCGAGGCGGATGCGCCGGGGCCCCCCCTCGGCGGAGGTCCCGCCGCGTCGGCCGTCGGCAGGGTCCCGACCGGCGCCGCACCCCGCGTCGGCGGCGCCTCGGCGCCGCCGAGCGTGCGGCCGGCCCGTGCGGCCAGCCGCTGCTCCCGTTCACGCCGCCGCCGCGCCAGCCGCGCCTCGCGCGCCCGATAGCGAAGGCGCGAGTCCGCGGCCTGCGCCGGCGACCAGGCCCGCCAGCCGCTGCACCCCGGCGTCGCCTCGAGCAGGGCGATGCAGTCCACCGGGCAGGCCGGCACGCACAGCTCGCAGCCGGTGCACTGGGATTCGATCACCGTGTGCATGCGCTTGGCGGCGCCGACGATGCAGTCGACCGGGCAGGCCTGGATGCACAGCGTGCAGCCGATGCACAGCGCCTCGTCGATCACCGCCAGCCGGCGCGGGCCCTCATGACCGCAGCTCGCGTCGAGCGGGCGCGGCGCGCGGCCGGTGATCCCGGCGAGCCGCACGATGCCCTCGGCTCCGCCAGGCGGGCAGCGGTCGATCTCGGCGCGGCCGTCGGCCAGCGCCTCGGCGTAGCGCCGGCAGTCGGGCTCGCCGCAGCGCCGGCACTGCGTCTGCGGCAGGGCGGCGTCGATCGCCTCGACGAGCGCCTCGCGCGCCGATGCCACAGCGGGCGCCGACGCGGATGCGCCGGTCACGCCGGCCTCACTTCTGGTGCGTGGCGATGAAGTCGCGGATCTCGGGATACGCGAACTCGCGCCAGCGCCGGCCCGAGAAGATGCCGTAGTGGCCCGCGCCCTTGACCTCGTAGTGGCGCTTGCGCGACTTCGGAATGCCGCTGCACAGCGTCAGCGCGGCGGCGGTCTGGCCGCAGCCCGAGATGTCGTCGAGCTCGCCCTCGACGGTGAGCAGCGCGCTGGTGCGGATGTCCTCCGGCCGGACCGGCTTGCCGCCGACCGTCCAGGTGCCGTTGACCAGCGCGAAGTCCTGGAACACCACGCGGATCGTGTCGAGGTAGTACTCGGCCGGCAGGTCGAGCACCGCGTTGTACTCGTCGTAGAAGGCACGGTGCGACTCGGCGCTGTCGTCGTCGCCGCGCACCAGGTCGAGGAAGTAGTCGTAGTGCGCGGTCAGGTGGCGGTCCGGGTTCATCGCCACGAACCCGGTGTGCTGCAGGAAGCCCGGGTAGACCTTTCGGCCGGCGCCGGGGTAGTTGTGCGGCACGCGGTGGATCACGTGGTGCTCGAACCACTCGAGGCTCTTGTTCATCGCCAGGTTGTTGACCGAGGTGGGCGACTTCCGCGCATCGATCGGCCCGCCCATCATGGTCATCGTGCGCGGCGTCCTCTCGCCGGCGCTCGCCATCAGGGAGACCGCGGCCAGCACCGGCACCGTCGGCTGGCAGACCGAGATCACGTTCACGTCGGGTCCGACGTTGCGCATGAACTCCTGCACATAGTGCACGTAGTCGTCGAGGTGGAACGGGCCGGCCTCGGTCGGCACCATGCGCGCGTCGACCCAGTCGGTGATGTAGACCTTGTGGTCCTGCAGCAGGGTGCGCACCGTGTCGCGCAGCAGCGTGGCGTGGTGGCCCGACAGCGGCGCGACCACCAGCACGCTGGGCTGCGCACGCATCCTGGCGAGCAGGTCGGCGTCGTCGGTGAAGCGCTTGAAGCGCAGCAGCCGACAGAAGGGCTTTTCGAGCGCGACCTGCTGCTGCACCGCGACGTCCGTGCCGCCCACCTTGATGGTCGTGATGCCAAACTCGGGCTTCTCGTACTCCTTCGTCAGCCGGTGCATCAGGTCGAAGCCGGCCGACACGCGCTGGGCACCGGGGCTCTGCGCGAACGGTGACAGCGGATGGCTGTAGAGCTTGGAGGAGGCGCTGGCGAACTCGGCGAAAGGGCTGAGCAGGGCGCGTTGGGTTTCGTAGAGCTGATAGAGCATGCTGGAGTCGCCATCGGATCGGGTGCCGCTGCAAGACACGGCGGGCAGGCCGGGCGTCAAGCACCCCGCAGCCTCTATTCTCGTCGCTAGGCAAAAATCACGCCTGACTGAATCGTGGCGGGCTGCACGAACGGGACAAGCGTGGAAGCGCCCGCTTGACGTCCGGCCGTGGACGGGGCGGGAGCACCATGCCCCCGCGGCGACTCAGCGCTCCTGCCGCTCGAAGCGGCCGCCCCGCCCGCCCTCGCCCTGTTGCGCCTGCCGGCGGTCCATGGGCTCCGGTCGACCCCGGCCGCCCGCGCGATCCCGCTCCGCGGAGTCCTGACGGGCGGCTTGGATCGCGCGCTGCTGGGCCGCCTGCTGCTGCAAGGCGTGTGGCTGGGCCGCCTGCTGGCGCTCCAGCGTGAGGCGCTGAGCGGCCTGCGCGCGTTGGAGGGCCTCTCGCGGCGCGACCGGGCGCTCCAGCGCCTGCCGGCGGTCGGGCGGCTCGGCCGACGGAGGTCGCGGCGACGTCGCCTGCGCGGCGGGCGCACGGGCCGGAACGCCCGCGTCGGCGTCTTTGCGGCCGCCCGCCCGGCCCGGCGGCGTCCGGTCGGTGTTGCGGCCGGGCGGCGCCGGGTCGGTTTCGCGGGCCGGGGCCGGGGCCGTCGACCGGGCCGGGCGCGCGTCCTGACCGCCCGAGCGTGCAGCCTCGCCACCCGGCCGGCCGGCCTGCGTATCGGGCCGGCCTCCGGGAGTGGCCCCAGGTGGCGCCATCGGCACCGGCGGACGCGGCGTCGCCGCGACCGGAGGCGCACCGCGCCGGACGACATCGCCGCGCTCGCCCTCGGGCATGCCAACGCCCGGCGTGGCCGGCCGCGCGTTGCGCTCCGGACGGTCCGGGTGAGGTGCGGCGGCCGCTCCTCGCTGTCCTGCGGCCTCTGGGCGATCGGATGCGTCGCGGCGCGGAGCCGGCGGCGCGTCGGCCCGTTCCACCGGCGTCGCGGGCCTCGGCACCCCGCGCGGGGCCTCCTGATCGCGCTCGGTGGACCGGCGCGACGCGTCGGCGGCGCGCGGCGGCGTGGCGACGGGACGGTCGGTGCGGGTGGCGGGCGCGGCCGTCGCCGGGCGCGTCGCGGTGGCCGCAGGTGTGCCGGCGCGGCCCCGGCGCCCGCGGTCGTCGTCGCGATCCTGCGTGCGTGCGGGGGGAGGCGGCAGGGTGGCCACCGGTGCCGTGGCGACGCGGTCGTCGCGGTCATGCTCGCGCGCCGGCGTCCCGGTCGGCCGGCGCGGCGCATCGTCGTCCTGCAGGCGCGCGGCGATCGGCTGCAGCTGCTCGGCCTGGCGCTGGGTCAGGGCGATTCGGTCTTGGCCGATACGTCGCGAGCCGCGGAAGTCGTCGGCCTTGGCGACCGTTACGGCCTCGGCCTGTCGCGCGTAGCGGAAGCCGCCCGGCGGCTGGGTGCTCATGCGGCGATCGTCGTCGCGGTCGCGGTCTCGATCGTGGTCTCGATCGTGGTCTCGATCGTGGTCGTCGTGGTCGTCGTGGTCGTCGTGGTGGTCGCGGTCGCCGCGGCCCCGCCACTTGCCACGATGCCGCCAGTGCGGATCGTTGATCTGCCGGACGTAGGCCGTCGAGTGGCGGTAGTAGGGGCTGTAGGTCTCCCACGGGGCGAGCGGGAACCAGCCGACCGGCGCGCCGCTGCTGTAGCCGATGCTGACGCTCACGCCGCTCGGCTGGCCGCCGACGTAGCCGACCAGCGCCGGCGCGTAGATCGGCCGCGCGACCATCGGTCCCGGCACCCAGCCCCAGCGCGGGCCGACCCGCGCCCAGCGCCCGTAATGGAAGGGCGCGAAGCCCCAGGGCGCGTCGTCGACCCAGGTCCAGCCCCAGGGCGCGAGCCAGGCCCAGTGGCCGTAGCGGTAGGGCGCCCAGCCGGTAACGACGCCGCTCGGATACCAGATCGGCCCGTAGTCGGGGCTGACCTCCCAGCGGCCGTAGGCGTCGAGCGACTCGGCGCCGGTCATCTCTGGCGAGACGTAGCGCAGCGAGGCGAGGCGGTCCTGCTCGGCGTCGCGTGCCTCGGCCCAGTGGTCGAACTCGTCGCGCGGGCCCATCGCGTGCAGCTGCGGATCGTCTCCGCCGGCCTGCACCTGCACCTCCTGGCCGGTCTGCACGTCGACGCCGCCGGTGGGGGTGACGACGCGCATCCGGCCGGAGACGGCGCGCACCGTCAGCAGCCGGCGGTCGGGGTCGTAGTCGGCGCGGTAGTCGCCCGGCATCTGCGCGTCGGCGCGCACGCCGTCGACGGCCAGGCTGAAGGCGTCGCCGGCCGACAGGGCGCGCAGCCGCGCGCGCACCGTGCCCTGGGTCATGTCGAGCGCGACGCCGTGGTCGTCGAGCTGCGAGAACACCGCCTGCGTGTTGCCGTCCAGGCGCACGGAGGTGCTGCCGATGCGGACCTCCGCCTGGCTGCCGGGCGGCGCCCACAGTGCGCCCTGGCCGGTGACCGGCTGGTTGACCCGGGCGGCGTCCCAGGCGGCACCGGCCTGGGCGGAAAACTCCACCGGCCCGCGCAGCGCACTGATGCTGCCCACGCGTGCGGGCGGATCGGCGGCATCGGCCTCCTGGGCGGCGGCCCAGGGAGCCGCCAGCAGGGCGGCGAGGAGTGCCAGCCGGGCGAACAGGCCACGCGGCAGGCGCGGAAGCTTCTGCAGGGCGTTCATGCGATTCAACCTGGGCCGCGAACGGGCGGCCCTTGGTCCTTCAACGCTGCAGGACCGCCGACGGTGGAATGCGGCTCGTCGCCGCCTTGCAAAGAATTGCAAATCGGCTTGCCCGGCGACGGGCACACGGCGTGCCGGCCCGGCCCCCGGCCGGGCCACCGCTCACATGACGGCGGCGATGGCCTTGGCGACCGCGTCCAGGTTGTGCTCGTTCAGCGCCGCCACGCAGATGCGGCCGGAGTCGACACCATAGACGCCGAACTCGCTGCGCAGCCGCTGCATCTGTGCGGCGCTCAGGCCCGAATAGCTGAACATGCCCTGCTGGGTCGTGATGTAGCCGAGGTCGCCCGGCACGCCGGCGGCGCGCAGCTTCTCGACGAGCGCCACGCGCATGGCCTTGATGCGCTCGCGCATGCCGGCCAGCTCCTCCTCCCAGAGCGCGCGCAGCGCCGGCGTCGTCAGCACGGTGGCCACGACGGAGGCGCCGTGCGTCGGGGGGTTGGAGTAGTTGGTGCGGATCACGATCTTCAGCTGGCTCAGCACGCGCGAGGCTTCCTGGGCGCTCCCGCACACCACGCTCAGCGCGCCGACCCGCTCGCCGTAGAGCGAGAAGCTCTTGGAAAAGCTGGTCGAGACGAAGAAGTCCTGGCCCGAGGCGAGGAAGCTCTGCACCACCGCGCCGTCCTCGGCGATGCCGTGGCCGAAGCCCTGGTAGGCCATGTCGAGGAAGGGCACCAGACGGCGCGACTTCACGGTCTCGGTGACCTGGTCCCACTGCGCCGCGTCGAGGTCGCAACCGGTCGGGTTGTGGCAGCAGGCGTGCAGCACGACGATCGTGCCGGGTGCGGCGGCGTTGAGCGCGGCCAGCATGCCGGCGAAGTCGACGCCGCGGCGATCGGCGGCGTAGTAGGGGTAGGTCGAAACCGCGAAGCCGGCGTTCGTGAACAGCGCGCGGTGGTTCTCCCAGCTCGGGTCACTGATCAGCACCCGGGCGGCCTGAAGG
>Ga0247821_10001897_pt1 | contig 11639 bp, 10 predicted proteins | sample 13C_Glycerol_Day_FD_192481 | JGI IMG/M metagenome (GOLD analysis project Ga0247821, IMG submission 192481) | Soil microbial communities from agricultural site in Penn Yan, New York, United States - 13C_Glycerol_Day14 | ecosystem: Environmental > Terrestrial > Soil > Agricultural land | place... | reverse complement strand
GTGCCACCGTCAGCCAGACCGGCCTGGTGACCGCCGTAGCCATTGGCACGGCCACCATCACCGCGACCAGCAAGTCCGATCCGACCAAGAACGGAACCGCGACCATCACCATCACCGCTTAACCCTTTGCCTGGCGCGCTCTGCGGTGTGCGCCGGGCCTTTTACCGCAGAGGAACACCATGGGCATCACGATCGCCAAGAAGCCAGAGCTCGACATCGATGGCACCCGCTGGGTGGAAATCGCCCCGGGCGCGAAGATCCTGGTTGGCTCAACCGCCAGCCCGTTGTACAAGTCGCACTACGCGCTGATCCAGCGCCACCTCGTATCCATCGACATGCAGGCCCGCGTTGGCACCAAGGACTTCAGCGTTGCCGATGCCGAGTCGGTTGTTTTCGAGCAAGAAGACGACATGCTCGTCGATCTGGTCTCCAAGCACCTGATCAAAGGCTGGGAAGGCATCGATGAAGCCGACAGCCCAGGCGTCCCGGCGCCATACTCGCCGGAGCTGTGCAAGGCGCTGATCCGGCAGATGCCCGAGGTCTATTTTCTGGCCATCCGGACCGGCAGCGACATTGCCCGCCGGATTGAAGAGAAGGCCCAGGCCACTGCGGAAAAGTAGTAGCGGCATACCTGTGGGGGAGGGAATGGGCCGGCGCGGCCAACGAGAAGAAGCGCTGGAAGCACGAGAAGCTGGTCGGCAAGGTGCCAGATCCGCCTGAAATTGATGGTGTGACTGCGGAGATACTGGAGGCCTACGGCATGATCAGCCGGACCAGGCAGTACGTCGGCATGGTTGGGGCGCCTGCGCCAATCTCGCCAACGGCGATCACCGACCACCTGTCCCGCTACCCCTCGGCGATATGCCGCGAAGAGATTGATGCCGCCATCTTCGCCCTGGATGACGAGTTCCGCCGCCACTGGGATGAGCAGCAGGAGAAGGACAAGCCGAAGATTCCACCGAAGAGATGATGGTCCATTTTGTGGATTGCCATACTCGAGGATAAAGTCGGCATAAATCCCAAGGAGAGGTATCGATGAAAAAGCTGCTGTTGATGATCGTCTTTGCTGCTCTGCTCACCGGCTGCGCAGGCACGCCATTCACCTACGACAGCGCGCGCCAGGTGAAGATCGGCATGACAGAGGACGAAGTCGTATCGCTTATGGGGAATCCCTACTCGGTCACTTCGCGGAACGATGAGCAGATGTGGGTCTGGAGTCATGCCAATGCGATGACTGGGGCCAGCCGGGTTGTGTCCTTCAAGATGAAGGATGGCAAGGTTGTCGAGGTTCCAACCATCCCGGCGTCATTTCAATAGGGTGAGCGCCTGACCGCGCAAAGCTGATCGAATATTCAACGAAAGCCGCCTCCGGGCGGTTTTTTTACGCCTGGAGAAAGCTATGGCGCAGGAATCCCGCCTTGCGGTAACGATCGACTCGCGCGGGGCAGAGCGCAATGCCAACCAGATGGCCGATGCGCTGGACCGGATGGAAAAGGCCGGTGATGCTGCTGCGGCATCAGCGGACCAGGTGTCCAGCAGTCTGGATGACCAACGCAAAGAGCTCTCCCAGCTGCTGGGGCAGATCAACCCAACGGTCGCAGCTCTGGGCCGGCTCGACGACATGCAGGAGAAACTGGCCAAGTTCAAAGGGACCAAGTTTCTCGATAGCGATACCTTCGATGAGTACAACCAGCGCATCAACACCATGCGCGATGCTCTGGGCGAAACGGCAGTCGGCATGAACCAAGCCGGTATGTCGGCCAAGGCCATGGCCAACAACATGCGCATGCTGCCGGCGCAGATCACGGACATCACTGTCGGCCTGGCAACCGGGCAAGCACCTTTGACTGTGCTCCTGCAGCAGGGCGGCCAGCTCAAGGATATGTTCGGCGGCATCGGTCCGGCTGCACGCGCAGTTGGAACCTACGTGGCTGGGCTGGCGAGCCCGTTCACGCTGGCCGCCGCGGCTGTTGGCGCCCTGACAGTCGCCTACTACCAAGGCTCCGAAGAGTCTGAGCGGTTTGGTCGCGTTCTCATTGAGAACGGGAACGCCGCCGGTACCAGTGCCAACCAGCTGGCTGATCTGGCTCAGCAGGTGGCCAGCACCGGCACCACGGTAGGTGCTGCTGCCGGCGTGCTCACGCAATTGGCGGCAGCTGGCAACCCGCTGACCTCGATGTATGCCGAGATCACCAAGGCATCGTTGGCCTGGTCGAAGCAGACTGGCCGCGACGTGAACGAGGTCGTTCAGTCGTTCAATGACATTGCCAAGAACCCGGTGGAGGCCATCAAGAAGCTCGACGCCGAGCTGAATATCCTCACTGCCTCGCAGTACGCCAACATCGTCTCCCTGCAGGAGCAGGGCGATACGATGGGAGCCGCTGCAATGGCGGCCGGCCTGTATGCGGAAGAGATCAACAGTCGCGCCGGGGAGATCGAGCAGAACCTCGGTTCGCTTGAAACCGCGTGGAAGTCGATTGCCTCGTTCGCAAAGCGTGCGTGGGATGCAATGCTCGATGTCGGGCGTGATAAATCCCTGGAGCAGCAGCTTGCGGACGTCGAGAGCAAGATCGCCGATGCCGAGAAGGGCATTCAGCAGGGTGGTCGAGCGGCTTTTGGGCTAGGCCTCACGACGAAGAATGTCGAAGAGCTTCGCAAACAGGCTTCAGACCTGCAGGCAGCCATTGCAGATGCGGGTCGAAAGGCCGCCGAAGACGCTGCCAGTAAAGCGATCCAGGACGCCGGCAAGAAGGGCGTAGACACCATCAACGCCACCTACAAGGCTGCTCAAACGCAAACCGAGAGGCTGCAGAAGCAGCTCAGGGACATTGATAAAGCGCGCGCCGATGCACAAAAGGCCGGCGGCTTCACTGCCGAAGAGGAGGCGAAGTACGCCGCTGCCCGGAAAAGCATTGAGCAGCAGATCGCAGATATCAAGGATCGCGAAGCCAAGAAGGGGCGCCCGAAGAGCGCCGGACAAACCCGAGGCGTGGCCGAAGCAGAAAACACCTTCGCCAAGCTGTACGGCCAATACGATCCAGCGGCCCAGGCCGCCCGAACACTGGCCAAGGAGCAGGGGCAGCTTCAACTGGCCCTGGACAAGGGCAAGATCAGCCAAGAGGAATATGGCAAGGCGCTGGCCCAGGCATCGATCAACTACGCAGCCGCCATCAAGGGCGCCCAGGGCCTGACTCAGGCCGAGCAGTACCGGGCGCAACTGGAGAAGCAGCTGGCCACCCAGCGCACGCAGTACAGCCTTGAAGCGGCCGGCGTGGGTATGGGTGACCTGCAGTCCTCTCGCCTGCAGCAGCGCGTTCAGCTTGAGCAGCAAACCAATGATCGAATCCTTCAGCTGCGCACGGAACTGGCCAATGCCACAACCGAGAAGCAGCGGCAGGACCTGCAAGCCCAGATAGACCTGACCAATGAGTACCTGCCCAAACAGCTGGAAGCAATGCAGACCGGCTGGGCGCAGATGGACCAGGCCATGCTGAGCCCGGTCAACGGCTGGACGGCCGCCTTGCAGAACTTCCAGGTGAGCGCAGCCAACGTTGCCGGCCAAACCCAAGCAATGTTCACCGGCGCATTCAGCAGCATCACAACCAGTGTCGGTAGCGCCTTCGAGAAAATGACCTTCGACGGTCAGACGTTTGGCGAATCTGCAACGCAAGTGATCCGAAGCTTCGCTGGCGGAGTGGTCAACTCGCTGGGCCAAATGGCTGCGCAATGGGCTACCACTCAGGCAACTCAGCTGGCCTTCGGACAAACCTCAGCAGCTATTGCCGCACAAGAGATTGCACAGACCGGAGCAGTGACTGCGGCCAAGACATCCGGAGCGGCTGCCGTGGCCACAGCAAAAGTGGCGGCTGACGGCGTTGCAACCGCATCCAGCCTCGCGGCCACGGCAACCACCACGGCCGCCCAGACCGCAGCTGCAGCGACCACGGCCAGTGCCTGGTTGCCCGCGGCACTCGTGGCCTCGATCGGCTCGTTCGGTGCCGCCGCTGTTGTGGGTGGTACCGCTCTACTCGCTGCGTTTGCGCTCATAAAGGGCTTCGAATCCGGCGGATACACCGGGGGCGGTGGGCGTAAGAAAGTTGCCGGCGTAGTTCACGGGCAGGAGTTTGTCGTGAACGCTGAAGGTACGAGGCGCAACAGGGCGCTTCTGGAGGCTATCAACTCCGGTGAGCGGGTTTCGACCTCTGGCGGTAGCTCCGGGGTCACCACGGTTGCGCCATCTCAGCCGCCAGTGGTGAACCTCTACGAGGACGCATCCAAGGCAGGAACGGTCCAGTCGCGCAGGGAAGGGGGGCAAGACTTCATGGACATCTGGGTCGCCAGCATCATGGGTGACGGGGCTGCTCATCAGGCCATGCAGGCCAAATACGGACTTCAGGGGCAGGGCTCATGATCGAATACCCATCGCAGCTGCCGGTTCCGCTGCAGGACGGCTATGAGCTTGATACCCCTGTTGACCCGATGATCCGGACGCAGATGCAGTCCGGTCGGGCTCGGCAGCGCCTGAACTTCGACGATGTGCCGACGCATGTCCGCGCCAAGTGGAACTGCGACCGCAACCAGATGGCCTTCTTCCAGGGCTGGTACGCCGGGACGCTGAAGCAGGGGGTGGAGTGGTTCAAAGCCACCCTGCTGACGCCGATCGGGTTCCAGGAGTATGAGTGCCGGTTTGCAGGCCACTACAGCGGGCCGACGTTGGTCCAGGTCAGCCGGTGGGAATTCTCCGCGACCCTCGAGCTGCGTGAGCCGCCGCTCATCGAGCCCGGCTGGGACCAGTTCCCGGAATACTGGTTCTCGATGGACATCATCGACCTCGCGGTCAACCGCGAGTGGTCTGCGTTCCAGTTCGACTTCCCGACCTATGCCGCCGCCATGGCGTCGATCACCTCGTTGCAGAGCGGTCGAACGATAAGCATCGCGGCAGACGAAAACAGCGGTGGGCGTCATGCGTTGTACAAGGTCACCCGTGCGGACAGCCCGTCGTTGGTGCTGAATTTCACGAGCAACCAGTACTTCGCAGGCGGCGTTATCGATTATCTGACTTTGGTGAAGGTGTATGGAGCCTAAGGTTTTCCGCGATCTGGTGACCTTTACGAGGTCAACGACCGGCACGTTCCTGAATTTCGAGGGACGGATCGAAACTGCTGCAATTGATGCGCCTCGACTTGAGTTCGATGCCGTAGGCGCTCCGCGTGGTCTGCTGTTTGAGCAGCAGCGAACCAACCTGGCGCTTCAGTCTGGTGATTTCGCCAACGCCGCCTGGACCAAGAGTGGCGCTGCTGTGCCCGTCACTGCTGTCATCGCGCCTGACGGCTCGCTGGCAGTGAAGTTGACTGAGAACTCTGCAAACACCACGCACCTGGTATCCCAAGCCGGCAAGGTGCTCACGGGCTCCACCAAATACTGTCGTTATGCATTCGCCAAAGCTGACGGCAGTGGGCGCATGCTGTACCTGGAGACCGACAGCTTCGCTCAGTGGGTGAACTCAGGCAGCTGTCGCTATAACCTGGACACCGGGGTTATTGATCTTGCGTCGCCTGGTCTTGATGCGGTCGGCATGATCCCGTACCCCAACGGTTGGTATCTGTGCTATCTGGTGGCCACAACCGTCGCAAGCCCTGTTGCTGTACCGTTCGATGTGCAACTCGCTACCTCGGCAGGCCCGAGTTATTTGGGTGACGGTACGTCCGGCGCTTACATCTGGCACGCTCAGCTTGAGGCTGGGGACGGCCCAAGTTCCCCCATCCCCACAGCGGCCGCGCAAGTCACAAGGGCTGCTGATCTAGCATTCGTACCTGCCGCAGCATGGCTGAAAACCGGAGAGGGAACGCTGTGTGTTGAGGTCGCCCATAGTGCCTTGGTTTCTGTGGTGGCAGTGTCTCTGGGGACATCTGCGCCAAACCCCAGCGTCAGACTGCTTACAAACGCGTCTGGGGTTCCACGTGCTGAAGTGGTTGATGACGCCGGTGGCGTATCGTTCAACCCCAACTTAGGTGCCACGATTGTACCCGGGGTGGCAATAAAACAGGCCATCGCCTACAGGGTTAACGACTTTCAGTTTTCAACTGCCGGTTTGGTAACCCCGCAGGATACTTCAGGCGATTTACCCACAATAGACCGCCTGGCTCTTGGTGCTCGTGGCGTATCGAGCAACCACATGCAGGGCCACCTGCGCCGCATTCGCTATTACCCGCGCCGCCTGACTGCGGCCGAACTTCAGGGACTCACATCATGACCGACTACTACCTGAAGGCTCCCGACGCCGACACAATGCGAGCCGCGCTCGAAACGCTGGCCGCCGAAGGCACCACCGTGGACGAGATCGGCAAGGTCTGTGTTGTGGTCGACCCAGAGGCCGGCACTGTAGAGGAGGTCGACGGCTATTACGCGAACGTGCGCAGCGACCTTCCCCTTGAGCTCCCAGGGATCGAGGTCCTGCACCCCGAAACGCCGTGGCGAGTGTTCGCATAGGGGTAACCATGACCATTCTCGAAGACACCTACCGCGAGGCTCTAGCCTCTGGCGGTGTGGAGGCGTTCGTCCGGACGCTGGAAATAACGTGCCCGGCCTGGGGAGCGCCAGTGCTCATCTGCAATGGCTTCAAGGACCGGGTTTGCGGCACTGAAGACCGGCGGTTGCTCACGTTCACTGCGGCGAACATTGGCATTGCACTGCCGCAGAAGAACAACAAGGGCAATCAGGCCCTGGCCTTTGCCGTGGACAACACCACGGGCGAGGTCCAGCACAAGGCCGACCAGGCGCTCGACGCCAACGCCCGGGTGACCGCGGTGTATCGCGTCTACCTGGCCAGCGACACCTCTGAGCCTTGCGAGCGCCCGTACCGGATGTCGGTCGACAGCGACTCCTTCCAAGAGAACGCGGCGAATTTGAACTGTGGATTCTTCGACCTGATCGGCACGGGCTGGCCGCGCGCCCTGTACACGACGAACTTCGTCCCGGGCCTCAAATACCTATAAGGGTTTCCCCTATGGAATGGATCAATTCGTACCTGTCCTGCAGGTATGAGGACGGCGCTCGCGGTCCGGAAAGGTTCGACTGCTGGGGGCTGGTCCGGGATGCGCGCCATCGGTACTTGGGCAAGCGGCTGCTGCCCAGCTGGGGCCATGTGCGCAACACCGATCCCAAGGAGTTTACCCGGGCGTACCGGGAGGAGGCGCAGCACATGGAGGCCTGCCCGCCGGAGAGCGGGGCGGTGGCTGCCGTGATGCGGGGCCACATCTGCGTGCATGTCGCCCTGGTCGTGGAGGTTGATGGCCGGCTCAAGGCGCTGGAGATCAATCCCACGCGCGGCCCGCGCTGCCTGCCGCTCCATCAGTTCGAACGTGACCACAACACCGTCATCTACTACCGGGACCGAGCATGATCGAAGTCTTCCCCAACAAGCTGGCGCCGGAGCCGGCCGAGACCTACCAGGTCGACGCACGCCAGAGCCTGCTGGATTGGTTCCGGGCCGACGGAATGCCAGAGTCGGTGCTGCCCGAGGCCTTGCCGATCAGCATTTTCGTGAACGGCGACCGGGCGCTGCCGACTCAGTGGGCAACCATCGTTTTCGGGCCCGAGGATCGCGTGGAGATCTACCGGGAGCCGAAAGGAACTGACCCGTTCTCCATCACCCTGGCCCTGGTGTTCGGCGCAAAGGCCGTGATGAGCGCCTTGATGCCCAAGATGCCGTCCTTGAACAGCGGCGGGAACACCAAGCGCGGGAATGACCTGGGCCTGGCCACGGTGAAAGGCAACCAGGTGAAGCTGAATTCCGTGATCCGGGAGATCGCCGGCCGACAGCGTCCCTACCCAGACTATGCCTTGCCGCCGAACAGGTACTTTCTTGACCCGCGCTCACAGTGGATCGAGATGCTGCTTTGTATCGGGCGTGGTAGGTATCAAATCCCCGTGAGCAGCATTTCCATCGGGGACACACCCATCATTTCCCTCGGTGAGGATGCCCAGTTTCGCATCTACGAACCGGGCGAGAGCCTAGCTGCTGAGACTGCGGCGAAGTGGTGGCATTCCGCGCCGGAAGTTGGGGCTACCTCGACGGGGACGGCGGGTATCGAGCTCAAGGCGACGTATGCCGTTACCCCTGTGCCATCGGCCCAGTCCTTCCAGTTCGCCGGCTTCTCGGTCAGCGTGCCGACCGGTGCCGGGCAATTTCCGGCAGGTTGGGCGGCCGGAATGATCGTGCGGATCGAAGTTGCCTACCCCTACGACGTCATTGACGGCGGCGCGGGGCGCGACATCATCCGTGGCAACCTGGACTCGATCGCCCCTTATGTGGGAATGCCGATCGAGATCGTCGGCACCAACACCGGCAATTACGTAGTGGCTTCCTACACACCAGGTGTTGGCAGTGCCCCTGACCAGATGACGCTGGACTGGCAGGCCGGCGGCCCGGCAACAGGACTGGTGACCGGTACCGCGCTGCAGATGGGAATCGGGGTTCGCGGGCTGAGGTATCGAATCACCGCAGCCAGCACCTCGGCGATCAACGTCGAGCGATTGAACGCAGCAGGCGCAGCAGACACGACTTGGCCGGGGTTCGACGCGCTGGTGACTTCGGCTGCGGTTCTACGACTTGATGGCTCAACTCAAGAGGGTGACTGGTCTGGCCCTTTCCCGGCCTGCCCACCGGGCACAACCACCACCAGGATCGCGTGGGACATCTTCTTCCCACAAGGCCTGGTTCACGTGGGCGGGAAGGGTGACCTGAACAACCTCTCGGTGACCGTAGAGATGCAGTACCGCGACATCACCAGCGCGGGCGCCTGGACGTCTTTCACCAAGGTCTACACCGCCATGACCCTCGATCAGCTCGGTTATACCGAGTTCATGGACATCCCGTCAGCCATTCGACCAGAGGTCAGGATGCGTCGGATTGGCGCGAAATCCACCAGCACCCAGGACGCTAACACCGTTCAGTGGTATGGCCTGCGCGCAAATCTTGTTGCGCCGACGAAGTATGAGGGCGTGACGATGATGGCCCTGCGGGTTAAGGGCGGAAACCGGATCGCCTCGCAGTCCGAAAGTCAGGTATCGGTGATCGCCACCCGGATCTTGCCCGTTCGCCGGGGAGGGGTGTGGGCGCCGGAAGAGCCAACCCGGGACATTTCAGCCTGGATCGGCTACATCGCCAGTAGCGTCGGTTACTCGATCGCCGACGGCAACTCTGACATTGACCTGGCCGAGCTGGACCGCCTGCACGAGATCTGGACTGCCCGCGGCGACTTCTACGACCGGACCATCGACACAGCCACCACGGTGAAAGCGTGCATGATCGAGGCGCTGCAGGCTGGGTTTGCTGAGCTGACCATTGACCGGGGTTTGATCCGGCCCGTGCGTGATGAACCACGAGGGCCGGCCTTCGACCACATCTACAACCCGCAGGTCATGACCAAGGCCCTCAAGCGTGAGGCGGAGCACGCCACCGCCGACGACTTCGATGGAGTTGATGTCGAGTACCTGGACGGGACCACCTGGCAGATTGAAACCGTGGAGTGCAGGCTGCCGGGCGACATCGGCGCTCGCACGGAGAAGATCAAGGTAGAAGGGGTGACAAGTAGGACCAGGGCCTGGCGAATCGGCATGCGCCGCCGCCGGCAGCAGGTCTACCAGCGCAAGCGCTACAGCTTCTCCACTGAACTGGATGCCCTGAACAGCGGATACCTCGACTATGCATTGCTGGGCGACACCACCCCAGGCTACGGTCAGAGCGCGATGCTGAAGGGCTACGCGCCGCTCGGCAGCCAGCACATGCTGGTCTCGTCGGAACGCCTGGACTGGTCCGCAGGCGGTGAGCACTGGGTTGCCCTGCGTCGCCGCGACGGAAGCGCCTCCGGGCCGTATGTGGCCACGAGGATCGACGACTACCGGCTGACCATCCCAACCTTGGACTTCGAGCCAGTGTTGAACGGCGCCATGGACGCACCGGTGCTCCAGTTCGGGCCAAAAGCCAAGTTCTGCTATCCCGCGCTCATCAAGGAAGTGAATCCCAGCGGAACCGTGATCTGCAACGTCACGGCCGTGAATTACGACGATCGCATCTACCTGGACGACAACAACTCCCCGCCGGCTTGACCGGAACCTTATCGAGCATGCCCGCCACTGAGCGGGCTTTTTCATGCCCGGAGAATCTATGCGCTACAACACCGGCAACCCAGTTGAACCGAACGGTTCCAGCGATCCGCGTGACCTTTATGACAACGCCGGGATCATCGACCTCTACGCGACCTCTGATGACCTGTCTGTGCCTGATCGTACGGGCAAGGAGCGCCTGACCTATGCGGGCCTTGAGGATCAGGTAGCCCAGTTCCTGCTCAGGTCCGGCTATGAGTCCGTGTTCGTCATCTACGCCGCGGCGGCAGTCGTTCAGCGCCCCACGCAACTGGTACAGCGCGGGGAGGAGCTGTATCGAGCCATCAACCAAGCGGACTTGCCACTGACGTTGACCGGCACTTGGGCTACCGACGCGCCGAAACTGGTCGCTGTAGGCGACGCCTATTTGCGGCAGGGGTTGGCCCTTCCGAACGGGTCAACCATGGTCGGGCATGGTCCCGGAACGGTAAAGAAGGCGCTCGATGACCTGGTGGCCGCGGTAGACGAAACCAACGGCCAGTTGTTGCAGGTGTACAGCACTGATCTTGATCCGGCGACAATCCCGATGCATTTCGGGGTCTTGAGGGGGCGTGGATGGACCGCTGGCGATCCGCCATGGAACGCCGGTGATCCGCAGAACGTGAAGATCACTACCGCTACGGGGGCAGTCGGCACCGCAAGCACCGACATCCCAGTCGCATCGTCCACCAACTTCGCCGGCGGCATGCTGATCTGCTACCTGGCCACCGACGGTGAGTACTATTCGGCCAAGCTGCACCAAGTGCTGGCCGGTCCTATCTTCAGACTGGGCGAGACCCTGCCGGCGCCGATCGCCAACGGCGCGCCGATATACAACTTCTACCGCGATGATGCCCACCCGAACACCTACGGCGGCGCGACCATCGTCGACGATGCGCTGCGACGCCTGGAAGAATTCAGGATCAAAGAGCTGGAGCTACGTGTTCGAGACGGAGCTTTCTGGGAGTCCCTGAGCGGCGCCGCGGTAACCCAGCTTTCAAGCGTGAGCTACGAAAACCCGGGCAGTCTTGCAGTTGGCGAGCGGGGTGTTGATGTTTCGAGTTCCACCCCCGGTGCCGGTGTTAAAAGTCGATGGATGTCGCTAACCGGCGGGGACTATGTCGCTGAAGTACCTCTGAACGTTGGCATCCGGACGGGCGGGTTCTCTGGCTTTGTCGAGGTATATGTCGATGAGTTCACGACCGATGGCGCACAGCAGACAATTGCTTCCAGTGGTCCACTGTCCGGCTACAACAGCATCAGGCTGCTTGAGCTGAAGTTCTCCTGCCGCCCTGGGTCGATGATCAGCATTCGGGCGGTATCCGCAAGCAGCGGTGGCTGGACGTTCTATGTCGGGCCCTTGAACCTCTACAAACTCGGGGCGCGAGTCGCAGAAGTGAATCGCGGCAAGCACGTGTTGCTTGGCGACAGTTGGTTCTCTGTCGGCAGTGCTATGGCGACCAGGTTCACGGAGCGGCTGAATAAGGCCAGCG
>Ga0247821_10001895_pt1 | contig 11641 bp, 8 predicted proteins | sample 13C_Glycerol_Day_FD_192481 | JGI IMG/M metagenome (GOLD analysis project Ga0247821, IMG submission 192481) | Soil microbial communities from agricultural site in Penn Yan, New York, United States - 13C_Glycerol_Day14 | ecosystem: Environmental > Terrestrial > Soil > Agricultural land | place... | reverse complement strand
GTGCAAGCGAACACCCAGAAAGATGTTCTCAGCCCAGAAGAACTAGGTAAACTCCGATCAGGTCAGCCATACCAGCGTGATCATAACGACCAACCTCAGCGTCGCCGAATGGTCGTGTATGTTTGGCGATGCCAAGATGACCTCAACGAGCGCGCGTCCGACAAGGGCAAGATCGTCATTTTTAAGAAGAAAATGCTCCGCTCATCCTTGACCAGGTGGGGTTTATGGAGCGGTTACTATCGTTTTGAGGTCGAGTGGCGGGACTTATACGGAGGGAGCTAGATCTGCCCTGGATCTCGAGTCCAGGGCATGGTGTAGCGAAGTTACTCTCTGGCTTGCTTGAACAGAGTTTCAAATGCGGCGTTCTGAATACGTTCGTGCATGAAGTGGTAGGTCACGCTGTCCTCTTCGATTTGGGCTTGAGCAGTCACCTGGCTGAAGCCTTGCGTCCGCACGATTGCCTGTCGAAGTACCGTAGCCCTGATCCATGGATCAAAAAATGCGTACGTGGCTCGATATAGGGATTTCAGTTGCGTGCCGGAAGTGTCTACCTCAAATGTCAGTGCAGGTAGGTACGTGGGATGAATGACATCTCCGTCATCGATTCCTGGGGCCATGTAGAAGCAGGTAGCCGAGGTACGTCCCTTCATGAGGTGCGACCACAGTGCACAATCGGCGCCGCGGACTTCCGGCAAGAAGCCTGGATGGATATGGATGTACTTGAGTTGCTTCAGTTCAAGCAGCTTGCGGGGAACGATGCCTCCACCCGTGAACAGGATTTGGGTTTCCGAGAGTGCGGCGAGATGTCGGTAGAGGGTTTCGTCAGCAAGGTCGTCAACCAACAATTGCTCCACGTTGGAAGAGTACTCGCTCAGTTCGTGTAGCGCCAGAGCGTCATCGATGGCGGTCGCGGATACCCCGAAACCTTTCTCGACCTCGGTCCTTATGCTCCGGCACAGGTTTGCTTCGCTACGCTGAAGCACGCTTGACCAGTGATGGATGCTATTGCGCTGCTTGTACTGTGCATAAGCCAAACGCAGAGCTCCAGGCAGGAGGCGGCCCACGGGCTTTTTGCTCGCGAGGTCTTTCCTTGATACCAGGTGAATGATTTTTTCGGCCTTCAGGCCCATGTCTTTCAGCATCGCCAGGTAAGCGCGTGCGATCGGCCCTTCCCAGAACAGTACGGTAACCGCCAATGTGTTACCTGGTAGTTTGGTGCTGCTGTTGTCAAGCGGCGCGACAGGGGAGGTTTCCGTGTGCGCATGCTGCTGAAGGAACTGGGTGGTAGTGGAATGGATGAGCTCGACCAGCTCCTTGTCTAGTTCAACGTTTCGAGCCTTGAGGAAATCCAGAAGCTTGAGTGCCGCATTAAGGCGTTTGATCGCACTGGTAGGCCGTTGAATTTCCATCAGGCGTTGCATGTCCTTCAGTAGAAGGGGCAATGCCAATATCATCAGCTCCAAGGCCAGCAGATTGCTGTTGGCTCTACCACCGCTGATCAGGTAGCTCTCATACAGGCATTTCGAGATCTCAATGCGTTTGGAGAGAAACTCAAGCGTTGCGAACTCTTCCCCTGACCATTGTGCTTGCCGAGCGCAAGCAATCAGTTTTGTCGCTGTATCGAAATCCACCTGTTTGAGGGCGGCCGGGATAGCGGACGGCACGTAGCGGTTGATATGGCTGTCGATCATTATGCTGGTTCAACCCTTGGCTATTTTTTGATGCACCACCTGGAGGAGGTTGGCGACGGTCCAATACAAAACCATTCCAGACGGGAACGAGTAGAACAGAATGAAGAAACCAAGCCCCATGAGCCCGGAGGATATCGCCTGTCGTACCGAAAACTGGCCGTCGGATACAGAGGCAAGCTTGATGCTCAGCAAAGTAGTGAACGCCATCAGCACCGGCAAAAGGTTGAAGTAGGCGCCGAATAGTGGCAGGTCAATTCCCAGTGGAAAGAGCTGGTCGGGTTCGGCCAGTGTCTTGATCCAGAGGAAGGAGGCTTCGCGCAGTTCGAAGGTTTGCCCCAGCAGATGGAAGAGGGCGACAAAAATCGGTACCTGGAGCAGCACGATCAGCAGTGGTTTCAAGCCGGCCAGCGGGTTGACCTGGTGGCTCTCATAGAGTTGAAGAATGCGTTCGCTTTGCTCGCCGCCCTTATAGTTGCAGCGGATTTCTTGCAGTTCCGGCTGAATCCTCGCCTGGATCGCCGCAAATTTCTTTTGTGCGGAGATGGCGTTCCTGGCTATGGGATACATGGCCAGTCGCACCAGGACTGCCAGCAGGATGATTGCGATGCCCCAGCTGCCAACGATCTGCTGGATGAACTGCAGCACATGCATGATTCCTAGGCACAGCGCGCGCATCCAGTTCCAGAGGCTGGAGAACAGCAGGCCACCCAAGTCGGGCTTTTCAGCGGTGAGCGCCTGGTAGGCTTTGCCGCCGCCAAAGACGCTCCACTCGTAGGTCTGGTTACGAGCGCCTTCGGATACGGGCAAGAGGATGTTGACGGTAGTCTGGAAGGACCTCAGTGCTGCCTGCTCTTCAGGCAGAGCAGGGGTGTTGGCTTGCCAGGTGGCGCGTTTGGCGTTGTCGTTCACGGCGCCTATGATGAGTGCCAGATATCGACTCTGCAAGCCGACCCAGTCCGTTTGCCCGGTATTCTCGGAAGAGAGGTTCGAAGCGTCTTCTTCTCCCAGGCGCCGTGTCTCCACGCCATCGGCATTGTGATAGACCAGTTCGGTGAAGGAGTAGATGCTCTGCCCCATGCCCAGCCCTTGAGCAGGTACTTCGCCAAGACCCGGACCGGCTTGCAGTTCTAGATGGTCGCTGGCCGAGGCCGGCAGGTCCTTTAGGTTCAGGTCTACTTTGAAATCCGCCCGCCAGCTCTGCTCCCGCAGATGCCAGGTCTTCTTGAGGGCGAAAGGCAGGTCCGGATGCTCCAGTGCCAGCACCAAGGTATTGGAAGATTGTTCCAGCACTTTCCAGCCGCCGGCCAACCCTTCCCATTCACGCAGATCTTTGCCGGCCAGTTCACCGTTCAAGATAAACAGGCGCCCTGTGGGGGCGGCCATGTCTTGAGCCTGGCCATTGGAGTCGTGCAGTTCAGGCAGGCGCCAGTGTTTTACCGAAGCGTCCGCGAGATTGAACTCCAGGCCAAGGCTGGAGTTGGCGAGAGTGACTGGTGTGGAGGCGAAGGCGCCGGTCGATTGAGTGAGCAGCAGGAAAAACCAGACCAGCCACTTGGCCGGGAGGATGGACTTGTACTTGAACATAAGTGGATTTCTAGCTGGGTTCGGCAAGAAGCTGAACAAGATGGGAAACGTAAATCATCCATGACTTGGCAACCCAGCCCGCCACACCGCAGTCGGCAGGCTGAGGATTCCTGAATTTGATTTACTTCTTGTCGGGATGTTCTTCTTTTTTCATGGTGTTCTTACGCAGGCCCAGCAAACGCAGCAAGCGGTGCCAGTAGAGTTTCAGAACCATGGCGATGGCCGCCAGGGCTCCCAAAATACCTTGCAGCATTGCGCTGCCGGTGCCCGGGTCGAGGTAAGCGAAGGCATTGATTGGCAGGAACACCAAGCACAGCAAGGCAACTACCGAGAAATTGTTCTTTTGCATAGAGATAGTCTCCATTAGTTAAGTAAGGTTGTTAAATAGGCCGCGGCTGTATCACCACTTTTGCCTGTGTTGAATATCCAGCGTTGACGAGCCGCACGCAGCGTCGCCTGCCATTTTTCCGAGTCGGCGACCATTGCCTGGGCAATGCCCCCCAACTGGTTCAATCTATCTGTGGGAACGACTACGCCCAGTTGCTCGCGTATCTGAACCTCAAGCGGCTCGAGGCCGATCTGGGTGTAATCGGGATTGAGGACCTTGCGCGGTACATCTGCAAAAATGACTGGGCGCTCGAGGCCGAAGGCGAACTCCAGAGCGGCACCGGACCAGTCGCTGAGCATGATATCTGAACTGAGTAACGAGGCGTTGCCATCGCCATCTTCATCCAGACGAAACAACGGCTCATTCCTGTACTGCTCGGCAATCTCGTCCAGGACTGCCGATGCGAACTTGCGGGTACGTGGGTGCGGACGAAGAATGACACGAAGGCCAGATTCGATGAATGGCCTGACGGCATCAATTCCGTGGGTTTCGATCAGGCCATTCTGACCCCAGGTCGGTGCGATCAGTACCTGGATCGGCAAGCCTTCAGCTGTCAGGGGGCCAGGGTTACCGTTCTTGATGATGGTGTCGAGGCGGCCGTAGCCATGTTCGACCAGTTTCTTCGCTGGCAAGTTCAGGGCCTGCTCACGCGCCCGGGTTTCCTCAGCGTGGTGAGGGCCTACGCAGAGGATGGAGTCGAAATGATCAAACGCCTCAGCACGGTAAATCATGTGTGTGCTGACTATCGAGTGGTGCAGATAGGCGTAATGCACGGAGAAAGGCGAGCGCTTGATGTGGAAGCTCTGTAGATCAGGCATAGTCATCAGCAGCACATCGACATCCAGTGTCGAAAAGAATAGCGTGCGCATGCTGCCTTCGCCAATGTAGAACGCGTGCATGCCAACCGGTGGGGCAAGCAGCAACGGATCGTCTTCCGCCGAGGTCACGTACAGGACCGGCACATTGTGATTGGCCTGCAGGGCGCTGAATACCGGTTCGAAGTGCGACCAGTAGCCTTTGCCTTCGGAGTAGAAGACAATCTTGCGTTCTTCGCGAGGTACGCGCTTGAACGCCTGAAGGCCTTTCCACTCCCTGTGCACTCTGCGTAATGCGGCGAACATGCTCAGTCCTCAAGCCGGATAAAAGTATCCAACTGCCCCGTGCGGAGCATCTCGTGATACTGATCCAGGTCTTCCACTGTATCGACTTCCAGCCAGCCGTTGTCGGTGAATGCCGCGCGGGCGGTCCAGCCACTGTCGATGAGACTTTGCAGGAAAGTCGTCATGTACATGTTGTCGAAGTCTTTGCCGTCACGCAGCACTGTGCGGTCCATTTTGTGCCAGGCTTCGCGGAAAGCTGCCACGTGGTCGCCACGGACCTTGATCAGCCCCATGTACTGACCCTGGACTTCGCTATAGTCCTTGGGCTTCTTGCCTACTTCGGTAATGCAGTTGTCGCTGTTCAGCTTCAGGGTTTCGGCATCCGCAAGCGGGTTTTCCATACGGATTTGCCAGAACCGGCGCCATTCCCTGTCGATGGAGATCGCCAACGGGGCATCGGTGGCCAGAAGGCTTTCCAGTACGGACGTTTGATAAATAATGTCGCCGTAGGCGATCAGCAGGTCTTCCCCGTCCACCATCCGCTCTTGCGCGCAAAACAGTGTCGAGACCATATTTGTCTCTGCGAAGCGAGGGTTGACCAATACGTCCAGCCCTTCAGCCTGCAGGCAGTCCGCACGATAACCACCGATCAGGGTGATTTCATTCAATCCCTTGGCCCGCAACACCTGCAGTTGACGGTGCAGCAGTGGCCGTCCTTGAAGCTGTACGAGGCATTTCGGACGTTCATCGGTGTAGGGGCGCAGACGGGTGCCTTGCCCGGCGGCCAGAATGATTACGCGCATTATTTGTCCTTGATTGAAAAAAGATGACGAATGAGCCGGGCGTCATGATCACCATTGCCGGAAGGGCGTTCGGGGTGCCACATGATGGCGGTCCACGGAAGTTCTTCGTGGACGGCTGCTTCGATGGAACCGTCACCCGCGCGAATGCGAGCGTTCAGGTTTTTCGCCAGATCATCGGGGGCAATGCCCCAATTGTGAAAACTGTTGACTTCGGTGTACTGGCTGAAATGTTCGTCCGTCTCGAGGCTGGAAACACTGTGCATGCAACCGGCATGCCCTGTTATCGGTGTCATGCTGCCGCCAAGGAAATGGTTGAGCATCTGCATGCCCCGGCAGACAGCCAGAACCGGAAGGCGTTGGGCGTGAGCGACGGACAACAGTGTGGTTTCGGTACGATCACGCTCCACGGAAATGTTGGTTGCATTGGGCAGGTGGGATAGATCATTGCCGCCACTCAGGATCAGCCCGGAGACGTTCTGGCGCTCCAGCCAGGCGTCTGGCTGCGCCAAACCGTTGGGAACCGGCACCAGGTAGACGCCCAACGCTTCCATCAGGGGTGCCCAGCGTTGGTCGAGGCAATCTCTGCGCTCTCCGTGGCCGGCGATCTGCTCGACTCGCTGGGTGATAGCGATCCGCATCAGTGAATCACCCGAATGACACGGTTGGCGGCGTTCAGGTCCAGCACCTTGGCGGCGGCCAGAGCCCGATATTGGGTCTCACCGACACCGAGCGCAGCGGGCAGACCGAACTCGGCGGCACGGATCGCCATGTGCGAGTTGGCGCCACCATACATGGTGATCAACCCGGCGATCTGACGGCCGAACAGCCAGTCGTAACCAGGGTCGGCCCGTTGGATCAGGGCGATCTTGCCAGCCAGGTCCTGCTCGCTGTCGTCCTCGCTCAGGTCCACACAAATCGCACGTACCTGCCCGGTGCCGACAAAGTTGGGGTGGGTCGCAGGATAGAGGAACACATTCAGGTCTTCGCTGGAGCAGAGCAGAGGAGGCAATTCCACCGCCTGGATCTGTTCGTGCCGGGTTTTACTGTGCCGTACTTCCTCGCGCAGCTTCTCACCGAGGCCGGTAGTGTTGGTGGCATGCTTGCGCAGCGCCAGAATGGCTTCGATATCCAGGTAGGCCAGTTCTTCACGCGACACTCCCAGCGGTTCGGCCCAGTTGACCAGCTCGTCGAGCGCCAGCGAAAGATTGCGGGTGAAGGCGAACTTGGAATATTCGCGACCCTCGATCGCTTGCCGCAGGAAACACTCCAGTTCTTCGCTGTCGTATCTCATGCCCTGTTCGGCCAGCGCCGCGACGAAGCGCGGCCGCGCCTGTTGCCAAAGCTGGCCGGAGGAGGGCGTTGGTGTTGTGTGCTGAGTAGCGACGCTGTCGATGATGGGCTTGAGATAGCGCTCTGGATCCGCGCGATAGCTTAACGAATTGATATCGTAGGTGCCGGGACGCAGGTGTCCGTATTTTTCGACGAATGCTTTCCAGCTCAACTCTCCGCTGGCGCAATTTTCGGCGTCGTGGGTCAGCATGTGGCTGACGGTGCGGATGGAGTTCAGGAAATCTTCCATCTCTGCTTCGTTGAGTACGCCGGTGCTGACCGCAGAGCGCAACAGGGTGACGGCGACGAAGGCGCTGCGCGCAAGATGGGCGAACGGCAGGGTGCCGTATTTGCGGCAGTCGTAGAGCAACGCCCAGGCTTTCTCCAGAGCTGGCATTGAGCATGTGCGTAATGCTTCGAAGCGTTGCTCGAGCTTTTCGATTTGCGCCAGATCTTGCGCGTTGCGCAGCACAGCGTTTGCGCTGATAGTGCGCAAGCCGTCCCGCAGTTGATCGATTTCCGCTTCCGAGAATCCACCTTCATCGTGAAGACGATCACGCCAGCGATCGAAGTCCAGTGCGAAACAGGTCGGCACGACATCGAATTCGACCTTGTCGTGCAAATGAGGATGACGCTCCAGCCAGGCCAGGTAGAAATCGGCCAGCCGGGAGGCGAGTTGCTCGTTCAGTTCCTTGGGAATGAAGGAGTTGAAGCTGGCGCGGATATCCACATATGGGTGGCCGGCAAAGCTGACCAGCAAGGGAGAAGGGCGCACGTCACGGTAGCCATACTCGGCCCGCTGTGTTGCCCAGGTTTCATCCATGATCAGGTGCTGGTAGAGGCTGACCGCGAGGGGTTGTGGCTTGGTGCCGATGATCTCGGCGGGATTCCAGTCCGGCATGATGCCGAATAGCGCGCGGTTGCCAACAACGAAGGGGGGAGGGGGCTGCAGTGACTCGAACTGCCTGCGAGCCTGATCCATGTGGCGGAAGATGCCCTCGTCTCCACCGTCCCACTTGGAGTGATCCACCGTGATCGGACGAACCTGCAGGATGTGCAACCCGGCGTCGGCGGTAATCGCGAACTCGACATCCAGCGAGTCATACCCCAGCAGCGACTCGATCTCCCGAAGTGCCGGCAACAGGCTGCGCAGATTGTCCGGAATGTTGGCGCTCTGAGGATCGGCATTGCGTTGCATCACCAGGGTCTTGTGGTTGTCACTGGTGCCGCTGGTGATGGATTCCGTGCTGCCGCTGGTGTCGTCGTAGTTGACCTGGTAATACGGCGCGCCGTTGCTCAGACTGCGGGTGAACGCGACGCCACTGGCGATGACGTTCGCCAGCATTGGTTGCACCAGGACCTGGTTTTCCGGGTTGTTGTCGGTGTAGGAGCCTATGACGTGCTCGATGGCAGACTGCAGGGTGTTCGGATCGCGCCCGTCGATATTCAGCAGGCTGGTATAGGCGCCCGCGTTGGAGTTGCTGAAACCGTCTTCCGATAGCGCACTACTGCGAATTACCAGGTGCTGGTCAGGGAAGTACTTCTGGATGTCGAGTAGTACCTGCTTGGTGTTTTCCCGCCATTCGCCTACGGTGAAGCTGACCTGGTCTTCGATGCGACTGGATTTGACCATGCGACGCAGACGTCGGAGAGTCTGAGCTTTGGTACCCAGAACGAAGTGCGCGAGATCTCGTGGCTCGTTCAGCTCTGCCCAGTCGCCCTGAACGTCGACGGCTTCCACACTCAGACCGTTGCAGCGCAGTGTCTCGATCAGGTCTGAGAGGTTGCCCTTTTGGAACTGCTGCTGGAGGGCGGGTTTGTTTTCCAGCAAGAACCTGACTGCCCTGGGGCCGAAATGGGCGCAGCCGACAAACTCGGCTGACGCGAGGCTGGAGGGAATGTCAGCTCCGAGCCGGGTGATGTTCTGCTTGTGCAGCGAGACTTTTTCGCAGCGCTGCAGGTCGGCGCGGGTGCGTCCGGCGTAACGGATACGCCAGAGACTGTCCACCGCAACGCAGATATCGGCCTGGGATTCCGTCAGCGCAGTGACCAAGGTGCGGCGAAACAGCACGTCCGAGTAGGAAACCAGGTAATTGTGCTGGTCGGAGAGTTCGACTTGCAGGAAGGAGTAAGCGGACTGGGTGGACTGCCAGTCATCGTTGACCCAGTAGTGAAGGTCCGGGTAGCGCTGCTGGATCGATTCGATCTTGTAGCCGCCCACGAAGTGCACGTTCGACATGAGCGGTGCGGTGGCGTGGATCAGCCAGTCAATGACACGGGTATGCCCAGAGGCGCTGCGAAGCGCGGCGTGCTCATCGCCTTGGTAAGGCTTGCCGGCCCCGAGAAAAATTACCGATGACTGCATCTATACGTTCCTGTTGTTCCAGAAACCGCGGTCTGTTGCCCAGATCCGCGGTCATAAATTCGATCTAGGCCCTACCAGGCGCGAGCGCCGTCAGTCCAGTAGCCGAACCCCCAGCAATTGCGCAGCGGATCGAGAAGCTCAGGGCTCAGGCGCGCGACGAGCTTGCAGGTTAAGGTGTTTCCGTGCGCGAGCAACTTGTAGTCGGAGCCGTCGGAGCGGTACATATATTGCGGCATGCTCTTAGTGCTGAGGGCCGGGTCTCTCGGGAGTGCCGGGATATATTTCGGAGCCAGGCCGGAGATCCACTCCTCACTGTCTTTACCCCATTGGCTGTTCAAGCCATCGAAACCTTTGCTGACAGGATATTTGCCGTTTACTTTATGATATTCCTCCAGCGCGTTCTTGATCTGGAGCAGATCGTCCTTGCGTTGCTGGTAATGGTAGTCCGGAGCTGTGAACACCGCTTTTCCGGTGTTTTCCAGGGCCTTGGCAAAGTCTGGGAGTCGAGGAACATCGACAGTCAGGTGAGTATCGAAATCGAAGGAAGAATTCCTGTTCTTAACAATGTTTACATGCAAGAGGGGATCAGGATCTTTTGCATCTGGATTCAGCAGGTCCAGGCCTTTGTATTTTTCACAGTGCTGTTCACCCGGCGCGTGGATGCAAAGGGTCTTGGCAAGATCGCTGAGGCTGGCCAACTTGCTGTTATAGATCAGTGTCTCGTTTACTTGGCCAGGTGTCTTGATCATCAGCAACGGTCGGTAACGGTTGTATCCCCACATGGGGTGGTCATTGATCATGTAATCCTCCGGGGAGGTTCCCAGATAGCTGGCCGGAGCGCCATGATCGCTCTTAACCACGAGCAGGGTCTTGTCGTAAATCCCGAGGGCCTTCAGCTTTTCAATGACGGTGGCTGTTTGCTTCAGCGCACAATGTGTCTCGTTGATCAGGCCCTGATAGTTCTGGTTGCCGTCGAACCATGCCTTGTCGGCACTACGGTAGTTGCAGTTTTCATCCAGGTCGACAGGGAAGTGTGTATGCAACAGGTGCAGGTAGCGGACGCTGCGCTTGTTGCCCGCGATATGCAACTTGTCCGTGAACATCACCAGATCATCGCTGTGCAGGCTGTTCAGGGCGTCCCAGCTCGGTCCTTGGTGGGCCACCAACCGTTCGCTCGTGGTGTCATGCAGGTACTGTTTTTTCAGCTGGAGTAGTTCATTCCTGACGAAGCTCGCGGCATGCGCTGTTCCTATCCGTGCGGCAATGTAAGGATAAAATTCGAGTATGCTCGATGCGCGTTCGCCGAATGTCTTTTCACGCAAGGTTCCGGGAGCGATCTCGTCCCTCGAAACGTTGTTGAAGGCGCTGTAGGCTCCATAGGTCACCACGTCCGCGCCGTTGGACTGCTCCCGTTGAATCGAGTTGACCTGATCCTTTAGCTTTGAGTCCAGTTCACGCGGCTGGTTGGAAAGCAGGCGGAAGTTGATGTTTCCATAGACTTCGGCGCGCAAGGATGCAGTAGTGGCCGGGGCCAATGACACGGCGTTGTCGTAGAAAGTGAAGTCTTTGAGTGCGGCCTTGAGATCAGGGTTCTCTTCGAGGACTTGCTTGGCGACCACGCCTGCCAGCCCGTCAAAACTCAGAACGAGAACATTGTCCGTGCTCGACAGGCCGGTAAAACGATTAAAGGAAACTTCTTTTTTGGAGAAGAGGACGGGGATCGCGGAGGCCAGAGTGGTAATCGCCAGTATCAGCACGAATACCTGGACGGCCGATTTCAGCCTGGTGTAGGTGAGCAGCGTCAGCAGCAGCGAACCTATAGCGACCAGTGACAGATTGAACATGTTGGTGGTCAGCTTGTCCGGAGAAACCATGCCGGCCTGCTCGACCACAGGCAGGATGAAGCCGGCGATACAGCTCCAGAACAGAATGAAATAAAGAACTCCAGAGCCCAGCCAGTTCAGGCGAAGCAGGGAGAACAATCTGGCGATTACAAAAAAAACAACGGCTGCAACGAGGGTGGCGATGAGTGAGCTGATCAGAAAATCTGAAATGGTGAAATTAATGTCATTAATCGACAGGTAGAAAATATAAAGAGGCACCCACAGAAAAAGACCTGACGCTGCACAGAGAGCAAGAAGTGCGGTTTTGGAGAGAGAATTAGCATTATTTCTGGCAATCACGGGATTTCCAAAGTTCCTTAGAGATACTTGTGTATATTATTCTTGGGTCAATTATTGCATCTAAAAAATGCGTCGATTGTAGCAGGTTTTCATGAAAATGGAATGCAACCGATCGACGGTCTATGGTTTCGCGCGTGACGATCCTGAAAACAGCGGCTTCATACAGCCGGTTTATGGATCGGGTTTTTTGCCAGGCCG
>Ga0247821_10001894_pt1 | contig 11641 bp, 8 predicted proteins | sample 13C_Glycerol_Day_FD_192481 | JGI IMG/M metagenome (GOLD analysis project Ga0247821, IMG submission 192481) | Soil microbial communities from agricultural site in Penn Yan, New York, United States - 13C_Glycerol_Day14 | ecosystem: Environmental > Terrestrial > Soil > Agricultural land | place... | reverse complement strand
AATTCGTGGGAGCAATGCGGCCACAGCCATTTGGCGTTGGCGCCGTCGAGGACAGCCGATGCGTGCTTGAGGATGCGGGCGGCCTCAGTCTGATCTGGGCACTCCCGCGCTGATTGGACCATGGCCCACAGTTTTTCGATATCGCGTTGCTGGTATCGCTGCAAGCCTTGCAACGACGCAGCGGAACGTTCAGTGCCTTGCGTTCCTTGCGTTGCTGAATTCGTCTGCCGAGAAAGTTCCTGCGGGCGCCCGGGAGCGGAGCCGTGAAACGGTGGCGTAGTGAGCATGGGTAACTCTACCGTACAGTCGATAGGCAGGCCCATGCAGAACGGCTACATCGAGAAGTTCTAGGGCAAGTTCAGCACGAGCACCCGAACGAACAATAGTTGCATCGCCAGGTAGCCGGCGATGCACTCCACCCCCTTCAACAACTACACAGCAATTAATCTCGCAGCTGTAATGCGCGCGTCACGACGAATCGCTGGTTTTATCGGTGAAGCGGGAGAGGAATCGATATCACAACCTGGGTAAATTCTGGTTTTTGCAGTGACCTATCAAGGGACATTGCGGCCCTGACCGAGAGCGGCAGTCCAAGCCCGTCGAGGTGGCGATTCACGTGGTCCTTTAACGCATGGATAATGATTGGGGATGCCCCCTTCAATTGAAGACGCCTCAGCAACGCAAGGCCCAGACTGAACGCAACGTCGGCTTTATAGGTGCACTCCAAGAGCTCATTGCTGCTTGCACGCCCTTGCTTCAACGCGTTGATATTCGCGATCGCGGTATGGCTCGCCAAGTTGAACTTCAATTTTCTGTCGAATCGCGCTATCGTCTTATTGATGGCGGGTTGCTGTCTGGCACGCTCTTCCATCTTGTCCAACTGGGCGCGCATGGGTAGCGCAAGATCCCTGTGTCCTCGCCCATAAAGCTGGATTTCGAACAGCCTGTAAATTTCGCGCGCCTCGGCAAGGTTGTCCACCGGCGCCTGCGTCTGCGCCCGTTGCAAGGTCACGGCCGCCTTGACTGCCTGGGCGAATGCAACCGACGGCTGACGGATGGCTTGGCCCAGCAATCCGAGCACGATGGCGCGCCGCGCATCCGACGGATCCGAAAGACTTGCGAGCACCGCATCACGCTCGGCCACGACGGCTTGCTGAACGTCTGCGGGCATGCCTTCTGATACCGCCATAGCGACCCCATGTGCAGTGAATGCCCTGTACAACAGCGCTGCGTCAACCGTCTGGGCATCAGCCTGGGCCTTCCCCTCGGCTTGAGCCTGGGCCTCGGCCTCCGCTTGGGTCTCGGAATCCGTCAGAAGCATCCGGTCATAGAGCTTGTGAAAGGTCGAGATCGAACGCTCAACTGGATCCGTTGGGGTCGGCTCAACCGTGCAAACGCTGGCACCAGGCGCGAGCCCGTGCTCTTCTTCGTGGGCGAATCGCAGCAGGTAAATCAAAGCCTGGTGGCCCGGATGCCCGGTCTCTAGCTCACAAACGAAACTCAAGTACTGTTCCGACCTGGCTTCTTGCGCGCTGTCCAAGCACTCTGCTCCGACGGTTGCCGCTCGCATTCGCTGTTTGAAAAGCTCGACACAATCCCAGACGGTGCGAGGAAGTTGCCACGTCTGGAGATCCCGCATGAGTGGCGCGGGCTGAGAGGTTACGGGTGAAGAAGCTGTATTTCCGCGCGGACGGAGTTCGAGTTCCAGCGCAGCTTCAATCGCCTGCTGAACGCTGGGGGACATCCCAATGGAAAGTTTGCGCGCCAGGCCACTAGCGAGCTGGGCCTTGCAGGCTTGACGAGCGACCTCGAGGGGAATCAGGTCCCTCTGGGCACGCTGCGTCGCTGAGCTTTCGAAGTCTGCGGACGAGGCCAAGCACGTCAACTCCCACCGGAATTGATCCAGCTTCTCGAGGGCAAGGTCATCGTCATCGTGGCCAAGATCGCTTTTCAACTGGTACGTCGCTGCCGTCAGAGCCTTTGGACGCCTCGCGGTTGACGCCGTACCGCCCGCGTTAGCAGAGGAACGCGCTTTGCAGTTCCAAAGGGGGCTCACCACGGGAACCTTCGGCAATTGCATCGCGCTCGAGCGAGAGTTTCGATCCGCTAGGTCGCCCATCGTCCTGCGGTTGCGATTCGAGCAGCGCAGCTTCGGGCCTCTTGAGTTCGCCAACAAACCTATTCGCGGCACCGATTCCTGAGTTTTTCATGCACAGACAAGCCAAGTAAAGGTCCACAGTCCGAGAGCAAACGATTCACTTTCATTCGTAGACCGGAACCCCTTTGTGGTTGTTCTTTAGTATTCGTTCCACCTCGGCGACCAGACCTTGGTAGGTGTCAGATGAATGCACCGGCCCCACGTGAACCCCGAGGACTTGGCCGCCGGTCCGCGCGCTGACGCCACGCCGCCTCCCATGTCCCCCGGCGTCAGAATAGTTGTCGCCCCGATAGGAGCCAGTCACACCAGGCGGCCTGTCCACCGACAAAGGCCGTGATTGCGCCTGTGCGTGGGCCTGCGTGACTGATCGGGCCGAAAGCTCACTTCCCAGGTGAGCGCACGCCGCTCGGTATCATCGAGGGTTGCCTTTCCTGCGGCCCTGCATTGAACAAACCCAACAACGGAAAGTACCTCGGCCAGAACCTGAACGGGCTGGCCGCCGCGCGGATCAGCATTCGCGGGGCGCGCACGCATAACCTCAAGAACGTCGACCTCGACATCCCGCGCAACCAACTCGTGGTGATCACGGGGCTGTCCGGCTCGGGCAAGTCGTCCCTGGCGTTCGACACGCTCTATGCCGAAGGCCAGCGCCGCTACGTGGAGAGCCTCTCCGCCTATGCGCGGCAGTTCCTGCAGCTGATGGACAAGCCGGACGTCGACGTGATCGAAGGGCTTTCGCCCGCGATCTCCATCGAGCAGAAGGCCACCTCGCACAACCCGCGCTCCACCGTGGGCACGGTGACGGAGATCCACGACTACCTGCGCCTGCTGTTCGCGCGCGCCGGAACGCCCTACTGCCCCACCCACGACATCCCGCTCAAGTCGCAGACCGTGTCGCAGATGGTGGACGCCGTCCTGGCGCTGCCGGAAGAAACACGCCTCATGATCGTTGCCCCGGTGGCGCGCGAGCGCAAGGGCGAGTTCGTCGAGCTATTTGCCGAGATGCAGGCGCAGGGCTACATCCGCTTCCGCGTGAATGGGCAGGCTTATGAATTCGATGCGCTGCCCAAGCTCAAGAAGGCCGAGAAGCACGACATCGACGTGGTGATTGACCGCGTCAAGGTCCGCAGGGAGATCCAGCAGCGCCTCGCGGAAAGTTTCGAGGCCGCCTTGCGTCTGGCCGACGGGCGGGCCGTTGCGGTCGAGATGGACACGCAGGCCGAGCACTGGTTCAACGCGAAGTTCGCCTGCCCCGTCTGCAACTATTCCATCACCGAGCTGGAGCCGCGGCTCTTCTCCTTCAACTCGCCGGTGGGTGCCTGCCCTTCGTGCGACGGGCTCGGGCACATGGAGTTCTTCGATCCCGCGCGCGTGGTGGCCTTTCCCTCGCTGTCGCTCGCCAGTGGCGCGATCAAGGGATGGGACCGCCGCAATGCCTATTACTTCAGCCTGATCGAATCGCTGGCGAAGCACTACCGGTTCGATATCGACACGCCTTTCGAGAAGCTTGATCCGGCGGTGCGGCACGCCGTGCTGCACGGCTCGGGCGACGAAGAGATCCGCTTCAACTACACGACGGAATCCGGCGCGTCCACAGGCCGGAAGGTCACGAAGAAGCATCCCTTCGAGGGCGTGATCCCGAACATGGTGCGGCGCCTGCGCGAGACCGACTCCGTCGCGGTGCGCGAGGAGCTCGCGCGTTTCCGCGGCATGCAGCCCTGCCCCGACTGCCAGGGAACGCGCCTGCGCACGGAGGCGCGCCACGTCAAGATCGGCGAGGGCGATGCAGCCCGCCGCATCTACGAGATCAGCCACGCCACGCTTCGGGAGGCGCACGGCTACTTCGAAGGGCTGGTGCTACACGGCGCCAAGGCCGAGATCGCCGAGAAGGTGGTGCGCGAGATCGGGCTGCGGCTGAAATTTCTCAACGACGTGGGCCTCAACTACCTCAGCCTCGACCGCAGCGCCGAGACGCTTTCGGGCGGCGAAGCCCAGCGCATCCGGCTCGCCTCGCAGATCGGCTCCGGCCTTACCGGTGTGATGTATGTGCTGGACGAACCCAGCATCGGCCTGCACCAGCGCGACAACGACCGCCTCATCGATACGCTGCGCCACCTGCGCGACATCGGCAACAGCGTGATCGTGGTCGAGCACGACGAGGACATGATCCACGCGGCCGACCACATCATCGACATGGGTCCGGGCGCCGGCATCCATGGCGGCCGCGTGATGGCCCAGGGCACCTTCGAGGAAGTGGCGAACACGCCGCAGTCCCTGACGGGCCAGTACCTGTCGAACAAGAAGAAGATCGCGGTGCCCCAGAAGCGCACACCCTGGCTGCCCGCGCCGCCCCCTGCGCTGAACCATCAGGTGCAGCAGCTGCGCGTCGTCGGCGCCACGGGCAACAACCTGAAGAACGTGACGGTGGCGTTCCCCGTGGGGCTGCTCACCTGCGTGACGGGCGTGTCGGGCTCGGGCAAGTCCACGCTGGTCAACGACACGCTCTACGCCGCCGTCTCGCGCACGCTCTACCGCTCGCACGACGAGCCCGCGGCGCACGAAGAGATCGAGGGCATCGATTATTTCGACAAGGTCATCAACGTCGACCAGTCGCCGATCGGCCGCACGCCGCGCAGCAACCCGGCCACCTACACCGGCCTCTTCACGCCGATCCGCGAGCTGATGTCCGACACCACCGTCGCCAAGGAACGCGGCTATGGACCGGGGCGCTTCTCGTTCAACGTCGCCGGTGGGCGTTGCGAAGCCTGTCAGGGCGACGGCGTGGTCAAGGTCGAGATGCACTTCCTGCCCGACGTGTACGTGGCCTGCGATGTCTGCAAGGGCGCACGCTACAACCGCGAGACGCTGGAGGTGCAATGGAAGGGGCGCAACATCGCGCAGCTGCTCGACATGACCGTCGAGGATGCACACGAGTTCCTCAAGCCCGTGCCGGCCATCGCGCGCAAGCTGCAGACGCTGCTGGACGTGGGGCTCTCCTACATCAAGCTCGGCCAGGCCGCGACGACGCTCTCGGGCGGCGAGGCGCAACGGGTGAAGCTCGCGCTGGAACTCTCCAAGCGCGACACGGGGCGCACCCTGTACATCCTGGACGAGCCGACCACGGGCCTGCACTTCGCGGACATCGACCTGCTGCTGAAGGTGCTGCATCAGCTGCGGGATGCGGGCAACACCATCGTGGTGATCGAACACAACCTCGACGTCATCAAGACCGCCGACTGGATCATCGACATGGGTCCGGAGGGCGGCGCAGGAGGCGGGCGGGTGGTCGGCACCGGCACGCCGGAAGAGGTTGCGGCCAACCCGGACAGCCACACGGGCAGGTACCTCAAGCGGCTGCTCGACTGAGCCGGGTCAGGTGCGTCCGCCTGCAACCGGCGGCGGCGTCCTACTGCCGCGCATCGGGGCGCTGCCTAAGCTGCAGAGCAGGAGACGAACGCCATGACGATCCACCCCATCAACCGACTCGTGCCTGCTCTTGCCATTGCCGCAACCGCCGCAACCGCCGCCCTGCCGGGCGTCGGCTTGGCGCAGCAGGATGTATGCCGCAACTGCGGCGTCGTGCAGTCCGTGCAGCAGGTCCAGCGCACCACGCAGCCCAAGGGCATCGCGGGCTCGCCGGTCACCCCGGGGATGGCGATCGGCGGTGTCGTCGGCGGCTTGGTGGGCAACCAGATCGGCCGCGGCGGCGGCAACACGGCTGCCACGGTCGCCGGGGCCGCGGGCGGTGCCTATCTCGGCCACTCCATCGAGAAGAAGAAGTACACCGCCTACGTCATGCGGGTCCGCATGGATGACGGCAGCGTGCGGTCGATCGAGCAGGGCACCGCGCTGGCCAAGGGCTCGCGCGTGGTGGTGGACGGCAACGTCGCGCACCTGCGATCGGCCGGACGGCAGGGCTGATCCGGCTCGACCTTGCCTGCATGCAGTTGAAACGGATGTGATCGTCCGTAGCGAACCCCTGCGCGGCCGGATGTAGTTCTTCAACAATCCCCGGTCGAATATGGGAGCAACTTGATGGACAGAAGGACGCTGAGCTTGGGATTGGCATGTGCGCTGCTGAGCGCGTGCGGCGGTGGCGGCGGAGGAAGCACCGCCACCGTGAGTGCCGCGCCACCGCCGGAGCCGCCGGCGCCGTCCCCTGCGCCAGCCCCCGCGCCTACGCCCTCGCCTTCACCGGCGCCTTCACCTTCACCCGCGCCCTCACCGGCGCCCTCCACCACGCCCAATCCCGGGCCCAACTCAGCACAGGTGCCCAGCCCGCCGCTGGCCGCCGACATCGCCGCCTGGGGCGATTCGCTCACGCCGCCGATGGCCGCCAACCTGCAGCTCATGGTGCCCGGCCGCAAGGTGTTCAACGGCGGCGTCACGGGGGAAACCTCGACGCAGATCGCGGCCCGGCTCTTCGCCGACGGCGGCGCGCATGCGAACTGGATCAACATCTTCTGGTACGGCCAGAACAACCAGACCGACCCCGAGCGGATCAAGGCCGACCTGGCCGCCTCCGTCGCCGCGCTGTCGCCCGGAAACAGGCGCTTCCTGATCCTCGGCGTGGTGAACAAGGCGCGAGACGACGAACAGCGCGGCGCGCCGAACTATGAAACCATCGTCCGGCTCAATCGCGAACTGGCGGCGCTGTACCCGAACAACTTCATCGACATCCGCAGCTGGCTCGTGAACCTCGCCAAGGCGTTCATCGTGCAGGACCTGACGGACCAGTCGCTCGACGAGGTGCCTTCGTCACTGCGCTTCGACGAGATCCATCTCAACAACGACGGGTCGATCGCCGTCGCGGCGAAGGTCAAGGAGTGGCTTGACGCGCGCGGCTGGTAGTCGTAAGCGGCAGGCACGGCGGTGCCACCATACGGCGCAGGGGCTCATGCAAACGTGCAATGATTGGGCGTGAGCACTAGGAGCCTTGCCATGGAACATCCCGAACACGACACCACCCCCTCCACCGCCGAGCCGCGCAACGCCTTCCTCGAAGAAAAAGCCTTCAAATCGCGCACGGTCCTGGTCTTCGGCGAAATCTCCGACAAGTCGGCGGCCGACGTCGTGCGCCGGCTCATCGCGCTCGACTCGGACTCGGCCGCACCCATCGACATGATCGTCAGCTCGCCGGGCGGCCACCTTGAGTCCGGCGACGCCGTCCACGACATGCTGCGCTTCATCACGGCGCCGGTGAACATGATCGGCACCGGCTGGGTCGGCAGCGCCGCCACCCACCTGTACCTGGCCGTGCCGCGCGAGCGCCGCTTCTGCACGCCGAACACGCGCTTCCTGATCCACCAGCCCAGCGGCGGCGCCGGCGGCCAGGCGACGGACATCGCGATCCATGCGCAGGAGATCATCAAGGCCCGCGAACGTGTCGCCCGCACGATCGCCCGCGAAACCGGCAAACCGCTGGACACGGTGCTGGTCGACATCGAGCGCGACCGCTGGCTGTCGGCCGAGGAAGCGATCGAATACGGACTGGTCGGCCGCGTCGTCTCGCACAAGGGCGAGATCAAGCGCTAAGCCACTGCTTTCGCCCGCCCAGAGGGTCGTGGATGCCGGGTCAAGCCCGGCATGACATCCCGGCGCAGATCACGCGCCGCGCGCTGCGTTCAGCTGCCCGCGCGTGCGCAACGCCTCGGTACGCGCGGCCTGCGCGAAGTCGTCTCCCGATGACGCGTAGAGGATCGCCCTTGATGAGTTGACGACGATCGGGGCATCGACCCGCCAGCCGGCCCGGACCGTGGCGACCGCGTCACCGCCTTGCGCGCCTACCCCGGGGATCAGCAGCGGCATCCGGGGCGCCACCCGGCGCACCCGCTCGATCTCCGCGGGGTACGTCGCGCCCACCACCAGGCCAAGCTGCCCGTTCGTGTTCCATTCGCCCTGCGCGAGGGCCGCGATGTGTTCGTAGAGCAGCGGCTCGCCGGGGAGCGATGCGATGCGCTGGTTCTGCAGGTCGTCCCCGCCCGGGTTCGACGTGCGGCACAGCAGGAACGCACCCTTGCCCTCGTACTTCAGATAAGGCTGCACCGAATCGAAGCCCATGAACGGGGACAGCGTGACCGCGTCGGCACCATAGCGCTCGAACGCTTCGCTGGCGTATTGCTCCGCGGTCGACCCGATGTCGCCCCGCTTGGCGTCGAGGATGACGGGAACCTGAGGCGCCGCCGATCGGATGTGAGCGATCAGGCGCTCGAGCTGCTCTTCAGCGCGATGCGCGGCGAAGTAGGCGATCTGCGGCTTGAACGCGATCACGGCATCGTGTGTCGCATCGACGATGCGCGCGCAGAAATCGAAGATCCGGGAAGTGTCGCCTCGCAAGGCGCCGGGGAAGCGGGCGGGATCGGGGTCGAGGCCCACGCACAACAGGGAGTCGTTGCGCTGCTGCGCGCCCTGCAGCATCTGGAGGAAGGTCATGAAAACATGATTTTACGCACGCGGCGGCGCTCGGGCCCCGTTCCAGCGACGCCCAGCATGCCCGGCACGTTCATGAATTTCCGGCTGCCTCAGCGGAATGCGTATGCTAATGTAAGCATGCCACCTATACACGAACGGTCATTTGCCTACGGCTGAGCTTCCTTTCCCCTAAGTGCGCGGCGCTGCGCTCGCGTCTCATCAAGCCACGCCTCGCGCATGGTGTTGCGAGGCGTGCAGCAGGGAGAGTCGCCGTGTATACCAGCCTGAGCGCGAACGCCAACGAAGACGGGGCAGCGTCCGCACCCCAATGGATCCCGCCTTCGGGCTGCGGCTGCCCGATGTGCGCGGGAGGCGGCGCCAGCTTGCCGCAGTTCGCGCTGGCGCCCGGTGCGGCCACGTGGATCGCCGCCAGCACACCCGTTGCACCGACCGGCTCGGGCGCGCCCACGCTGTTGTCGGGGACGAGCTGGGCCGGCGGCGCCGTCTCGGCAGGGCGCGCCGTCATCACCTACTCGTTCTCGAACGCCAACTCCTGGTATGCCGACGATCCCGAAGGTTTCCACGCGACCTTGACCGAATTCTCCGCCGCCGACAAGGCGGCGACGCGACAACTCCTCGCGCGCATCGAAGAGGTGTGCAACGTCCGCTTCACCGAGGTGGCTGACAACGGCGCCACGTCGGGCGATGTGCGCTACGCCTATTCGACCACGCCCAACGCCATGGGCTACGCGGGCTTCGCCTACTTTCCGTCCGCAGGCGCGGGCGGCGACGTGTGGATCGGCCGCGACCAGGCGGCACCGCAGTGGGACTTCTATCGCGCCAGCCTGATCCTGCACGAGACCCTGCACGCCATCGGCCTCAAGCACCCGTTCGATGCGGGCGTGGTGCTGGACACGGCCAGCGACATCATCCCGAACACCGTCATGAGCTACTCGCCGATGGCCGGCAGCCAGACCGGGGCGCTGTCCGTCTACCCGGTGGAGCCGATGGCGCTGGACGTTGCGGCCCTGCAAGCGATGTACGGCGCCGCGGCCACCAACGCCGGCGACACGAGCTATGACCTCGCCGCAACCGCTTTCCAATCGGGATTTCGCACGCTCTGGGATTCGGCCGGCTGGGACACGCTGGATGCCAGCCGGGTCGGCCACGGCGTCACGCTGGACCTGCGCGAAGGCGGCCACAGCGACGTGGGTGTGCGCGTGAACGCCAATGCGTACTACGGCGCCGTTACCCCCGCGAACATGCGCACGACGGTCTACACCAACACGCTGACGCTCGCGGCCGGCACCCGCATCGAGGCCGTCGTAGGCTCCGGCGGCGACGACATCTTCATCACCGGCAACGCTTCGCGCAACATCCACGGCGGCGCGGGCATCGACACGGCGGTGTTCGCGGGCAGCATCGGCAACTACGACATTGCCAGCGGCAGCGGCCACTTCTACGTGGCGAACCGCCTCGATGGTTCCTGGGGCGACCTCACGGCGATGGAGCGCGTGGAGTTCTCCGACGTGAACCTTCGGGCGACCACGGCGGCGGATGCATCGAATCCGGGCCAGACCTATGCGCAGGCTTTTCGCCTCTACAACGCCGCACTCGACCGCTCGCCGGACCAGATGGGCCTGATCTTCCAGACGCGCGAGCTGCAGACCGGGCACTCGCTGCAAGACCTGGCGCGCAACTTCATGGCGAGCCCGGAGTTCCAGTCACGCTTCAACGTCACGCTCGACAGCGCCTTCGTCACCCTGCTGTACCACAACGTGCTCGACCGCGAACCCGATGCCGGCGGCCTGGCCTACCATGTGGACCGCCTGGCGAACGGCGCCACACGCGCCGATGTGCTGGTCGGATTTTCGGAGTCGCCGGAAAACCTGAACGCGACCGCGGCCACGCTGCTGGGCATGAGCTCCGCCGGGTTGTTGATCCCGGTTTGAAGGCAGCGCTGGCAGCCTGGCCTCAGCGGCCGGCGATCGCCTGCCGGTAGAGCCCGCGCACGCGCGGAATGTTCTCCCGCAGGCGCTTCTGCCGGTCCGGCCCGGTGGGGTGCGTGGACAGGAATGCCGGGCCGCCCTTGCCCTGCACGGTGCCCATCTTCTGCCACAGCGACACGGAGGACTCGGGATCGAAGCCCGCGCGCGCCGCGAGCTCCAGCCCCACGAGGTCCGCGTCGATTTCGTCTTCGCGTGAAAAGCGCAACGTCAAGAGCTGCGTTCCGACGTTCGCCGCCACATCGCCCAAATGGCCCAGGCCGAGGATCTGCGCACCGATCGACAGCGCCGCGCCCGTGGTCTGGCTCTTGCCGATGCGGGCGCGTGCATGCTCGCGCAAGGCGTGGGCCATCTCGTGGCCGACCACCATCGCGGTTTCGTCGTCGGTGAGTTTCAGGCCGTTCAGCAGTCCGGTGAACACGGCGATCTTGCCGCCGGGCATGCAAAAGGCGTTGATCTGCTTGCTGCCGATCAGGTTCACCTCCCAGCGCCAGCCGCGCGCCCGGTCGTTCCACTGGTTGGCGTGGGCAATGAGCCGCGTGGAAATCGCACGCAGCCGCTCCAGCTGTGCATGCCCCGCAGGCGCGAGCGCGCCCTTCTGCCTGGCCTGTTCGAGCAGCTGCGCGTATTGCTGCGTCGACGCGGCTTCGATGCGGTCGGCGGGGACCAGCGTGCGCATGCGCGAGGCTTCGCCCACCTGCACCTGGGCCAGCGCGGGCGCGGCGGCAGCCGCCACCAGCGCGCTGAGGAAGCCGCGTCGTGCGATTGCACCCGGGCGCTGCGTGTAGCACTGCATGCACATGGAGCCCATCATAATGACGGCCTTCCCCGCACATGTCAGACAAGACCATCTCCCCGCCTCAGACCGAGCGCCCCGCCAGCTGGGGTGAGACCCTGCGGGTCTATCTAGAGCCCGCGACGCTTCGCATGCTGTTCCTCGGGTTCTCGGCCGGCCTGCCCTTGCTGCTGGTGCTGGGCACCCTGAGCTTCTGGTTGCGCGAGGCGGGCATCGACCGCACCACCATCGGCTACCTGTCGTGGGTGGGCCTGGCGTACGCATTCAAGT
>Ga0247821_10001891_pt1 | contig 11665 bp, 12 predicted proteins | sample 13C_Glycerol_Day_FD_192481 | JGI IMG/M metagenome (GOLD analysis project Ga0247821, IMG submission 192481) | Soil microbial communities from agricultural site in Penn Yan, New York, United States - 13C_Glycerol_Day14 | ecosystem: Environmental > Terrestrial > Soil > Agricultural land | place... | reverse complement strand
CTCCTGCTTTGCTTCAGTCCTTTTCAGGCGGCAGCTCGGGCAGGGCGCGCAGGGCGGTTTCGTACCATTGGGTATTGAAGGCGCGGTCTTCTTCGAGCATCGCGTCGATCTCGTAGGCCAGCACGTGTGCCATGAGGTTGAGGATGTCCTCACGCTCGTAACCGACCAGCTTCAGTTTGTTGAACGTGGCTTTGGCCGCTGGCGGGTTATCGCTTTCGATCTGGTTTTCGATCGCTTCGATCAGGGTGGACTCGGCGAACTCTTCTTCGTCGTTGTCGATATCGGTTGGCTCGCTCATCGGCGAATCTCCTCTGAAGGGGTGCCCAGTTTGCCATGAGCAAAGCGCCGATGCCTTGCTATCGACAAACTCCATGATGCTGGTCAGTGCCCGGCATTTGAGTCTATAACTTCCCGGCCAACCCCTTTACAGCCTGGAGGCTGTTTTCATGCTTAAGCTTTATGGATTTGCCGTCAGCAACTACTACAACATGGTCAAGCTGGCGCTGCTGGAAAAGGGTGTGCCGTTTGAAGAGGTGCTGTTTTTCGGCGGCCAGAGCCCCGAAGCACTGAAAAAGAGCCCGCGCGGCAAGGTGCCGACGCTGGAGACCAAGCACGGCTTTCTCAGCGAAACCAACCTGATCCTTGATTACATCGAGCAGACCCAGCCGGGCAAGGCGCTGTTGCCCGAAGGGGTTTTCGCCCGGGCCAAGGTGCATGAGCTGGCCAAGGAAATCGAGTTGTACATCGAGTTGCCGGCCCGCGCCTGCTTCCCCGAAGCCTTTTTTGGTGCCCAGGTAGACCAGGCCATCAAGGACAAGGCCAAGGTCGAGCTGCTGGCAGGTATTGCCACGCTCAAGCGCAACGGCAAATTCAGCCCATATGTAGCCGGTGACAGCCTGACCATCGCCGATGTGATGTTCTGCTTCAGCGTCGACCTGGCGTATGCGGTGGGCAAGAAGGTATTCGGCATCGACGTGCTGGAAGACTTCCCGCAAGCGCGCGAGCTGCTTGAGCGCTTCAAGAACAATGCGAATGTGCAGAAGATCATGGCAGACAAGGAAGCGCAGATGCCTGCGTTCCTCGGAATGGTGCGTAGCGGTAAGCGTTGACCGCTGATGCGGCAGGCTCGCGGCAGGACGCCGGCGAGCCTGGGCGCAGGGCTTAGCGGCTGGCCAGCAGGGCCTTGCCGCGGACTACAGCGGCCCGAACCTGGGCCGGGGCAGTACCGCCGATGTGGTTACGGGCGTTGACCGAGCCTTCAAGGGTGAGCACGGCGAACACGTCCTGCTCGATCTGGTCGCTGAACTGACGCAGTTCTTCCAGGCTCATCTCGGCCAGGTCCTTGCCCGAATCGACACCGTACTTGACCGCGTGGCCGACGATTTCGTGGCAATCACGGAACGGCAAGCCACGACGTACCAGGTAATCAGCCAGGTCAGTCGCGGTGGAGAAACCACGCAGGGCGGCTTCACGCATGATCGCGTGGCGCGGTTTGATCGCCGGGATCATGTCGGCAAAGGCACGCAGCGAGTCGCGCAGGGTGTCGGCGGCATCGAACAGCGGCTCTTTGTCTTCCTGGTTGTCCTTGTTGTAGGCCAGCGGCTGGCCTTTCATCAGGGTCAACAGGCCGGTCAGGGCGCCAAACACGCGGCCGGTCTTGCCGCGAACCAGCTCCGGAACGTCCGGGTTCTTCTTTTGCGGCATGATCGAGCTGCCGGTGCAGAAGCGGTCAGGCAGGTCGATGAACTGGAACTGGGCGCTGGTCCACAGCACCAGCTCTTCGGAGAAGCGCGACAGGTGCATCATCGCCACACTGGCGGCGGCGCAGAATTCAATCGCGAAATCGCGGTCGGAGACGCCGTCCAGCGAGTTGCCGCCCACGGCTTCAAAGCCCAGCAGCTGGCAGGTCAGTTCGCGATCGATCGGGTAGGTGGTGCCCGCCAGCGCGGCACTGCCCAGAGGCATGCGGTTGGTGCGCTTGCGGCAGTCGACCAGACGCTCGTAGTCACGGCTGAGCATCTCGAACCAGGCCAGCAGGTGGTGCCCGAAGGTCACTGGCTGTGCAGTTTGCAGGTGGGTGAAGCCGGGCATGATGGTCTCGGCTTCGCGCTCGGCCTGCTCCAGCAACCCCTGCTGGAGGCGGGTGATTTCGGCCAGGATCAGGTCGATCTCGTCACGCAGCCACAGGCGGATGTCGGTGGCGACCTGATCGTTGCGGCTGCGGCCGGTGTGCAGCTTTTTACCGGTGATGCCGATGCGGTCGGTCAGGCGTGCTTCGATGTTCATGTGCACGTCTTCAAGGTCGACGCGCCAGTCGAAGTTGCCCGCCTCGATTTCGCCCTGGATGGTTTTCAGGCCATCGATGATGGTGTCGCGCTCGGCGTCGGTGAGCACGCCGACCTTCGCCAACATGGTGGCGTGGGCGATCGAACCCATGATGTCGTGGCGGTACAGGCGCTGGTCAAAATTGACGGAGGCGGTGAAGCGGGCGACGAAGGCGTCGACGGGCTCACTGAAGCGGCCGCCCCAGGACTGATTGGTCTTGTCGGTGCTCATGGATTCACTCGTTGAAGGCGTGAACGGAAAAGTGGCGTTGATGATAACAGGGTTGAGCTCTGTGCCGCAGGGCGGCGGTCGGCGCACGTGCGTGATTATGTCGCGCAAGAGGTAGGCGACAGCACACGCGCAACAGGATATTTATCGATTGAACGGCAGCGTTCCGGCAACCGTCTACAGTTGGACAGAGGATCGGCATGTTTCCTGCCGAACCAGTGAATCTTTAGCCATCGTGCGAGTCTGAGCGTGGATCGCCGTGACGGTCGTCACCTCACCCGTCTACGCTACCCTTGTGCGAGACTCACGCAGGAATCCAGCGCTATATGAATGTCCTGATCGTTGATGACGAACCCCAAGCCCGGGAACGCCTGAGCCGACTGCTTGGCGAACTGGGTGGCTATACAGTACTGGAGCCCAGCGCCACCAATGGCGAAGAGGCTCTGGCCCTGATTGACAGCCTCAAGCCTGAGGTGGTCCTGCTCGACATCCGCATGCCGGGCCTGGATGGTCTCCAGGTTGCTGCGCGCCTGTGTGAGCGCGAAGCCCCGCCTGCCGTTGTGTTCTGTACCGGTGATGACGAATTCACCGTGCAGTCCTTCACCGACAGCACCCTGGGCTATGTGCTCAAACCGGTAACGGCCGAGGCCCTGCGTGAAGCGTTGAGAAAGGCTGAGCGCCCCAGTCGGGTACAGCTCGCGGCGCTGACGCGGCCGGCCGCTGAGAGTGGCAGCGGGCCCCGTAGCCATATCAGTGCGCGAACCCGCAAAGGCATCGAACTGATTCCCCTGGATCAGGTGATTTATTTCATTGCCGACCACAAATACGTGACCTTGCGCCATGAAGCCGGCGAGGTGCTTCTGGATGAGCCACTCAAGGCATTGGAAGACGAGTTTGGTGATCGCTTTGTGCGGATTCACCGTAACGCACTGGTGGCGCGCAATCGTATCGAACGGCTGCAACGTACGCCGCTGGGGCATTTCCAGCTGTTCCTCAAGGGCCTTAACGGCGATGCGCTGATCGTCAGCCGCCGCCATGTGGCCGGTGTGCGCAAGATGATGCAGCAGCTTTAGGGCAGGCTTGGAGAATATTCCTACCAAGGATGGTTTATTTCTCCTGTGACATAGATCTGCAAGCGTGTCGGATTGAGCTGTTATCATCCGTTACATCTATCTTTGTACGGATCGATCCATGTCCACTCGTGAAATCCGCATTGCCACGCGCAAAAGTGCCCTTGCCCTGTGGCAGGCCGAATACGTAAAAGCTCGTCTGGAGCAGGCTCATCCTGGTCTGCTGGTTACCCTTGTTCCGATGGTCAGTCGCGGCGACAAGCTGCTCGACTCGCCGTTGTCGAAGATCGGTGGCAAGGGTTTGTTCGTCAAGGAACTGGAAACCGCATTGCTGGAAAACCAGGCCGACATTGCCGTGCACTCGATGAAAGACGTGCCCATGGACTTCCCTGAGGGCTTGGGCCTGTATTGCATCTGCGAGCGTGAAGATCCGCGTGACGCCTTTGTTTCCAATACGTTCAAGAGCCTCGAAGAGCTGCCTGCAGCCAGCATCGTGGGCACCTCCAGCTTGCGCCGTCAGGCCCAACTGCTGAGCCACCGTCCTGATCTTGAAATTCGCTTTTTACGTGGCAACGTCAACACGCGCCTGGCCAAGCTTGATGCCGGTGAATACGACGCCATCATCCTTGCTTCAGCTGGCTTGATCCGCCTTGGTTTCGAAGATCGCATCACCTCTGCCATCAGTGTCGACGACAGCCTTCCAGCCGGTGGCCAGGGCGCGGTGGGCATCGAGTGCCGCAGTGCCGACAGCGAGATCCATGCCCTGCTGGCGCCGCTGCATCATCAGGACACCGCTGACCGTGTGACGGCTGAGCGAGCGCTGAACAAGCACCTCAATGGCGGTTGCCAGGTACCGATTGCCTGTTACGCCGTGCTCGAAGGCGATCAGCTGTGGCTGCGCGGCCTGGTCGGTGAGCCAAGTGGCGGCAAACTACTGAGCGCTCAGGCCCGTGCACCGCGCAGTGCTGCACAAGCCCTTGGCGTTGAGGTTGCCGAGGACCTGCTCAAGCAAGGCGCCGAAGACATCCTCAAGGCCGTTTATGGCGAGGCCGGCCACCCGTGAGGAGCTGGCGCCTGCTCCTCACCCGGCCGGCGGAAGAATGCACTGCGCTGGCCCAGGTGTTGGCCGAACAAGGGGTTGCCAGCAGCAGCCTGCCGTTGTTGGAAATCGAGGCGCTTAGCCTGGATGAGCCTCAGTGTGACCTGTTGCGTACACTGGATCGTTATGCGGCGATTATCGTGGTGAGCAAACCGGCTGCACGCCTTGGGTTGGCACAGGCCTCATGTTTTTGGCCGCATCTGCCGCCGCTAGCCTGGTTTACCGTGGGCGCCGCCTCTGCTCAGATTCTTCAAGCCCATGGCTGTCAGGTCAGCTTTCCAGAGGCGGGTGATGACAGCGAAGCACTGCTGCAACTGCCCGCATTGCATCAAGCCATTGCCGTGGCGGCGCCACGGGTACTGATCATGCGTGGCGAAGGCGGTCGTGAACTGCTCGCCGAGCGTCTCGCCGAGCAAGGTGCTAGTGTCGATTATCTGCAACTCTACCGTCGGCAACTGCCAGCCTACCCGAATGGTGCCTTGTCCTCGCGTGTTGTCGGGGAACGCCTGAATGGCCTGGTGGTCAGCAGTGGGCAGGGTTTTGAACACTTGCGGCAACTGGCCGGGGATGATTGGCCGCAGCTGGCTCGACTGCCGCTGTTTGTGCCTAGCCCGCGGGTTGCCGCACAAGCCCGGGATGCCGGGGCACAGAATGTAGTGGATTGTCGCGGTGCCAGCGCCGCGGCATTGTTGGCGGCACTGCAGCAAATGCCTGCACCTGCCCTCTGAAGCGCTAAGCTGATTGGCGACGAGCCCAATGCAAAGGATGGATACGTGAGCGAAACTGTCTTGCCCAACGATGACTTGCAATCGACGCCTGAAGCGTCTGAACCCTCCACCGCCAAGCCGGAAAAGCGCTCGGGCAATGGCCTGGCGATCCTGGCCTTGCTGCTCGGTGCCGCAGGCGTTGCTGTCGGTGGCTGGGGCGTCTGGCAAGTCCGCCAGCTTCAAGGTGCCGAACAAGGTCAGGGCCAGTACCTGCAGTCCTTGGGCGAAAAGACCCAAGCGCTGCAATTACGTGAACAGCAGATGTCGACGCAGTTGGCGGCCTTGCCTGCTGCCAGCGAGCTTGAAGACCGCCGCCGTCTGGTGGCGCAATTGCAGGGCGATCAGCAACGACTGAGTCAACGCCTGGAAACCATTCTAGGAGCCAGCCGCAAGGACTGGCGCCTGGCTGAGGCCGAGCATTTGCTGCGCTTGGCCAGCTTGCGTTTGTCTGCCTTGCAAGATATCGCCAGCGCTCGCGCACTGGTCCAGGGTGCTGACGACATCTTGCGTGAGCAGAGCGATCCGGGTGCCTTCGCCGCCCGTGAGCAGTTGACCAAGAGCCTGGCTACCCTCAACAGCGTTCAACAACCGGATCGTACCGGGCTGTTCCTGAAGCTGGCGGCCCAGCGTGAGCTGGTGCAGCAGCTCAGTGCGGTGTCGCCGGAATTCGACAGCAATGCCGATGCGTTGGGTGCCTTGACCGCTGATGGTGATGGCGCCAGTCGCTGGTCGCAGTGGTGGGCGGAGTTGTCCAAGTACTTCCAGATTGATTTCAACGCCGATGAGAACATTCGGCCGTTGCTGGCCGGGCAGTCGCTCAATCAACTGCGCCTGGCATTGAGCCTGACCCTTGAGCAGGCCCAGTGGGCTGCGCTCAACGGTGAAGCGAAGGTCTATACCCAGGCACTGGACGATGCTCGTAGTGTTCTGCTGGCCAATTTCAATGCGGACAACCCGCAGAGCAAGGCGATGCTTGACAGTCTCAATGCTTTGGCCGAGGAGCCGGTCTCAGTGGTGGTGCCGGATCTGGCGGACAGCCTCAGCGCGGTTCAGGCCTACCTTGAGCGCCGGCACCTGCCGGCCGAGGAGGCCAAGCCATGAAACGCGTCTACCTGTTGGCGGTGGTGGCCATTGCTGCTGCAGCCGCGCTCGGGATCGCGATCGCCAAGCACAGTGGTTATGTGCTGATTTCCTATGGCAGTTTTCGCTATCAATCGGGGCTCTGGGCGGCGCTGGCGGTGCTGGCTGGCATCATCCTCGCCGTGCTGTTGGTGCGTTATCTGGTCGGTCTGGTGCTGACCTCCAGTGGTGTGGTTAACCCCTGGTCGCGGCGCAACCGCAGCCGACGTACGCGTCTGGCCATTGAGCAGGGCCAACTGGACCTCGCCGAAGGGCGTTGGGCCAGTGCCCAGCGTCACCTGCAACGCGCCGCAGAAGCTGAGCGCCAACCGTTGCTGTACTACCTTGGCGCAGCGCGGGCGGCTAACGAGCTAGGCCGTATTGAGGACCGCGACAACTTGCTGGAACGAGCGCTGGAGCGCCAGCCGCAAGCGGAACTGGCGATTGCTTTGAACCATGCCCAACTGCAGATGGATCAGGGGGAAAGTGATGCGGCCTTGGTCACTTTGCAGGCTATGCAGGAGCGTCACCCGCATAACGCTCAGGTGCTGCGGCTGTTGCAGCGGCTGTATCGCGAACGTGGCGACTGGTCGGCGCTGATCCGCATGATGCCGGAGTTACGCAAGGACAAAGTCTTGCCCGCTGCTGAGCTGGCGGAACTGGAGCGACGCGCCTGGGGCGAGAACCTGAGCCTGGCCGCCAGCCGTGAAGGCGAAGAGCAGAGCGCCCGTCAGTCCCTGGAGCGAGCCTGGCAACAGCTTACGGCGGCCCAGCGCCAGGAACCGCAACTGGTATCGGCCTATGCCGAACAGCTGCGACAGCTGGGTGCCGAGAGTGAGGCCGAAGAAGTCCTGCGCACGGCGATCAAGCGTCAGTACGAAAGCCACTTGGCGCGGCTCTATGGCCTGGTGCGTGGAACTGACGTGGCACGCCAGCTACAAACCGCTGAAGGCTGGTTGAAGCAGCATAGCGATGACCCTGGCCTATTGCTCACCTTGGGTCGGTTGAGTCTGCAAAACCGTCTGTGGGGCAAGGCCCGCGATTACCTGGAAAGCAGTTTGCGCCTGCAGCGCAATCCTGAGGCTTGCGCCGAGCTGGCGAGGCTGTTGGCCGGGCTGGGTGACACTGAACGCAGCAATCAGTTGTTCCAGGAGGGGCTGGGATTGTTGGATGAGCGCCTGCTGGCGTTGCCGCTGCCAGAGGCTGTTCGAGCTTGAGCTACCCTTGGGCTTGCGCTAATCCGCAAGCCCAGGCCGCTGGCGAAAACTCCTACTCGCTCTTACTCCATGGTCATACGAAAGCTGAAGATACTTCCGGTTGAATTCGCGACTATTCCTTTGCGGATCAACGACTTGTCCTAATTGTCGTGCCTTGAAACAAGACCTGGCTTTCCTCTACCGTTAAAGCCTGTCTCTGTCGATTCCGGAACTACCATGTCGTTGGCCCGCTTGCGTTCTATGTTCCTTCCGGCGTTGCTGGTCTCGGTGCTGATGCTGGCGTCTGCATTCTATCTTGAGTGGGGCATGGCATTGGAGCCGTGCCCGTTGTGCTACAGCCAGCGGCTGCTGTTGGCGGGGTATGCACTGGTCTGTCTCTGCGCGGTGATGCAAGCGCCTGGATACTTCGGCACGCGCATTTATGCGGCACTGGCGCTGTGCTTTGCAATGGGCGGAGCGTTGCTCGCGGCCAGGCATGTATGGTTGCAGAGCACGCCGCCGGTAAACATTGGCTGCGAACCCGCCATGCGCTATTTCATTGAAAACCTGCCCCTGAGCCAGTTGCTCAAAGTCATGGTGTTGGGCAGCCCTGAATGCGTGCCCATCAACTGGAGTTTTCTCGATCTGACGATTCCTGAATGGAGCTTGCTGTCATTTGTGCTGTTGGCGGCTCTCCCGATCTTTCGCCTGTTCGCACACAGGCGTTCGGTGGTCAGCTCGCAAGTAAAAAACTAAAGCGATCAATTCCAAGTGCAAACGACCGGCGGCAAGAGCAAGTGGGATTAAACACTTGTATGAACTTTGTCGCCTGCGTACCTTGAAGCCTAGGGCGCACGGGAATAATCTCCCTGCACGCATACCGAAAACACAGCTGCTCGATGCTGCCCTGCTGACGTTACCTTTGCTTGCAATCTTGCGAGCGGGGGCAGGGGCATTACCCAGAAGGGAAGAGATCGCCATGCTAGATAGTTGTCAGAATGCTCAGGAACGCTGGGGTGGGGTTCACAAGCTCATTGACCGCTGGTTGGATGAGCGTGCAGAGCTGGTGACAGCCTTCCGTGAGTTACGCGACGCCAAGCCGGCCTTCGCCGACAAGGACAAGAACCGCGACTTCTGTGCGGTACTGATCGATTATGTGTCTGCCTGGCATTTTGAAGTGAGCGAGCAACTGGTCAGCGAAGCCAAAGCGTTTGGCGATACCCGCGGCCTGGAGCTGGCCAAGCAGATCAGCCCGCGTATCGATGCGATTACCGAGATAGCTTCAGCCTTCAATGATCACTGCGACAAGGGCAACTGCAATGATCCAGAGCGTTTCGCGAAAAAGCTAAACGAGCTGGGTAGCTTGCTCCATGAGCGCTTCGAGCTTGAAGACTGCCTGATCGAAGTACTGCACAACGCGCACAGCGAAGAGGCTGAAGTACAGGCTTGATCGGTGCGCCGACGTTTCAGTCGGCCACGTCGAGCAACTCGATCTCAAACACCAATGGCGTAAAGGGCGCAATCAGGTCGCCCGCGCCTTCGGCGCCATAAGCCTGGGCTGATGGAATCACCAGGCGCCACTTCGATCCGCTGGCCATCTCTGGCAATGCTAGTTGCCATCCTTCGATCACACTGTCGAGACTGAACCATTGCGGGTGCTGGTTCTGATCGAAGACGGTACCGTCAGGCAACTTGCCGACATAGCGAACCTGCACTTTTCCTTTTGCTGCAGGTTTGGCACCCGTGCCTATGACCTGTTCGGTGACCAGAATGCCTGCGGCTAATTCGCGCACACCTGGGCGTGCTCGTTCGGTTGCCATGAAGCGTTTTTCTGCGCTCAGCAATTGCTCACTTTGTGCGTGTAGGGCAGCCTCGTTGGTGTGTGTTTCATGTTCACTGAGTAGTGTCGCCATGCGCTCTTTGCTCAAGGCCAAAGGCTTGTTTTGATACGCCTGGCGCAACCCTTCGAGCAAGGCTTCCAGTTGCAGGTCAGGAACGTCTGTACGCAGTCGTTCACCAAGGCTGGCGCCGATGCTGTAGGCCAGATCATGGTCTTTCTGAGCGGTGTTGGCAGGCGCTGCAACGAGCGTTGGTGGCAATAGAAAAAGAGCTAATACTAGATAGCGCGACACGGGCTCACTCCTGCTTCAGCGGAAGTAAAGTATGCCAGCCTTGGCCTGCTACTTCGTGTAAATATCAGCAACACATTGAACAGCATCTACACTTGATTCCAGCTGCAGCGATAACAACTTTGCCCAGGCATGCAACGCGGCGCCTTCATTACTGTCAACATGCCCTAGCGGCGGTAGCAGCAGAAGCATAGTATGAGCCGCACTCTCGTCAGCCAGGAGGTAAGCCATGTCGGCCAATAAGAAGCCAGTAAGTACGCCGTTACACCTGCTCCAGCAACTCTCGGGCAGTTTGCTCGACCATTTGGAAAATGCCTGCTCGCAAGCGCTGGCTGATGCTGAAAAACTGCTCGCCAAGTTGGAAAAGCAACGGGGTAAGGCACAAGAAAAACTGCACAAGTCGCGTCTCAAATTGCAGGACGCTGCCAAGTCCGGAAAAGCCAAGGCGCAGGCTAAAGCCAAGTCTGCAGCAGCTGAACTCGAAGAGTTGCTCGACTCGCTCAAAGAGCGTCAGTCGCAGACGCGCACCTACATCCTGCAGCTCAAACGTGATGCCCAGGAAAGCCTGAAACTGGCCCAGGGTGTTGGCAAGGTCAAAGAAGCTGCAGCCAAGGCACTGACTCAGCGTGCGGCCAAGCCTGCGGTTGTAGCGGCCAAGCCGGCCACCAAGGCTCCTGCGAAAGCCGCGAGCAAGCCTGCGGCTAAACCTGCAGTCAAAGCCGCTGCCAAGCCAGCTGCCAAAGCACCTGCGCGTGCTGCCGCCAAACCAGCCGCCGTGAAAGCGCCAGCTAAGCCTGCGGCCAGAGCCGCAGCGGCTAAACCCGCCGCTGCTAAAGCGCCTGCCAAAGTTGCTGCCGCCAAACCTGCTGCCAAACCAGCGGCTAGAACCACTGCTGCCAAACCTGCTGCCAAGCCAGCCGCCAGAACTGCTGCAGCTAAACCTGCAACCAAGCCTGTTGCGGCAAAAGCGCCAGCCAAGCCAGCGGCCAAACCAGCAGCAGCGAAAGCCCCGGCCAAGCCTGCAGCCAAACCTGTCGCAGCGAAAGCACCTGCCAAGCCTGCTGCAAAAGCACCTGCAAAGCCTGCGGCCAAACCTGCTGCAAAAGCGCCTGCCAAACCAGCGGCCAAGCCTGCTGCAAAAGCACCTGCCAAACCAGCAGCGCAACCCGTTGCGGCCAAACCAGCCGCTGCGCCGACGCCAGCTGCTGCAACCCCGGCACCAGCAGTCACTGCGCCGGCGAGCACCGCGCCGACTGCACCTGCATCCTCGGTAACACCGTCTCAGACCCCGTCTTCGGCATCCTGAGTCGACTGCATCACGGCGCGCAGCTTGTGCAGCGCGTCGTGTTGCACACCGGTGTCGATTGGCGCCAGGTAGTGCAGCCAGTCACACTCAGACTCGCCAGTTGCTGTCCAGCCTTCACAGACTCCCTGCAAGCGCTCCAGTAAAACGCGCTCAGCCTCCAGTTCCAGCCCCTTCACTCGCTCACGTAAGCTCGCCAGTTGCGGATCCTGCGCTGCCGCGTCACGCCAGTGTTGGCGCAAGCTGCGTAGCGGTTTGACCACGTCGGTCTGCCAGGGTGTGGCCATCTCGCGTAGCGCTTGCACGCGTTGTTCGCTCGGCGTTGCACCACGTGTATTGAGCCAGGCCGCGCAGAGCAGCAGGCAGACATCGCCACCTTGATCCTGCCATTGCAGGCAGACCGCCTCCACGCCTGGGCGGGCGTAAAGA
>Ga0247821_10001890_pt1 | contig 11673 bp, 9 predicted proteins | sample 13C_Glycerol_Day_FD_192481 | JGI IMG/M metagenome (GOLD analysis project Ga0247821, IMG submission 192481) | Soil microbial communities from agricultural site in Penn Yan, New York, United States - 13C_Glycerol_Day14 | ecosystem: Environmental > Terrestrial > Soil > Agricultural land | place... | reverse complement strand
GGGTTTCCTCGAACAAGGGGAAATAGTCGATGCTGGGCAGGCGATGCCAGAAGTAGCCGATGGCCAGATCGATGTGACTGTTGATGATCTTTTCTTCCAGCAGCGATGACGACAGTTCGGTGAAGTGGAAGTACAACCCCTCGTGCTGGGAGCGCAAGCGCGCGATGGCCAGGCCGATTTTCTTGTTGGCGACCGGATCGATTTGTCCGAGCAGGCCGATGTTGATGGTGCCCGAGACTTTACGGTTGATGTGCTGCACTTCGACCCGAAAACCCTCCGCCGCCGCCAGTAAGCGTCTGGCCGCGTCGACAAACTGGCTGCCCTTGGGCGTCACCGAGAAGCCGCCGCGGCCTCGTTCGCACAGGCGAAATCCCACGCGTGCTTCCAGTGTCGCCAGTTGTGCGCTGATGGTGGGTTGCGTGGTGTTGAGGGCGGTTTGCGCCGCCGATACCCCGCCGGCCTCGACGACGGCCAGAAATACCCGGATCAACCGTAGATCCAGCTCCGAAACAGTGCCCAGCATGCGTGCCCCCGATGCTCGTTTGCATAGATGTTAATCTATGTAAACAGTGTGTCTGCGATATTTTACGGCCTCGGCCAAGGTCATACATTGCAGTGAAACCAGCGTAAATGTCAGTCTTTTTATGGAGCTCAATCCGATCAGGATGTCGGACCGATCACTACGCCCACAACAAAAACAAACAGCTGCATAGGAACTATCGTATGTCAGGGTCCCCACTTTCTGCGCACGCCGCCGAGGCGAGCAGCGGGTTGGCCATCGAAGGCCACTCGATCGACTACATCCCGGAAAGCGAACGTCACGCCAAACTCAGCAGCCAGGGGCCATTCTGGTTTCTCGGCAACTTTCACTTCTTCACCATTTCCATCGGCTTTGTCGGCCCGAGCCTGGGGTTGTCCGCGTTGTGGACCCTGCTGGCCGGTGCCCTGGGCATCATGTTCGGCACCATTTTCATGGCCTTCCACGGTTCGCAAGGGCCGGAGATGGGCTTGCCACAGATGATCCAGTCGCGTGCCCAGTTCGGCTATCGCGGGGTGATCCTGGCGTTGATGGCGACGATGTTTGTGTTTGTCGGGTTCAACGTGGTGAACATTTCACTGATCATGAACGGCCTGCAGCATGTGTTCGGCGTTGATCCGACAATCGTCGCGGTAGCGGTGGTGCTGATTGGCGCGCTGCTGTCGATCTACGGCCACGACTTGATGCACAAGGCCTTCAAATGGGCGTTGCTGGCCACCTTGCCGTTGTATGCGCTGGTGACTATTGCCTTGATGTTCGGTGCGGGTCGGGAAGGCGTTACCCCGGCGACCGATCTGGGGTTTAGCTGGATCGCCTTTGCCACGCTGTTTGCCATCGGCGCGAGCTACAACATTTCTTACGCGCCCTATGTTTCTGACTACTCTCGCTACCTGCCGAAAAACACCAGCCGCTGGAAACTGATTGCGGCGGTGTTCATCGGCGCTTCGTTGTCGGGCAGCTGGATGATCGGTCTTGGTGCCTGGCTGGCACAGGAGTTGAGAGCGGCGGATGCGCTGGTGGCGCTGAATCAGGTCGGCTCTTCACTGGTGCCGGGCTTGGGCAATCTGTTGGTGGTGGTGTCGGTGGCGGGTTTTCTGCCGATCATCGCGCTCAACACGTATAGCGCCATGCTGACGTTGCTGACCGGTGTCGACTCGATCAAGAAGATCACCCCGACACCCCGCGCGCGAGTGCTGTCGATCACGGTCATCAGCCTCATCCTGCTGACCTGCGTGCTGTCGATCAAAGGTGACGGTATCGCGCTGTTGAACACCTTCCTGATGTTGCTCCTGTACTTCCTGGTGCCATGGACCGCGGTCAACCTGGTGGACTACTTCTTCGTGCGCAAAGGCCGCTACGCCATCCCGCATTTTTTCACCCCGAAGGGCATCTACGGTGCCTGGCAATTGCGCGGCATTGTCTCGTACCTGGTCGGCTTCGCCGCCATGGTGCCGTTCTTCTACATCTTCGATGCCGCCGCCAACCAGGAAGTATTCGTCGGCCCGCTGGCACGCCTGCTTGAAGGGGTGGACATCGCCTGGCTGGTGGGGCTGGCCGTTTCCGGGCTGACGTATTACTTGCTCAGCCGTTCGCTGGACCTGGTCGCCGAGCAGCGGGTCATCGACGCCATTACCGAGGGCGACATTATCGCCATGACTGAAAACACTGTGGAGGCAGCGCGTTGAACATTGCCCAGAACATCCTGGTCGCCTGCTGCCAACTGGCGCCGAAGATAGGCGACCTCGCATACAACCGCACACTCACCGAGCGCGCCATTCGCTCTGCGGCGCTCCAGGGCGCCCAGGTCGTGGTAATGCCCGAACTGGTACAGAGCGGTTACCTGTTTACCGACCGAGATGAAGCGCTGACCCTTGCCGAAACCACTGACGGTCCGACGCTGCAATTGTGGCAAGCATTGGCCCGTGAGCTGAACATCGTCGTGGTCGGCGGGTTCTGCGAGCTTCTTGCTGGCGGTGAACTTGGCAACAGCGCGGCAATGATCGATGCCCAGGGCTTGCGCGCGGTGTACCGCAAGGTGCATCTGTGGGATGCGGAGAAGGAAATCTTCACTGCCGGGGATGCGCCGCCGCCGGTGATCGAGACGGTCTTCGGACGTATCGGTATGTTGATCTGCTATGACCTGGAGTTCCCGGAATGGGTGCGCCTTCCGGCACTGGCCGGTGCTGATCTGCTGTGTGCGCCGGTCAACTGGCCCGACGGCCCGCGGCCAGCCACCGAACGTCCGGCAGAAGTCTTGCGGGTGCAGGCCAATGCCTCGGTGAACCGCATGTTCATCGCCGCGTGTGACCGCTATGGCCACGAGCGCGGGGTGAACTGGGTGCAGGGTTCGGTGATCGTCGATGCCGACGGCTACCCGCTGGCAGGTCCAGCGGAGCAGGGGGGCGAACAGATTCTGTTGGCGACACTCAATCTTGCGCAGGCGCGTAACAAACAGATCAGTGAGCGCAATGACTTGCACCGGGATCGGCGGCCGCAGCTGTACGGGCTTGCTTTTTGAGTGTTTTCGCCCAGTTCTGCAGTGGCTCAAGGAGCGAGTTCACGACACGGAGGTCAAGCGTTCGAGGAGGCTAAACAACTTTCAACAGGCCCGGTCGATAGCAGGGAAATGTGCGGCTAGAGTGTAGAGAGAGATGGTGAGACTGGCCGGATCGTCGACTATCACGGACGTTGCAACCACTGTTGTTCACCTCTGGCGAGTCTCTTCTATGCGTGCAGGGTCATTCTGGTCCAGATACCTTCCTGTTCAAGGGCCGACGTCTATCGACGCTGCCGAGCCGTTCGACCTGTTGCATTGGTTCTCGATCATCAGTTTCCTCATCATCGGTGTCGTTGCCCTTGGCCTGGGGTCGTTGTCGACCCGCTTTTTGATGAACGAAAGCCTTGAACGCGACGCGCTGTTGTCGGCCCAGTTCATTCAGGCTGTGGCCATTGGCGAAATTCGCCACCACGACCTTTCGGGCATGCAGATGGGCGTGGTGCTGGCGCCCTCGGTGTATGGCATGTTGAATGAAGAGACGGCGCGTAACCGCGAGCGGGCGCGCTCCGAATTTCTCGATCACCTGGCCCACCTTCCGGACATTCTGTTAGCGACCATCTATTCACCCGATCGGGTCGTTGTCTGGTCAACCAATCCGGCATTGGTGGGGCGCAAGATCGTGGGCGATACGGCGCTAGAAACAGCCTTTACCTCCAAGGGGCGCGTATCGGCGCGGTATAACGAAGTTGAACACGGGCGGATCGAGCAGCAGTTTATCCACCCGCCACAGGAGTTCTTTATCGAGAACTACATTCCCTTGATCGACGAGCAAGGCAATGTGTTGGCGGTGGTGGAAATTTATAAAGAACCGGTGGATTTGATCGAGAGGGTCAACCGGGGCTTTCGTCTGATCTGGATGGCCACCGCGCTGGGTGGCCTGGTGATTTACTTCGGACTGTTCTGGATCGTCTGGCGGGCATCGAAACTGCTCGCATCCCAGCAGGATCAACTGGTGGCCAACAAGACCTATGGCGGTCTGGTGGAAATGTCGACGGCGGTGGCACACAGCATGCGCAATCCACTGGCCAGCATCCGCACCAGTGCCGAGCTGGCAGATAGCATGGAAGGGCAACCGGCGAAGAAAAACATCGCCGATATTGTCAGTCAGGTTGACCGCATGTCGATCTGGGTAAGGGATCTGCTGCTGTGTCTGCGGCCGCTGCGGGGCGAGTCGGAGCAGGTTGATCTGGTCGGTGCGGTGCATTCGGTGCTGAGCTCCTTCGAGCAGCAACTGGCTTACTCGAAAGTCCAGGTAAGCTTTGTTGCCGGGCCAACGCCACTGGTGGTCAGCCATCAACTGTTGCTCGCGCAAGTGCTCAACAGTGTGATTGCCAATGCCATCGAAGCGATGCCGGAAGGTGGCCGCCTGGATATCAGCACCACCCTGTCCGCCGATGGGCAAAAGCTCTATCTCTCGATCAACGACACCGGTAAAGGCATGACCCGTCAGCAAGAGATGATGGCTTTCAAATCCTTCTACACCACCAAACTGGGCGGGCTGGGCATCGGCTTGATCATGGTCAAGCAGATCATGGAGCGCTTTGGTGGCGAAGTCAGTCTCAGCAGCCGCGAGCAAGCCGGGACAAGCATTTGCCTTTGTTTTCGGGTCGGGAGCTGACAGCCTGCGGTGAAATCGCGCAAGATCGGGGGCAACCCTCGAAAATGGAAAAGGAGTTCGTGTGGGATTTTCAGCGCAGGAAAAGCAAGTGTTGTTGAGTGTAAAGGGCGTCGGCGCAACGGTGGTGAGTCGGCTTGAGCAGTTAGGCTTCACGTCGCTGAATGAGCTGGGCCAGGCCGATGCGCTGGACATCGTCACCCAGGCCTCTGCGCTGGTGGGTTCTACCTGCTGGAAGAACAGCCCGCAGGCGCGCGCGGCGATTCAGGCAGCCATTGCCAAGGCGAAGGAAGGCGCTGGCTGAGCGCTATTGATTCGTTGCTATGCTTCTCTGACGAAAGCTGAACGTACGGGTTTGACGTTTCGACATTACCGGGATGGGCCACATGGAACCCATACAGGATTATGTGGTGTACGTCGTTACCGCCCAGGAAGGCTGGTTGTCCGAGGTGTCAACGCTGTTGACCGCCTTGGCGGCGTTCGCGTCGGTCTTTGTCGCCTGCATTGCCGTGCGCTTCAGTGCCAGGCAAATAAAAATGCACGAACAGCACAATCGGCGGATGGCAACGCCCCATCTTTCGGCCTGGAACAGTACTGACCTCAAGGCCAGGTCTTACTGCTTTACCCTGGAAAACAATGGCCTGGGCCCGGCGATCATTCGCGAAGTCACCCTCTGGGTCGACGGTCAGCCAATGCCGGGCGAGGGCCCGGATTTGCTGGAGGCGGCCAGCAGCCTGTTGCTGGGGGATATCCCTTACGAGCAACACGCTGAGTTGTTCATCGTCGGCGAATTCATCCCCCCCGGTAAGAAATTCAACACCACCACCGTGCTGCTCGACAATCATGAGCCGGCAGCGATCATGGCCATCGCCAAGGATCGTCTGCGCCTGCTGATTCGCTACGACAGCATTCTTGGCGATGCCTTTGTCTACGATTCGGACAAATGGCGAGATCGTCAGTGATGACGCTCAAGAGGGACGAACCATGACAAATCCGAGTGTGATCGTCCTGGCGGGCTTTGTTGCCTGGGCGTTGGCGCTACTCATTCTGATGGAGCTGTTGCGAGGCTACCTGGTGTTCTTCAAGGGCGTGCCGGCCAATCAGTTCACTCCGGACAACGCCAACCTGTCGCCCTTCATGCAGCGCCTGGCGCGGGCTCATCTGAACTGCGTGGAAGGGTTGCCGATTTTTGGCGGTCTGCTGTTGCTGGCCATGTTCACCGGACAGACCGCTATCACCGATCCACTGGCCTATGTGTTTCTTGCCGCACGCCTTCTGCAGTCCTGCATTCACTTGGCCTCCTCAAGCATTCCAGCGGTTTTCTGCCGGTTTGCCGCGTTCGCTGTGCAGCTGGCAATTGCTGCGTATTGGGCGGTGCGGCTGCTGGGGATGTAACCGTTCAATGAACATGTGCGGCCTGATGGCTGGCCTGGGCTTCGACGGGCAAGACATCGACCTGCACTTCGAGCTTGCCCGCCTTCTCAAATTCCAGCGTCAGCGGGAACTGCTCACCGGCTTTCAGCGACTGTTGCATGCCGGTCAACATCACATGGTTGGCGCCAGGTTTGAAGGCCACTTCGGTATGGGCAGGAATGTCCATGCCTGCAACATCCTGCATGGTCATCATGCCTTCGCTACCGGCTTGGGTATGCAGTGTGGCGTGCTGCGCACGTGAGCTGCTGACAGCGATCAGACGATCCGTCTGGGCCCCCTGATTGAGTATGGTGAAGTAGGCTGAGCCGCCAGGAAGGTCGACCGGTAATTCACGTGACCAGAGGTGAGAGACCAGCAGCTCACCGACCTGGTATTCATGAGCCAGGGTCAGGGTGCTAAAGGCGAACAGCGCGCAAAGCGCCAAAGGACGGATAATCATCAGTGAACTCCTTTCTCAGTGACGTGTTGCGATGTAGTGATTGGCGCTTTTGCCTGCAAACGCTCAGTCTCTTCATCCAGGTAGGTCAGCAAGGCCGCGATCTCGACTTCGCCCAAGCGCGAATTCGGCATCGCCAGGCGGTTGTATTGTTCATACAACTGCATGGCCAGCGGATCCTTTTCGGCCAGCATCACATCGGGCTCTTTGATCCAGCGCGTGAGCCAGGCCGGGTCGCGTTGCCGGGTGACGCCCAGCAGGTCCGGGCCGATGCTGCGCATCCCGGCATGTTCGGTATCGCCGAGGGTGTGACACGAGGAGCAGCGTGTGCGGTAGATCTGTTCGCCGACACTGGGTGGGCGCACGCTGGGAGCTTGGGCATGCTCGTTGGTGTCGCTGCTGGCCAGCTTCCAGTTGTGCAGGCTTTTGCCCAGGCGGTCGGCCAGCACGTAGGGGTTTTCCATGGGCGACGCTTTCATCCAGCGTCCGGTGCTCTGGTTGCCGATGATCAGGCTCAGGTTGTGGTCCTTGGTTTGACCATCATCGACCCCCTTGATGAACAGCCCGAGCTTTTGCCGCAATTGTGTGATCTCGTCTTTGTTGCCGGTGAGAAATTGCCAACCGGGACCAATGTTGAATTTCTCCGCGTAGTGTTTGAGCGCTTCCGGGGTGTCGGTTTCTGGATCGATACTGATCGAGTAGAAGAACACATCACGACCGACGCGATCGCCGAGCAGTTTTTGCACCTGGCGCAAGCGCGCGGTTTCCAGCGGACAGGAATCCGTGCAGGTGGTGAAGATGAAGTTGATCGCCACCACCTTGTCTTTGATCAGGTCATCAAAGAAGCGCACGGGCTGGCCGTCCTGGTTAATCAGCGGGGTGTTGGGAAAGTAGTCCCGTCCCCAGGCTTGAGCAGGCGTGCTTTCGTCGACCGCCGCCAGCGACACGCTGCAGGTAAACAGCAGCAAGTGGCTGAGTATTGTCCAGGTTTTCCAGCCCATGTGATCGCCCTCCTGAAATTGCCGTGTTGACTGTTTGGATTCAGCGCACGGTTAACGGCACCGTGATCGCTTTGCCATTGACCGGCTTGATCGTCACCGTCGGGTTCAGCGCAGGCCCGCTACCCGTGGTGCTGGCGGACAGTCGCCAGGTGCCGCCGGACAACACGGTCGCCGTACCCAGGCTCAACGCTCCGCTGGTGGTCGAGGCGCTGATCGCAAGGGTGTCGCCGATTTTCAGCGAGCTTGTCCCGACGAGATCCCAGGCATAGCGGTTGTTGCTGCGAACGGTGACGGTAGCGCTGGTGACCTTGATGTTCTGGTCAACTTCAACCGCAGCGGGCGTGACCGCAACACTCACGTTGGCCGCTCGTTCCGAAATGGCTCCCCGCGCATCCTTGACCTTGTATTCGAAGAGCGCGGTATAGGCTTCGGCTACTGTGGCGGGCGGGGTGAAGGTCACTTGAGTGCCGTTGCTGCTGACACTGCCCTTGCCAGAATCCGGCTGCCCGAGGCTGACGATGCTCAGCGGCAGGTCGCCGTCGGCATCGCTGTCATTGGCCAGCACATTGAGGGTGATCGGGACACCGGCTTTGGTGGCGCCGCTGTCATCCCTGGCGACGGGCCGCTGGTTGTCATCATCCCCTGGCCCTTCTTGCTCTTCGTCACGGAACGAGGGCAGGGCTGCCGAACTGATGTAGGTCACACCGTCCCAGGTCGGCATCGGCGACGGCATCAGCTCGAACTGGCCAGGGTGCTCAAGGTCGAATCGCAGCAGCATGGAGTTGTCTTCGTGCTGGGTGTTGTGGCAATGCTCCATGAAGGTGCCGGCGAACTCGCGGAAGCGGATGGCCATTTCGACCTCGCCGGAGCTGTCCACTTCCGGTCCTACCCGATAGAGATCCTTACGCGCCCATTTTTCCCACTCTGGCGGTGCCTTGCCGTCGCGGTTGAGGATCACTCCTTCCTCAAAGTGCACATGCACCGGGTGGCTCCAGCCGTTGCCACCGTTCTTGATTTTCCACACTTCGAGGGTGCCGTCACCGCCGTAGCCAGCATCCGTCGGGCCGTTGGCCAGTTGTGGCGCCGCAGTGATCCGCCGCGGATCCATGGAGTAGCCGAAGCCGCCATCGGTCTTGATGGTCCAGGGCGCGGTGTCGGTGCCGTCGGAGCGGCCAAATTCGAAACTGCGGTGACGTGCCTGCTTGAGCTTGGCCTGCATGGTCTGATCGTTGCGGTCGATGGTCAGCGGGATCATCTTCTTGCCGGCGGCTTTGCCGGGTTTGGCCGGTTCATAGGCGACCGGGTCCAGGCTCAGGTCCTGGCCAACGTAAGGCTTGACGTTGAACTGCAGGAACTTGCCGACTACCGGATCGCCATCGCGCCACCTGGGGCCCTTGCTGGTCTGATCGATGACGGCTTTGTATTTTTCCGAAAGCACATCGGCCAACGACACGGCATCTTTACTCGGACCCTTGCCGGTGTCGTGTTCCATGAGGTTGACGAAGAAGATCTTGTCGCCGGGTTGAATCCCGTGTTTGGCGAAGTTGATGATGATGTCGTAGCGCTCGGCGATGGCCAGCGTCGGCAGGATGCCGTTGTCGTCTTTGAGGTCGCCGTTGCCGTTGAGGTCCATGCTGCCGTCGAAGGGGACGGCGTGCTCCATGATGTTGCCGTCGTTGGCAATCATGTGGAACGGCACCCGGTTGTAGGACACCCCGGAGCCCTGCGGTCCGCGAAACTCGCCGCCGTTGCCGCGGACTTCGCGGACCACGGCGATTTTCATGTAGCGCGACACCGAGCCGTTGAGGATGCGCAGGCGATAGCTGCGCGCACGCACGTCAAAGTAGGGTTTGTAGAGCCAGTTGACCATCATCTGGTCGCCGATGAAACCGTCGATGTTGAACGGGTTGAACCACAGCTGGCCGCTCTGATCCCAGGCCTTGTCGGCAATGGTCAGGTTGACGTCGTAGTCGCGGTTGCCCCACGACAATGCCGAACCACTGGGCAAGCGCAGGTTGACGCCATCTTCGAGGGCCTCGTTGCCGCGATCGAGGGCGCTGTAATAGTTCATCATCGCCGCGTTGCCCTTGTAGACGTTATGGGCGGTGAAATCGAGCATGTGGTCGTGGAACCAGTGGGTGCTCATGGTCTCGCGCCAGTCGCCACGGACCTTGATGCTGCCGTTCTCGCAGGTCTTGATCCCGGGGTTGCTGTCGTTGACCCAGAGTGTTTCTCCCGGGGTGCAGGGGAACGCCGCTCTGGGATCCTGGGCCTTGGTGTTGATGGTGTCGTAGCCGGCGAGTTGCACCGGCCAGCGGTAGTCGTAGTACTGTCCGGGGAAGAAGAACGCGTTGGTATAACCATCGCTTTCGGCCGGGTTGTGGCCGTTGTGTTCGTGGGTGCTGAGGGTGTGCAGGCCGAAGCCTCCGTTCGCCGCCGGATCGATCGGCAGGGCGTTGTAATGACGCATGAGGATCGGCTGGCCGTAGCGGGCCATCAGCAACTTGGGCGGCAATGTACCGTCGAAGGTCCATACCGAGTTGTGGTTCTGGATCGGCATGTTCGGGTGGAAGCGGATGCCGATGCCTTTCGCCGTACCCTCTGTGGCCGTAGTGCCTGCGGTGTTGTGATAGAGCCCGCCGGGGCCGAACTCACCCTTGGCGTAGCCATGCATTTGTCTGCTGTCGCGCAAGCCCTGGTTGACCCGTGCGCCAGCTTGCGCGGTTTTCAGCGCGGCCTGTGGGTAGAACTCGTTCCAACGCTGATGCGACCAGCCTTTTCCTGGTGGCCGACCCTCGGCGGGCGAACCCACGGGTTGGCGGTTGAGGAACGCCTCGATCTGCGCTTTCCACGGATTGCGGTCGAGGACGTTGGCGTACTGGGTCGGGAACGGAGATAAACCCGGTTGCCGCAGAAAGGCCTCCAGTGCCGCGCCTGCGGGCCCACTGCGGGCGACACTGTTGGGGTCCTGCTCCGGGGCTGGCCCGGTAGTGGGGATAGGGAAGGGGATGGTGCCTGCTTCGACCGTCGGGTCGAGCTTTTCCGGGCCGAACTCCTCGTACAGCAACATTTGCTGGGTGAACGGCTGAGCCCCGAACAACGGGCTGGCCAGGCCATTGGTGGGGTAATTGAAGGAGGTCTGCTGGGCCGGCTGCAGAACGTTTTCAGTCCGTGGCGTGGTGCGGTCACCGTATGTGCCGTTGGGCAGGGCGAGCGCACCGTGGTTGCCCTCGGGCAGCAATTTCAGTGCTTCCAGCGCTTGTTGTGCCGCCAGCGGGTCGGTGGGATGGGAAGTGTAGGCCGAGGGGTCGGTGGGTGAGGGAGGGTTGGTGTCATCCATCGGTGCTGCACTGGCGTTGGAAACCCCGAATGCAACCAGCAGCGCAGAGGCAACGCCTGAGTAGCGGAAAAGTTGAAGGGTCGATTGGCGCTGCGTAGCGTTGGTGTACATAGCGTATACCTCGTTCCGTACCCAAGCGGGTACTGCTGCACTGCCCTGAGAAATGTCAAATGGCCACTTATCTGGGCATGGGGCAAAAAACGCACCAACCTGCAGGATCGAGGGTGTTAAAAGAAAAAATTGAATTTATTCAATGAGTTGATTTTCGTTACGACGAAAGGCGATAAGCAGATTTTATCGGTGGGTGGGGGGAGTTCCCCATAAATGGTTATTTGGGACAATCTCCCCCCAATCTGATCAGGCGTCAGTCCAGGTCCGCCGCCTGATGCCGTTCCGGCACCTGGCTCTCTTCATCGCCCCAGGTCCGGTTAACCCGTTGCCCACGTTTTACCGCCGGGCGCTTGGCGATCTCTTCTGCCCAGCGTTGCACATGGGTGTATTCCTGCACGTTGAGGAACTCGCCCGCCGAATACAGGTTGCCCCGCACCAACTGGCCGTACCAGGGCCAGATCGCGATATCGGCGATGGTGTAGTCGTCGCCCGCCAGGTAAGCGTTTTCGCTGAGACGGCGATCCAGCACATCGAGTTGGCGTTTCGCTTCCATGGTGAAGCGGTTGATCGGGTATTCGTATTTTTCGGGCGCGTAGGCATAGAAGTGCCCGAAGCCGCCACCCAGGTACGGCGCCGCACCC
>Ga0247821_10001886_pt1 | contig 11692 bp, 12 predicted proteins | sample 13C_Glycerol_Day_FD_192481 | JGI IMG/M metagenome (GOLD analysis project Ga0247821, IMG submission 192481) | Soil microbial communities from agricultural site in Penn Yan, New York, United States - 13C_Glycerol_Day14 | ecosystem: Environmental > Terrestrial > Soil > Agricultural land | place... | reverse complement strand
GCTGGCCCCAGCTGGTGAGCGACACCGGCATCAGGTCCTTGACCGGGTCGAACGGCAGCTTGGGGTAGAGGCTGCGGTTCATCACCAGCGTGTTCACGCTGACGAGCAGCGTGTTGCCGTTGGGCGCCGAGCGGACCACCCCCTCCGTGCCGATGTTGCCGGAGGCGCCCGCGCGGTTGTCCACCACCACCGGGCGACCCAGCCGCTCACCGAGCTTGGGACCCACGGTGCGGGCGATCAGGTCGATGCCGGTGCCGGGCGTGAACGGCACGATCAGCCGCAACGGCTGGGCGTTGCCGGGCGCCGGCGCGGGCTGCTGGGCCTGCTGGGCATACGCGACCGGAGCCGCGGCCGCGGCGGCCAGCGCGAGCAGGTGACGGCGGGAGAGGCTCGGCATGGAGGGTTCTCCTTGAGTTCGCATGCTAACGAGTATGGAACCGCCCAGCCGCGAGGCACAATCCACGCATTCCCTAGCCGAGCCTGCCCTCCACCGAGCCGTGCCCCCTTCCAAGAAACCCCGCGCGCCCCTCTCCCGCCTGTACGCCCGACCCGGTTTCCTGCTGCGGCGGGCGCACCAGATCTCCGCCGCGGTGTTCGAGGACGAATGCCGCGAGCTGCAGCTCACGCCCGCGCAGTTCGGCGTGCTCACGGTGCTGCAGGCGCATCCGGGGCTGGGCCAGTCCAGCCTGGCGCGCGCGCTCGGCTTCGACAAGGTGACGGTGCTGCGCGTGCTGCGCGGGCTGGAAGCGCGCGGCCTGGTGGAGCGCGAGTCCGCGGCCGGCCGCCGCAACGTGTCGGTGCAGCTCACCGAGGTCGGCACGCAGATGCTGGAGAACGCCCAGCGCCCCGCCGAACGCGCCTACCGCCGCCTGATGTCGCCGCTGGACCGCGAGCAGCAGACGCAGTTGCTGCAGCTGCTGCAGCTGCTGACCGGCGAACTGGAAGACGAAGCCCGCGCGGCCTTCGTGCCGCCGGCGCAGGACAGCTGAAGAAAGCCCCTCAGCCGGCGTTGCCGGCGCGGATGCCCCAGCGCGCCAGGGCCGCGTCGTCGCTGACTCGCGCATCGACCCACTGCTCGCCCTGCGGCGTGCGTTCCTTCTTCCAGAAAGGCGCCTGGGTCTTGAGGTAATCCATCAGGAACTCGCAGGCCTGGAAGCTCTGGCCGCGATGCGAGGAGGTGACGGCCGCCAGCACGATCTGGTCGCCCGGCATCAGCAGGCCCACGCGGTGCACGACGCGCGCGGCGAAGATGTCGAAGCGGCGCTGGGCCTCGTCGATCATGGCCTCGATGGACTTCTCGGTCATGCCGGGGTAGTGCTCCAGCTCCATCGAGAGCACCTGCGGGCCGTTGTTGCCCTCGTTGGCCTTGCGCACGGTGCCGACGAAGCTGCACACGGCGCCGACGCGATGGTCGTGGCGGCGCAGCGCCTCGAGCTCCGCCGCGACGTCGAAGTCGGCGGTCTGGATCGACACGCGCGCGCCGGCCATCTCAGCCTCCGGTGACGGGCGGAAAGAACGCGACTTCCGCGCCTTCGCGCAGCGGCGCGTCGCCTTCGGCCATCACCTGGTCGAGCGCCATGCGCACCGCCTTGCCCGCGCCCAGCGCCTGCGCGTAGGGCTCGCCCTGCGCGATCAACTCGTCGCGCAGCGCGACCAGGCTTTCCGCCGCGGTCTGCCGCTCCTCGCCGCCGCGGCCCATGGCCTCGCGCACCGAGGCGAAATAACGCAGTTGCACCTTCATGCGAGCAGCTCCGCCAGGGGAAGGAAACGCACGGCGTCGCCGCGCGCGATGGACTGGTTGGCCGGGTTGTCGACGAAGCCGTCACACCAGACGGTCGAGGTCAGCACGCCGGAGCTCTGGTTGGGGAACAGCTCGAGTCCGCCTTCTGCGTTGCGGCGCACGCGCAGGAACTCGCGGCGCTTGTCGGCCTTCCAGTCGAAATCGGCGCGCAGCGACATCACCGCCGGCGAGAGCTGGGTCGCGCCTTGCAGCTTGAGCAGGAAGGGCCGCACCAGCAACAGGAAGGTGATGAAGCTGGAGACCGGATTGCCGGGCAGGCCGAGGAAATGCGCATCGGCCACGCGGCCGTACGCGAAGGGCTTGCCCGGCTTCATCGCGATCTGCCACAGGTCGAGCGAACCGAGCTGCTGCACGGCCGGCTTGATGTGGTCCTCCTCGCCGACCGACACGCCGCCGCTGGTGAGGATGACGTCATGGTCGCGCGCCGCGGTGCGCAGCGCTTCGATGGTGGCCTGGCGGTCGTCGGGCACGATGCCCAGGTCGCCCACTTCGCAGCCGCAGCGCGCCAGCAGCTGGCGCAGGAAGAAGCGGTTGGAGTTGTAGATGGCGCCCGGCGGCATGCGCTCGGGCGGCACGGTGCCGGGCATCACCAGCTCGTCACCGGTGGAGAACAGCGCCACCTTGGGCCGGCGCGCGACGGGCACGGTGTCGCAGCCGATGCCCGCGGCGAGGCCGCAGGCGGCGGGATCGAGCCGATGCCCGCGCTGCAGGATGACGGCGCCGCGCGTGACGTCCTCGCCCGCGCGGCGGATCCACTGGCCCGCCTCGGGCACGGTCTGGATGCGCACCGACGACTCGCCCGCCGGCTCGGCGTATTCCTGCATCACGATGGCGTCGGCGCCCTCGGGCACCGGCGCGCCGGTGAAGATGCGCGCCACGGTGCCCGGCCGCAGCGGCTGGGCCGCGTGGCCGGCGGCGATGCGCTGGCTGACCGGCAGCACCACCCCTTCGTCGGGGATCTCGGCGCGCCGCACGGCGTAGCCGTCCATGGAGCTGTTGTCCTGCGGCGGCACGTGCAGCGCCGACACCAGGTCCTGCGCCAGCACGCGGCCATCGGCGTCGAAGGTGGCCACCCGCTCTTCGCCCGCCAGCGGCCGGGCCTGGCCCAGCAGCTCGGCCAGGGCCTCGTCCAGCGGTCGCAGCGGGGGACGCGAGCTCACGAATACATCTCCGGGTCGTACTCGAAACGGTGGCCATTCTCGACCAGCCACTGCGCCAGCGCATCGGGGTCGTTCAGGTCCAGCACCGGGCGCAGGGTTGCTTCGGGCAGCCGCGCGGGCGCGTCGGTGGCGATGGCCACGATGAAGTCGTCGTCCATGTAGCGCGCGGGCTTTTCGGAGTCGGCGCGCCAGACCTCGACCTTGAGCAGGTTGCTCTGCTTGAAGCCTTCCACGATGACCCAGTCCACGCCGTCGTACAGCTCGGCGATGAGCTGGTGCACGGTGAGCTGGGCTTCCTGCTCGAACTCGCGCATCAGGGCCAGCCGCCGGTTGGACGCGACCACGACTTCGAAGGCGCCCGCATCGCGGTGGCGGTGCGTGTCCTTGCCCGGCGTGTCGATGTCGAAGCTGTGATGCGCATGCTTGACCACCGAGACGCGCAGCCCGCGCAGCTTGAGCGCGGGGATGAGCCGCTCGATCAGCGTGGTCTTGCCCGAGCCGGAGTAACCGGCGAATCCGACGACTTTCATCTGGCGATCAGGATCAGCCGCAGTGCGCGGCGATGTAGGACTTCACTTGTGCGGCGTCGGCCGGCAGCACCTGCACGCGGCGCGGCAGCTTCTCGATGCCTTCGAAGCGGGCCGGCCGCTCGGGCTCGCGGCCGAGCGCCTCGACGATGGTGGCGGCGAACTTCACCGGCAGCGCGGTCTCCAGCACGATCATCGGCACGCCCGCGCGCACGTGTTGGCGCGCGACCTTCAGGCCGTCGGCCGTGTGGGTGTCCACCATCACGTGCAGTCGATCCCACGTGTCGCGGATGGTCGCCACCCGGTCGGCGTGCGTACTCTTGCCGCTGATGAAGCCGAAGCGCTCGCGCGCCTGCTGGAACGCGGGTTCGCCGCTCAGGTCGAAGCGGCCGTTGCGCGCGAGTTCTTCATTGAACAGCGAGCGCGTGCGGGCACCGTCGCGGCCGAGCAGGTCGAACACGAAGCGCTCGAAGTTGCTGGCCTTGCTGATGTCCATCGACGGGCTGGAGGTCTCGTGCGTGTCGGCGCCCGAGCGCACGCGGTACACGCCGGTGCGGAAGAACTCGTCGAGCACGTCGTTCTCGTTGGTGGCCAGCACCAGCGCCTGGATCGGCAGGCCCATCATTCGCGCCACGTGGCCCGCGCAGATGTTGCCGAAGTTGCCCGAGGGCACGGCGAAGCTGACCTTCTCGTTGCCGTCCTTGGTCGCCTGGAACCAGCCGGCGAAGTAATAGACCACTTGCGCGACGAGGCGAGCCCAGTTGATCGAGTTGACGGTGCCGATGCGGTACTTGCGCTTGAAGTCCAGGTCGTTGCTGACCGCCTTGACGATGTCCTGGCAGTCGTCGAAGACGCCGGTGATCGCCAGGTTGTGGATGTTGGCGTCCTGCAGGCTGAACATCTGCGCCTGCTGAAAGGGACTCATGCGACCGTCGGGCGAGGTCATGAAGACGCGCACGCCCTTCTTGCCGCGCATCGCGTATTCGGCGGCGCTGCCGGTGTCGCCGGAGGTGGCGCCCAGGATGTTCAGTTCCTCGCCGCGGCGGGCCAGCTCGTACTCGAACAGGTTGCCGAGCAGCTGCATCGCCATGTCCTTGAAGGCGAGCGTGGGGCCGTTGGAGAGCGCTTCGAGGTAGAGGCCGTCCTCGAGCTTCTTGAGCGGAACGATCTCCTTCGTGCCGAACACTTCGGCCGTGTAGGTCTTGGCGCAGATCGCGCGCAGGTCGGCGGCCGGGATGTCGTCGATGTAGAGCGACAGGATCTCGAAGGCGAGCTCGTGGTACGGCAGCGAGCGCCACTTCTGCAGCGTGGCCGCATCGACCTGGGGATAGCGCTCGGGCAGGTACAGCCCGCCGTCGGGCGCCAGGCCTTCCAGCAGGATCTCGCAGAAATGCTTGCGGTCGGGATGGCCCCGCGTCGACAGGTACAGCATGGGCGGAAGGCCTTAGGCCAGTTCTTCCTTGCGGATGCGCACGATGGGCGCGAGCACGGTGGGCAAGCCCTGGATCTTGGCCAGCACCTCGTTCATCGTGCCTTCGCGCACGGTGTGGGTCAGGATGATCAGGTCGGTCTGCTTCTCGCCCTCGCCCGCTTCACGCTGCAGCATGGCGTCGACCGAGATGCCCGCGCCGGCCAGCAGGCCGGTGACCTGGGCCAGCACGCCGGCCTGGTCGGCCACGCGCAGGCGCAGGTAGTAGCTGGTGACGACCTCGTCCATGCCCAGCACCGGCTCGGCGCTCATCTGGTCGGGCTGGAAGGCCAGGTGCGGCACGCGGTGCGCGGTGTCGGCCGTGTGCAGGCGGGTGATGTCCACCAGGTCGGCGATGACGGCGCTGGCCGTGGGCTCGCTGCCCGCGCCCTTGCCGTAGTACAGCGTGGTGCCGACGGCGTCGCCGCGCACCACCACCGCGTTCATGGCGCCCTCGACGTTGGCGAGCAGGCGCTTGGACGGCACCAGGCTCGGGTGCACGCGCAGCTCGATGCCCTGCGGCACCCGCTTGGTGATGCCCAGCAGCTTGATGCGGTAGCCCAGCTGTTCGGCGTAGCGGATGTCCTGCGCGCCGAGCTTCGTGATGCCTTCGACGTAGGCCTTGTCGAACTGCACCGGGATGCCGAACGCGATGGCGCTCATGATCGTGGCCTTGTGGGCCGCGTCCACGCCCTCGATGTCGAAGGTCGGATCGGCCTCGGCGTAGCCCAGGCGCTGCGCCTCCTTGAGCACCACGTCGAAGTCCAGGCCCTTGTCCCGCATCTCCGACAGGATGAAGTTGGTGGTGCCGTTGATGATGCCGACCACCCACTCGAGGCGGTTGGCCGTCAGGCCCTCGCGCAGCGCCTTGATGATGGGGATGCCGCCGGCCACCGCGGCCTCGAAGGCGACCATCACGCCGCGGTTGTGGGCGGCCGCGAAGATCTCGGTGCCGTGCACCGCCAGCAGCGCCTTGTTGGCGGTGACCACGTGCTTGCCGGCCGCGATGGCTTCCATCACCAGCTGGCGCGCGATGCCGTAGCCGCCGATCAGCTCGACGACGATGTCGATGTCGGGGTTGGCGATGACTTCGCGGGCGTCCTTGACCACCTTGGCATTCGGGCCGACGACGGCCTGGGCGCGAGCGGTGTCGAGGTCCGCGACCATGGCGATCTCGATGCCGCGGCCGGCGCGGCGCTGGATCTCTTCCTGGTTGCGATGGAGGACGTTGAATACGCCGCTGCCGACGGTGCCGATGCCGAGCAGGCCGACCTGGATGGCTTTCATTTCGCCTCCCGACGAGCCGCCTCTAGGGAGGCAACGGCCCCCTCGGGGGGCGGCGGAGACACGAAGTGCGGAGCGTGGGGGCTCATGATGTTTGACGCTTGCGGTAGTGCTCTAGGAATTTCGCGATGCGGCCGATGGCCTCGCGAAGGTCGTCTTCGTGGGGAAGGAAGACGATGCGGAAATGGTTGTTGTCCGGGTAGTTGAAGCCCGAGCCCTGGACCAGCATCACGCGCGTTTCCTGCAGCAGTTCGAGGAAGAACTGGCGGTCGTCGGCGATCGGGTAGATCTTGGGATCGAGCCTGGCGAACATGTACAGCGCGGCCTGCGGCTTCACGCAGGTGACGCCGGGGATGGCGGTGATCAGCTCGTAGGCCAGGTCGCGCTGGCGGCGCAGGCGCCCGCCGGGGGCGATCAGCTCGTTGATGCTCTGGTAGCCGCCCAGCGCCGTCTGGATCGCGTACTGGCCGGGCACGTTGGCGCACAGTCGCATGTTCGAGAGCATGGTCAGGCCCTCGATGTAGTCGGACGCCGGCTTCTTGTCGCCCGACACCACCATCCAGCCCGCGCGGTAGCCGCACGAGCGGTAGCTCTTGGACAGCGAGTTGAAGGTGAGCGTGAGCACGTCGTCGGACAGGCTGCCGATGGCGGTGTGCTTCACGCCGTCGTACAGCACCTTGTCGTACACCTCGTCGGCCAGGATCACCAGGCCGTGCTGGCGGGCGATGCCGACGATGGCCTTGAGCAGGTCGTCGGAGTACAGCGCGCCGGTCGGGTTGTTCGGGTTGATCACGACGATGCCCTTGGTCTTGGGCGTGATCTTGGAGCGCAGGTCGTCCAGGTCCGGCATCCAGCCGTTGGACTCGTCGCAGCGGTAGTGCACCGGCGTGCCGCCCGACAGGCTGGTGGCCGCGGTCCACAACGGGTAGTCGGGCGAAGGGAGAAGCAGTTCGTCGCCGTCGTCCAGCAGAGCGTTGGTGGCCATGGCGATCAGCTCGCTGGCGCCGTTGCCCAGGTACACGTCGTCCAGCGTGACGCCCTGGATGCCCTGCTGCTGGGTGTAGTGCATCACCGCCTTGCGCGCCGCGAAGATGCCCTTGCTGTCCGAGTAACCCGCCGAGTTCGGCAGGTTGCGGATCATGTCCTGCTGGATCTCCTCGGGGGCGTCGAAACCGAACACGGCCAGGTTGCCGATGTTCAGCTTGATCACCTTGTGGCCCTCTTCCTCCATCTGGCGGGCCGCGTCCATGATCGGCCCGCGGATGTCGTAGAGCACGTTGGCCAGCTTGGCGGACTTATGGACGGTTCTCAAAACCCCTCCTGCGACGGCGTGTCAAGGGTGAAAACCTATAATTTGACCATAGATCGGATGGGCTGCCGACGCATCGCGGCCCGTGTTCCTCCCCCCAATTTCCCCATTCCTTTCATGAAGCTGCAGCCCGACCAGTTCGACGTGCAGGCCATCACCGGCTATGGCCCCGGCTGGGTGGGGGTGGGCAGCGGCGCCACGGCCGAGAAGATCACCCACAGCGTGATCCTGAGCTCGGGCGGCGAGCGTATCGACTGGAACGCCGCCGCGTTCGACGACCTGGGCCCCGAGCATTTCGCGCAACTGGCGCAGCTGAAGGCCGAGGTGGTGGTGTTCGGCAGCGGCGACCGCATCCGCTTTCCGCGCCCCGCGTGGCTGCGTCCGCTGGCCGAGCGCGGCATCGGGCTGGAGACCATGGACACCGCCGCGGCCTGCCGCACCTACAACATCCTGGCCCAGGAAGGCCGCCGCGTCGTCGTGGCCCTGCTGCTGGAACAGCCCCGCTGACGGGCGCGGGTCGCCCCTTTCGGGTAAAATCGGGTGTTGCCGCCGCCCCCCGCGCGCGCCCGGTAACGGGCTCATTCCTGTCACACGAGTACAAAATCCATGGCGATCGTTGTCAACAAGCCCATCCCCGAATTCGAAGCGAACGCCACGGGCGGCCTGAAGGTCAGCAATACGTCCCACCTGGGCCAGATCCTGGTGCTGTACTTCTACCCCAAGGACAACACGCCCGGCTGCACCACCGAGGCCATGCAGTTCCGCGACAAGTACAAGGACTTCGTCAAGGCCGGTGCCACGGTCTTCGGCGTGTCGCGCGACAACATGAAGTCGCACGACGACTTCAAGACCAAGCTCGAGCTGCCCTTCGAGCTGATCGCCGACACCGAAGAGAAGATGTGCCACATGTTCGGCGTCGTGAAGAACAAGATCATGTACGGCAAGAAGGTCAAGGGCATCGAGCGCAGCACCTTCCTGATCGGCGCCGACGGCATCCTCAAGCAGGAGTGGCGCGGCCTGAAGGTGCCCGGCCACGTCGACGAGGTGCTCAAGGCCGTCAAGCTGCTGAAGAAGGCTGCCTGAACGTCGGTGACGTCTGGCAGCAACAAGCGCCAGGCACCGGTAGTCGCTTCACGGCCCTTGTGCATAATGGGCTCATGCAGTTGATTCCGGCGCTACGCGTCGACACCGCATCCGCAGAACAAGCCGCCCGGCTCGCCAGGCGGCTTTTTCGTTTCATGATCCCTCGTTTTACCGGGAACGTCCTGCCTTATGCCGCTGCCCCCCGCCCCCACGAAACGCGCCGCCCTGCTTCCGGCCGAGGCCTACGACGCCCCGGCCCGCTCTTCGCACAAGGCAGCTCGAAAATCGGAGGCCGCCGGCGCGGAAAACCCGCTGGCTGAACGGCCGCAGGTCGAGGACTTCGACCTGCGCGGCGGCGGCGAGAGCGAGAGCTCGCACCCCGCCGCATTCCTCGACGAGACCGCGGTGACCGAGCGGCCGCAGCCGCAGGCCCGCAAGCGCGCCACGCCCGTCTCCGAACCGGCCGCGCGCCGCAAGGCGAAAAGCGCCGGCCCGACCAAGCTGTTCGTGCTGGACACCAACGTGCTGATGCACGACCCGATGTGCCTGTTCCGCTTCGAGGAGCACGACATCTTCCTGCCGATGATCGTGCTGGAGGAACTGGACGGCCACAAGAAGGGCACGACCGAGGTCGCGCGCAACGCCCGCCAGGCCAGCCGCTCGCTGGACGCCCTGGCCGGCGCCCAGGGCGCGGACATCAGCGCGGGCCTGAAGCTGGAAACCACCGGCCACACGGAAGCCGGCGGCTGCCTCTTCTTCCAGACCCAGGCGCTGGCCAACCACCTGCCGCCCAGCCTGCCGCAAGGCAAGGCCGACAACCAGATCCTGGGCGTGGTGCAGGCGCTGCGCGAGCAGTACGCGCCGCGCGAGGTGGTGCTGGTCTCCAAGGACATCAACATGCGGGTCAAGGCCCGCGCGCTGGGCCTGGCGACCGAGGACTACCGCAACGACAAGACGCTGGACGACCTGGAGCTGATGTACTCCGGCGCGCTGGCGCTGCCGCCGGACTTCTGGGCCAAGCACGGCAAGACCGTGGAGAGCTGGCAGAGCGGCCAGACCACGTTCTACCGCGTGACCGGGCCGATCGTGCCCAGCCTGCAGATCAACCAGTTCGTGTACTTCGAGGCGCCCGGCGAGCCCAGCCTCTACGCGCGCGTGACCGAGATCCGCGGCAAGACCGCCGTGCTGCGCACGCTCAAGGATTACGGCCACCTGAAGAACGCCGTCTGGGGCGTGACCACGCGCAACCGCGAGCAGAACTTCGCGATGAACCTGCTGATGGATCCGGAGGTCGACTTCGTCACGCTGACCGGCACCGCCGGCACCGGCAAGACGCTGATGGCGCTGGCGGCCGGCCTCACGCAGGTGCTGGACGATCGCCGCTACACCGAGATCATCATGACCCGCGCGACCGTGAGCGTCGGCGAGGACATCGGCTTCCTGCCCGGCACCGAAGAGGAAAAGATGGGCCCGTGGATGGGCGCGCTGGACGACAACCTGGAGGTGCTCGGCAAGACCGACACCGGCGCCGGCGAGTGGGGCCGCGCGGCCACCAACGAGCTCATCCGCAGCCGCATCAAGATCAAGAGCATGAACTTCATGCGCGGCCGCACTTTCCTGAACAAGTACGTCATCCTCGACGAGGCGCAGAACCTCACGCCCAAGCAGATGAAGACGCTGATCACGCGCGCGGGCCCCGGCACCAAGATCATCTGCATGGGCAACCTGGCGCAGATCGACACGCCCTACCTCACCGAGGGCTCCTCCGGTCTCACCTTCGCGGTGGACAAGTTCAAGGGCTGGCCCCACAGCGGACACATCACGCTGGCGCGCGGCGAGCGCTCGCGGCTGGCGGACTTCGCCAGCGAGGTGCTGTAGCCCGCAGGCTCATCCGTAGCGTCTGGTTGCGCCGGTAGCCACGCCGGCGCCTGTCGCGCTAATCTGGCGCCACATGAAAACGCATCCGACCCGACGATGCCTGGCCGCCGTCCTGCTGGCGGCCAGCGGCACGTGCTGGGCGACCCTGGGCGAGCCGATGGCGGCACCCGCGGGCGCGACCAGCGAATCGGCGCAGAGCCCCGGCGGCGCGCGCTACACCGTGCTGGCGAACCGGCTCGACTCCGGCACGGAAGTGCGCGAGTACGCCAACGCCCAGGGCATCGTCTTCGCGGTGTCGTGGAACGGCCCGTTCCTTCCGGATCTGCGCTCGCTCCTCGGCTCGAACTTCGCCGCGCTCGAACAGCATGCGGCCGGCGCCGGGCGCGCTTCCGCCGTCAGCATCCAGACCCCCGAGCTCACCCTGCTGTCCGGCGGCAGGATGGGCGCTTTCCGCGGCCGCGCCTGGCTGCCGCGCCAGCTTCCCGCGGGCGTCGACCCGCGCGCGCTGCCATGAACCGCGGCTCGTTCTTCTCCAAGGCCCTGAGCGGCCTGGCGGCCGGCGCGCTCGTGCTGCTGGCCAGTTGCGGCGGCGGCGGTGGCGGCGGGCGTTCGACGGCGCTGCAGAGCGCCGCCAACGCCGGCATCGACAACGTGGCCTCGGCACCGATTCCGGGCGCGAATGTCCTGCAGATCACGGTCGATCGCGGCACCGACGGCAATGCCATCAACACACCGTTCGTCACGGTGCGCGTCTGCCAGCCCGGCACGGCCACCTGCGTGGACATCGACCACGTGGTGCTGGACACCGGCTCCTCCGGCTTGCGCGTCGCGGCCTCGGCCCTGCCCCCCGGCATGACGCTCGCGTCCGTCACCACCGCCGGCGGGCAGGCCGTGGGCCAGTGCGCGCAGTTCGCCAGCGGCTTCTCCTGGGGTTCGGTGCGCCGCGCCGACGTGCGCATGGGCGGCGAGGTCGCGACCAACCTGCCGATCCAGGTGGTGAACGACACGGCGCTGCCATTCGCGCAGGTGCCGGCGTCCTGCTCGGCGACCGGCGCCGACATCGGCGCGGGCCGCGGCGCGAACGGCATCCTGGGCGTGGGCTTCTTCCGCGAGGACTGCGGCGCCGCGTGCGACGTGGGCCCGCCGGGCGCGCCCAACTTCTACTACGGCTGCAACGCTGGC
>Ga0247821_10001885_pt1 | contig 11701 bp, 6 predicted proteins | sample 13C_Glycerol_Day_FD_192481 | JGI IMG/M metagenome (GOLD analysis project Ga0247821, IMG submission 192481) | Soil microbial communities from agricultural site in Penn Yan, New York, United States - 13C_Glycerol_Day14 | ecosystem: Environmental > Terrestrial > Soil > Agricultural land | place... | reverse complement strand
TCGAGCGAGTCGATGCGCCGGCGCAGGTCGGCCAGGTTGGCGGCTACGGGCTGGTAGGCCGGATCCTTGAAGCGGCGCACGGGCGGCGTGGTGGTGGAAGGTTCGGTGGACATCCGTCGTGAAGAGCGCAAAAGCCGCAAGCGTAACGCCGCGACGTGGACCTAGACGAAAGTTTCAGGCCCGCTTGGCGGTCACAGGCGCGCGTCCGACCCACAGCGCGGCCGACCCCGCCGAGGCCAATGCGAGCACCACGCTCAGCGCCATGATCCAGCGGTAGCCCGCGACGAACGCCGCATGCACGGCGTCGCGCACGGCCTGCGCGGCTTGCGCATCGGCGCCCTTGGGCGGTTCGATCGCGGCGAGCCGCGCGCGCTGCTCCCACACCGCGTCGACCAGCTGCGGCGACAGGCCGCTTTCGTGCAGCCCGCGTTGCAGCGTGGGCTCGAACACCATCGCCATCACCCACCCGAACACCGCGATCGCCAGCAGGCCGGCGACGCGCGACATCGCGTTGTTCACGCCCGAGGCGGTGCCCGCGTCGCTGGCGCCGACCGCGTTCATCACGGCCGTGGTCAGCGGCGCGATGGCGATCGCCATGCCCAGTCCCAGCACCGCGATGCCGGGCAGGAAATCGCGCCAGTAGCTGGCGTGCGCCCCCGGCAGCAGCAGCAAGGCGAAGCCCGCGCTCGCGATCAGCGGACCGACGATGAGCGGCTTTCGCGCGCCGTGGCGGTCCACCAGGCCACCGGCCCAGCGCGAGAGGAAGAACAGGATGGCGACGAAGGGCAGCAGCGCCGCGCCCGCCGCGGTGGCCGACAGGCCCTGCACCTGGATCAGGTGCAGCGGCACGTAGAACAGCCCGCCGCCAAGCGCCGCATACAGCAGCAGCGTGAGGAGGTTGGCGCCGGCGAAGTCGCCCTGGCGGAACAGGCGCGGCGGCAGCATGGGCGCGGCGTGGTGGCGCTCCGCGAACACGAACGCGACGAGCGCCGCGATGCCGCCCACCAGCGCCACCAGCACCTCGATCGCGTCCCAGCCGCGAGTGGGCGCCTCGATGAACGCGAACACCACGCCGCCCAGGCCCAGCGTGGCGAGCAGCGAGCCGCGCACGTCCAGCCCGCCGGCCTGCCGGGCGCGCCTGCTCTCCGGCACGCGCCACCACGCGATCACCAGCACCAGCGCCACCAGCGGCAGGTTGACCGCGAACGCCCACGCCCAGGAGAAGTGATCGACGAGCCAGCCGCCCAGCAGCGGCCCGACCGCCGAGGTGATGCCGCTGAACGCCGCCCAGGTGCCGAAGGCCCGGCCACGTTCCTCCTCGGGAAAGTTGGCGCTGATCAGCGCCAGGCTGCCCGGCACCAGCAGCGCGCCGCCGACGCCCTGCACGGCGCGGGCGGCGATCAGCTGGTGCACGGTCTGCGACAGCGCGCAGGCCAGCGAGGCGATGCCGAACAGCGCCACGCCGAGCACGAACACGCGGCGGCGCCCGAACCGGTCGCCCATCGAGCCGCCCACCAGCAGCAGCGCGGCGAGGAGCAGCGCGTACGACTCGACCACCCACTGCGCCTGGTAGACCGAAGCGTTGAGTGATCGCTGGATGGCGGGCAGGGCGACGTTCACCACCGTCCCGTCGACGAAGGCGAGGCTGGAGCCCAGCACGGAGGCGGTGAGCACCCAGCGCTTCTGCTCCGGCGTGGAGGCGGGCACGCCGTCCGGCCGCCGCAGCGAGCCTTCCTCGCAGGGCAACCGGGAGGTCTGGGTCATGGACCGCGTTTTTACGCCGGTTTGCGGGCCAGCAGGAACAGCACCGAGCCGGAGCCCGCGACCAGCGCGAGCAGGGTGAAGCCCATCCGGTAGTCGCCGGTGAGGTCCTTGAGGCCGCCGGCCACCATCGGCCCGGCCACCTGGCCCGCGGCGATGATGAAGGCCGACAGTCCCAGGATCATGCCGATGGCCGCCAGGCCGAAGTAGTCGGCGCGCATCGCCTGCATCAGCGGACCGCGCAGGCCCCACGCGAAGCCGTGCAGCACCGCGAACGCGACCAGCAGCGCCGGGTGCCCGGCAAAGGTCAGCAGGAGCAGCCCGACCATGTGCGCCAGCATGCACGAGGCGGCGATGTGGCGCTTCTCCCAGCGGTCGCCCACCGCCGCGCCCGACAGCACGCCCAGCACCTGGAACACCGTCATCAGCGTGATCACCAGCGAGGCCTGCTCCAGCGAATAGCCCAGGCCTTCCTTCATGTGCGAGATCGCGTGCACGTTCACCGCGGTCACGACCAGCAGCGCGAAGCCGTGGCCCAGCCCGAGCAGCCAGAACGCGCGGGTGCGCAGCGCCTCGGCGGCGGTGAAGTGGCGCTGCGGTGCGGACGACGCATGCGGCTGCGAGGGATCGGGCGCGTCGGGCGGCAGGCCGTCCTCGTGCTCGCCGATCTCGGCCGGGTTGCGCTTGAGCATCCGCGCGAGCGGCAGGCCGATCACCATCACGGCGATGCCCGAGGCGAAGGCCGTCACGCGCCAGCCCCAGGCCTGCATGGTCCAGGCCACCAGCGGCACGGCGACGCCGCCGACGGCGAGGCCCAGGCCCATGATCGACAGCGCCCGCGCTCGCTTGCGGCGGAACCAGTGGACCATGGTGACCGTGAGCGGAAAGTAGCCCGACAGGCTGGAGCCCATCGCGATCAGGAACACCGCGGCATAGAAGCCGGTCAGCGTGTCGATCTGGCTCAGCAGCAGGAAGCCCGCGCCGAACAGCACCAGTCCCACCTGCACCACGGCCCGCGCGCCGAAGCGGTCCATCACCCAGCCGAGCAGCGGTCCGAGCAGCGCACCTTCCAGCGACTGGATGGCCGCCCCGGCCGAGAGCGCGGTCTTGCTCCATCCGAACTCCTCGGAGAGCACCGCGACATAGGCGCCGAACGCCTGCATCAGCAGGCCGCCGTGCAGGAACTGGATGATGCAGGCGGCGCCGACGAGGCGCCAGCCGTAGAAGATTTTCAAGGGGGAGGAAGGCGGAGACAGGCGGCCAGTCTAGCCGCCTGCCTCATCAGGCCTCCGCCATCACGCCCACGCGCGCCAGCAACGCCTCCAGCGCTTCCAGTTCCGCCGGCTTGACCAGGTGCTCGTCGAAGCCCGCTTCGCGCGTGCGCTGGCGGTCCTCGGCCTGGCCCCAGCCGGTGAGCGCGACGATGTGCATGCGGCCGCGTTGCGGATGGCGCGCGAGGCGCTGCACGACCTGGTAGCCGTCCATGCCGGGCATGCCCAGGTCCAGCAGGACCAGCGCCGGCACCTCGACGTCCACCGCCTCCAGCGCGTCGGGCCCGCCGTACACCACGCGGATGCGCGCGCCCATCATCTCCAGCATGTAGCCCAGGCTGTCGGCGGCGTCGTGGTTGTCGTCGACCACCAGCACCGAGGGGCCCTGCGGCAGCGGCGAGCGGACGGCCTTGCCCGTGGCCGGACCTTGCGGCGCCGGCGGCGAGCCCGCGGCCACCGGCAGGCGCACCTCGAAGATGCTGCCGCGGCCCAGGCCGCCGCTGTGCGCGCGCACGCGGCCGCCGTGCAGCTCCACCAGGCTGCGCACGATCGACAGGCCGATGCCCAGGCCGCCCTGCGCGCGAGAAGCCGATCGATCCGCCTGCACGAAGGGCTGGAACACCTCTTCCAGCATGTCGGGCGACAGGCCCAGGCCGTTGTCCTGCACCTGGATCACCGCCTGCCGGTCCTCGCGCCAGGCCGACAGCGAGATCTGCCCGCCCGGCTCGGTGTACTTGGCCGAGTTGTTCAGCAGATTGGCGAACACCTGCGACAGCCGCAGCGCATCGCCGTCGACGTACAGGCCGGCGATGCCGTCCACGTCCACATGCAGGGAATGGCGCGCGGCCTCGACCACCGGCCGGTTGCTGTCGGCCGCGCTGACCAGCACCTCCTGCAGCGAGACCCGCGCGCGCTGCAGCACCACCTTGCCCGACGTGATGCGCGAGACCTCGAGCAGGTCGTCCACCAGCCGCACCAGCTGGTCGATCTGGCGCCGCATCATGGCCTGCACGCGGGCGCCGCCGTCGGCCGCGCCGCCGCCCAGCGCCAGCAGTTCCACGCCGTTGCGCAGCGGCGCGAGCGGGTTGCGCAACTCGTGGGCGAGCGTGGCGATGAACTGGTCCTTGCGACGCTCCACCTGCTGCAGCGCGGCGTGCGCCTGGGCCAGGGCTTCGGCGTCCTCGCGCTGGCGGCGCTGCACCTGGGCCCGCTCGAACGCTTCCCAGCAGCGCTGGGCCGCGCCCTGCACCAGCTGCACTTCCGATTCGATCCAGTGGCGCGGCTCGCGCGTGTGCACCGCGACCGCCGCGACGATGCGCTCGCCGCGCAGCACGCCCACCGAGATCACCGAAGCGGTGGCCAGCGGCCGGTAGCGGTCGGCGACCACGCGGTCGTCGGCGTCGACGTCGTGCACCACGAAAGGCCGGCCGGCGCGGTACAGCCGCGTGTGCTCGCCGCCGAAATCGCTGAGGTGGATGCGTCCGAGCATCGAAGGCATGCCCGGGCGGCGGAACTCGCCGTGGATCTCGGTGGTGTCCTCGTCCTCGCCGACCAGCGCCCACACGCAGCGGTCGGCCTGCAGGTGCTCGGCGATGGCGCGCACGGCCTCGTCCAGCACCTGGTCGGGATCCTGGCTGCGCTGCATCAGGCCGGCGAAGTCGGACAGGAAGCGCTGCTGCGATTCGCTGTCCCGGATGCTGCGCTCCAGCAGGCGCGTCTGCAGCACGTCGCGGAAATAGAAGGCGAGCCCGCCCGAGGCCACCGGATAGATGTTGACCTCGAACCAGCCCGACAGCGCGTTGTAGGGCCCCTCGGCGGTGACCGGCACGCGCTCGCGCATCGCGCGACGGAAAGGCTCCTGGAACATCGAGCTCGCGACCTCGGGGAACACCTCCCACAGGTCGCGGCCGAGCAGCTGCCTGCGCGAGCGGCCGTAGATGGCTTCGGCGGCGCGGTTGACGTAGGTGAAGCGCCAGTCGGCGTCCACCGCGATGAAGCCCTCGGTGATGCTCTCCAGCACGTTCTCGACCTCGGAGCGCAGTTCCTGCTCGCGCCGCATCGCCTCGCGCCGCACCCGGGCCAGCCGCAGCGTGCCGGACACGCGCGCGAGCAGCTCGCGCGCATGGAAGGGCTTGACCAGGAAGTCGTCGGCGCCGGCCTCGAACGCGCGCACCCGCGCTTCCTCGGCCGCGTTGGCGGAGACCATGACGACCGGCAGCGTGGCCGTGTCCGGGTTCTCGCGCAGCCGCCGCAGCAGCTGGAAGCCGTCCATGCCGGCCATCATCACATCGGTCATGACCAGGTCGGGCAGGCGCTCGCCGATGCGCTGCAGCGCCTGCCAGCCGTCGGCCGCCACGCTCACGTCGTGCTCGCGGCCGAGCAGGCGCGACAGATACGCGCGCATGTCGGCGTTGTCGTCCACCAGCAGCACCGAGCCACGCTCGCCCGTGGTGCGCGCCTCGGACAGCGGGGCGGGAACCGAGCCTCCGGCGTCCGCGCGCGGGGCGGCCGCGTCGTCGCGTGCATCCGCACCCAGCCAGCTCTCCACCTCGTCCAGCCAGCCTTCGGGCGAAGCGGCGGCGGTATCCGCTTCGTGCACGACATGGCTGGCCGGCAGGTGCTCGAAGCCGCGCCGCAGCTGCACCGTGAACACGCTGCCTTCACCGAGGCGGCTCTCCACGTGGACGGTGGCGCCGTGCATGCGCACCAGCTCGGCCACCAGGGCCAGGCCGATGCCGGTGCCCTCGACGCTGCGGCCCTGCGCGCCTTCCACGCGGAAGAAGCGTTCGAACACGCGGCCGACGGCTTCGCGCGGGATCCCGATGCCGGTGTCCGCCACTTCCAGGCGCGGGCCGGCGGACGTCGCCCGCAGCCGCACGCGGATGCGGCCGGCCAGCGTGTACTTGATGGCGTTGGCCAGCAGGTTGAAGACGATGCGCTCCCACATCGCCCGGTCCACGTAGGTGGGTTCGGCCAGCGGCTCGCAGGCTACGTCCAGTTCCAGGCCGGCCTTGCGCGCGGCCGAGTCGAAGAAGGCGACCAGCTCCGCCGTGGAGGACGCGAGGTCCACCGGCTGGAAGCGCGCCTGCAGGCGCCCGGCCTCGATGCGCGAGAAATCCATCAGCGTGTTGACCAGCCGCTGCAGCCGGCGCCCGTTGCGCTGAGCCAGCGTGAGCGATCGGCGCGCGCGCTCGTCCAGGTGCGCGTCGTCCAGCACTTCGGCCACCGGCCCCAGCATCAGCGTCAGCGGCGTGCGCAGCTCATGGCTGACGTTGGAGAAGAAGGCGGTCTTGGCGCGGTCGAGTTCGGCCAGCGCCCGGGCGCGCAGCTGCTCCTCCTCGAAAGCGCGCGCGTCGGCGATGGCGCCCGCGACCTGCTGGGCCACCAGGGCCAGCCACGCGCGGTACTCGGCGTCCAGCGGCCGGCGCGGATTGAGGCCGGCCACCATGAAGCCGGCCGGCCCGCCCGGCGTGGGCGAGGGCAGCGGCAGCACCAGCGCGTCCTGCACCGGTTCGGGCCAGGGACCCGCGGGGATGTGGCCGCGCAGGTCGATGCCGCCGACGTGCTGCGCCTCGCGCGCGAGTTGCGCGGCATGCAGCGGCCAGGCCGCGCCGGCATCGCTGAGCGAAACCTCGGCCGGGGCGACGTGCGGGTTGTCGACGCCGGCGCGGGCGGCCAGCCGGGCCGTGTGCGCCGTGTCCTGGAGGTAGAAGAGCACGAACGGCAGGTCGTGCGCGTTGCCCGCCAGCGCGCGCGCCGCGCCGCTGCACGCTTCCTGCGGGTTGCGAGAATCGAGAACGGCGGCCGACAGGTCGCCCAGGGTACGCAGCCGCCGCTCGCCCAGGACGCGATGGGTCTCGTCGGTGCAGGTGCAGATGACGCCGCCGACCTCGCCCTCGTCGTTGAAGCAGGGGCTGTACGAGAAGGTGAAGTAGGTCTCCTCCGCGTAGCCCTTGCGCTCCATGGTGAGCAGCACGCGGTCGTTCCAGGTGGCGGCGCCGCGCTGCATCACGGTGTCGGCCTGCGGGCCCACCACGTCCCAGATCTCGGCCCAGGTCTCGCGCGCGCCGCGTCCCAGCGCCCAGGGATGGCGCGGGCCCAGCACGTCGGCGTAGGCGTCGTTGTAGAGCAGGACCAGCTTCGGGCCCCACCAGATGAACATCGGGTAGCGCGAGCCCAGCATCAGCCGCACCGCGCTCTTCAGGCTGTGCGGCCAGTCCTGCGCCGGCCCGAGCGGCGTGGCCGACCAGTCGTGCTCGGAGACCAGGGCCGCCATGTCGCTGTCGGCGATGGCTTCCGCCTTCGCGGTCGGGCCGGCCAGCAGCGAACCGGGGGTCGGCGTGCGGCGAGACGTGCGGGCATCTTCCTGCGATCGAAGGGGGTCGCTCATGGCATGGAGGAGGACAGGCGCTGCCGGGATGGCGGCGCCGGATCAAGCGCGTCTTTTTGGACCCATCCCGCGCGCTTGTCAAACGCCGAGCTTGAGCGCGGCGGCGGCGTGGATGAGCAGGAGAGCCTGACGGATCAGTTCATCCGCGGCTTGCGGTCGCGCGGGAGGGCGCCCGCGTTCCCGATGGCGAACCAGGCGTTGGCCAGGTCCGTCGTGCATTGGATCGAGTGCTGCCAGCCGGCCACCATCAGCGCGGTCTGGACGGTCATCAGTTCGACCGGATTGGTGGCCATGCGCAGCTGGTGCATGGCTTCCTGCTGGAGCAGGTCGGTATGGCGGGCCACGGATTGCTGCAGGTCGCCGGTGGCCTTGACCACGGCCGACGCGGTGCGCTCGATGGCCGCGCCTTGCATCCGCACGACTTCGGCGGCTGCACTGGGTTTGTCTTCGCGGGGACTTCTTTCGCCGCGAGGGCTGCCGTTGCTTCGGCTCATCTCGTCTCCTTCCGCTTTGGGCTGCGAAGTCTAGGCGGCGATGAACTCGGCCGTGACGTATCGGTGTGAAACGCCGAGCCGGGCCTTGGCAGCGGCGCTATTGGCGCCGCGCGAGGTCTTCCAGCAGGGCGAGGAGGGCGTCCACGTCCACCGGCTTGGTCATGTGGGCATCGAAGCCGCTGGCGTGCGCGCGCTCCACGTCGCTGGCCTGGCCGTAGCCGGTCAGCGCGACCAGGCGGATGCCGGCGCCGCGCGCGCGGGCGCGCACGGTCCGCGCGAGCTCGTAGCCGTCCATGCCCGGCAGGCCGATGTCGAGCAGCGCGATGTCGGCCTCGAAGGTCTCGAGCCGGCGCAGGGCCTCATCGGGCGCGTAGGCCACGGCGACCCCGAAGCCGCAGGACTCGAGCAGGGCCGCCATGGTGTCGGCCGCGTCCGCGTTGTCGTCCACCACCAGCACCCGGCCGCCGTGCACGCTGGCCGGGGCGGGCGCGGGCGCGGCGGCCGGTTCGGTGCCGGTCGAAGCCGGCGCCGCGATGGTCGGCAGCCGCAGCGTGAAGCGGCAGCCCCGCCCGGGCCCGTCGCTCCAGACCTGCACCGAGCCGTCGTGCATCTCGACCAGGCTGCGCACGATGGCCAGGCCCAGTCCCAGGCCGGCGGTGCTGCGATGCTCGCCGTGCGGCGCCTGGTAGAAGAGCTCGAACACGCGGCTGAGCTCCTCGGCGTTCAGGCCGATGCCGTCGTCCTCGATCTCGACCACGACTTCGGTGCCGTCACGCCGCGCGCGCACCGCGATACGGCCCGCGTCCTGGCTGAACTTGACCGCGTTGCCCAGCAGGTTGCCCAGCACCTGGGCCAGACGCACGGCGTCGGCCTCGATCCACGACTGCGCGGCGTCGGCCGGCAGGTCGACCTGCAGCGTGCGCCCGCCCAGCGTGCCGTGCATCGATTCCGTGACCTGCTCGATCCACGGCCCCACGCGCATCGGCTCGCGGCGGATGCGCAGCTTGCCGCGCGTGATGCGCGACACGTCCATCAGGTCCTCGACCAGCCGCGTCATGTGGCCGAGCTGGCGCTCCACGATGCGCCGCTCGGTCCGGGTGGACTCGTCGCCCTTGAGCGCCATCAGCTGCAGCGCGCTGGAGATCGGCGCCAGCGGGTTGCGCAGCTCGTGGCCGAGCACGGCCAGGAACTCGTCCTTGGTGCGTGCCGCTTCCTCGGCCTGCCTCAGCGCGGCCGTGGCCTGGGCCAGCAGGCGCTCGCGCTCGGCCTCGGCCGCCAGGCGTTCGCGGCCGGCCGCCTCGCGTTCGCGCGAGGCCCGCACCAGCGCCATGGCCACCTCGTCGAGCTCCTCCAGCTCCAGGTGCTGGGCCGGCAACGGTTCGCCGCGCCCGAGCGCGGCCGCGGCCGACTTGAGCTGCTCGATCGGCCGGCTGACGCGGCGCGACAGCACCCAGGCCAACCACGCGGAGAGCGCGATCGAGACCAGCAGTCCCGCCCCCGCCAGCGCCGTCGACGCGAACACCGCGCGATGGGCCTCGAGCGCCGGGATGCCGACCGCCACGGTCCAGCCCAGCCGGCTCACCCGGTGGAAGCCGGTGTGCACCGACCGGCCTTCCAGCGTGCGCGTGGGACCCACGCCTTCGTCGCTTCCCTGCGCCAGCAGCACCTGCAGGGACGGCGAGGCGCGCTGCTCGGAGTGTTCGACCGTGCGCGCGATGCGCACGCCGGAAGGATCGAAGACGGCCACCACGTGGCTGTCGGGCAGGTTCTGTTCGCGGATGAGGTCCAGCACCCGCTCGCTGCCGAGCACGGCGCTCACCACGTACTGCACCTGGCCGTCGCGCACGACGGGCAGCCGCACGGCGAAGGCGGGGGCGCGGCGGTTGCGCCCGGTCAGCAGGTTGCCGACCACGGGCAGTCGCTCCTCGATCGCCCGCCTCACGCTGGCGGGGTCGACCGGCTCGGTGAGTTCGGCCGAGTTGCTGCTGAGCAGCAGGCGGCCCTGCCCGTCAGTGAGCGTCAGGTTGCGCCAGCCGCGCGTCTCGACCAGCTGGCGGGCGCGCTGCTCGAAGCGCGAAAGGCGTCCTGTGCGCAGAGCTTCGGAGGTGGCCAGCGCCTCCAGCGTGCCGACGGTGCCGTCGATCTCGGCGCGCAGGGCCACGCCGATGGCGCGCGCGGTGTGCAGGGCGGTGCGCTGCACCTCCTGCTCGCGCACGTGCATCTCGTACAGCAGGGAAGCGGTGGCGGCGACCAGCACCGGCAGCAGCACGGCGAGCGCCAGCAGCATCAGCCGGCGCTGCAGCGGCCGGCGGGCGGGCGCGGGCGGCGGGGCGCTCGCGCGAGGATCGAGCGGCAGGTGGGGAGAAAGGGTGTTCAAGCGGACCCCGGAAAAGGCTGGGGCGGGCGGTGACCGACAAGCTCATGCAAGGGTCAGGTCATTGTCCTTCAGTTGGCTCTGGAGTGCACTGTTTTTACACGGGCGAAAGAGCCCAACCGTGGGCTTCGCAGGCGGCGCGCGGCTAGTCGCGCCGGATCACATACCGGACGAAGTCGTCGGCCGTCGTGAAGCGGTCATAGAGCTCGCGCGCGGTGGCGTTGTCGCGGCGGGTCATCCAGTAAAGGCGTGCCCAGCCTTCGGCGCGCATGGAGTTGCGCAGCCATTCGATCAGCGCGGTGCCCAGGCCGTGGCCGCGCGCCGAGGGCGCGACGAACAGGTCTTCGAGGTAGCACACGGGCTGGGTCTCCCAGGTGTTCTCGTGCACCACGCAATGGGCGAAGCCGTAGACCTGCCCGTCGATCTCGGCGACCAGGCACATGACGGCCGAGTCGGGGTCGAGGATGCGCTTCCAGGTGCGCTGGGTGACCTCCTCGGGGACGGAGGTCTCGTAGAACTCGCAGTAGCCCTTCCAGAGCTTGCGCCAGGCGGGTTCGTCGCTGGGCAGGGCGGAGCGGATGAGGGCGGAGGGCATGGAGGCATTCTGCCCGCGCGATCTTCGTCATCCCCGCGGAGGCGAGGATCCAGTGCTTCTCCGCCGGGTCACCGCAGTCCTCCCTCGCCCGGCACGGCACGGTACGGGGCTCACGAGAGGCGGAAGCCCTGGATTCCCGCCTTCGCGGGAATGACGGGGCTTAGTGAAGTTGCCGCGCGAGCAGCGCCACCGCGTGCACCGCCTCGCGGTCCGCGCCGTCGCGGATCTGGTGGCGGCAGCTGGTGCCGTCGGCCACGACGATGGCGTCCGGCGACTGGCGCACCGCGGGCAGCAGGCTGAGTTCGGCCATCTTCATCGACACGTCGTAGTGGCTCGCCTCGTAGCCGAACGCGCCCGCCATGCCGCAGCAGCTGCTCTCGATCAGCGACGGCCTGGCCCCCGGGATCAGCTGCAGCAGCCGCAGCACCGGCGACACCGCGTCGAACGCCTTCTGGTGGCAGTGGCCGTGGACCAGGATCGGCTGCGCGACCGGCTTGAGCTTCTCGCGCAGTCCTTCCAGCCGGCCCGAATCCAGTTCGCGCGCCAGGAACTCCTCCAGCAGGAAAGCGTTGCCGGCGATGAGCTTCGCCGGTTCGCCCAGGCCGAGCGACAGGTGCTCGTCGCGCAGCGTCAGGAGGCACGAGGGCTCGAGGCCGACGATGGCGATGCCACGCTCGGCGAACGGCCGCAGCGCCTGCACCACCTCGCGCGCCTTGCGCCGAGCCTCGTCGACCTGGCCGGTGGCCAGGTAGGTGCGTCCGCAGCACAGGTGGCCGTCGCCGTCGTCCTTGGCGGCCAGGTGCACCGTGTAGCCGG
>Ga0247821_10001884_pt1 | contig 11704 bp, 10 predicted proteins | sample 13C_Glycerol_Day_FD_192481 | JGI IMG/M metagenome (GOLD analysis project Ga0247821, IMG submission 192481) | Soil microbial communities from agricultural site in Penn Yan, New York, United States - 13C_Glycerol_Day14 | ecosystem: Environmental > Terrestrial > Soil > Agricultural land | place... | reverse complement strand
ATCTTGTAGGTGCCGGCCGGAGCGGGGGCGGGCGCGGTGTTCGCGAAGGCGGCGCCGGCCAGGGAGAGGGCGGCCGCGGCGATGGGGAAGGCGAAGGCATTCATGCGGTGATCCGGGAGTGGAATGGAAGAGCCGCGATGCTAGGAAGGCGCATCGCGGCTGCATGTGCGTTTACGCACACGCTTTGCAAGACAGTCGGGCGGTCGCCTCAGTAGGCGGCGGAAGGCTGGCCCGCGACGGTGGACGAGCGGGCGTCCTCGCGCTGGCCGCCGGCCAGGAACGCCGAGCCGCTGTCCTCGCCGGTGATCGCGGCGACGGCGTCGCGCGAGCGGACGTATTCGGCCGTCACGTCGGCGCGGCTGCGGCTGCTCTGGAAGCCGGCCAGCTGGTTGTAGCTCTGCGACCAGGGGTTCACGCCCGAAGCCTTGAACTGCGCCAGTTCCTGCTGCACCTGGGCGCGGGTGGCGGTGGAAACGAAGGGGGTCGTCTCGATCGTGATGTCGTCGGCGAAGGCCTGGCCGGCGGCGGCGATGGTGGCGAGGGCGATGGCGATGGCGTAGCGGTTCATGAGGATCTCCAGTGGGGTTGGTGTGGGATGAATTCTGGAGATCGCCCCTCTTTCACGAAGTGCGCAAACGCACTCGAAATCGCAGGTCAGGACCCGGGCTCGGGACTGGCCATCCGCTCGAGCTTCGCCGCGTCCCTCACGACGAGCGCGTGGCCGTCCTTGGCCAGCACGCCCGACTTCACCAGCGCGGAGATCTCGCGCGTGATCTGCTCGCGATAAGTGCTCACGAGGCTGGCGAGTTCCGCATGCTTGGGCGCGGGATCGATGCGGCCGCCGTGCGCGAGCCGCAGCAGCTCGCGGCAGATGCGCTGCTGCACGGTCAGCGTGCTCAGGTCCAGCACGCGATCGGTGAGCCGCCGCACCAGGTCGGTCAGCCGAAGCAGCACGCGCTCGTTGACGATCCACTCCTCGCGCAGCAGGTTCCTGAAGTCCGCGGGCGACAGCGAAGCGATCAGCGCCGAGCTCATCGCCACCACGTCCACCGAGCGCGGCCGGCCATCGAGCGCGGACAACTCGCCGTACGAAGTGCCGGCCTCCAGGTCGCGGAAGCTGGTCTCGCGGCCGGCCGCCGAGTAGCTGGTCACGCGCACGGTGCCGGCCACGATCATGTGCAGGTCGCGGTCGGCCGCTTCGCGCGAGACCAGCCGCTGCCCCGCCTCATAATGCCGCCAGGCGCACCGCCTGCTGATCTCGTCCAGCCGCTGCGCGGGCAGGCCAAGCAGCAGATCGATGCTGCGCAACCCGAGACTGGATGGCTCAATCCCCGACATCGTTGCAATCCTCGCTGGTGACCCGGCGCGTTCGGCTCGCCACCGGCCTCGTTCTTTTCCTGTTCGTCGCCACCCACCTGCTCAACCATGCGCTGGGGCTGGTGTCGCTGCAGGCCGCGGAGCAGGCCCGGCTGGTGTTCCTGGCCTTCTGGCGCAACGGGCCGGCCACCATCGCCTTCTACGGCGCCCTGGTCATCCACATCGGCCTGGCGCTGTCGGCGCTGCATGAGCGCCACACCTTTCGCATGCCGGTGCTGGAAGCGGTGCGGATCGTCGTCGGCCTGTGCATCCCCGTGCTGCTGGCGACGCACTTCGCCGCCAGCCGCCTGGCGCACGAACTATACGGGGTGGACGATCTCTACGCGCGCGTCGTGCCGGCCATGTGGGACAGCGGCGGCGCGCCGCGTCAGCTCACGCTGCTCACGCTGGCCTGGCTGCACGGCTGCCTGGGCATCCACTTCGTGCTGCGCTATCGAGCGCGCTACCGCCAGTGGTTCTACCTGTGGTTCGCGGCGATGGTGCTGCTGCCGCTGCTGGCGGCGCTCGGCTTCGTCAACATGGCGCGCGAGGTCGAGGCGCTGGAGGCCGCTCGCGCGCTGCCTCCCTTGCCCGCGAGCAACGCCGACGGCGATCACCTGAAGTTCCTGTCGAACTGGATCCTGCTGTCGTTCCTGGGCCTGGTGTCGATCACCTTGCTGCTGCGCGCGGGGCGGCTGCAGCGCGAGCGGCGCCTCGGCCGCCTGGTGCGCCTGTCTTATCCGGACCGCAAGGTGGAGGTGCCGATCGGCTGGTCGGTGCTGGAGGCCAGCCGCGCCCACGGCATCCCGCACCTGTCGCTGTGCGGCGGCCGGGCGCGCTGTTCGACCTGCCGCGTGCGTGTGTCGGGCGATCCGGCCGGCATCCCGCCCCCGCAGGAAGCCGAGCTGCGCACCTTGCGCCGGATCCGCGCCGCGCCCGACATGCGGCTCGCGTGCCAGCTGCGGCCGACGGCCGACATCGAGGTCACGCCGCTGCTTCGCGCGCGCACGGCCGAGGTGGCCACCTCGGGCTCGGAGCGCGAGGTCGTCGTGCTCTTCGTCGACCTGCGCCGCTGGACCAGCCTGTCCGAGCGCCATCTTCCGCACGACCTGGCCTACGTGCTGGACCAGTTCTTCGAGGTGGTCGGCGATGCGGTCCGCGCGAGCGGCGGCGTGCCCAACCAGTTCATCGGCGACAGCGTGATGGCGCTGTTCGGACTCGAGCGCGACGTGCCCACGGCCTGCCGGCAGGCGATGGATGCGGCCCGGGCCATCGAGTCGGGCATGCAGCGCCAGCAGGACCGCATGCGGCACGAGTTCGGCACTTCGCTGGAGTTCGGCATCGGCCTGCACGTCGGGCCGGCCGCGGTGGGCGAGGTCGGCTGGCGCGAGACGCGCACCTTCAGCGCGGTGGGCGACACCGTCAACACGGCCGCGCGGCTGCAGGAGCTCTGCAAGGCCTACGAAGTCCGCCTGGTCGCGTCCGAGGACGTGGTGAAGGGGGCAGGGCTTCAGCTGGACCGCTCGCTGCGGCGGGAGGTCGACGTGCGCGGGCGGACCGAGCCTTTGGGCGTTTATGCGATCGCGTCGCCGAGTGAGTGCGAGTGTTCCCGCCCGCTAGCCCGCGAGCCGTGAGGCCGCCTGCTTCAGCGCCGCCGCGAATTCCTGTGCCGCCGGCTTGGGCTGCGCGCCGCGGCGGGTGACGAGGTAGAGGTCCAGGTGCACCGCCGGTTCGACCAGCATGGCCACGCTCAGGTCGTGCCGCAGGCACTCCTCGAGCGCGAAGGAGGGAACGACGGCATGGCCCAGCCCGGCCTGGACCATGGCGATGAGCGTGCCCAGCAGGTTCATCACCGGCCGCTCGTCGTGCGCGCGGCCCACGTGGGCGAGATGGGTCTCGATCAGGGCCTGGATCGGGTTGTCGGGCGGCAGGCTGACCAGCGGCAGGCCGGCCAGGCTGCTCCACGGCCGGCTGGGCCCCAGGCCCCGCGGCCCGGTCCTGGGCGGGCTGATGCGCATCAGGCGGAACTTGCACAGCGGCTGGCGCAGCAGCCCCACCGCGGGCTTGACGAAGAAGCCCAGGCCGATGTCGGCCTCTCCCTCCAGCACCCGCCGGCGCACGATGCCCACGTCCACGTCGGCCAGGTGCACGCGCACCTGGGGATGGGTGGCGGCGAACTCGCGCACGACCCGCGGGAGCAGGCTGGCCGAGACCATCGGCGTGGCCGTCACGTCCAGGCGCGAACGCACGGCCGCCTCGGTGCCGTCGATGGCGCCGGCCAGCGCACGCAGCTCCTCGACGATGCGTTCGGCGACGGGCTGCAGCCGGCGGCCGGCGTCGGTGAGCGTGACCGCCCGCGTGGTGCGGTCGAACAGCCTCGCGCCGACCTGGTCCTCCAGTTCCTTGACCAGCATGCTCATGCCCGAAGGCGACAGGGCGATCCGCTCGGCCGCCTTGGCGAAGCTCTGCAGGCGGCCGATCTCGAGGAAAGCGAGCAGCTGCCGGCTGCTGACATTGATCAATCTCTTTGACGAATTCATCAGAATGTTCCGTTTGATTCATGTCAAGGAACGGACTCCAATTGTCGGTTACCGCAAACGGAGACACGACATGAGCACGAACACCCCGTTCCCTCCCTATTCCACCCGCCGCCGGCAGGTCGTGCTGGGCGGCCTGGCCGCCGTGGCGGCCCCCTGGGTCGCGGCCCAGGGATCCGGCGACTCGGCCCCGGTCCGGCTGGTCGTGCCCTTCACGCCCGGCACCGGCATCGACCTGATCGCGCGCCAGATCGGCCCGGCGCTGTCCGAGCGGCTGAAGCGTCCCTTCTTCGTGGAGAACAAGGCCGGCGCCTCCGGCAACATCGGCACGCAGGACGTCGTGCGGGCGAACCCGGACGGCACCACGCTGCTGGTGAGCGTCAACACGCTCGTGATGAACATGGGCCTGTACCCCAAGCTGGGCTTCAACCCGGTGACCGACCTCGCGCCCGTCAGCCTCACCAGCTGGGGCCAGCTGCTGCTGGTGGCGAACCCGAACACCGGCATCGACTCGCTGAAGGCGCTGGTCGAGCGCGCCAAGGCCAAGCCCGGCGCGCTGAACTACGGCTCGCCCGGCGCGGGCACGCCGCACCACCTGGCGATGGAGCTGCTGAAGAACCGCGCCAGGCTGTCCCTGACGCACATCAGCTACCGCGGCACCGCGCCCGCCGTCACCGACCTGCTGGGCGGCCAGATCGACGTGATGTTCCTGCCGATCCACGTCGCGCTGCAGCACGTGAAGCTGGGCAAGCTCAAGGCGCTGGCCATCAGCTCGGACAAGTCCAGCCCGCTGCTGCCCGACGTGCCGCCGCTCTCCAGCCTCAACGTCGGCAACCTCAACGTCGACATGTGGTACGGCGTGCTGGCGCCCGCGGCCACGCCGCGCCCGGTCATCGACCGGCTGAACAAGGAACTGCGCGAGGTGCTGGCGCTGCCGGCCGTCGCCAAGGCGTTCGAGACCCAGGGCATGACGCCCGCCCACAGCACGCCGGAAGAGTTCCAGAAGCTGATGGCCGCCGACGCCAGGCGCTGGGCCGAACTGATCAAGGCCCAGGGCATCACCGCGGAGTAAGCAGGCCATGAGCAAGGAGCAATCGAATCCGGGGCAGCGCGACGCCGAGGTGGTGATCGTCGGCGGCGGCCCCGTGGGCATGGGCCTGGCCATCGAGCTGGGCCAGCGGGGCATCCGCACGATCGTGGTGGAGCGCTACCGAACGCCCCAGCCCATCCCCAAGGGCCAGAACCTGACCCAGCGGACGATGGAGCACTTCCACTTCTGGGGCGCGGAGGAGGAGCTGCGCGCCGCGCGCACCATCCCGCGCGAGTACGGCATCGGCGGCCTCACGGCCTACGGCACGCTGCTCGGCCCCCACAGCTACGACTGGCTGCAGCGCGACCTGGTGCAGCCGTACTACTTCACCACCAACGAGCGGCTGCCGCAGTACGCCACCGAGGCGGTGCTGCGCAAGCGCGTGGCCGAACTGCCGTCGGTGCAGACGCTGTACGGCTGGGACGGGCAGGGCGTGGCGCAGGACGCCGACGGCGTGACGATCACCATCGCCGACCGTTCGGGCAGCGGCCGCCGCGAGTTGCGCGCCGCCTTCGCGGTCGGCTGCGACGGCGCCCGTTCACTGGTGCGCGAGCAGGCCGGCATCACCCAGACCCGCACCGACCACGACCGCATGATGGTGCTGCTGGTGTTCAAGTCGCACGGGCTGCACAAGCTGCTGGAGCGCTATCCCGGCAAGTCCTACTACAACGTCCTGCAGCCCGAGCTGAAGGGCTACTGGAAGTTCTTCGGCCGCGTCGACCTGGGCAGCACCTGGTTCTTCCACGCCCCGGTGCCGCCCGGCACGACGAAGGAGAACTTCGACTTCGCGGCCTACCTGCACGAAGCCGTGGGCGAGACCTTCGACGTCGAGTTCGAGCACATCGGGTTCTGGGACCTGCGCTTCATGCTCGCCGACGACTACCGCAAGGGCCGCGTCTTCGTCGCCGGCGACGCGGCGCACAGCCATCCGCCGTACGGCGGCTACGGCGTGAACTCCGGCCTGGAGGACGCGCGCAACCTCGGCTGGAAGCTGGCGGCTGCCCTGCAGGGCTGGGGCGGCGAGCGCCTGCTGGACTCCTACGACGCGGAGCGCCGCCCGGTGTTCCAGTCCACCATCCGCGACTTCATCGCGAAGTCGATCGAGACCGACCACCAGTTCCTGGAAGCGCACGATCCGCAGCGCGAGCCGGCCGCCTTCGAGCAGGCCTGGCAGGCGCGCGCGAAGGGCGCGGTCGGCGAAGTCCACGCCTTCGAGCCGAACTACGAAGGCTCGACGGTGGTCGCCGGTGCCGAAGGCGCGGTGAGCAGTGCCAAGGGTTCGCACCGGTTCGAGGCCCGGGCCGGCCATCACCTGGCGCCCGCGAAGCTGGCGAGCGGCCGCAACGTGTTCGAGGCACTGGGGCCGGGCTTCACGCTGCTGGCGTTCGGCGCTTCGCCGGAAGCGGTGCGGAACCTGCGCGAGGCCGCCGCGGCCCGATCGCTGCCGCTGACCGTGGTCGAGGACCCGGGCACCGGCGAGACCGCGCGCTACGAGGCCCGGCTGGTGCTGGTGCGTCCGGACCAGTTCGTCGCCTGGACGGACCAGCGGGCGGAACTCACTGCGGACGAAGCCGACCGCGTGCTGCGCCTCGCCCAGGGGGGCTGAGTCCCGGTCAGGGAACGATGTCGAAGCGCCCCATCATCGAGTGGTCCTCGTGGATGGTGTTGTGGCAATGCATGAGGTACTTGCCCGGGAAGTCGCGGAATCGCAGGAACACCTGCACGCTCTCGTTGGGGCCCAGGTAGAAGATGTCCTTGCGGCCCTTCTCCCAGGCCGGCGGCTCGCGGCCGTTGCGCTGGAGGATGCGGCCTTCCTCGAAGTGGATGTGCACCGGGTGGACCCAGCCCCCGCTCGTGTTGCGCAGGTTCCAGATCTCCGCGGTGCCCAGCTTCGGTGACACGATCGGCCGGTTGTTGAACAGCCGGTCGTTGATGGTCCAGCCGCTGTTGGACCGGCCGAAGTTGAAGTTGCGCGTGGCCACCACTTCCGACATCGTGATCGGCGGCAGGTCGCGCAGGCGGCCCAGCACCCGGCTGTTGTCCGGGCCGGCCAGCGGCTTGTCGACGACGAACTTGAGCAGCTGGTCGGGCACGGCGAGGAAGTCGGTCTCGGGCCGGCGTCCGTCGAGGTGCTTCAGCCGGTTGGTCAGGAACAGTTCCGAGCCGACCGGGAACTTCGAGAAATCGACCACGATGTCGCAGCGCTCGGCCGCGCCCAGCTGCACGTTGCTGCGCAGTACCGGCGCGGGCAGCAGGTTCCCGTCGTTGGCGATCTGGATGAAGCTGAGCACGGTGGTGCCGCGTCGCAGCTGCAGGTCCCACACGCGCGCGGTGCCCGCCGCCAGGATGCGGAAGCGGTACTTGCGCGGCTCGACGCGGAAGAACGGCTGGATCCTGCCGTTCACCAGCCACTTGTCGCCGATGAAGCCGTCGCCGTTGAACTGGTCGAACGACAGGTAGCCGCCGCTGTCGAAGTAGCGGTCGGTCAGCATCAGCGGAACGTCGTACGCACCGCTGGGCAGCCGCAGGGCCTGCGGATTGGGATCGTTCTCGTTGCCCGAGTCGAGGCTGTCGAACGCCAGGAAGAAACCGGCCATGCCCCGGTACACGTTGCCCGCCGTGAAGTCCACGCGGTGGTCGTGGTACCACATCGTGCCCAGCGCCTCGCGCGGATCGCCGATGCCGCCGTAGGCGTCGAGGCCCGCGTACACCATCGGGTAGTGGTGGTCCTTGTGCTCGCCGCCGCGGGTGAGCGTGGACCCGTAGGCGGTCCGGCTGAACCAGTCGACCGGATAGCCGTCGCTCTCCGAGGGCGTGTGCAGGTTGTGCAGGTGCACCGAGATGTCGGGCGAGCCGAAGCCTTGCAGCGAACTGGGCAGCTGGTTGCGAAAGCGCACCAGGATCGGCTTGCCGTAGCGCGCATGGAAGGTCGGGCCCGGCACCTTGCCTTCGTAGCCCCAAACCTCCTGCGTCGGCAGCTCCGGGTGGTAGCGGTGGGTGCCGACCTTCACGTCGATCCGGTAGAGCTCCTGCGGCGGAAAGCGCCCCATGGCCTGGTGGTCGGCGCGGCCGCATTCGCTGGCATCGGCGAGGACGGCTGGCGTCGGGCTGAGCGAGGAAACGGGCTCGGCCCGCTCCGGGATCGCAAGCTCCTGCGCCCAGGGAGCGGTGGGCGGGCTCGGCGGTCGCGGCGGCACCAGCGAGGCCTGGGCGTGCGCGCGGCGCGCCACGAAACCCGCCGCCGCCGAAGCGCCGGCCGTCTTGAACAGCAGCCGCCGGGTGCCGCTCGGCTGCGAAGAACCGTCCTGAACCGTCATGCCGCCTCCTGGATGAGTGATCGCCGCGGCGCCGGCAAGCTTTCGCGAAGCTGTCGTAGCGCCGAGTCGGGCTCAATCTAGGTGGTGCGCCGCGGGATGCACAGGGGGGCGAAAAGCAAGTTCTGGGGAGGCGGCCGCCCCGCGTCGCGAGAGCGCATCCGGCGCCGGCCGGGACGCCGCCCGCGTGGCGAGCGCTGCCGATCCATGGGAGAACGAGTCTGTCCGTGAAGCGCCCGGCCCATCGCGCGGATCAGGCGGTCACGGAACAGGCGCCGCACGCGGCGCATCAACGCTTTCAACAGGTCACGTTTGGCGGCGCTACAGGCTGGTGTGGCAGCTGCCGGGCGTCGGGGACCGCCTGGTCGGGGCGGGGAAGGAACGCTCGACTGGCGACGGCGTGACCGACGCCTGGACGTTGTTGGTCGTGTCGATGATTGCCGTGTTGGCGTAGCTCACGTGCATCAGGCAGAGCTTCTTGTTGCCGCCGGAGATGCACTTGAGCACCGCTTCGGCCGGCGCCGGATCGGGCGGCCCGGCCTGCAGCGAGGCCGTGATCGACCCGTTCTTGCCCGAGGCGAAGGTGCCCGTGGCGGTCACCGTCTGGTCGGGAATCTGGTACGGCTGGCCTTGCGGCGCGTTGCTGCCGTTGTTGAAGCACTGGTACGTGGCCTCGGCGAGCGTCGAGAGCAGGTAGTCGATGTTCACGTTGGCGCCGAGTCCCGCTTCCTTGAAGCTGACCAGCAGCTCGCCATCGGTGTTGACGGTTCCGTCCGCCTTCAGGAAATGCGGGTTGTCGGCGCTGGCCAGTCCGACCGTCCCGAGCAGGATCACGAGAGCAAGAGCTTTGCGCATACGAGCCTCCGTCGATGGATCCGCGCGATGCCCGCGAACCATTCGCGTCATCCGCGGAAAGATCAACTTAGTTCGTGCGAGCCACGGGGACCTGACCGCGTGCAATTGCTTTCGCCGGCGACACCGGGCCGCTCACCAGAAATGGGGAAGCGGACGCAAGCCCGATATATTGGGCCGCCCGGATTGCCATGCTCACCGCCATCCTGCCCCTCGCGACGATCGTCCTGCTGCTGATCTGGATGGGGTTCTTCATGCTCGGCTCGCTGCCGCTGATGATCCTGCGGCACGACACGCCGCTGGACGCCCGCTTCATCCGGGGGCTGTTCGACGTGTACTACAAGGCCGTCATGGTGGTCGCGTCGGCCGGCTTCGTCGCGCATGCCGTGGCGCAACGGCCGGCCACGACGGCGGGCATGGCCGTCATCGGCGCGGCCGCGTTCTGCAGCCGCCGCGCCATCCTCGGCCGCATGGACCGGCTGCGCCTCACCATGACGCCCACCGACGCCGACGGCATCCGCCGCTTTCGAAAGCTGCACGTGCTGGGCATGCTGCTGAACTTCGCTCAGCTGGCGGTGATCTGCGGCGCCTTGCCGAGCGTGCTGTGAAGGAGACCTGATGCGATTCACTCGTGAAGAAATCGAAAGTGCGCAGCGTGCCGTCTATGCCGCCATGCCGCCGACGCCCCAGTACGCGTGGCCGCTGCTGCGCGAGCGGCTCGGCGTGAAGGTGTGGGTCAAGCACGAGAACCACACGCCGGCCGGTGCCTTCAAGGTGCGCGGCGGCCTGGTGTACTTCGAGCAGCTGGCCCGCGGCCCATCGCGGCCGGCCGGCGTGATCTCGGCCACGCGCGGCAACCATGGCCAGTCGGTGGGGTGGGGCGCCCGCAAGTACGGGATGGACGCCACCATCGTCGTGCCGTTCGGCAACTCCGTCGAGAAGAACGCGGCGATGCGAGCGCTCGGCGTCCGGCTCATCGAGCATGGCGAGGACTTCCAGGCGGCGCGGGAATTCGCCTCGCGGCTGGCCGAGGAGCGCGGGCTGCACATGGTGCCTTCCTTCCATCCGAGCCTGGTCCGCGGCGTGATGACGTACTGGATCGAGTTCTTCGAGAGCTTCGCGCGAGGTGAGGAACCGGACCGGGTCTACGTTCCCATCGGCCTGGGCTCGGGCTTCAGCGCGGCCGCGGCGGCGCGCGCCCACACCGGCGCCAGGAGCAAGCTGGTCGGCGTGGTGTCGGCCCATGCGACGACGTACCTGGATTCCTTCCGCGGCAGGCGCGTGGTCGCCGCTCCCGTGACCACCCGGCTCGCGGACGGCATGGCCTGCCGGCTGGCTGAGGAAGAGGCGCTGGAGATCGTCCTGCGCGAGGCGGAGGACGTGGTCGCCGTCACCGACGACGAGGTCGCGGAGGCGATGCGCATCCTGTTCACGGACACCCACAACGTCGCCGAAGGCGCGGGCGCCGCCGGCCTGGCCGCCGCGATCCGCATGCGCGGCCGCTGGCCGGGCGACTCCGTCGGCGTCGCTTTGACGGGAGGGAACGTGGACGGGGACGTGTTCGCGCGCGTGTTGCGTCAGTCGGCGCATTGAGGCCTTTCGCGGGCGGGATGCGACGCGATCGCGTGAACTCGCTCGAAGTTGCTCATCGCCTGGATGGGTGAGGGCGGTAGCCCAGCCCTGCCGTTGCACGCTTCGCAATGTTGAAAGCTGCTGTAAGCGGCCGCCCCGTCAACTCGGCCTTTGTCATACCGTGACGTACCTACAGCTCGGGAGTCCGGCATGCCGTATGCGACGCGGAGATTCGTCCCCCTCTTCGTGACCGCGCTCGTCGTCGGCTGTGGCGGCGGGGGAGGAGGCGGAAGCGGCGGCGGCGATGCTCCGCTGGCGCTGGCGCAGCGCAACACCGCGCAGGGGTTCTGGACCGGGCCGACGTCGAACAACCAGGACGCGGCCATCGTCGTGCTGGAGAACGGCGAGGTCTGGGGCTTGTATTCGGAAGCCGGGATGCCCGTCGGCGCGATCCAGGGCCAGTTGTCCGGAAGCGGCAACGGCCTCCTCGGCAACGTGCGCGACTTCCTCATCGGCAGCCCGGACACGCAGGACGCTTCGGTGAGCGGCAGCGTCACCGAGCGCAGCACGATGGACGCCGTCGTGCGGAGCCCGCAAGGCAGCACCCGTGCCCTCCTGGCCTACGACGCCGCCTACGACCAGCCCGCCTCGCTGGCGCAGCTCGCCGGCACGTATGAATTCGGCGCGGACAGGCTCACGATCAGCGCGGATGGCAGCTTCACCCTCACCAGCGGCGGTTGCACGCACAGCGGCCGCTTCACGCCCCGTCCGTCGGGGAAGAACGTGTTCGACCTGGCGAACCGGCTCGCGGGCGCGGGCTGCGGAGCGTTCGATGGCTCGTCCATGACGGGCGTCGGCGTGCTCGATGACGGCACGCTCGCGGCGATGATGACCGTGCCCGACCGCAGCGGCGGCTTCTTCCTGCTGGCGCCCAGGCTCACGTTGCCGCCCGCTCCGGCGCCCGCGCCGACGCCCGTCATGGA
>Ga0247821_10001883_pt1 | contig 11706 bp, 7 predicted proteins | sample 13C_Glycerol_Day_FD_192481 | JGI IMG/M metagenome (GOLD analysis project Ga0247821, IMG submission 192481) | Soil microbial communities from agricultural site in Penn Yan, New York, United States - 13C_Glycerol_Day14 | ecosystem: Environmental > Terrestrial > Soil > Agricultural land | place... | reverse complement strand
GGGCGGCGTCGCCGAGGTCAGCAAAAGGCTCGCCGGCCTGGCGGAGGAAGCCAAGAGGCAGGGTTTGCGGGGGATCGAGACGGACATCAGGCGGCTGGCCGTGCGCCGCGGGGACACGGCGGCCGCGGACGGCCTGGCCCTCAGCAGCCTGGCGGTTGAGGGTCGGGAGGCAGGCATGCTGCACGACTATGCGCTCGCCGTGCTCCAGGCTGACGACGCCGAACTCGTCCGAATCAGCGACAAGGCGCTGCGCGCCGGCTTTGTGCTGCTGGCCCTCGAAGCAGCGCAACAGGCCGAACGATGCCTCGCCGAAACCACGGACAAGCGGAAACTGCTGGCTGTCCAGCGAAAGATCCAGAACCGCATGACTGCCGCTGGAATGGCCGCGCACATTGACCTGGTGCGGCCCGAACAGGATGCGGAACTCACCGCCAGGGAGACCGAGATCCTGGACCTGGTGTCCGGCGGGGCCACCAACGCCGAGATCGCCAGGCAGCTCTGCGTGTCGCAGCGGACCGTGGAAGGACACCTCTACCGGGTGTTCGCCAAACTGGGCGTCAGCCGGCGCGTCGACCTCATCGATACCGGCGGCGATTCGCACCGGCCCTGATAACCCGGGCGCCGGCAAAACCACCGGCACAGCCGCCCGCAAAACCACCGGCAAAACCGGGTGCGCCGTTCCGTGGGATGATGGAAAGTAGTCCCATTTCACCCGATCCGAGGAGGCCAGCGTGGCTTTTGTGCCGACGTCAGAGTCCCGGGCCCTGCTCTCGCCTGCCCTGACCGACGACGAGGTGTTGCGGATCCGCAATGACTTCCCCATCCTGTCCAGGTCCATGGGCGGGCAACCCCTGATCTACCTCGATTCCGGGGCGACCTCGCAGAACCCGATCAGCGTCATCGAGGCCGAGCAGGAGTTCTATGAGCAGCGGAACGCCGCCGTCCACCGCGGAGCGCACCTGCTGGCCGTGGAAGCCACGGAGTCCTTCGAGGACGCCCGCGAAACCCTGGCTGCCTTCCTGGGTGCGGGCGCCGACGAGATCATCTGGACCTCCAACGCCACCGAGGGCCTGAACCTGCTCAGCTACGCCTTCCTGAATTCGTCCCTGCCCGGCGCCGCAGGGCCGGCGGCGCAATTCGCCCTGGGATCCGGGGACGAGATTGTGGTCACCGAGATGGAGCACCACGCCAACCTCATCCCGTGGCAGCAGCTCGCGGAACGCACCGGTGCCACCCTTCGGTTCATCCCCGTCGACGACGCCGGCGCGCTGGACCTCGACGCTGCGGCCGGCATTATCGGCCCGGCCACCCGGGTCCTCGCCTTCAGCCACGCATCGAACGTCCTGGGCACCATCAACCCGGTCGGGACCCTGGTGGCGATGGCCCGCCAGGTCGGTGCGCTGACCGTGCTGGACGCCTGCCAGTCCGCGCCGCACCTGCCGCTGGACGTGAAGGAACTGGGCGTGGACTTCGCGGTCCTCTCGGGCCACAAGATGCTGGGACCCACCGGCATCGGCGTGCTCTACGGCCGGTCCGAACTGTTGAACGCCCTGCCGCCGTTCCTCACCGGGGGATCCATGATCACCACGGTCACCATGGAGCGCGCCGCATTCCTGCCTGCCCCGCAGCGCTTCGAAGCGGGGACCCAGAAGGTCTCCCAGGCCATCGCCCTCGCCGCGGCGGCGAACTACCTCACCGAGACCGGGATGGACCGTGTCCACGCCTGGGAATCCCTGCTCGGGCAGCGCCTCGTCGAAGGCCTCTCGTCGATTCCCGGGATCCGCGTCCTCGGGCCGGCCCCCGGGGAGGACCGGATCGGCCTCGCGTCCTTCGACGTCGCCGGCGTGCACGCGCACGACGTCGGACAGTTCCTGGACAGCAAGGGAATCGCCGTCCGGGTCGGCCACCACTGCGCGCAGCCGCTTCACCGCCGCCTGGGCCTGACCGCCAGCACCAGGGCCAGCACCTACCTGTACAACACAACGTCCGACGTCGACACGTTCCTCGCGGCTGTCGCCGGGGTCCGGGCCTACTTTGGAGCCTAAGGACTTTTCCGCATGAGCCTTGAACAGCTGTACCAGCAGATCATCCTGGAGCACGCGAAACTGCGCACCGGCAGCGGGCTGGCGGAGACGCCGGTTCCCTCGGGGGCGTCGTCCGGGCAGTCCCACCAGCTCAATCCCGTCTGCGGTGATGAGATCACGGTCCGCGTGGCGGTATCCGACGGGAAGGTCGCCCAGCTGCGCTGGGACGGCGCGGGGTGTTCGATTTCCATGGCCTCGGCCTCGGTGCTCGCCGAGCTTGCCGAAGGGATGGACGTCGGCAGCTTCACGGCGGTCATCGACAACTTCCGGGACGTCCTGCGGTCCCGGGGAAAGCTCGCCGCGGATCCCGAGATCCTCGGCGACGCCTCCGCCTTTGAAGGTGTTTCGAAATACGCCGCCCGGGTGAAGTGCGCCATGATCTCCTGGGTCGCGGCCGAGGACGCCCTGGCCCAGGCCACGGCGCCCGGCACCAGTACCTAGGCGAGCAGGCCGGCAATCCCGATGGCCGCCGTCGCCGCCCCGAGCAGCATCGAGATGCTGACCAGGACGACGTGGACGGTGAGGAAGCGCGTGGCTTTGCCGTCCGTGTCGCGGGACCTGGGGTCCTTCATGACCCGGCGCAGGAACTGCGGCCAGACAACAAGGGACCACACGCCCGCCACGATCAGAACGACGGCCAGGATTGCCGGCAGCTCCATGCGCTAGTGGCTTTCGAGCCAGGCCTGGGCCTGGGTGGACTGGATGTTCAGGGCCTTGCCCACCATCGGCTCGGCCGCTTCGGCAATCTTGCCGCCCAGGAACGGCACCGAGGACGTCACGGTGCCCTCGAGCTCGATCCGGGTGCTGCCGCCGTCGGAGACGAGGCGCTGGACGGCGTTGACGTCCAGGGGTGCGCCGGAGACTTTCAGGGTGATGTTGCTCAGCCGGGAGCCGTCGGCAGCGGGGGCGTCCCACTTCTCGAGCTGCGTCACCTTCAGGCTTTCGCCGACGAACTTCCGGGCAATGTCCGGCATCCGGGAAGTCGGGATGGTCCGCACGGTTGTGGTGCTGAACGCGCCGGCCGTGTCGCCGTCGACGGCAAAGGATTCAAGGGTGCCGCCGACGAGTTCGCTGGTGTGGCGCAGGAAGTCCTCATTCACGAAAACGGCGGTGACGCGGTCAACGTGGTGCGGAAGGTTGGTGGATGCACTCAATGCCATGGGGGTCCTCCGTGGGGTGGATCGGGTCGTTTCGGGCTCCAAACATCCTACGCGGTGTGCCCGGCAGGCTCCGATTCCTGATCCTGGAGGGCCTTCGCCGCGGCCGTGATGTTCCGCGACATGGCCGGGAAGATGAGGCTGTGGAACGGCAGCACCGCCAGCCAGTACAGGCGCCCGCTGAGACCCTTGGGGAAGAAGATGGCCCGCTGGCGGTAACGGCTGCCGGTGCCCTCCGGCTCCACCGAAAGCTCCAGCCAGGCCCGGCCCGGCGCCCGCATTTCGGCGCGCAGCCGGAGCAGCCGGCCGCGGTCGATCCGCTCCGCCCGCCACCAGTCCACGACTTCGCCCTCGGCCAGCAGGTGCGGGTGCCGCCGGCCGCGCAGGAGCCCGGCCCCGCCGGTCAGCTTGTCCAGCCAGCCGCGGACGCGCCAGGCCAGGGGCATGGAGTACCAGCCGTTCTGCCCCCCGATCCCTTCGATAATGGTCCAGACGTGCTTGGGATCGACGTCGCTGGAGTAGCTGCGCTCATCCAGGTAGACGAGGTGGCCGGCCCACTCGGGGTCGGAGGGAAGCGGATCGGCGTCGGCCCCGGCACTGGCCCACGTGGTTTCCACCTGCCCGTCGCGCTCCTTGCCCAGGGCGAGGCCCACGGCCCGGCGGTACGGGGTGAGCCCGCCCTCGGGCGGAGGGATGTACGCGTCGATGTCGTGCTCGCGGGAGACGGCGTCGTGCTGGAGGGACTCCACGAGCGGCAGGGACATCGACAGCGGAATCGGGGTGGTCAAGGCGACCCACATGCCCGCGAGCTTGGGCGCGGGAATGGGAAGCGCCAACACCACGCGGTGCGGGAGCCCGGCCTCCGCGGCGTATTCCTGCATCATGCCCGCGTAGCTGAGGACCTGGCGGCAGCCGATGTCGAAGGTGCGGTTGATCGGGCCTTCGAGCGCTGCCGCCCCCACAAGGTAGTGCAGCACATCGCGCACGGCGATCGCCTCGATCTTGTTGCGCACCCAGCTGGGGGCGGGCATCAGGGGCAGCGTCTCGGACAGGTGCCGGATCATCTCGAACGACGCTGAACCGGAGCCGATCACAACGCCGGCCTGGAAGACGATGGCGTCGACCGGACTGTCGAGGAAGACCTTGCCCACGGCTTCGCGGGACCTCATGTGGGTGGAGAGTTCGGCGCCGGCGGGGTGCAGCCCGCCCAGGTAGACGATCCTGTCCACGCCGGCGTCGGCCGCGGCCCGCGCCGCGGTCTCGGCCATCGCTTTTTCCTTGGATTCGAAGCCCGATCCCGCCGCCATGGAGTGGACCAGGTAGTAGAGCACGTCAACGCCGTCCAGGGCCGCGCGCAGCGCATCGCCGTCGTCGAGGCTGCTCTGGACCACCTCGACGTCGGCCAGCCACGGAACGCCGGCGATTTTGGCCGGTGTGCGGACCAGGACCTTCACCGTGTGTCCGGCCTCCAGCAGCCGGGGGACCAGCCGGCCGCCGATGTAGCCGGTGGCCCCGGTGACGAGCACCGTTCGGGGATTGACGCCGTGGGCGGGGTTGGTCGGTGCGGATTCGGGGGTGGCGGTCATGGGGACTCCTTGTCGTCTATGAAGCATTCGGAGCGCCAGGCCGTTTGGACGGCCGCGTATCCTGCCAGCCTAGACCCGCGGCCGCCCGGGCCGGGCAGGACCCTGATCTGCAGAGCTCCTCTCTGTACCCCTGCTCCATACTTCTTCTCCTCCTGCTCCATCCTTTCTCCTCCTGCACCTTGCGGCTCACGAGTCCCAAGAATTTCCCAAGGCCCCACGACCACACTGGCGCCATCCAGTGAACCGAGCGACCACGTTGAGGGGGGAGCCGGTGTGACTCGATGGAGGAACGAATCATGGCTAAACATCGCAAGACCCGAAGGAGGGACGGCGGCCCCCTGGCTCGAGGGACGGCGCCTGGTGTCACACGCAAAGTCGCGGCCGGCGCCCTGGCTCTCCTGCTCAGCGCCGGAGTTGTCCCGTCCGTGCTCGCGCCGGCGGTATCCGCCGCGCCGACCGGCCAGGGTTTCACGCTCAATGCGGGCGACATGCGGTTCATCCTGAAGCAGATCAAGATTGCCGAAAACCATGCCACAAAGGAGGACGCCCAGGGCAACGATGTCCCGGGCCAGCCGCTGATGGGCACCGGCCCGAACCAGATTGCCAGCCCGCTGCTGCCCTACGGTCTCCGCACGGTGGACGGCACGGAGAACAACCTGGTGGAGGGCCAGAACGATTTCGGGTCCGCCAGCCGGGTGTTCCCGCGCCTCTCGGATCCTGAGTGGCGTACCTCGACCGGCGGGCAGAGCTACCAGTCGGTGAATTCAAACGTCACAGACAGCAACCCGCGGTTCGTCAGCAACGTGATCGTGGACCAGACGGCCACCAACCCGGCGGCCGTCGCTGCTGCCGGCCAGGCGCACCGCACCGTGAACGACAGCCCAACAGCTGTGCCCTGCGACGGCGCCGGCCTGCCGGAAAACTGCGTACCTGAGGGTTCGACGCTGGACATCCCGAACGTCACGACAGACTTCGGCCTCTCCCCGCCGTACAACGGCATGTTCGCCCTGTTCGGGCAGTTCTTCGACCACGGCGTGGACTTCACCAAGAAGACGAAGAACTACGTCATGATGCCGCTGGCCGCCGACGATCCCCTGTACGTTCCCGGCGGGCGCACCAACTTCATGCTGCTCAACCGGGCCGAGAACCAGGCCGGTCCCGACGGCGAGCTCGGCACTGCCGACGATATCCAGGACGCCACCAACACGGACTCGCCCTGGGTGGACCAGAGCCAGACCTACGCGTCCCATCCCTCGCACCAGGTGTTCCTGCGCGAATACGTGCTGGACGGGAACAACAGGCCCGTCACCACCGGCGAGCTGATTGAGGGCGCACCGGGCGGCATGGCCACCTGGGCCGATGTCAGGACCCAGGCCCGGCAGCTTCTCGGCCTGGACCTGTCGGACTTCGACGTTGCTGACGTCCCCAAGATCGCGACCGACCAGTACGGCCGCTTCCTGCGCGGGCCCAACGGACTCCCGCAGTACGAAACCGCGACCGGCCGGGTGGAAGGCAACCTGGCCGCACCGGTTGCGCCGCCGGAGAACGTGGAGCGTATCGGCATCGCGTTCCTGGATGACATCGCGCACAACGCGGCGCCGTTCAATTCCCAGACCGGCCTTCCGCTGGCCGCCGACGAAGGCGACCAGCTCAACCCGGTCAACCAGCCCCTCGCGGTGCCGGGAACCTACGACGACGAACAGCTGGCGGCACACTTCGTCGCCGGCGACGGCCGCGTCAACGAGAACATCGGCCTGACCGCGATCCACCAGGTGTTCCACTCGGAGCACAACCGGCTGGTCGGCTACATGCAGGACCTCGTGACGACGCAGAACATCGACCTGGCCGAGTGGAAGCTCCCGAACGGTGAGTGGAACGGTGAACGCCTGTTCCAGGCCGCACGGTACGTCACCGAGATGGAATACCAGCACATCGTCTTCGAGGACTTTGCCCGCAAGATCCAGCCCGGCATCAACGGCTTCAACGTGTTCACGCAGTCGGATACCGGCATCGACCCCGCGATCAAGGCGGAGTTCGCCCACGCCACCTACCGGTTCGGGCATTCGATGCTGACGGAGACGATTGACCGGAAGACCAACAACGGCACCGACATCGGCATGCCGCTGCTGGACGCCTTCCTCAATCCCACGGCCTACTACGCCAGCACGGCGGGCACCCTGGACCCGAAGCAGGCCGCCGGCGCCATCGCCATGGGCATGACGGACCAGGTCGGTGCCGAACTCGACGAGTTCGTGACCGACACCCTGCGGAACAACGTCCTGGGCCTGCCCCTGGACCTTGCCTCGCTGAACCTGGCCCGCGGCCGGGACACCGGCGTCCCGTCCCTGAACAACTTCCGCTCCCAGCTGTACAGCAGCACCGGCGAGTCCTCGCTGAAGCCGTACACCAGCTGGGTGGATTTTGGCCAGAACCTGAAGCACCCGGATTCAGTGGTGAACTTCATGGCTGCCTACGGCACCCACCCGACCATCACGGCCGCAGCGTCGATCGTGGACAAGCGGGCCGCGGCCCAGCGGCTGTTCGACATGGACACGGCGGATGCCCTCACCCCCACGGACTCCTTCGAGTTCGTCAACAGCACGGGCGCCTGGGCGGACGGGGCTACCGGCCTGGGCAACGTCGACCTGTGGGTGGGCGGTCTCGCCGAGTACCAGAACCTCTTCGGCGGCCTGTTGGGCTCGACGTTCAACTACATCTTTGAACGCCAGATGACGGACCTGCAGGACGGCGACCGGCTGTACTACCTTTCCCGCACCTCGGGCCTGAACCTGCGGACCCAGCTGGAAGGCAACTCCCTGTCCGAGCTCATCATGCGCAACACCGACGCTTCGGCCCTCAAGGCTGACGTGTTTGGCGTCGCGGACTGCGAGTTCGAGATGGCCAACATCAACCCGACCACCGGCAACTCCGTTGCCGATGATCCGGCGTCGGCCTGCGACGAATCCGCACTCCTCATGCGGATGGCGGACGGCACCATCCGGTACCGCGTCACCAACACCGTCGACCGTCCCGGGCTCAATGCCCAGTCCACCTTCAACGGCCTGGACAACGCGGATCCCAACCTTGCAGTCGACAGGATCTGGGGCGGCATCGACAACGACACCGTCTGGGGCAACAACGGCGACGACATCATCGAAGGCAACGACGGCGCGGACGTTGTCCTCGGCGGAGAAGGCAATGACCGCGTCACGGATTCACACGGTGACGACGTCATCAAGGGCGGACCCGGCAACGACGCGATCGACGCCGGCCCCGGCCTGGACATCATCATGTCCGGTGAGGGCCACGACTTCTCCAACGGCGGCCTCAACGGCAACGAAACGTTCGCCGGTGAAGGCAACGACCTGGTCCTCTCCGGCGACGGTCCGGACGCAGTGTTCGGCGGCGGCGGCGACGACTGGCAGGAAGGCGGAAACTCCAACGACCTGCTGCAGGGTGACAGCGGCGCACCGTTCTTCGATGACATCAACGCTCCGGGCCATGACGTCCTGGTCGGCGATTCGGGCGAAGACGACTACGACGCCGAAGGCGGCGACGACGTGATGGTCGCCGGCCCCGGCATCGAACGCAACCACGGTGTGTTCGGCTTCGACTGGGTCACCCACGCCCGCTCGATCGAACGGGCCGATGCCGACATGCGCCAGATCATCGTCGACGGGCCCAACGCCCTCAAGGACCGCTTCCTCCTCGTCGAGGCCCTCTCCGGCTGGGACAAGGACGACGTGCTCCGCGGCGATGACCTCGTGCCCTCGGTCCCCAACACCGAAGTCAACGTCGAAGGCCTGACCAACGAGCTCGACGCGGCCGGCATTGCGCGGATCAGCGGACTGGCGGACCTGCTGCCCGCAGGTGCCACCACCTTCGGCGCCGGCAACATCATCATCGGCGGCTCGGGCAGCGACGAGATCTGGGGCAACGGCGCCGATGACATCATCGACGGCGACAAGTGGCTCAACGTCCGGCTCAGTGTTGTCAACGATGCAGGTGCCGAAGTCAGGACCGTCACAACCCTGACCGAGCTCCAGGCCGACATCATGGCCGGCACCATCGATCCCGGCAATGTGAGGATCGTCCGGGAGATTCTCTCCAGCCCGGGCGACGCCGATATCGACACGGCCGCGTTCTCCGGGAACATGGACGAGTACGACATCAGCACCGTCGACGGCGTGACCACCGTGACCCACGTCGGCGGCCGGGCAGAGGACGGAACGGACCGGATCACCAACGTCGAACGGCTGCGGTTCCTGGACCAGACCATCAATGTTGTCCCGGACGCCATCGAGGCGCCCGCGGCCCCTGCTGCCCCGACCGCGGTTGGCGGCGACACGACCGCGACGGTGAGCTTCGAAGCGCCCGCAGGTGCTGACACGCTCAACATCGTGGTCCGCACCGGGGACACCGAATTCAACACCATCGAAGGCATCGCCGCCACGGAGACAAACCTCGAGGTGGTCGGCCTGACCAACGGCACTGCCTACAACTTCCAGGTTGAGGCCGTCAATGCGGGGGGCACCAGCCCGCGGTCCGCGGCATCGAACGAGGTGACCCCCGCGGCGGCCCTCACGGACCAGAGTGCCGTTGCGTCGCCTCTGATTGCGGCACTGGCAGCCAATACTCCTTCGCTCGGGACCAGTACCGGTGCCGTGACGTGTGGACTGAAGGACGGCGGTTGCTTCCAGAGCTTCCAGGGCGGGGATGTTCACTGGTCCTCGTCCACCGGGGCCCATGTGACCACGGGCGGGATCCGCGCCACGTGGCAGGCCAATGGGGCTGAAGGTGGCCAGTTAGGCTACCCGACCGGTGAGGAGACCGGCGGGCTGCGCGACGGTGGAGTTGTCCAGTCCTTCCAGGGCGGGGCGATCGTCTGGTCTCCGACGACCGGCTCCCAGGTATCGATGGGCGGGATCCGGGCCACGTGGCTGCTCAACGGGGCCGAAAACGGCCAGCTGGGGTACCCAACGAGCGCGGAGATCACCGGGCTGCGCAACGGCGGCGTCATCCAGTACTACGAGGGAGGCGCCATCGTCTGGTCGCCTGCCAGCGGGTCGCAGGTGTCCATGGGCGCCATCCGGGTGGCCTGGGCAAGCACCGGCTATGAAAACGGCCGGCTGGGGTACCCGATCTCACGGGAATACCCGATCGGTGGCGGTGCCGTGGCCCAGGACTACCAGGGCGGACGCATCACCTGGACACCCGCACGGGGGACCACCATCAGCTAAGGCAGTGATCAGACGGGACGGCTAACCCGTTCCAAATGTCACGTCTCCACCAAATGTCCCGTCGCAACTCACGGAGCGGCGGGACATTTGCATGGCGGGCACATGCTGGCATTCACCGGTAGCCCGCGGCGATCCCGGCAGGCTGCAATCGAGCCGCCTGCGGACCCGCCTCCGGGCTGGGCGGTAGGCTTGGACTACCCGGCATTCTCACGAATCTCGGCTATTCGTGTTGCCTGCATCCCCGTGATCCCTTCAGGAGCTTCCGCCATGAGCCTCAACGGCCCCTCTCTCACCGGTTTGCGCCGTGTCCTCGCCGAGGACCGGAACTACGCCCGCGTCCGGGCCGAAGCCGCCCGCGGTTTCGCCGCCCGCAGCGAGGACTACCAGATCAGCGCCCCGGCCGGGCTGCGCTCGGCGCTGCTCGCGGAAATGGCGGACGGGCTGGGCAACACCGCGACGGCGGAAGGTAGCAGCCTGGCGCCAGTGGTCCTGGCCATCACCGCGACCGGGCGTGAAGCCGAGGACCTCACCGAGGCGCTGCGCGCCTTCCTGCCAGCCGACGCCGTCGCCGAATTCCCCAGCTGGGAAACCCTCCCGCACGAGCGGCTCTCCCCGCGCTCGGACACCGTGGGCCGGCGACTGTCGGTGCTGCGCCGGCTCGCGCACCCCGAAACCTCCGCAAGCGGGGCGCTGCGCGTTGTGGTGGCCCCGGTGCGCGCCGTCGTGCAGCCCATCGTGGCCGGACTGGGCGAACTGGTCCCGGTCACGCTGAAGGTGGGCCAGGACGTTCCGTTCAGCGATGTCGTCCGGAGCCTCGCCGACGCCGCCTACGCCCGGGTGGACATGGTGACCCGGCGCGGAGAGTTCGCCGTCCGCGGCGGCATGCTGGATGTTTTCCCGCCCACCGAGGACCACCCCATCCGGGTGGAGTTCTTCGGCGACGAAGTGGACCAGATGCGCTGGTTCGCCGTCGCCGACCAGCGCTCGCTGACCGCGCCGGGGGTGCACCACCCCACCGAACTGCACGCCCCGCCGTGCCGCGAAATCCTGATCACACCCTCCGTGATGTCCCGCGCCGCGACCCTGAAATCACAGCTGCCGGCCGCGGCGGACATGCTCGAGAAGATCGCCGGCGGCATCGCCGTGGAAGGCATGGAGTCCCTGGCCCCGGTGCTGGTGGACGCCATGGTGCCGTTCCTGGACCAGTTCCCGGCCGGTTCGATGGCCGTCGTGATCGAACCCGAGAAGGTCCGGACCCGCGCCCACGACCTCGCCGCCACCAACGAGGAGTTCCTCGAGGCGGCCTGGTCCACGGCGTCCGACGGCGGTACCGCGCCCCTGGACTTGAGTTCCGCGGCGTCGGCGGCCCTGCATTCGGCCAGCTTCCGTTCGCTCACCGAAACCCGCTCCGCAGCCCTCGAGCACGAGGTCTCCTGGTGGTCGATCACCTCGCTGGCCACCGACGAGGAACTGCTGCCCGACGTCGACGTCCTGAACCTGCACGCCCGCGAACCCCGCGGCTACCAGGGCGACGTCGCCGAAATGATGGACTTTATCGGCTCGCACGTGCGCGAACAGTGGCGGATCGTCGTCGTCACGGAAGGCCCCGGCCCGGCCCAGCGGCTCGCCGAACTCTTCC
>Ga0247821_10001882_pt1 | contig 11706 bp, 6 predicted proteins | sample 13C_Glycerol_Day_FD_192481 | JGI IMG/M metagenome (GOLD analysis project Ga0247821, IMG submission 192481) | Soil microbial communities from agricultural site in Penn Yan, New York, United States - 13C_Glycerol_Day14 | ecosystem: Environmental > Terrestrial > Soil > Agricultural land | place... | reverse complement strand
CGAGGAGGGGAAAAAGACCAAAGCCCAGGTGCAGGCCTACGGCGGCGTGGCCGGCAAGGTCCTCGATTCCTGCTACCACAAGGCCTGCGACACCACCAGCAACATAAACGCCGACCTGTTCAAGGAAATGTCCGGCGCCATGGCCTACGCTACTGCGTCCTACGCCCTGGCCCCACGCGGCTGACATCCAGCTCCAGAAGAACGGTTACAGCACCACGCCGCTTCGGCAGATTGCCCGAGGGCGCTGTGCGTTGATGCTCTCGATCTTTCCCCCAGCTCCCGGTCGCTGGCTCGACACCGTGTTCATCGCGGTGCTTGTCCACGAAGGCGCACATCACCCCGACGGGCGGTCGAGCTCCGCCGCGAAGAAAGCCGGGGCCTGCTTCAGGATCGTGTTCGCCCGGCGCAGCTCACGGACCTCACGCTCGAGTTCTGTGATCCGGTCCGAGTCCACCGTCGTCGTTCCCGGACGCAGGCCCTCGTCGGTCGCGGCGCGGCTCACTCAAGTCCGCAGTGCCTCGGGATCCACCCCGAGCTGCTCGCCGATCCGGCGGAACGCACCGGTCCTGGTCGCAGGGTCTTTCCTTGCATCAATGGCCATCCGCGTTGCGCGCTCACGCAGCTCGTTTGGGTACTTCCGTTGTGCTGGCAGGGGAATCATCCTTCCGGGTAATCGATGTCTCCATCAAACCCGGTGCGATTCAGTAGTGCCCGAACCGAGGTAGCGCTCGATGCTGACTGGGCAGTGGCCAAGCCCGCCGTCCTGCCCCCGGCGGCGGAAGTTGATGACCTGGCCGGTTCTGCCGCACCCGCAGGTGCCGGTCTCGACGTCGCCCATGTCGTCGGTGAGGAGGAAACCGGGGTAGCTGGTGCTGAGGGCGTCCAGTACGGCGATGGTGCCGGTCTCCCCCGGGGCGATCTCCTTGGCGCTTTGGCCAGGGTCCCGGATGGAGATGTAGCACCATGGCGGAACGTGCTTGCGATGCAGGTGGCATTCGACAGCGAGCATGTTCGACTCGATCATCCCGTACATGTCGCGCACGTTCACCGCAAGCACGCCGAGCAGGTCGTGGCACCGTTCCCGAAAACTCTCATTAGGGATGGCCTCGGCTGTGTGCCGCTTCCAGCCCCCGAGAGTGATGATCATGCTGAACGGGTCCAAGCGCACACTGATATCCTCCCGCTCAAGGAACCGGAGGAGCCGGTCGATGAGAAACGGCGGACTGACGATGTGGCGTGTCATATGTCCCTCCCATCGTCGCAAGTGCTCCAGGGCCTCCCCGGCGTCGAACGCCTGGTCGGCAACGAGATATGCGTGGTGGTCGAAGACGCTGTTCAGGATGTTTAAGTCTTTGAGCAGTCCCATCTCCGAGGCTTCCGGGTCCGACGGGTTCAAGAAAAGTCCCGCGCCCCCGGACAGGCTGAAGAACTCCCGGTAGGTGCCGAGCAGGGCGACCAGCGCCAGGGTCATTGTCTCGCTGTTGCGGGGGATGACGGAAGGGACACCGCGGGTTCCGCTGGAGCGGGTTTCGGTCTCGACGTCGGCCAGGGAGCAAGTAAGCAGCACATTGGCGTCGGGACGCTTGAACATGCCGACCGGCAACAGTGGCAGGGATTGCAGGTCGTTGATGTCCTTGATCGTGGCGGGGTCGACTCCCAGGGCGTCACACTGGGCGCGGTAGAAGCCGTTTGCGGCCTGGTGGTAGATCGCGGCGTTCCGCAGGACGTCGGTGACCGACCGGGCCCAGTCCTCAGGGGACTGGGCATAGGCCTTGGACACATTCCCCAGCATCTGCGGTAGGGAGAGCATTGCGTCACTCCTCGGTGAGTGCGAATCGATAAATGCGGTTTGCGCCGCAGGGTCAGCCGTACCGACGCAACTCGGAAAAGAAGTCCTCGACCACCCGGAGCTGGCCGCTGCCGGCAAGTTCGTCGTAGACGTACTTGCCGACTGCCAGGTCGAGCACGCCCAGTCCGAACGGCGAGAACACAATAGGGCGGTCGTCCGTCAGCGAGACCCTGCCTTCCATGACGTCGGCCAAGGTGCCGTCCACGAAGTCCCTGTTGCCGACCTTCTGCTCCGCGAGGTGGGCCGACGTCCCGGCTTTCAGGCAGTGGTCGACGTCGTCGAGGATGTTGGTGGACGCCAGCAGGATCTCAGGGGCCAGATCGCGCAGGGACACGTGCAGCACCAGCGGCTTGTGCGCGAACCACGTCGTATCGTGCACGTGCGGCTGGCCCGCCACCGTGGCGAACACGACGAGGTCGCTGCTTCTGATCAGCTGCTCGGGGCCGTCGTGCACGGTCACCCGGGCACCTGTACCGCTGCGCTCGAGATAGCCCTTGAAACCCTCCTCACTCTCACCCGAGAGGTCGAACACCCCGATCTCGTCGAAGGACCAGTCGGTGGCCTTCAGGAAGGTGTGGATGTAGCGGGCAATGAGGCCAACGCCCAAGAACCCTATGCGCCGGGGACGCCCGCGTCCCCGGCTGAGCCAGTCGGCAGCAGCGGCGGCAGATGCAGCGGTCCTGGAGGCGCTGATGATGGAGCCCTCCATGCAAGCCAAGGGGTACCCCGTTGCCTGGTCGTTGAGGATCAACACCGCAGAGGCGCGCGGAATTCCCGATGCCACATTGTCCGGGAAGCTGGAGACCCATTTGATGCCGTCAACCTCTACTTGTCCGCCGACCGAGGCCGGCAGGGCGATGATGCGCGAAGTAGGCCGGTCCGGGAAGCGCAGGAAGTAAGACGGGGGGTTCACCGAATCTCCGGCTGCATGCACGCGGTAGGTCTGCTCGACCAGCTCGATGACCTTCTTTTCCCGTCCCTGAAGCACCTGCTGCACCTGGGTCCCTGAGATGACCGCGAAGGGCGGAACCGTCTTCGGCTCTGCGGCCGCTGCGGCAGGGGAACTGGCAAGCTCTGTCATCGCGCACCGTCCTGGTTGTGGTTGTCGAGATCGAAAATGTTGCGCGGCTCGGCCATGCCGACAAGAATCTCCCGAGGCCCCTCATAGGCCTCACGGCTATGCGCCATGCGGATGTTGTCGACCAGCATGAGGTCCCCCGTCTCCCAGGGGGTGCGGAGGGTGTGGGCCTCATAGACCTCGTTCAGGAGGGCAATGATTTCCTCACCGATCGGCTCTCCGTTGCCGAAGCGGGTGTTGAACGGCAGCCCATCAGGACCGTAGACGTCCACCAGGTATTCCCGCACCTCGGGTGCGGTCGTCCATTCGCTCAGGAACGCAACCTGGTTGAACCAACAGCGTTGGCCAGTCGCCGGGTGCCGAACCACGGCAGGGCGCCGTTGCCGGGTGCGCAGCTCCCCATCGGGCTGCCACTCGAGCTCGATCTCGTGCGCCCGGCAGTAGCTCTCGACATCCGCGCGGTCTGAGACCCCGAACGCCTCCTCATAGGAGGCACCGATGTCCCCGTTGTAGCTGCGGGCGAGCAGCCACCCCTGGCTTTCGAACCGACGGACGATGTCCGGCGGCAGGGCATCGAGCACGGCACTGGCGTCCGCCACACCGGTCACCCCACCGACACTGGGTGCCTGAAGGCAGGCGAAGAGCATCAGGCCGGGGAACTCGAGCGCGTAGCTGAGCTCGTGGTGCATGCACATCGGCTGGTTCGCGGGCCATGCCAGGGATGAGTACACGCCGTCCAAGTAGGGCTGCCTGGCGGCGAAAGCCTCCCGGTCCGGCATGAGGCCGCCTGAAACCAGCCGTTGGAAGGTATCGGCGACTTCGGCTGGATCACGGAGGCCCAGACCGCGGACCAGGACGGCGCCGTGCTCATCCACCGCCGCACGCAGCGCCTCTCGGTTCTCTTCGGCCCACAGCACGGGGTCGTGGCCGTTCTCGACGATGAGCAGCGGCACCCGGCCGGCTTGGCGTTCCACGTCGAACTGGATCCTGGGTGTAGGAGACGACATCAGAGGTCCTTTCGTTTCATGGGTAGCGGGTGGGAGAGGCCATCCGGTCCTCCTGCCGGGGCCATGGAGTCGGGCTCCGCGACGGCTCCCGCCGTCCGCGGGTCCGGCGGAACGGCTGTGTCCGCGGGGGACGAGGCTTCGAGCAGGGTCGCCAGGTCTGCCAGGATGGGCGTCTGCATGATGTCCTTGAGCGACACTGCGCGCTTGAGCAGTACCGCGAGCTTCACCGCGGACAGCGAGGTCCCGCCCAGTGCAAAGAACGAGTCCTGCCCGCCGATCCGGCCCATCGGCAGGCCGAGCACCGTCGCCCATGCCTCCGCAAGCCGCTGCTCGGCCGCCGAGAGGGCTTCCGTGGCGGTGCCGGCCTCGGGAATTACCTCGCGCGCCATGCGGGTCAAAGCCTTCCGGTCGATCTTCCCGTTGCCGGTCAGGGGCAGGCTCTCCTGCCACCTGTACGTCGAAGGAACCATGTAGCCTGGTACCCGGGCAGCCATCTCGCTGCGGATTTCGTCGACCTCGAGCGGCCGGTTGCCGGAGTAGAACGCCACCAGGAACTTGGACTGCCCGGCGCCCTCACCGACGACGACGGCGCCGTCGCGGACGGCGGGAACCCGCAGCAGCGCGTTTTCGATGTCGCCGATCTCGATGCGGAACCCGGAGATCTTGACTTGGTTGTCCCGCCGCCCCAGGTACTCCAGCTTGCCGTCCGGGGACCAACGGCCGTAGTCGCCGGCCCGATAGAGTCGCGCGCCGTCCACGTAGGGGTCGGTGGAGTAGGCCTGCGCGGTGCGCTCCGGGTCGTTGATGTAGCCGCGGCCCACGCACACTCCGGAGAATGCGATCTCGCCCGGTGCTCCAAGCGGCACAAGGCGCTGCCGCTCGTCGAGGATGTGGATCCGGACGTTCGGGATTGGCGGGCCAAGTGGCACGGAGCCGCCCGGGGGCGCTGCACTCAACACTTCGTGGTTCGTGTCGTCGGAGGTTTCCGTCAGCCCGTAGGCGTTGACCAGCTTGACGTCCGGCATCACGTCGAACCAGCGGCGGACCAGCTCGCGCTTTAGAGCCTCCCCTGTGGCCGAGACGCAGCGGAGGTGCGGCAAGGCGCGAGGCCTGCCGCCCAGGTACGCCACCACGGCGTCCAGATACGACGGAACGACTTGGAAGACCGCCACCGCGCCCCGTTCCACCGTGTCGATGAACCGCTCGACGTCGAGGATCCGGTCCTGCCCGACGATGAGTGTGCGGCCGCCGACGAGCAGCGCCGAGACCAGTTGCCACAGCGAGATGTCGAAGCACTGGGGTGCAGTCTGGGCGACGACGTCCCCGGGGCGGATCCCCAGGTCCTCGATCTTGGCGTACAGGTGGTTGACCATGCCGTCGTGCTCGCACATCGCGCCTTTCGGCTCGCCAGTGGACCCGGAGGTGAAATAGACGTAAGCGAGCTGATCGTGACGAATCTCCATGCCGAGGTCGTCGGGGGGATGCCCCTCGGCCTCGATGTCCTCGAACAAGAGCTTCGTCACTGCAGGCATTCCTTCCAGTGCCTCATCGAGGGTGGTGGTGCTGCCGTCTTCGGTGAGCACCACCCGGGCCCCGGCCCGCGTGAGCGTTCTGGCGATTCGGTCGGCCGGGAAGTGCGGCTCGATAGGCAGATATGCGCCTCCGGCTTTGAGGATGCCGATCACAGCGGCCATCCACTCCAGATCCCGTTCGGCGACGACTGCCACGATGTCCTCCGCGCGCAGCCCGCGCGAGAGCAGACCACGGGCTATCCGGTTGGCGCGGGCGTTTAGCTCCGCGTACGTCCACTCCCGCGCGTCCTGAACGGCCGCGATTTGTTCGGGACGCTGCCGAACGCGCTCCTCGAACAGCTCGTGGAAGCGCCGCTGGGGCCGGGGCCGCTCGGGCCCGGCGAGCTGCTCAAGCTGGAAGCGCCGCTCCTCCTGGCCGACTAGGTCGGTGTCCAAGGGATCCGCCCCCGGGTCCGCTACCACGCCACGGAGCGCGGCGAGGTAGTAGCTGGCGATGCGGCGGGCGGCATCTGCGTCGAGAACATCCCCGCGGTACTTCAGGCGAAGCACCTCGCCGATGGTCGCGTGTCCCACCGAAATACCGAGCACGATGCCCTCCGGCAGCTCGGAATCGTCGTCCCGAAGACCGCCGAACACCACTTCGTAGCCCGGGGCCGCCGGCTCGTGACTAGCCTGCCCGGGGGTGGACTGTTCCGTACGGGGCCGGATTTGGCGGCCATTCGCATCGGAGACGAGGGCTCGCCAGGACCGGTGCGCCAGATCCAGGGTGCACTGCCAAGTCCCGAACGCGTCCTTGCAACCGGTCGTGACCTCTGTTTCGCCGGACAACGCGTGGAGCACTCTCGAGTGTGCCGCCAGCCAGATCGAGGATGGAGCCACCTGCAGGCTCTGGGCCAGCGTCCGCACGGCCTCGCACAGGTCCTGTGGCACAGCCACTTCGATCCGGCCCTGACCCGGCTGGCGCTCCTGCGTCCACCTGGGAATCGCCGTCAGCGCGGCACCCGCGGGCGCGGTTCGGTCTTTGCCCGGGCCCGACGAGCCGCCGGCGGTGCGGCAGGTCAACGCAGAGGTGGTGGTCATGATCAGGGCCTTTCCAGCGCGAGGGGGGACGTGGCGGCGTCTCGGGCCTCTTCGGCCGGGTTGCCGGCCCACAGGGATCCGCGGGTGAGAGTGGTCCCCTTCATGACGAAGGAGTCGGCGCCGACGACCGCGCCGTCTTCGACGGTCACGCCGTAGTGGACGAACGCGGAGACGCCGAGGGTGACATCGTCGCCAACAACGATGCGGTCCGACTTGAACATGCCGTCTTCCTGGGAATGGGATTGGAGGGTGGTGCCGGCGTTCAAGGCGCAACGGGAACCGACCGTGACCAAGGTCCGCTCGATGATGCCGCAGCCGTCGTCGAAGACCCGGCTTCCGATCCGTACGCCGAGCAAACGCCAGACCAGCGGCTTGAACGGCGTCCCGTTGAGGAGGCTTGCGTATCGGCTCTGCAGCGACATCTTCCAGTACTGCTCGTGCCACCAGAAATAGGGGTTGTAGATGGAGCAGAGCTGGGGCTGAAGCGGTTTCAGTCCCCTCCCGAGATGCTCGATGCCGATGGGGACCAACAAGCCAACCACGAGCATCAGGACAAAGGCCGCGCTGAGGGCAAGGAAACTGAACTGATCGGACAATTCGAGGGCGGCGAACATAATGATCATGGCCAGTGAGATGTTGAGCCACCGCACCAGCATCAAGAGGGCCATCGTGCGCAGGTTGTACCTGTTCTTGGCTGCCAGGTTCCGACGGAAGTGCGCACGTTTTGAATACTCCTCGGGGAGGGCGTCCCGGAGGACCGAGCGGGGGATCTCGAACGGCGGTGACCCGAGCAGACCTACGTCTTGGCGCAACGGTCCGTCGAGGGGGACCATCACCTTGGTCGCGAGCAGGCAGTTGTCCCCGGTCCTGGCCCCGGCAGGGAAGAGCACGGCGTTGCCCAGGAAGTTGTGTGCGCCGATCGCCGCCCGGCCGACCTTGAACGACGTCGCCGAGAAATCGGTGTTCATAAACGACACCCCGTCGGCGATCATCGTGCCGCTGCCTATCGTCGAAAGGAACGGGCTGTCGTGTTTGAACCCCGTGCCCAGGTTCGAGCCGGTCTGCTGGACCTGCGGCTGCTTGTACCCGATGGCCCGCACGTAGTTCACGACGTACGAGCTGTCGCCGAACAATCCCGTCAGCATGGGCTTGTTGGTCATTCTCAACACCGCCCGCTCCGCCGCGTGCCGCAGGCCGAACAGCGGATACACCGTGTCCGGCTTGACGGCGTGTTGAACCACTCGCGGGACGGTGGTGACGATGAGCAACGATACGACCGTGCCACCGAAGACAGCAAGAGCGGCATAGGCAATGGCGTCGGCGTAGAAGACCCAGTCGGTGAACGCGTACGCCTGCGACTCCAGGAGTGCCGCCACGTTGGGGTTCGCCAGGACGACCAACACGACAACCTGGCCTAGCAGAATACGGCCAAAGCCAATCATGCTGATCAGCTGGGAGGCGGCGAACCATCCCCGGCGCCAGGGCGAGTAGGGCCTGGCCTCGACTCCGCCATAATCCACCTCAGTGCGCCTGCCGGGCGACCCGTGCCACCGTTCGCCGGCGGGCACGGACTGGCCGGTGTACAGGGTGGACCGGTGACCCAACTTCGACCCATCTCCCAATGCGGTGCCGACATCCAAAACGCTCCCCTCGCCGACGATTACGTCCCGGCCCAGCGTCAGCGCGCCCAGCTGGATGACGCCGCCGTGGGCGCGGTAGCCGTTCAAAACCGCGTCCTTGCGGATGACCGTCCCTTCCCCGATCGTGAGGAGGTCGGTGCAGACCGGCAGGCGGTTGGTCATGATCGTCACGTTGCGGCCCACCTTGGCGCCCATGGCCCGCAGGTAGAAGGTGGTCAGCGGAGACCCCCTCAGTAACACCAGCGGGGAAGTTCGCATCAGGGTCTTTACCAGCCAGAACCGGAAATAGGCCAAGCTCCACAGTCGGATCTCGCCGGGGCGGAAACGCCCAAGGATGATCCACTTTGCCGCCACGGGAAGGATGCACATCAGCACGAACACTGCCGCGGCATAGGCGGTCGACCGGAGGTAGATCTCCCAGAATTCTGTCCCCTGGGACGGCCCACCCTCCGGGTACACCCACTGGTACCAATTGACCGCGAGCAGTCCGGCGATCATGCAGTAGCCGAGGTAGACGAGTACCTGCAGGGCGCCGCAGGTGACGTACTCCCAGGTCCGGGCGTCCATGGGCGCCGGAGCCTCCGGCACCGAAGCCACGGCCGGTGAGGGCTCCTGCAAGCGGTCCTGCTGCGGGGGAACCTGCAGGGCCGCGGCGAGGGCGGAGACGCTCGGGTTACCGTAGACATCCTTCATCGAAACCGTCGGTAGGTCCGGCTGCTTACGCATGCGGGCGCAGAACTTCGCCATGACCAGCGAGTCCGCGCCCAGGTCCTGGAAGAAGTCGGCGTCCATCGGGACCTGCTGCATGCCGAGTACGTCGGCGAGCACCTCGGCCAGCCGCTCCTGCACCTGGACCGTCGCCGACGCCTCCTCGGCCGGTGCCAGGGCCGCGGCCAGCGCGGAGATTGTTGGGTTCTGGTAGATGTCCTTGATGGACACGGCAGGCAGGTCCGGCTGCTTGCGCACGCGGGCGCAGAACTGCGCCATGATCAGCGAATCCGCGCCCAGGTCCTGGAAGAAATCGGCCTCCACTGGCACATGCTCAATGTCCAGCACGCCGGACAGCACCTCTGCCAACCGGTCCTGCACCTGGATCTGAACCGTCACCGACGCCACTTCCGCCGGTGCCAGAGCCGCGGCCAGCGCCGAGATCGTTGGATTCTGGTAGATGTCCTTGATCGACACCGCTGGCAAGTCCGGCTGCTTGCGCACGCGGGCGCAGAACTGTGCCATCAGCAACGAATCCGCGCCCAATTCGTAGAAGAAGTTGGCGTCCACGGGGACGTCGTCCTTCTTTACCACCGACGCCAGAAGATCCGCCAGCCGGCGCTCCAAGGCAACGGCCGTACCCGTGGCCGGAGAGCCGTTCCCGGCCGGAGCCGCGGTTGCATCAGGAATGGGGACATCGATGAGAGATGTAGAACGCGGAGCGCCCTGCAGGTTATCGAGACGCATTTTCACTGCAGGAAATTCCCTAAGGCGGCGGTTGCGGCGTAACCGGCCACCGCTTCACGTGCCGGGTGCTGTGGCTCCGACACCGGGTCGGACCGTCGGCCCGGAGCCCCTGCCAAATCGTCGGCGGTTGCCAGCGCTTCGGCGCCGAAATGATCGTGCACCCAGTCAGGGTTGTAGACAGTGTCCAGGTAGGGTCGGCCCATGTCCGGGGAAATGGCAACCGCCGTCAGGTCCTGGGCGTCGTGTTCGGTGAGCCAAGACGCGGCGCCGTGGACCACGGTCCCGGTGGAGCCACCGAGCGTGAAGCCGGCAGCGGCGAGGCGGTGGCAGGCGCGCACCGTGTCCAGTTCTTCGACCATCACCACGTCATCGATCAAGGCCTCGTCGAGCTGCGGCGGCCGCACGCTCATGCCGAGCCCGGGGATCAGGCGGGCGGCGGGCTGGCCGCCGAACGAGACCGATCCTGCGGCATCGACCGCGACTATCCGGACACCCGGCCGGTGCTCACGGAAGTACCGCGCGCAACCCATCAAGGTCCCCGTTGTCCCTGCTCCCACGAACAGCACGTCCAGGTCGGGGAACTGATTGGAGATCTCGGGGGCAGTCCAGCGGTAGTGCGCTCCCCAATTGCCGGGATTGGTGTACTGGTTGAGCCAGATGTACCGCTCGTCGGACGCACACAGGTCCCGCACGTGGTTGAGCCGGGCTCCGAGGAAGCCGTCGACGGGATCCGGTTCGGTGACCAGGTCCACCTGTGCCCCGAGCGACTCCATGAGTTGCCGGGTTGGCGGGTTACAGCGCGGATCGATCACACACACGAAGCGGTACCCCTTGCTGGCAGCGATCATGCTGAGCGCGACGCCGAGGTTGCCCGATGAGGACTCCACGAGGATGGAGCCAGGGCCGATCAACCCCTCCCGCTCGGCGCGCTCGACCATCTCCCGCGCGGGCTTAAGCTTGATTGAGCCGGCGAAATTGAACCCCTCAATCTTCAGAAAGAGGCGGAAGCCCAGCACCCCCTCCAGGTCGACGAACACGCTCTGCTCGTTAAACAGGTGCGGATCCCTGATAATCGGCATGATCTCCCTCGTTCCCACATGAGCGTGGTCAGGGATGGGGGAGGCTCCTGCCAGCTTGTGTGTGACGGGTGGCGGACATCTTCGTCCGGACCCTTCTACTTTTCAAGAAATGCCGCGCAGAGCGGCACAAGCGGAATACTGCGGCCGCCGCTATTTCCTCCAGCAGCAATACCTGGCTTCCCCACCGCGGATACTCCGAGATGTCTGAGGTTTCAAACCTCTGTTTCGACAGTAGCCACGTTTCGTGGCCAACCGCAATGACTTCGAGCACCTGTATCCACCCCCCCCGAGTACCTGTATCCAAGCCCCGAGTACCTGCTTCCCCGCACTCGCGGCCCCGATGATAGCTAGCGTAGGCGCCCGCTCCTCGTCCTCAGATGGCGAACCTCCCAGTCTGCCGCCCGCCTGCTCAGTGAGCCCCACCAGCGCTAAACCGGGAGAAGCAGTGACGGTTACATCTTGATAGATCCATAAGCGTCAGGAGCATCGTGAAAGTAACCGCCATAGGTAATCGAAAGGGCGGCGTGGGGAAGACGTCCGTCATCCTCGGGCTGGCCACCGGGCTTCGCTTGATCGGGAAGAAGGTCCTGGTCGCTGATCTAGCCTAGCTCCCCAAGCAAAAGCAACTGATGCCCTGGCGGGGCGGGGGAGTTCAATGTCTTCGACGTTCTCTACGCTGGTGAGGCAGGAACCCTCGGCCAGGCCATTACTTCAACCACGTGCGGAGGAACTAAAAAGACTACGACCACATCCTTATTGACCTCCCGCCGGCGTTGGGAAGGCTAACGCTCAATGAATCGACCTGGGCGGATCGGGTAGTTGCAGTAACGGAACCAGCAGCTTTCTCCGCGAAGGGAGTGACAGAGTTCCTTAAAACCGTCAAAAAAGTGCAGTCCCTGCCGCATCTTAACCCTGCCCTGGATTTTCTCGGCATCACCATCAATGTATCCAGCTCACCCCTGACCGGTGAGCACAATTTCCAGATC
>Ga0247821_10001881_pt1 | contig 11707 bp, 9 predicted proteins | sample 13C_Glycerol_Day_FD_192481 | JGI IMG/M metagenome (GOLD analysis project Ga0247821, IMG submission 192481) | Soil microbial communities from agricultural site in Penn Yan, New York, United States - 13C_Glycerol_Day14 | ecosystem: Environmental > Terrestrial > Soil > Agricultural land | place... | reverse complement strand
CATCGGCCACGTGGTGATCGACCACGAGGGTGGCGAGTTCAGCCACCTGGCCCCGGCGAACCCGTGGCCGCTGGCGTCCCCCCGGCTGCTCGGCGACCTGGACGACGTCGACCTGACCCGCGCCGCGGCCCGGGACGCGGCCGCGACCCTGGCGGCGCTGGGCATCGACCTGATGCTGGCCCCGTCGGTCGACGTGAACAGCAACCCGGCGAACCCGATCATCTCCACCCGTTCGTTCGGCCGCACCGCGGACGTCGTCTCCCGGCACGGCGTCGCGTTCGTCGAGGGCGTCCACGACGCGGGTATCGCCGCCTGCCCGAAGCACTTCCCGGGCCACGGCGACGTGTCGGTCGACTCGCACACCGACCTGCCGCGGGTCGACCGTACGGTGGCCGAGGTCGGCGCCGTCGAGCTGGCCCCGTTCCGCGCGACCATCGCGGCCGGCGCCGATGTCGTGATGAGCGCGCACATCATCTTCTCGGCGTACGACGACCAGCCGGCCACGCTGTCGCACCGGGTGCTGACCGGGTTACTGCGCGAGGAGCTCGGCTTCGCCGGGGTCATCACCACCGATGCGCTCGAGATGCAGGCGATCACCAAGAACCGCTCGATCGAGGACGCCGCCGTCGCGTCGATCGGCGCCGGGGCCGACCTGGCGATGATCGCGGTCGGTACGGCGGACCCGCAGGCGCTGACCGCCCGCGTGGTCGACGCCGTCCGCAACGGCACGCTCCCCGCCGAACGCGTGGCCGACGCGGCTGCCCGGGTTCGCGCCCTCGCCACGTCGCTCGGTCGGCGCTCGCGGCTACCGGGCCTCGGCGGCGCCCCGATCCGCGAGGTCGCGGCGCGGGTGGTGGCCGGGCAGACCTTCCCGGCGTACGGCGCGGCGCCGTACGTCATCGACCTGACGCAAGGGCTGCACCCGGCCTGGAACCCGTACTTCTCCGGCCTGCCCGAGATCTTCACCCGGGTGGCTCCGGGCGCGGAGGGTGTCGTCCTGCGCGGCGAGCACCACCTCACCGACACGGGCGAGCCGCAGGACGACGCGATCGGCAAGGCGGCGAAGGCCGCGCAAGGCCGTCCGCTGGTCATCGCGGTTCAGGACGCGGGCCGTACGCCGTGGATGCGCGCCGCCCTGGAGCACCTGATCCAGGGTCACCCCGACAACGTCTTCGTCCTCTGCACCGGCATCCCCGAGGACCAGGCACTCGTCCCGCAGGGCGTCCCCTCCGCCACGACCTCCGGCCGCAACGTCATCGTCCTGGAAGCCATTGCAGGACAACTGACCCGCGAGCCCTGAACCGGCAGCTCGACAGGAGGTGTCCGGCCGGACCGACCGGGCGCACGCTCAGCGGGCCCGGCGATCAGGCGCAGTGGACGTATACGTACTGTCGAGCTGCGTTTCAGCTCAGTCGGCGCGGCATTCCAGTTCCAGATCGAGGGCATGCTCCTCGACGTAGTTGAGGGCGTGGCGGACCGCTCCGACCGAGACGATCGCGTCGCCGAGGGAGGAGACGGCGACGCGCGGGGGAGTGCTGGTGTAGTGCGCCAGCCGGGCCTCGAGGTCGGGAAGCAGGGCCGCCGCGGCCGCGGCGACGGCGCCGCCCAGGACGACCAGTTCGGGGTTGAACAGCGTGCCGAGGGTGGCGACCACCCGCGCGGTCCGGTCGGCGATCTCCTGAAGGATGCCTGCGGCAACCTTGTCGCCGCCGGCCGCGGCGCGGAACACCAGTTCGGCGGTCACGTCCCCGCCGTCGGCCAGCGTGCGCAGGGACGTCTCCACGGCCGGGTCCGCGACCGCCGCCGTACCGTTCTCGCGCGCGATCCGTGCGATCCCGTGGGTGTCGCCGACGCCCTCGATCAGCTTCAGGAACACCATCTCGCCGGCGCCGCCGCGCGAACCGTGCAGCAGCCGGCCGGAGTCCATCAGCCCCGACCCGAACCGCTCGCCGGCGAGCAGCACGACCAGATCGTCCACGTTGCGCGCCCCGCCGCGCCAGTGCTCACCGAGCGTGGCGAGGTTGGCGTCGTTCTCCAGCAGGACCGGCCAGCCGTGCAGCTCGGTCAGCCGGTGGGACAGCCCGGTGTCGAAGCGCCGCCAGAACTCGTCGTCGACCAGGATGTTGCCCTCCCGGTCGACCGGGGCGGCGACCCCGGCGCCGGCGGCGAGGACCTGCGCGTCCGACACCCCCGCGGACGCGAGCGCCTCGACCACCGTCGCGTGCACGATCTCGGTCCGCTCGCTCGGCGTCTTCACGCCGGCCGCCGACCGCCCGGCCTTGGCGACCGTCTCGCCGCGCAGGTCGGAGACCAGCACGGTGGTCTTGGCCGCGCCGATGTCGATGCCGAGCACATACCCCGCGTGGCTGTTGAACTCGAACCGCCGCGACGGCCGCCCGACCGAGGTCCGGCCGGGGTCGAGCTCGACCACCCAGCCCATCGAGATCAGGTCGTTGCAGACCGCGTGCACGGTCGCGCGGGTGAGGCCGGTGGCCTCGATCAGGCCCGTTCCGGTCATCACCCGGGCGCGGGTGAGCACGCCGAGTACCTTGCCCGCGTTCACCCGCCGCAACATCGTCGGGGTGGCCGTCGGCGGGGTAGTCGGTGGTTTCGCCATGAAAAGCCCCTTGACCTGTCGTCGTACCGACCGCAGAATACATGCAGATTCTAAATTTAGAGCCTATATATAAACGCCGGGTTACCCCCAGATTTCCGAGTGAGGCGAAGTGACCACTCCGCAGACGACCCACACGACCCACACGGCGCAGTCCGACTGGTGGCGGCAGGCCGTCGTCTACCAGATCTACCCGCGCAGCTTCGCCGACGCCAACGGTGACGGCGTCGGTGACCTGCCCGGCATCGTCAGCCGAGTCCCGTACCTGGTGGCGCTGGGGATCGACGCGGTGTGGCTGAGCCCCTTCTACCCGTCCGCGCTGGCCGACGGCGGGTACGACGTCGACGACTACCGCAACGTGGACCCGAGGCTCGGCACCCTGGAGGACTTCGACCAGCTGATCGAGGCGCTGCACGCGGAGAACATCAAGCTGATCGTCGACATCGTCCCGAACCACACCTCGGACCGGCACGAGTGGTTCGTCGAGGCGCTCGAGGCCGCGAAGGGCCACCCGGCCCGCGACCGGTACATCTTCCGCGACGGCGAGGGTGACCAGCCGCCGTCGGACTGGGACTCCGTGTTCGGCGGCTCCGCGTGGGCCCAGACCGACGACGGCCAGTGGTACCTGCACATGTTCGCGGCCGAGCAGCCCGACCTGAACTGGCAGCACCCCGAAGTCCGCGCGGACTTCCTGGACACCCTGAAGTTCTGGTCCGACCGCGGTGTGGACGGCTTCCGGGTGGACGTCGCGCACGCGCTGGTCAAGGACCTGTCGGAGCCGTTCCCGGCGAAGGCCACGCTGCCGCGGCAGTCGGAGTCGAACGGCAAGCACCCGCTGTGGGACCAGGACGGCGTGCACGAGATCTACAAGGACTGGCGCAAGCTGCTGAACTCCTACGACCCGCCGCGGTCGGCGGTCGCCGAGGCGTTCGTGCCGGCCGCCCGCCGGGCGCGGTACGCGAGTGCCGACGGCCTCGGGCAGGCGTTCAACTTCGACCTGCTGCAGGCCGACTTCGAGTACGAGAAGTTCCGTGAGGTGATCGAGCAGAACCTCGCGCTCGCCGAGGAGAACGGCTCGTCGTCGACCTGGGTGTTCTCGAACCACGACGTCGTCCGGCACGCCACCCGGTACGGCCTGCCGAAGAACCCGAAGGGCGGCTGGCAGGACGGCAAGGACTGGCTGCTGAGCAACGGCACCGAGCCCACCGTCGACGTCGCGCTCGGCCTGCGCCGCGCCCGCGCCGCGACGCTGCTGATGCTCGCGCTGCCCGGCTCGGCGTACCTGTACCAGGGCGAGGAGCTCGGCCTGCAGGAGGTCGGCGAGCTGCCGGCCGCGAACCTGCAGGACCCGGCGTACTTCCGCTCGAAGGGCGCCGAGAAGGGCCGCGACGGCTGCCGGGTGCCGCTGCCGTGGACGGTCGGCGGGCTGTCGTTCGGCTTCGGCACGGGCGGCTCGCACCTGCTGCAGCCGAAGTGGTTCGGCGCGTACTCCGTCGAGGCGCAGCACGACGACGTCGAGTCGACGCTGAGCATGTACCGCAAGGCACTCGCCGTACGGCGGGGGCTGCGCACCGGCAGCTCGCTGACGTGGATCGACAACACCGACGACGTCCTGCACTTCGTCCGCTCCGGCGGCTGGCAGTGCGTCACGAACTTCGGTGCGGCTCCGGTCGAGCTGCCCGACGCCGCGGTCGTGCTGTCCAGCGGCCCGCTCGAGGGTGAAAAGCTCCCCAGCGCCACGACGGCCTGGCTGATCTAGCCCTCCCAGAACCCGCTCCGGTCAAGCCGTTCGCTGACGGCCCTCCCCCTGTGACCGGGGCGTCCGGGGTCGTGGCGGGGGCACCGGGGCGGTTGCCCCTGCCACGATCCTCCTGACTGCTTCTTGTCTGCGGGAGTGTCAGGATAGGCCGCGTGACGACGCTCGCGGACGTGCTCGCAGTACTCGACCGGCTCTACGACCCGGCCTGGGCGGAGTCCTGGGACGCGGTCGGTCTGGTGACCGGCGACCCCGACCAGGAGGTACGCCGGATCCTGTTCGCCGTCGACCCGATGCGCGAGGTGGTCGACGAGGCGATCGACGGCGGTTTCGATCTGCTCGTCACTCATCACCCGTTGTTGCTGCGCGGTGTGAACAGCGTGGCCGCGACGACGCCGAAGGGCCGCGTCGTCCACGACCTGATCCGCGCCGGTGTGGCACTGCACGTCTGTCACACCAACGCCGACAACGCGAACCCGGGCGTGAGCGACGCGCTCGCCGCCGCGATCGGGCTCCGGGACACGCGGCCGCTGAAGGCGATGCCGGCCGAGCCGATGGACAAGCTGGTCGTGTTCGTCCCGGTCGCGGAGACGCAGGCGATGCTCGACGCGCTGGCGAAGGCGGGCGCCGGGCAGATCGGCGACTACGAGCGGGCCGCCTGGAGCGGCACCGGCGAGGGGACCTTCCGGCCGCTCGCCGGCGCGAACCCGACGATCGGGACCGTCGGCGCCGTCGAGGTCGTCGCGGAGAACCGGATCGAGATGATCCTGCCGCGGCGCCGGCGGCGCGCGGTCGTCGAAGCGCTGGTCGCTGCGCATTCGTACGAGGAACCGGCGTACGACCTCTACGAGCTGGCCTCGCTGCCGAGTGAGCGCGGCGGCGGGCGGGTCGGTGTCCTCGAGGTGCCGCTGCCGCTGGGCGCCTTCGCGCAGCTGGTCGCGGAGAGCCTGCCGCGGACCGAGCACGGCGTCCGCGTCGCCGGCGACCTGGACCGCACGATCGAGACCGTCGCGGTGGTCGGGGGAGCGGGCGACTCGGAGTTCGACCGGGTCCGCGCGGCCGGTGTCGACGCGTACCTGACCGCGGACCTGCGGCACCATCCCGCGACCGAGGCCCGGGCGTACGGCGACCCGGCGCTCGTCGACGTCGCGCACTGGGCCAGCGAGTGGCCGTGGCTGGTAGCTGCCGAGCGGCTCCTGCTCGAAGGTCTCGCGGCGCGAGGCAGTACCGTAGACACTCACATCTCAACACTCTGCACGGACGCCTGGACGCTGCGGATCTGAGCGAAGGAGCTGACTCTGAACGCCGAGCCCGCCGTCCAACGCCGGTTGCTGGACCTGCAGGATCTCGACCTGCAGCTGGATCAGATCGCGCACAAGCGCGCGTCGTTGCCCGAGCACCAGGCCCTGAAGGACCTGGTCGCCGAGAAGTCCGTGGTCGACCGTGACCTGGTCACCGCCGACACCGAGGTCAGTGACCTGCAGCGTGAGCAGAAGAAGGCCGACTCCGACGTCGAGCAGGTGAAGCAGCGCCGGGCGCGTAACCAGCAGCGGCTCGACTCCGGACAGGTGACCTCGCCGCGCGACCTGGAGAACCTGCAGCACGAGATCGGGTCACTCGAGCGGCGGATCTCCGACCTGGAGGACGCCGAGCTCGAGGTGATGGAGAAACTCGAGGCCGCCGAGGCGGTGCAGATCGACCTGCGCACCCGCGCCGAGGCCTGCGCCGGCCGGCAGACCGAGCTGGAGACCAGTCGCGACGCCGCGCTGAAGGAGCTCGACGAGCAGCGCGCCCAGATCGGCGACCAGCGCAGCGCGGTCGCGACCGAGCTGCCGGAACCGCTCGTCAAGCAGTACCAGCGGCTGCGTGAGCACAACGGCGGCATCGGCGCCGCGCCGCTCGTCGGCAAGCGCTGCATGGGCTGCCGGATGGAGCTCGCGCCGTCCGACCTGTCCGCGATCAAGGCCGCCGCGCCGGACGCCGTACTGCGCTGTGAAGAGTGCGGCCGGATCCTCGTGCGGACGGCGGAGAGCGCTGTATGAGTTACTCCCACGTCATCGTCGAGGCCGACGGTGGATCGCGCGGCAACCCCGGCCCGGCGGCGTACGGCGCGCTCGTGCGTGACCCGGCGACCGGGAAGGTGATCGCGCAGCAGGGCCGGACGCTGGGGATCGCGACCAACAACGTCGCCGAGTACTCCGGCCTGATCGCCGGGCTCGAGCTGGCCGCGGAGTATGCGCCGGACGCCTCGATCGAGGTGCGGATGGACTCCAAGCTGGTGATCGAGCAGATGGCCGGCCGGTGGAAGATCAAGCACCCGGACCTGCAGCCGCTGGCGATCAAGGCGCAGGGCCTGGCGCCGTTCGGCACCGAGTGGACCTGGGTGCCGCGCGCGCAGAACGCGGCCGCCGACGCGCTCGCGAACAACGCGCTGGACGGCGTCGACATCCCGTTGACGCCGGCCCCGGCCGGATCGCCGGTCGCGATCGACAAAGAGCCGTCCGATCTGCAGAAGGCCTTGCAGGGCTGGGGTCCGCAGGCCGAGCCGCCGACGCAGCTGATCTTCCTGCGGCACGGCGAGACGCCGCACACCGCGGAGAAGCGGTTCTCCGGATCCGGCGGCGACAACCCCGGGCTGAGCGACACCGGTCGCGCGCAGGCACTGGCCGCCGCGGAGTACCTGGCGCGGATCGGGGGCGTCGACGCGCTGGTCGTGTCGCCGATGCGCCGGACCCGGGAGACCGCGGAGGCGGTCGCGGACAAGCTCGGGCTCGAGGCGACCGTGGACGAGGGCTGGCGGGAGGTCGCGTTCGGCGACTGGGACGGGCACACGTTCGCGGAGATCCAGCAGAAGTGGCCCGACGCGATGAACGCCTGGCTCGACTCGACCGCGGTCGCGCCGCCCGGCGGCGAATCGTTCGACACCTGCGCCCGGCGGGCCCGGTCGGCGCGCGACGGCCTGCTCGCGCGGTACCCGGGCAAGACCGTCGTCGTGGTCACCCACGTGACACCGATCAAGCTGATGGTCCGTTCGGTGCTGCAGGCCCCGATGTCGTCGCTGTTCCGGATGGAGCTGCGCCCGGCGACCCTGACCGAGATCCACTGGTACGCCGACGGTCTGGCGTCGCTGCGCTCCTTCAACGTGCAGCCCTCGCTAGTCTGACCCCATGCCGCTGCAGAGGGTTCGTTTCGTCGAGGGTGTGCCGGAGGTCTTCCGGGCGTCGTTGCAGGACATCCGCCGGGAGCAGGAAGTGCCCGCGGAGTTCCCGCCCGAGGTGACCGCGGCGGCTGTCGAGGCGGTCCGCAGCGCGCGCCTGCCCGAGCTGGACCGGACCGAGATCGAGTTCGTGACGATCGACCCGCCGGATTCGATGGACCTCGACCAGGCGCTGCACATCGAACGCACCGGCGACGGGTTCACCGTGCACTACGCGATCGCGGACGTGGCCGCGTTCGTGCGCGCCGGCGACCCGATCGACGCCGAGGCCCGGCGCCGCGGCGAGACGCTGTACGCGCCGGACAAGCGCACGCCGCTGCACCCGCCGGAGCTGTCCGAGGCCGCGGCCTCGCTGCTGCCCGACCAGGTGCGGCCCGCGCTGCTCTGGACCATCACGGTCGACGCGACCGGCGAAGGGACAGGCGTCACCTGCGAGCGTGCCCTGGTGAAGTCGCGGGCCAAGCTCAACTACGCCGGCGTACAGAAGGACCTGGACGCGGGGGCGGCGCCGGAGTCGCTGCAGCTGTTGCGTGAGGTCGGCAAACTCCGCGAGCAGCGCGAACTCGAACGCGGCGGCGTGAACCTCCCGATCCCGGACCAGGAGATCGTCACCTCCAACCACGGCTGGGGTCTGGAGTTCCGTGCACCGCTGCCGGTCGAGGGCTGGAACGCGCAGATCTCGCTGCTCACCGGGATGGCGGCCGCGAGCCTGATGACCAAGGGCAAGATCGGCATCCTCCGCACGCTGCCCGAATCGCACGACGACCTGCGCCGCAAACTCGGCAGCACCGCCAAGGCACTCGGGATCGACTGGCCCGCCGAGACGTCCTACGCGGAGTTCATCCATGGGCTCGACCCGTCGGTGCCGGCGCACGCGGCGATGCTCGCGGCGTGCACGGTGCTGTTCCGCGGGGCCGGCTACGTGGCGTTCGACGGGAGTGTCCCCGAGCAGCCGCAGCACGCCGCGATGAAAGCGGCGTACGCGCACGTCACCGCGCCGCTGCGGCGGCTGGTGGACCGGTGGACGGGGGAGATCTGCGTCGCGCTCTCCGCGGGCGCCGAGGTGCCGGCCTGGGTGCGCGAGTCGATGGACGAGATCCCGAAGATCATGGACGACGCCGACCGGCGCGCACACGCGTACGAGCGCTCGATCGTCAGCATGGTCGAGGCGGGCCTGGTCGCGGACCAGGTCGGCAGCGAGTTCGACGGCGTGATCACCGACGTGGACGAGAAGGAGCAGAGCCGCGGCATCGTCGTGCTGACGAAGTACGCGATCGAGGGCCGGGTCACGGGTCCGGCGCTGCCGCTGGGGCAGCAGGTCCGGGTGCGGCTCGTCGAGGCCGACATCGCCAAGCGCACCGTCGCCTTCGAGCTAGTCGGCTAGGTAGTCCTCGACGGCGGCCGTGGTGCGTTCGAGGTCGCCGGTCGCGAGCAGGTCGATCAGTGCGCCGCGGAGCATCGCCAGTACGGCGGTGCGCCGGGCCGCCGTCCGGTCGGGGTCGCTCGTCCTGAGCAGTTCGAGCCAGTCGTCGACCGTCGAGCGGGCGAAATCCGCCCACGGGCCGTCGGGTGCGACGAGCGACCGCCCGTAGGCCTCGACCCAGAACGTCATCAGCGGCCGGCGTTCCGGCGCGGCCAGCCAGGTCCACAGTTCCCGGGCGATCACGGTCAGGCCGGGCGGCTCGTCGTACCGCTGCTCGATCTCGTGGAGCAGCGCGAGTTCGTCCGACCGGGCGCGGGCGAGCAGCGCGCGGATCAGGCCGTCCTTGCTGCCGAACAGAAAGAGCAGCACCCGGGGGCTCGAGCCGATCGCGGTCGCCAGCGGGCGCAGCGACAGGTCGGCCAGGCCGTGCGTCAGCGAGTACGCGTACGCGCGCTCCAGCAGTTCCTGCTGGCGGGCGGACGGAGCTTCCTTTGTGGCTGGCACAGGGCTAGTATCGCTTACTGAAACAGTCGTGTCAGTAGAGTGGGTAGGTTGATGACGAAACTGATCAGGAAGCTGGGGCGGCCCGGAGACCTCGGCTGGGTGGTGCAGTCGCACGCGGAGATCTATGCGGCCGAGTACGGCTGGGGGCCGGCGTACGAGACGCTGATCGCGCAGATCGTGTCGGCGTACGCGTCCGACCATGACGACGAACGTGAGGCCGCGTGGATCGCCGAGGTCGACGGAGAGCGGGCGGGCAGCATCTTCTGCGTGCGCGGGCCGGACGAGACGACCGCGCAGCTGCGGCTGCTGCTCGTCACGCCCGCCGCTCGTGGGTTGAAGCTGGGCGCCGAACTGGTCGACACGTGCTTGGAGTTCGCGCGCGAGGCTGGATACAAGCGGATGGTGCTGTGGACGAACGATCCGCTGGTCGCGGCGCGACACATCTACCTGTCACGGGGCTTCCGGCTGACCGGCACCGAGGTGCATGAGATGTGGGGCGACCACCTGGTGGGGCAGACGTACGAGCTGGACCTCTAGGACTTGCAGAGCGGTGCGCCGGGCGCCGCGGTCTTGTAGATCGCGTGGGAGAGGAACGTGCTCACGTAGCCGTTGGCGACCGTCAGCGCGTGCCGCGGGCCGACGCTGCCGAGCGGGAGGTACCTGCGCAGCGGGTACGCCAGGTAGTAGACGCCGTAGTCGGTGAAGTTGAAGTGCCGGGTGCCGGGGATCGTCGCGCACCACGACGCCCCGGTGCTTGCCTTGAGCAACGAGAGGGCGCGGTCCCGGTCGTGGTCGTTCTTCGCGTCCGGGCCGCAGACGCTGGTGATACAGGAATCGTCGGCGCCGAGCAGCATCACCGGCGCCTTCACGCCCTTTCGCACGACTTCGCCGAACTGGATCCCGTCCAGGTCGACCGCGGCGGCGCAGCGCGGGTCCAGGCGGCAGGCCTCGAGCGACGCCGCGCCGCCGAACGAGTGGCCGACGTACGACGCGCCCACCGCGGACTCGACCGAGTCCGGCACCTCCTTGGCGACCATACCGGCCGCGAACCGCGCGTCGGCGGCCCAGATCCCGACCAGGTGGTCGCCGACCTGCTGCGCGCCCTCGGTACTGTCGCCGAGATTCGGCGGATTCGCCTCCGGCTTGCTCTCGATGGTCTGCCCGCCGAGGACGGTGAGATTCGCGCTGTACGTCGGGGTGACACCCGCGACGAGGTAGCCGTGGCTGGCGAGGTTCTCCGCGAGCGCGGCGTACATCGGCGCGGACAGCCCCATGCCCGGCATCAGCACCACGACCGGGAACCGTCCCGGCGCGATCGCGACCCGGTCGAGGGCGCGGTCCTGCAGCGTGTCGAACGGCCCCTGGAGCACCGAGGCCGGTGCCTTGAGGTGCAGTCCGCTCCACTCGCCCGGCGCGTACTGCACACGGCGCCCGGTCGTCTCCTTGGCCACCGGGTACCACAGCCAGACGGCGAGCCGGCGCGGGCCGTTCACGTACGGATCACGGCGGGGCGTGTCGGTCCATTCGTACGTCCGCCGCCCGACCTGGAAACTCCCACTCGTCTCCGGCAAAGCCACCGGCTCGGACCGCTGCACCAGCACCCAACCCAGATACCCAGCCCCGCCAACCAGCACGACCAGAAGCACGATCACGATCCCGGTCCGCACCCGTCGCCTCATACCCCAAGCCTCTCACCACCACCGCGCCTCGCCCCCACCTTCACCCGCCGAGTCGTGAGATTCGGCTGCCGCAACCAACCAAGATCCACGACTCGCCGCCGAGTACCCGGACCATTCGCCACGACTCGACGGCGGCGGCCTAGGTCGGAAGTCCGAAGCGGCCGGCGATGGCACGCCGTCGCGAACGCCCATCGAGCATCCCGGCGGCCACGCGACTCGGCCGGGCATGTCGAAGGTGAGGGGGCGGCTCCGACGTTCCAGGAAATCGGATGGAGGAGCGGGAGATGAGTTTGCCGGATGTGGTGTCGCGGGACGAGTGGATGGCGGCTCGGCGTGAGCTGTTGGCGGCGGAGAAGGCGTTCACGAAGGAGCGGGATGCGTTGAACACGCGGCGGCGGGAGCTGCCGATGGTGCTCGTCGACAAGGCGTACGGGTTCACCGGCGCGGGCGGCTCGAGCGGTCTGCTGGAGTTGTTCGAGGGGCGGGACCAGCTGGTCGTGTACCACTTCATGTT
>Ga0247821_10001880_pt1 | contig 11708 bp, 17 predicted proteins | sample 13C_Glycerol_Day_FD_192481 | JGI IMG/M metagenome (GOLD analysis project Ga0247821, IMG submission 192481) | Soil microbial communities from agricultural site in Penn Yan, New York, United States - 13C_Glycerol_Day14 | ecosystem: Environmental > Terrestrial > Soil > Agricultural land | place... | reverse complement strand
TCGTCCTTCCGTTTACCTGGGAATCTCAACGCGGCAAGGAGGGGTTCTGATGAACATCGACAAATCGAAGTTGCAACCGTTGCTTTGGTCCGTGGTGGCCGCTTGGAGGGGTGGGGACGCAGAACTGCAGAAGCACACCGACGCCCTTGACGAGTTCCTCGGCGAGCAGACGGTGGAGGAGGTCGCTCTAGGGCTACTCGAAGAAATCCGGCAGCTGGCTTGCCGGGTGCGCGCTGCCGAGAAGCAGCTCGCGGAGGTGGCCCATGGCTGACCGCATCAGCGTCAACTGCCAGGCCAAGCTCTCAGAAGCCATCACCTGCCTGACCACCATGTACCGCGACAAGAAGTTCGTCGTGGTGAGCCTACGCCCGGGCAAGGACCGTACCCTGGATCAAAACGCCCTGTGGTTCGCGTTCTACAAGCGCATTGCCGAGATGACCCAGATCGGCGACTCGGCCGACGCCCGGCGCTACTGCAAGCTGCACTTCGGCGTGCAGATCCTGCTGAACGATGACCCGGAGTTCCAAGAGGCCTGGTATCGCGTCATGCGCCACCTGCCGTACGGGGAGAAGTTGGAGATGATGGGCGACTGCAAACTGTTCGGTCCGGACGGCTTCCCCGTGACCAGTCTGTTCAATCGCGCTCAGGGCATCGCCTACACCGATCGCATCGTGGCTGAGTTCTCGGTCAAGGGTGTGTTCTTCGGTGATCTGCTGGGGGAGGAGGCCGCGTGAGGACAGCTCTCAAGGAAGTGAAGCAGAAGACCTGCAAGGCCTGCGGCGGGAAGTTCCGGCCATCGCTGTCGACGCAGAAAGCCTGCAGTGTGAAGTGCGCCCTGGACCTGGCCAAGAAGCCCGAGAACCAGGCTATGGCCCGCAAGGCGCTGGCTCAGGTAGGCCGCAAGGAGATTAAGGCGCGCAAGGAGGCCCTCAAGAGTCGCTCCGAGCACATGCGCGAGGCGCAGACGCTGTTCAACGAATTCATCCGCTTGCGTGACGCCGGTCAGCCGTGCATCAGCTGCGACTCGCTGCCCAACGATCACGACCTGATCACCGGCAGCCGCTGGGACGCCGGCCATTACCGATCTGTTGGTGCCTGCCCAGAGCTGCGCTTCGAGCCGCTCAACGTCCACCGCCAGTGCGTGAAGTGCAATCGCAACTTATCCGGTAACGCGGTCGAGTACCGCATCCGGTTGGTGCAGCGCATTGGCGCCGACCGGGTGACTTGGTTGGAAGGGCCTCATCAGGCCCAGCGCTACACCATCGAAGACCTGAAGGCCGTCAAGGCTGAGTACCGGGTAAAGATTAAAGACCTGAAGGGAGCTGCAGCGTGACCACAGCATTGGCGTTTTTCATTCTGGCCGTGATGCTTGTGGCATCCGGTGGTGTGTTGGCCTGGGGCGCGACGATTGTCCGCAGGCGCAGCGCAGAGGAGTTTCTATTGAGCAAGGCCAAGCGGAGGGATGACGCATGCAACTGAACAGCGCTCGCCAAGCCTGGCACGACTGCCTGTATACAGCCTGGGACAGCCAGGGCGCCTTCATCGAGCAGTTGGGCCTTCTGGGCGCCATGGTGCAGACCACCGACAAGCAGCGCAGTGCGAGTCATGCGGTTCACCAGGCACTGGCCGGGCGAGTGCAGTCTGCGATCGGAAAGCTGCACAGCCAGGTCCGTGCCTTCGGCAACTTTATGTACAGCCCGAACTTAGACGACGACACCCGTGAGATCGCCGAGGAGCTGATCTTCAACCTGGTGCAGCGCAAGTCGCCACGCATGACATCGGCCAAGCGCGAAAAGCTCGAGTACGTAGTGAAGGGGGTGATGACCCGGTACCGGTACATGCACCAGGGCGGGCAGTCGGCCAATGACGACCCGCTGAAGTCACCTGAGGGGTTCAGGGCCTGGCTGAACGCTCACTACGGGGTCAAACTCGACTCGGTGCGCTGGGACCGCGAGTGGGGTGGATACGTGCGCCTTGCGTTCGACTGCTGCGAAGACGTGGACAAGACGGCGCTGGGTCCAGTGGCGGCTGCAATCTACGAAATGAAGTGTGCCGCTTGAGGGCCTATTGCGTTCCCGCTCGGCTGATGGCATAGTTCCCCCATCGTGATAATTTCGCCCGTGGCGAAGTTCGAAAGAAACCGGCCCGCAAGCCGGTTTTTTTATGCCCGCCAGAAACACAAAAGCCCCGACAAGTTCGGGGCTTTTTCATTTGCGCGGGAAAGAAAAGAGAGGGCGACTCCAAAGAGTGCAGGAACACCCAAAGGAGACGCCAGATCGCAGAGTAGACCTGCAAGCCAGCCAAGGCCCTCACTGCTCGCGCGAGCGGGGCGGAGCCTAGCAGAAAACCATAAGGCTTTGCAGATGTTGAAAGAATGCAGATGCGGTAATTGCAACAGACTTCTCGCCCGGGTGGGTGAGTTCACAGAGCTCCAGGTCAAATGCTCCCGATGTGGGACGTTGAATCATGTGAGGGCCTCGAGCCTCGAGCGATCGCCTTTGAGCGAGCCGTGTGCGGCAACAGCCGCACAGCACACGATCAGATCACTCCACAACATCGAGGCAAACACATGAAATTACTGAAATCCGCTCTTCTCGGCGTCGCGCTCGCTTCGTCCGTAGTATCCGCTACATGGGCTGCTACGGCTCAGTCCTGGAACCTAGCCAGAGATGCCTACCTGATGACTGAAAGCGCCCCAGCAGGGTCGGCTTGGTCATTCTTGCAGAACAAAACCGGGGTAAACACTGCCGCCAATTACACGCCATTCCCCTCATTCTCTGCCGAAGAGTGTAACGGCAACCCTAACACCTGCTGGCGGGATGTCGCGGCCGGATCCGCTGTGCTCAGTATCAAAAAGTCGTTCGTCTTTACCGGTTCGGGTACAAGCTTTGTGTTCAAGCAAGGCGACGTGACGACTCATCCCGGAACGAATAGCAAGACGATTATCCGTTGGGCCAGCCCTATCACCGGCAACGTCAATGTGCTCGGTCGTATCAACGATCTGCATAACGCCTGCGGAGATGGTATTGCGTGGTCGCTGAACCTGGATGACACGGTTGTGCAGTCTGCCAACCTGGCAAACGGGGGTAGCTCAATCATCAAAGTAGATGGCGTTGCGGTGACACCCGCTTCTTCGCTCTACTTGATCGTCGATAAGAAGGCCAACAACTCTTGTGACACCACGAGCCTGGATTTGATGATCACCAACTAACCCTCCAGCCCTGTGCGTATTGGGGGTGACATCGACAACCCGGCCGCTGTGCCGGGTTTTTTATTGCCCCTAGAGGGCCTCAAGAGCCCCGGCCAAGCGCCGGGTTTTTTGTGCCTGCAAGAAAATTCACTGCAGCCAGGGCAGCCTTCGGGAGGCCTGGACACTGATAAGCCGGTAGTACAGTGCTACGGAAAAACACCGGCAGCCCGCGCCCCCATGCCGTGTACGCTTCATGGGTGGCGCGAGATTGGATTGGCGAGACTGGTGCAGTAGGGTGCCGGCGTCGTGATGGTCTTTGGCAGACGGCGGGAAAGACCGCACACCTATTCAGGGCCTCGACATTGATCGGGGCCTTTCTGTTTTCGGCTCCATCACACCCATTGCTCCGAGCAGGGAGTGCTGCTGTGGCCGGATCTAACTCGCTCCCCGAAAGGGAGGAACCGGAATGAACCATATGCCAGACAAACCAGACACCTGGCTTATCGTGTTTGCGTGGCTCAGCCAGCATGCTCCCGCTTTCTATGCGGCCGGTCTCGCCGTATCGATCTCTGCGCTGCGGATCATCTACGGCGGCGGAACCAAGAAGGCGGCCTTCCTCGAAAGCCTGCTTTGCGGCTGCATCACCCTGGCGATGCTTTCTGGACTTGAGCTGCTGGGCATTCCCCAGTCGGCTGCCGGGATCGTTGGCGGGATGATCGGTTTGCTCGGCGTGGACAAGATCCGCGCCTACGCCGACCGCTTCACTGGGTTCAAATTGCCCGGGCGTAATCCCGAGGCGTAGACCACGCCACAAATTCAAGCGCGCCGTTTCGTGGCGCGACAACACCAGAGGGACCAGCCATGGACAACCAGCACAAGAAAATCACCGGCTATCGCGACTTGAGTCAGTCTGAAATCGACGGCATGAACTCGATCAAGGCCCTGGAAGCGGACACTGGTGAGCTGTTCAAGCAGATTGGCCAGATTGATGGCGTTGATCCGCGCCTGCTGGCCTTGGCCAAAACCAACTTGCAACAGGGGTTTATGTGGTTCGTTCGCTCAATCGCTAAGCCGGCTGATCCTTTCGCTTGAAAGATGCTCTGTGGTCCTTGGGTTGGGGTAGATCCGGACGAGACATGAAAACGGGGGCTATTTCAGCCCCCGCCCTGCAGCGATGTTACTTGCGGCGCTTATCTACTTCTTGCGCCACGCCCTTCCAGGGCGTCCCATCTGACTTCACATCCATGAAGCGCCCAGTGTTGGTGTCGCGCTTCACGTAAGTGTCGTTTTGAGGGTTATAGGTCTGGGTGCGATCGCGAACCGAACCATTCCTATGCCCTTCACCTGTATTGGTAGCCATAAGCATACCCCTCCAGTTATGCCCGGCACCGGCTGCCGCCACCCCGTACACCAGCTGTACGCTTCGATCGTAATGGGGATGGCACATAGCTATGCAATGTTTGGCCGCATCCGAAGTGTGTAACAAGTAATTTCCAGAGGCTTTAAACCGTGGAGGGATCGCAATTGCGAGTGGTGGAATTTCAGCGTGAGAACTGGCGCGATGCGTCCCGAGCCCTGCGCAAGATCGCAGACCAGATGGATAGCGGTGAGCTCCCGCTGTGCAGCATCGGCGTCATGGCAATGCGTGATCCGTCAGGTCAGGTAGAGCTATTCGCTTTCGGCCCGGTGGCTGACGACCTGCAGTCTCTGGCCATGTTCCGCCTGGCGGAGCAGAAGCTGATAGATGTGCTGCTGGATGGCGGGGAAGGGTAGGTGTGCCGCAGGTGAGTGCGGCACGGGTGGATCACTTCACTTTCAGCGCTTCTTGGATTTGATCCGCATACGTTGAAAGATGCTCAAATTCGTAGCTCAGATTGATAGGGGCCCCGTCGGCTGCCGAGGCGGCGATCACCTCAAGCGCTGCCGCCACTGCGTGGGTGCGGGAATATTCAGGAAGTGTTTGCTCGTTGCCTGCAGCGACCGCGTGTTTACCTGCGTTTGTCATTGATGAATCCTCAAAAAGTTGATCCTCACCAATACCGGCAACGCGCCACTATTACAATCCTATCTTTGGTCTTGCCTGAGACAATTTATGACAACCAAGCAACCCGACTGGGAGGTGATCGAACGTGCCTACCGGGCCGGGGCGCTTTCCATCAGAACCATCGCTGAGCGCCATGGTGTGAGTGACACCGCGATCAGGAAGAAGGCCAAGGCCTTGAACTGGACGCGGGACCTGTCTGACCAGGTGCGTAAAGAGGTTCGCAGCAAGCTGGTTCGCGGCGAGGTTCGCAACGATCAAGGCGCGAACCGCGAACTTGACGCCGAGATCATCGAAGAGGCGGCAGAAGAGGGCGCGACGGTAGTTCGCACCCACCGCCGTGACATTCGCAAGGCCACGAACCTTGCGAACCTGCTCATGGATGACCTGCTCATCACGATCAAGCGCCGGGAGGAGATTGAGGACGCCATTGCCGACGAGACTGCTGACGATGAAAGCGGCTTCCGTCGCAGCTCGATGCTCGCAGCGGTCGCCCTGCCCAGCAACGCCAAGACCCTCTTTCAGTTGTCCTCGGCCATGAAGAACCTGCAGGTGCTCGAGCGCACTGCATTCGGCTTGGACGACAAGGAGCAGTCGAAAGACGCCGACGAGCTTTCGCAACTGATGGATGAACTATCGAAGGATGCCTGACCATGAAGCCCGAGCACCTGAAACTGCTCCGGGACCGGTTCTGGCGGCTGAACAACCTGTACTTCATCACGGACAAGCAGGGCAAGAAGGTCCGCTTCCGCATGACGCAGGAGCAGATCGATTACTTCCAGGGCATGCACACCCGGAACATCATCCTGAAGGCTCGGCAGCTTGGGTTCACAACCCTGGTCTGTATCGTCCAGCTGGATGCTGCACTATTCGAAGCGGCCAAGTGCGCCCTGATCGCTCACACCTTGAACGACGCCAAGCGCCTGTTCCGGGAGAAGGTGAAGTACGCCTATGACCACCTGCCCAAGGAGATCAAGGCGGCCAACCCGGCACGCAACGATGCCGCGGGCGAGCTGGTGTTCAGCAAGGGCGGATCGCTCTACGTCTCCACTTCGTTCCGGGGCGGCACGCTGCGCTACCTGCACGTTTCCGAGTTCGGGAAGATCTGCGCCAAGTTCCCGCACAAGGCGCGGGAGATCGTCACCGGTGCGTTTGAGGCTGTGGCCGCTGAATGCTTCGTCACCATCGAGTCGACTGCCGAGGGCCGGGCCGGGTACTTCTTCGATTACAGCCAGTCAGCCGAGAAGCAGCAGCTCGCCGGCGTGCCCCTGGGCCTGTTGGACTGGAAGTTCTTCTTCTTCAGCTGGTGGCGGAACCCGCTGTACTGGCTTGATCCGACTGATGCCACCATCCCGGACCGCCTGACAAAGTATTTCGACGACCTGGCCGCAAAGCACGGAATCGTCACCAACCCAGGCCAGCGCGCTTGGTACAGCGCCAAGGAAAAGACCCTCGGCGATGACATGAAGCGTGAGTACCCGTCGATCCCTGCCGAAGCATTCCAGCAGACGATCGAGGGCGCGTACTACGCCAAGCAATTCACCAAGCTCTACGCCGCCCAGCGCATCGGCAAGCTGCCCGACAACAGCCACCTGCCGGTGCACACATTCTGGGATATCGGCGTGGGCGACTCGACCGCGATCTGGTTTGTCCGGATCGTTGGCGAGGAATACCACGTAGTCGACTTCTACCAGAACAGCGGCGAAGGCCTGCGGCACTACATGAAGGTGCTGAAGGATCGCGGCTACACCTACGGTGAGCATTGGGGGCCGCACGACATCGACAACCGTGAGTTCGGCAGCGATGGCAAGACCCGCCGAGAGCTGGCCCGCGAGGGTTACGAGATCGACGGGCAGAAGTACTCCATGACGTTCCAGGTGGTGCCGAAGCTTGGCGTCGACGAAGGCATCGAGCAGGCGCGAGAGATTCTCCCGAACTGCGCTTTTGACGAGGCCAAATGTGAGGAGGGCATCACCGCCCTGGAGAGCTACCGCAAGGAATGGGACGACAAGCGCGGGTGCTGGAAAGACAAGCCTCTGCACGACTGGTCATCCCACCCGGCCGACGCCTTCCGCTACTTCGCCGTGGCCAAGACCAAGCGCTCCGTGGTCAAGCACGTTCCAATCTCGTTCACTTTCTGAGGCCACCCATGCCGAATTTCAGTCCCCGGGCAGAGTACTCGGAAGCCTTGCCCGGCTGGCAGCTGGTAAAGCGCTGCGTGGCCGGCGCCCGCGAGGTGCGCAAGCACGATATCTACCTGCCGATGCCTGACCCAGAGAACAAATCTCCCGAGAACCAGGCACGGTACAAGCAGTACAAGAAGCGGGCGATGTTCCTGAATATCACCGGCCGCACGCGCACCGGCTTGCTGGGCGCGGTGTTCCGTAAGACTGCCGAGCTGCAGCTGCCCACCGGGGTCGAGTACCTGAAGGAGAACGCCAGCGGCGACGGCACGAGCCTGGAGCAGCTATCGAAGGACTCCGTAGGGGAATGCCTGGACACTGGGCGTGGTGGCTTCCTGGTGGACTTCCCGGAGGTCGAAGGCGTGTCTTCGATGGCCGACATGCAGGGCCGACGCGCACTGATCCATCACTACGGTGCCGAGTCGATCATCGACTGGGATGAACAGGTGATCGAGGGCGTGAAATGTCTGGTCTACGTCTGCCTGCTGGAGCGCGTGTCTGAGTTCAACTCGGACAGCCTGGAAAGGACCACAAGTACCCAGTACCGCGTGCTGCTACTGGTCGACGGGCGATACGTTCAGCGTGTTTATGCCGAAGACGGGAAGAGCTTCACCGAGGCGGTGCCGACCGACAAGTCGGGCAAGCCGTTCAAGCACATCCTGTTCAGCTTCTACGGCTCGCAGAACAACGACGCCAGCGTCGACAAGTCGCCACTTGAGGACTTGGCCGACGTGAACATTCTCCACTACGGCAATAGCGCCACAGTGGAGGAGAGCGGGTTTATCAGTAGCCAGCCGACCTTGTTCATCACCACGGACATCAGTGCAGACGAGTTCGCCAAGGTGAACCCAAACGGCATGCACATCGGCTCGACCCGGGGTTACAACCTTGGCAAGTCCGGTACCGCAACCCTGGTCCAGGCAACGGAAAGCCAGCTGGCCCGTACGCTGCTGAAGGACAAGGAAGAGCAGATGCTGATGATCGGCGCTCGCATCGTCCAGAAGGCGGGCGGCGCCGAGACGGCTGAAGCGGTACGCATCCGGTACAGCTCCGACAACAGCGTGCTAGGCACCATCGCCGGCAACGTGTCCGAGGCCCTGAAACGGGCCATTCTCGACGCCGAGCGCTTCATGATGGGTGAGCCGGACGAGAAGGGCACCGTCTTCTGGCTCAACCAGTCGTTCTTCGACGAAACCATGACGGCTCAAGACATCCTGGCGCAGGTCCAGCTCTGGCAGCAGGGCATTATCGCCAAGTCCGACCTACGCACCAATCTGCGCCAGGGCGGCGTGCTTGAGGCCGATCGTACTGACGAGAAGATCGACGCAGAAATCGAGACCGAACCACCAGTAGGCGGAAGCGATGAGCAATGAAGGCTACCTGGAGGACGCCGCCACGCGGCATCAGATCTACGTCCAGCGGTATGCAGGCGGAAACCTGAAGCGTGTGGCGTCGTTTATCAGTAGAGCCATCAGGACCGCCAAGCAGCGTGTATCAGACGGTTTGAGCGCATACGGCACCAAGCGCTACACCACGCAGATGGAAACTCTTCAGGGTGATTTGCGGGGCATCTACGATGACCTCAAGGGTCGCGCTCAGCTGGATCTTGGTGAGTTCGCCGAGTATGAGGCTGAATTCAACGCCACGATGCTGGGCAAGGTCGTCCGCGCAGTGGTTCAGCTCAATGTGCCGTCCGCCGATTTGGTCTCGGCTGCTGCCCTGGCCGACCCCATGCTGCTGGAGGCTCGCAAGGGTGTTCAGCGGATCAGCATCAGCGGTGCGCTTGACCAGTTCGGCACCAAGAAGACTGCCGAGATCATCGGTGAAATCCAGATTGGCTCATCCCTGGGCGAAACCAGTCAGCAGATCAGTCGGCGTCTGAGTAGCATCCACCAGTTGCAGAAGGATCAGGCGTCAGCCCTGGTCAGCACCATGACCAATCACATCGCCAGCTCAGCGCGTGCCGAGGTGATGAAGCAGAACGACGACATTCTCCTGGGGATGCGCCGGGTCGCCACGTTGGACAGCCGCACTACGCTGTTCTGCATGAGCATCGACCAGACGATTATCCCGCTGGATGGCCCAAAACCGCCGTATCACTGGCGGTGCCGCACGACGCTGATTCCAGTACTCAAACCAGAGTATGCCCAGGAGATACCAGGTTCCACGCGGCCATCAGTCGGCCCGGATGGAGTGGAGCAGGTCAGCAGCAAGACCAGCTACGGCGAATGGCTTGCCCGGCAGCCTGCATCATTCCAGCGTGATGTTCTCGGTCCGGCCCGCTACGAGCTTTTCAGCAAGGGTGGGCTGACCATCGATCGATTTGTCGACGACAATGGAAAGACACTTACATTGAAAGAGCTACGCGAGCGAGAACCAATGGCATTTGAAAGGGTTGAGAACCCCTAGATTAACAAAGCTTTTGATGGCAGATTGACACTCCCTAAACTGCGAAACTCAATCCGAGAGGAGTGCACTATGGAAAAGAATTTTGATCTGCGGGAAGTGCCTATTGAAGATGTGTTTGAGGCGATTAGCAAAGATCCAACAGCAGATGTGAACATACTTTTTCATGAGAACGCCGCAAAAGCACTGCGTGATCTTGCCGACGATATCGATTCTGGAAGGAAAGAAGTTGTTGCAGCAAGAATTCGTTTGACACCCGATGAGTTGCCTAATTGGAACTATGAAATCAGGGTGATAGAAGTTTAAAGATGCTCACAACCAAGCCCGCAGAGTGCGGGCTTTTTTGTATCTGAAATTTGCCTCGTTAATCGGGGCTTTTTTATGCCCGCAGGCAGGGCCTGCCAAACGTCTCTGGGAGACAGCAATGACCTTGAAATTCCAACTGGACAGCCTCGAAGGCGTCGACGAATCCATCCAGGCCCTGTACGTCGAGAAGGACGGCAAGTTCGTTCTCGGCATTGATGGGCTGCCGCAGCAGGAAGACGTCACCGGCCTGAAGGCTAAGGTGGAAGAGCTCCTGGGCGAAAAGAAGGCCGCCGAGAAGGCCCGCCGCGAGGCTGAAGACAAAGCCCGTGCTGAGGCCGAAGAGGCCGCTCGCAAGTCGGGCAACGTCGAAGAACTCGAAAAATCCTGGTCGGAGAAGTACGCGCGCCGCGAAGCAGAGTTGACCGGCCAGCTCGAAAGCACCAACAGCACCCTGCAAGGCCAGATCCGGGATCTGACCGTGGGTCGCACCGCTACTGAGATCGCGACCACGCTGGCCATTCCAGGCAGCGCCAAGGCATTGCTTCCCCACATCGAACGCCGGCTGAGCGTCGAGCAGCGCGACGGTAAACCCACCGTTGTCGTGCTGGACGCGGCCGGCAAGCTCTCGGCGGCAACGCTGGACGAGCTGAAAGCAGAATTCACCAACGATCCGGCCTTCGGCCCGCTGATCGCTGGCAGCAAGGCATCTGGCGGCGGGGCCGGCGGACACCAAAAAGGCGGCGGGGCCGCAAAGGGCAACATCGGCGGCACCAAAGAGGAGCGCACGGCGGCACTGGCCAGCCGGTTCCCAGACCTTCCATTGAAATAAGGAAATACACCCATGTCCCTGTCGCAAATGCAGGTTTTCAACGAATACATCATGCCGGCGACCATCGAGACGCTGGATCAGATGCTCGTTGCGTTCAACGCCGCCAGCCGCGGCGCCATTGTGCTGTCCCCGGACGGCTTCACCGGCGACTTCCTGCAGGAGTCGTTCTTCCAGACCCTGGCTGCCGCCCAGCGCCGCGTGGATCGCTACGCCGCCAACGGCACTGCGCCGATCACCGACTTGACCGAGCTGAAAAATACCTCGGTCAAGGTGGCTGGCGGCTTCGGCCCGATCCGCTACGAGCCGTCGCAGATGACCTGGCTGGAGCGCCCGACCGCTCAAGGTATCGAGGTTGCATCCCGCGCGTTCGCTGAGATCCTGCTGAAGGACCAACTGAACACCGCAATCGCCGCCCTGGTCGCCGCGATCACTGCCCAAGCCGCCGCCGTCAACGACGTGTCGGCCACCGCCGGAATCACCTACGCCGGCCTGAACAACGCTCATGCGAAGTTCGGTGATGCGAGCCAGAACCTGGTCACCCAGGTGATGCAGGGCACCACCTACCACAAGCTGGTCGGTCAGAACCTGGCCAACCAGCAGCAATTGTTCCAGGCCGGCAACGTCCGCGTGATCGACATCCTGGGCAAGGTTTCGGTTGTGACTGACGCGCCGGCGCTGATGCAGGACGGCACCCCAGACAAGGAAATCATCCTGTCCCTGGTCCAGGGTGCGGCTCTGGTGCACGACGGTCGC
>Ga0247821_10001878_pt1 | contig 11711 bp, 9 predicted proteins | sample 13C_Glycerol_Day_FD_192481 | JGI IMG/M metagenome (GOLD analysis project Ga0247821, IMG submission 192481) | Soil microbial communities from agricultural site in Penn Yan, New York, United States - 13C_Glycerol_Day14 | ecosystem: Environmental > Terrestrial > Soil > Agricultural land | place... | reverse complement strand
GCGATGGCGATGGTAGCCAAGGCATTGAGCACGTTGTGGTTGCCGGGCATGTTCACCGAGACGTCCAGCGGCTCGCGGTCACGGCGCAGCACGGTGAAGTGGGTCTGCATGCCCTGCTGACGCACATTGATGGCGCGGATATCGGCCTCATCGCTGAAACCGTAGGTGACGGTCGGGCGCTTGACCTGTGGCAGGATCTCGCGCACCACCGGATCGTCCAGGCACATCACGGCCAGGCCGTAGAACGGCAGGTTGTGCAGGAACTCGACGAAGGTTTTCTTCAGCTTGTTGAAGTCACCTTCGTAGGTGGCCATGTGGTCGGCGTCGATGTTGGTGACCACGGCAACCATCGGCTGCAGGTGCAGGAAACTGGCGTCGCTCTCGTCGGCCTCGGCGATCAGGTAACGGCTGGTGCCCAGCTGCGCGTTGGTGCCGGCGGCGGTCAGGCGGCCACCGATGACGAAAGTCGGGTCCAGGCCACCTGCAGCGAACACCGAGGCGAGCAGACTGGTGGTGGTCGTCTTGCCGTGGGTGCCGGCCACCGCCACGCCATGGCGATAGCGCATCAGCTCGGCGAGCATCTCGGCGCGCGGCACCACCGGAATACGCCGCTCGAGGGCGGTGGCGACTTCCGGGTTGGCCGGGTTGATGGCACTGGAAACCACCAGCACGTCGGCGTTGGCAGCGTTCTCGGCACGGTGGCCGACGAAGATCTCGGCGCCGAACGACTCCAGGCGCTCGGTGACCGGCGAGACCTTGAGGTCGGAACCGGACACTTCATAGCCAAGGTTCAGCAACACTTCGGCGATGCCGCACATGCCCACGCCGCCGATACCGACGAAGTGGATGCGACGGATGCGGCCCATCTTCGGCTGGGGCATGGCTTTCTGGCTTTCAACCATGGGCCACCTCCAGGCAGATATCGACCACGGTGCTGGTTGCAGCAGGTTTGGCCAGGCGCCTTGCGGTGCCAGCCATGGTGTTGAGTTTCTCGGGTTGCATCAGCACCTCGTTCAGGCGTTCAGCGAGTTGCGCTGCGCCAGTTGTCGCTTGTGGCATGAGGAAGGCGGCGCCTTCCCGAGCCAGATATTGGGCGTTGTGGGTCTGGTGGTCGTCGATCGCATGGGGCAAAGGCACCAGCATCGAAGGCAGGCCAGCCGCCGCGAGTTCGCTGACGGTCAGGGCACCGGCACGGCACACCACCATGTCGGCCCAGCCATAGGCGTGGGCCATGTCCTTGATGAACGGCTCTACCTGAGCCTCGACGCCCGCTTCGTGATAACGCTCGGCGGTGATCGGCGCGTGGTTCTTCCCGGCCTGGTGGAACACCTCGGGACGCAGGCCTGCAGGCACCTCGGACAGGGCCTTAGGCAACAATTTGTTCAATGGTTCCGCACCGAGGCTGCCGCCCATGACCAGCAGGCGAGCACGGCGCTCGGCCAAGGGCGCGCGCTGCGCGTCCATGAACAGCTCCGGGCGCACCGGGTTGCCGGTGGTACGCAGCTTGTCGCTGGCCTGGAAAGTGCCGGGGAAAGCTTCGCAGACTCGCGCCGACAACGGCACCAGCAGCCGATTGGCGGTACCTGCGCGGGCATTCTGTTCGTGAATCACCAGCGGCACGCCACACAAGCGTGCGGCCACGCCGCCGGGGCCGGTGACGTAGCCGCCGAAGCCCACTACGCAGGCCGGCTTGAGCTGGCGAATGATGCGCCGTGCCTGCAGCACGGCCTTGACCAGGGTAAACGGCGCCTTGAGCAGCGACAGCTTGCCCTTGCCACGCAGGCCGCTGACCTGGATCAGGTGCAGCGGCAGGCCTGCCTGGGGCACCAGTTCGTTCTCGATGCCACGTGGCGTGCCCAGCCAGTGCACGCTGTAACCGCGGGCCTGGAATTCACGGGCACAGGCCAGAGCCGGGAACACGTGGCCCCCGGTGCCGCCGGCCATGATCAGTACGTTCTTGCCGTCAGCGGCCATGACTGGTCTCCTCGGCAAAATCACTTTCCTTGAATTCGTGTTCCTCGCTGCCCAGGTGCGTGCGACTTTCCCATTCGATGCGCAGCAACAAGCCCACGCAAGCGCAGCAGATCACCAGCGAACTACCGCCGTAGCTAAGGAATGGCAGGGTCAGGCCCTTGGTCGGCAGCAGGCCGACGTTCACCCCGATGTTGATCAGGAACTGACCGATCCACAGGAACGCCAGACCAAACGCCATGTAGGCGGCAAAGAACTGCTTGGCCTTCTCGGCCCACAAGCCGATATACAAGGCGCGCACGGTGACGAAGACGAACAGCCCGACGGTCACCAGCGAGCCGACCACGCCCAGCTCTTCGGCCAACACCGAGAACACGAAGTCGGTGTGCGCTTCAGGCAGGTAGAACTGCTTCTGTACGCTGTTGCCCAGGCCCACGCCCAGCCACTCGCCGCGACCGAAGGCGATCAGCGCCTGGGTCAACTGATAGCCGGAGCCGAACTGATCGGACCAGGGGTCGGTGAAGGTGATCAGGCGCGCCATTCGGTAGGGCTGCGCCTGGACCAGGACGAACACGGCGACCACCGCCAGCACCACCATCAGGCTGAAGCGGAACAACCCCACCCCGCCGAGGAACAGCATGGCCGCCGCAGCGCCCATCATGACTACGGTGGCACCGAAGTCGGGTTCCATCAGCAGCAGGCCCGCCATCGGCAGCAGCACGATGAACGGCTTGAAGAAGCCCATCCAGCTTTCGCGCACCTCGGTCTGCCGGCGAACCAGGTAGCCCGCCAGGTAGATGACCACGAAGACCTTGGCGATTTCCGAAGGCTGAACGTTGAAGAAACTGAAACCGATCCAGCGCATCGAGCCGTTCACTTCACGGCCGATGCCGGGTACCAGCACCAGCACCAGCAGGCCGAAGGCGCCGACCAGCATCATGAAGCCCATGCGCTGCCAGGTGGCGATCGGCACCAGCATGGTGGCGCCGCAGGCGACCAGCCCGATGAACACGTAAACCAGGTGGCGGAACATGTGGTACAGCGGGTTGCCGGACTGTACCGCGGCCACTTCCGAGGACGCCGAGGTAATCATCACCAGCCCCAGGCCGAGCAGTGCCAGGCAGCCAGCCAGGAAGGCGAAGTCGAGGTCGATGCCACGGCCGCTGATCAGCGGCGACGGGTAGGGCTTGAGGATGCCGAAGATCATGCCAGCCCTCCCGCCGCCTGGGCGAACAAGCGCCCACGCTCTTCGAAGTTCTTGAACATGTCGAGGCTGGCGCAGGCTGGCGACAGCAGCACGGCGTCGCCTGGCTGGGCCAGCTCGGCGCATTGCTGGACGGCCTCGTCCAGGGTCTTGACCCGAACCTGCGGCACGCCATCGCCCAGCGCTTCGGCCAGGCGTTCGGCATCACGGCCAAGCAGTACCACGGCGCGGCAGAAGCGTGCCACCGGCTCGCGCAGGGCCGCGAAATCGGCGCCCTTGCCGTCGCCACCGGCGATCAGCACCAGCTTGCCTTCGATGTCCGCGCCCAAGCCTTCGATGGCCGCCAGCGCGGCGCCCACATTGGTGGCCTTGGAATCGTCGTACCAGTTCACGCCGTTGCGCTCACGTACCCACTGGCAACGATGGACCAGGCCAGCGAACTCGCGCAGGGCTTCGAGCATCGGCGCGAACGGCAGGCCGGCAGCATGGCCCAGGGCCAGGGCGGCCAGGGCGTTGCTCTGGTTGTGCGCGCCGCGGATTTTCAGCTCGCGGGCCGGCATCAGGGTCTGGAACTCGAAAGCCAGGTGTTTCTCGCCATCGACTTCGCGCAGGCCAAAGGCCTTGAAGTCGGGTGCATTGAGACCGAAGGTCCAGCACGGGCGGCCTTCAACCGGCAGCGGCCGGCTCAGCGCGTCCTGGCGGTTGACCACCACCTGACGGGCACCCCGGAAGATCCGGTGCTTGGCCAGGTGATAAGCGGGCAAGCCGCTGTAGCGGTCCATGTGGTCTTCGCTGATGTTCAGCACGGTGGCCACTTCAGCGTTGAGCTGATCGGTGGTTTCCAGCTGGAAGCTCGAAAGCTCCATGACATACAGCTCGATATCATCCGCGAGCAAGTCCAGGGCTGGCGTGCCCAGGTTGCCGCCGACGGCCACACGCTTGCCAGCCTTGGCTGCCATCTCGCCGACCAGGGTGGTCACCGTGCTCTTGGCGTTGGAACCGCTGATGGCAATGATCGGGGCCTTGGCATGACGGGCGAACAGCTCGATGTCGCCAGACAGCTTCACGCCGCGTGCCGCAGCCTGCTGCAGGGCCGGTGTGGCCAGGGCCAGGCCGGGGCTCACGTACAGCTCGTTGGCGCGGCACAGGAAGTCTACGTCAAGTTCCCCACAACGCACTTCCACCTGCGGGTAATCACGGCGCAGGGTTTCCAGTTCCGGCGGTTGCTCGCGGGTGTCGGCGACCGCAAAGGCAATGCCCCGGTTCGCCAGGAAGCGAACCAGGGACATGCCGCTCTTGCCGAGGCCGACAACGATGCGGAATTGGTCGGAAGCGATCAGTGACACGCTCGTCTACCTCAGTTTCAGGGTTGCAAGGCCGATCAGCACCAGGATCACGGTGATGATCCAGAAACGGACGATCACGCGTGGCTCGGGCCAACCCTTGAGTTCAAAGTGGTGATGGATCGGCGCCATGCGGAACACGCGCTTGCCGGTCAACTTGAAGGAGGCGACCTGAATCACCACCGACAGGGTTTCCACAACGAAGATGCCGCCCATGATGAACAGGACGATTTCCTGACGCACGATCACCGCGATGGTGCCCAGCGCGGCGCCCAGCGCCAGCGCACCGACGTCACCCATGAACACCTGGGCCGGGTAAGTGTTGAACCACAGGAAGCCCAGGCCCGCGCCGATCAGCGCGCCGCAGAACACGATCAGCTCGCCCGAACCCGGCACGTAGGGAATCAGCAGGTATTCGGCAAACTTCACGTTGCCCGACAGGTAGCAGAAGATGCCCAGGGCACCGCCCACCATCACCGTCGGCATGATCGCCAGGCCATCGAGGCCATCGGTCAGGTTGACCGCGTTGCTCGAGCCGACGATCACGAAATAGGTGAGAACGACGAAGCCGACGCCCAGCGGGATGGTGACGTCCTTGAGAAACGGCACGATCAGGGTGGTCTCGACGCTGGTCGGCGCGGTCATGTAGAGGAACACGGCAGCGCCCAGGCCGAAGACCGACTGCCAGAAATACTTCCAGCGGCTGGGCAGGCCACGCGAGTTCTTTTCGATCACCTTGCGGTAGTCATCGACCCAGCCAATGGCGCCGAACAACAAGGTGACGATCAGCACGACCCAGACGTAGCGGTTGGTCAGGTCGGCCCACAGCAGGGTACTGACACCGATGGCGGACAGGATCAAGGCACCGCCCATGGTGGGGGTGCCGGATTTGGACAGGTGCGATTGCGGGCCGTCATTACGGACGGCCTGACCGATCTGGCGGATCTGCAGGGTACGGATCATCCACGGGCCCAGCCACAGCGCCAGTGACAACGCGGTCAGTACACCGAGAATCCCGCGCAGGGACAGGTACTGGAAGACCGCGAAGCCTTTATGGAACTGTTGCAGATACTCAGCCAACAGCAGCAGCATTAATGTTTCTCCCCGCTGGCACCGCACAATGCCGCCACGACGTTTTCCATCGCAGCGCTGCGCGAGCCCTTGATCAAGATAGTGGTGTTGCTGGCAGTCTCGGCCTGAACGGCTTCGATCAACTCAGCTTGTGTCGCGAAATGGCGGCCATTGGTACCGAACGCTTTGACCGCGTGTGTCATGTTGCTGCCCACTGCGTACAGGGCGTCGACCTTGCCGCGTGCGTAATCACCCACCTGACGGTGGCCTTCTTCCGCCCACTGGCCCAGCTCGCCGATATCACCCAGCACCAGAACGGTGCGCCCGGAAAAGCCGGCGAGTATATCAATGGCCGCGCACATCGAGGTGGGATTTGCGTTGTAGCTGTCGTCGATTACCCGCACGCCATTGGCCGCAATTTGCGCCACGGTGCGGCCCTTGACCGGTTGCACGGCGTTCAGGCCGGCGGCGATGCCGCTCAGGCTCAGACCAACGGCATGGGCAGCGGCAGCGGCGGCCAATGCGTTGCTGACGTTGTGCTCACCCAGTACGTTGAGTTGGACATCCACCGACTCTCCGGCGCCATGCAGCGTGAACGACGGGCAACCCCGCGCATCGCGACCAATATGGGTGGCGTAGAAATCGGCGCGCACGTCATTGCGGGCGAAACTGATGACCTTGTGCGTACCGGCACGGGCCTTCCAGATTGCAAAGGCCTTGTCGTCCAGATTGAGGATGGCCATGCCGCCTTCACCCAACCCTTCGAGGATTTCGCCCTTGGCCTCGACGATCTTCTCCGGCCCCCCGAACTCGCCAACATGGGCGGTACCGGCGTTATTGATGATGACCACCTGCGGCTGGGTCAGGCCGACGGTGTAGCGAATCTCGCCGATGCGCGAAGCGCCCAGCTCGATCACTGCGGCGCTGTGCTCCGGGGCAATTTCCAGCAGGGTCAGTGGCGCACCAAGGTCGTTATTCAGGTTGCCACGGGTGGCATGCACCAGACCGCGGGTACGCAGGATGCTGGCGAGCATTTCCTTGACCGTGGTCTTGCCGCTGGAACCGGTGATGGCGACGACGGGCTTGTCGAAGGCGGCGCGGTTCAAGGCACCGAGCTGGCCGAGGGCCAGGCGGCAGTCGGCAACCACCAGTTGCGGCAGATCGACGCCGGCAACTTCGCGCTCGACCAGCGCGGCTACGGCGCCTTTGTCTTTTACATCGGCCAGGTAATCGTGGCCATCGAACCGTGGGCCAGCCAGGGCAACGAACAGCTGCCCGGCGGCAACACTGCGGCTGTCGATACTGACGCCGGTGAAGCTGACGTCGGCGCCGACCTGACGAGCACTCAGTGCCGTTGTCAGCTGGCTGAGTGTCATGGATTCAAGCATGTGGAGCCTCCCAGGCTGCAAGTGCCTTCTCGGCTTCGACCAGATCGGAGAAATCATGGCGTTCGCCATTGATCTCCTGGTAATCCTCGTGCCCCTTGCCGGCCAGGACGATCACATCGTCGGCTGCGGCAGAAGCGATAAGCTGTGCAATGGCCTGGCCGCGGCCGGCGACGAAATCGACGTCGGCAGGCTTGGCGAAACCAGGGCGGATATCAGCGAAGATGCCTTGGGGGTCTTCGGTACGCGGGTTGTCGTCGGTGACCAGCACGCGATCGGCCAGACGCTCGGCCACCTGGGCCATCAGCGGACGCTTGCCGCGATCACGATCGCCGCCGCAACCGAACAGGCACAGCAACTGGCCATGAGCGTGCGGGCGCAGGGCTTCGAGAACCTTTTCCAGTGCGTCTGGGGTGTGGGCGTAATCGACCACCACGAGCGGTTTTTTACCGCCGCCCAGGCGCTGCATGCGGCCTACCGGCCCCTGAAGCTGCGGCGTGACCCTGAGGATTTCATCCAGCGAATAATCCAGGGCCAGCAGCGTTGCCACGGCTGCGAGCATGTTGCTCAGGTTGAAGCGGCCGAGCAGCTGGCTGCGCAAGGTGCGCTCACCCTGGGCGGTAACGAGGACGGCGCGCACGCCATCGTCATCGAACCTGGCTTCACGGCAATACAAGGAAGCGTCCGGGTTTTCCAGGCTGTAGCTGAGCAGCCGGGTCTCGACATGATCGGCACTTGGACGACGGGCAAAGTCTTCGGCCAGGCGGCGACCGAATTCGTCATCAAGATTGACCACCTGGCAGCGCAGGCTCGGCCAGGCAAACAGCTTCGCCTTGGCGGCCGCATAGGCCTCCATGCTGCCGTGGTAGTCGAGGTGGTCGCGGGACAGGTTGGTCATCACCGCGATATCGAATTCCAGCGCGGCGACGCGCCCTTGCTCCAGGGCATGGGACGAAACCTCCATGGCCACGGCCTTGGCGCCACCCTTTTTCAGGTCGTACAGGGTCGACTGCACCGCAATGGGGTCAGGCGTGGTCAAACGGCCGCTCTGCAGTTCGCCATAGAAGCCCGTTCCCAAGGTGCCGATCAGGCCGCAACGCTGGCCAAGCGCGTCGAGCGCCTGAGCCACCAGCTGGGTGACGCTGGTCTTGCCGTTGGTGCCAGTCACGCCGACCAGGTTCAGCTGGCGGCTCGGCTCGCCATAAAAACTGCCAGCGATCCTGGAAAGTTGCGAGATCAGCCCCTTGACCGGAATCAGCGGCGCATCAGTGATGGGCAGCACGCTGGCGCCCTGCTCTTCGTAGGCAACGGCTGCCGCACCACGGGCCAGGGCGTCAGCGATATGGTCACGGCCATCGACCTTGGCGCCTGGTACGGCCAGGAACAGGTCACCCGGCCGCACGGCGCGGCTATCCAGAGTCAGTTCGCGGATCAAGGGATCACGGCTGGCGTGGGCGAAAAGCTTGCTCAATGGCATTGTCATCATCCACGCCCTCCCTTGGCGGGTACTGCATTCACTTGTTGCTGCTCTGTTGGCGGCGGCAGGTTGTCTGGCGGCACGTTCATCAGGCGCAGGGTGCCCGACATGACCTTGCTGAACACCGGCGCCGAGACCAGGCCACCGAAGTAACCGCCCTTGCTCGGCTCGTCGATGACTACGACGATGGCGTAGCGCGGGTCGCTCATCGGGCCGAAGCCGGCGAACAGCGAGCGGTAGGCGTTTTCGGTGTAGCCCTTGGAACCGACGGTGGCTTTACGCGCGGTACCGGACTTGCCAGCCACGTGATAGAACGGCACCTGGGCGCGGAACACACCGCGCGGCGCTTCGATCACCTGCTGCAGCATGCTCTGCACGGTTTCGGCGGTTTCCTTCGGGATCGCCTGCACAGCCTCTGGCGTTTTGTCGACCTTGAGGATCGACAGCGGCACCATCTTGCCGTCGTTGGCCAACGCCGCGTAGGCGTGCACCAGCTGCAGGGCGGTAACCGATACACCGTAGCCGTAGGACAGGGTCGCGGTTTCAGCCTTGCGCCATTCCCGGTGGTTGGGCAGGTTGCCGACGCGCTCGCCCGGGAAGCCCAGGCCTGTGTATTGACCGAGGCCGACCTGGGACATGACCCGGTAGATGGCCTCGCCACCGATATCGAAGGCGATCTTGCTCATGCCTACGTTACTGGAGTTGATCAGAATGCCGGTCAGATCGAGGATCGGGCCTTCGCTCCTGGACACGTCCCTGATGGTGTAGCGGCCGATCTGCAGGGTGCCGGGGTACACCTCGACCTTGTCGGTGGGTTTCCAGCGCCCGCTCTGCAGGGCGGCACTCATGGTGATCGGCTTGACCGTGGAGCCCGGCTCGAACACGTCGATGATCGCCCGGTTGCGCATGGCCGCCGGGAACATGCTGCGACGGTTGTTCGGGTTGTAGGTCGGCTGGTTGACCATGGCCAGCACTTCACCGGTCTTGACGTCCATGATCACCAGGCTGCCGGCCTTGGCATCCTGTTCGGCGATGGCGTTGCGCAGCTCGCGGGTGGCCAGGTATTGCAGGCGCAGGTCGATGGACAACGCCAAGGTCTTACCGGCCTTGGCGTTCTTGGTAACCTGGATGTCCTTGATCAGCCGACCACGTCGGTCCTTGATCACTTGGCGCTTGCCGGGCACCCCGGCCAGCCATTCGTCGTAGGCGAGCTCCACCCCTTCACGACCGTGGTCGTCGAGGTCGGTGAACCCGACCATGTGCGCGGTGACATCACCGGCCGGGTAGAAGCGGCGGAATTCTTCCAGGCCGTATACACCTGGCACTTTCAGGTCGAGCACATGCTGGCCCTGCTCCGGGGTCAGGCCGCGGACCAGGTAGATGAACTCCTTGCTGGCCTGCTGCGTCAGGCGCTCGGTCAGTTGCTGGGCGTTCTGCCCGAGGGCGGCGGCCAGCTGCGGCCAGCGCTCCTTGGACGCCTGCATTTCCTTGGGGTTGGCCCACAGGGTAGTGACCGGGGTACTGACGGCCAGGGGCTCACCGTTGCGATCGGTGACCAGGCCACGGTGCGCCGGAATCGGAATGTGGCGCAGGCTGCGAGCATCACCCTGCCCCTTGAGGAAGTCGCGGTCGACCACCTGCAAGTCGATGATGCGCCAGGCGATGGCACCGACCATCAGGGCCAGCAAGCCGATCACGACGCGGAAGCGCCACGGGTAGAGTGCGCCTTCGAGTTTCATCATGGCGCCACCATCCGCACTTCGTCCGCTGCCGGCACGCGCATCTGCAGCTGCTCGGAGGCCAGGCTCTCGATTCGGCTGGCGGCGGTCCAGGTGCTTTGTTCGAGAATCAGGCGACCCCACTCGGCCTGGGCCTTGTCACGCTCGCTCAACTCACCGTAAAGGGTATTGAGCAGCTGGCGATTCCAATGCGCGCTGTAGGACACAGCGATGGCCGAAACGAGCACAGCGACAAACAGCAGAAGCATCAGGAAGCTTCCGCCTGGTAAAGGTTTGGCAAATAGCCGGCTCACCGAAGCTTCTCCGCCACCCGCATGACGGCGCTGCGCGACCGCGGGTTGGCTTTGAGCTCTGCCTCGGAGGCGAACTGCGCCTTGCCGATCAGACGGATCTTCGGCTCGAAGACCTTGTGCTGCACGGGCAGGTTGCGCGGCAGGTTATCGGCCTCGCCCTTGACCAGCTTGCGCATGAACAGCTTGACGATGCGGTCTTCGAGCGAGTGGAAGCTGATGACCGCGAGGCGGCCGCCGACTTCCAGGGCATCGAGCGCCGCCTCAAGGCCGGTTTCGAGGTCACCCAGCTCGTTGTTGACGTGGATGCGCAGCCCCTGGAAGGCGCGGGTAGCGGGGTTCTTGCCCTTTTCCCAGGCCGGGTTGGCAACCTTGAGCACTTCGGCCAGGTCGGCGGTACGGGTGAACGGCTGCTTTTCGCGACGCTCGACCACGGCACGCGCCATGCGCCCGGCAAAACGCTCCTCACCGTATTCCTTGAATACGCGGGCGATTTCTTCCACAGGCGCGGTGGCAATGAATTCGGCGGCGCTGATGCCCTGATCAGGGTTCATGCGCATGTCCAGCGGACCGTCATTGAGGAAGCTGAAACCGCGCTCGGGGTCGTCCAGCTGTGGCGAGGAAACCCCCAGGTCGAGCAGGATACCGCTGACCTTGCCATCCAGGCCGCGCTCGGCCACTTCGGCGCCCAGCTCGGCAAAGCTGCGCTGCACAATGACAAAGCGGCCGTCTTCGGCCGCCAGCGCTTGCCCGGTGGCAATCGCTTGAGGATCTTTGTCGAAGCCCAGCAGCCGGCCTTGCGGCCCGAGCTTGCTGAGGATCAGGCGGCTATGTCCGCCACGCCCGAAGGTGCCGTCCAGATAGCAACCGTCGGCGCGCAGGGCCAATGCCTCGACAGCTTCGTCGAGCAGGACGGTAATGTGGTTGAAGCCGCTATCTATAGTCACAGGATCAGGTCACGCAAATCGTCGGGCACGGCGCCCGGTTGTTGGATAGCTGCAAGGTCGGCTGCCGAAACCAGGTTCCAGGCATCCTCATCCCACAGCTGGAATTTGTTCAGCTGCCCCACCAGCATCGCCTTCTTGTCCAGCTTGGCGTGCTCACGCAGGCGGGGCGGCACCAGGAAACGACCACTGCCATCGAGCTCCAGGTCAACCGCATTACCGATCAGCAAACGCTGCAGGCGGCGGTTTTCCTCACGCAACGACGGCAAGGCACGCAACTTGGCTTC
>Ga0247821_10001873_pt1 | contig 11734 bp, 10 predicted proteins | sample 13C_Glycerol_Day_FD_192481 | JGI IMG/M metagenome (GOLD analysis project Ga0247821, IMG submission 192481) | Soil microbial communities from agricultural site in Penn Yan, New York, United States - 13C_Glycerol_Day14 | ecosystem: Environmental > Terrestrial > Soil > Agricultural land | place... | reverse complement strand
GCGTCGAAGTCCGCGAGCTGTGCGGCCTGCTCGGGCGACGCGAGCGCACGGATGCGGGTGCCGTCCTCGACGTACTCCACCGAGAGGACGCGGCCCGTCTCGTGCAGCGTGGAGACCACGTCGCCGCGGTCGTACGGCACGAGGAGGTCGACCTCCACGGCGGGGTCGGGCAGCATGCGCCCGATCGCCTCGAGCACGTCGGCGACGCCCTCGCCCGTGCGGGCCGAGGCGAACACGGCGTTCGGCTCGAGGCCGCGCAGCACGAGGCGGTCCTCGGGCGACACGAGGTCGGCCTTGTTGAACACCACGAGCTCGGGCACGTCGCGCGCGCCCACCTCGCCGATGACGTCGCGCACGGTCGCGATCTGGCCGGCGGGGTCGGGGTGCGCGGCGTCGACCACGTGCACGATCAGGTCGGCGTCGCCGACCTCCTCGAGCGTCGAGCGGAACGCCTCGACGAGCTGGTGCGGCAGGTTCCGCACGAATCCGACGGTGTCGGCGATCGTGTACACGCGGCCGTCGGCCGTGGTGTTGCGGCGCACGGTGGCGTCGAGGGTGGCGAACAGGGCGTTCTCGACGAGCACGCCCGCGCCGGTGATGCGGTTGAGCAGGCTCGACTTGCCGGCGTTCGTGTACCCGGCGATCGCGACCGACGGCACCGCGTTGCGGCGGCGGTTGGCCCGCTTGGCCTCGCGCGCGGGCTTCATGCCCGCGATCTGCCGGCGCAGCTTCGCCATGCGCGAGTGGATGCGACGGCGATCGAGCTCGATCTTCGTCTCACCCGGGCCACGGGAGCCCATGCCCGCACCCGCGCCGCCGACCTGGCCACCGGCCTGCCGGGACATCGACTCACCCCAGCCGCGCAGGCGCGGGAGGAGGTACTCGAGCTGCGCGAGCTCGACCTGGGCCTTGCCCTCGCGGCTCTTCGCGTGCTGGCTGAAGATGTCGAGGATCGTCGCGGTGCGGTCGATGACCTTCACCTTCACGACGTCCTCCAGCGCACGCCGCTGGCTCGGCGCGAGCTCGGTGTCGGCGATCACGGTGTCGGCGCCGAGCGCCGCCACGACGTGCCGGAGCTCCTCCGCCTTGCCGCTGCCGAGGTACGTGCTGGGGTCGGGGTGCGGACGACGCTGGAGCAGCCCGTCGAGCACGCGGGCGCCCGCGGTCTCGGCGAGGGCCGCCAGCTCGCGGAGCGAGTTCTCGGCGTCCTCCTGCGATCCCTGCGAGTACACGCCGATGAGCACGACGTTCTCGAGTCGCAGCTGCCGGTACTCGACCTCGGTGACGTCCTCGAGCTCGGTGGAGAGCCCGCTGACGCGACGGAGCGCCGCGCGCTCCTCGCGGTCGTACTGGTCGCCGTCCGCCGTGTCGGCGCCCGCGGCATCCGACCAGTCCCGCTGGATCGCCGACGCCTCGGCGGCGCCGAATCGCGCCACGCCCGCGCGGGTCTCCGCGCTGCGCAGCACGCGCTCGACGGCGTCGTCGGCGGTGCTTCGCTCTGGTTCGTTCATCGAATCCACCCTACTTCTCTCGGTCCTGCTGTCGTGCGATAGCTTGCTTGCATGGGCTCCGACCACTACTTCTCCCCTGCCCCTCGGAGCGACTCCACCGTCCGCACCATCCGTGCGCGGCTGGCCGGGCGTGAGCTCGAGCTCGTGACGTCCGCCGGCGTCTTCAGCCCCGAGCACCTCGACCAGGGGACGCGGGTGCTGCTCGATACCATGCCCGAGCCGCCCGCTGCGGGCCACCTGCTCGACCTCGGCGCCGGATGGGGACCGATCGCAGTGAGCCTCGCGCTGCAGTCGCCGGATGCCACGGTCTGGGCGGTCGACGTCAACGAACGTGCGCTCGACCTCGTGCGGCGGAACTGTCAGCGGCTCTCCATATCGAATGTCAACGCCGTGGTGCCCGACGATGTTCCCGCCGAGGTGCGATTCGCGCAGATCGTGTCGAATCCGCCGATCCGCGTGGGCAAGGCCGAGCTGCACGCGATGCTCGGCCGGTGGCTGCCGCGCCTCGAGCCCGACGCGGCGGCGTGGCTCGTGGTCGCGAAGCACCTCGGCGCCGAGTCGCTGCAGCGCTGGATCGGCACGGACCTCGGGTTCGACGTCGAGCGGGCGGCGAACTCGAAGGGGTTCCGCGTGCTGGAGGTGCGGCACGCGGCCGGCGACTGAGCCGCAGGTCAGCCGAGGCTGAGGACCCCGTCGAAGACGAGCTCGGCCGGCCCGGCGAGGGCCACGTGCTCGCCGTCGTGTGCCTGGAACATCCGCACGCCGAGCACCCCGCCCGGCACGTGCACGCGCCAGTCGTTCGGCGCGCCCTCGCCCGCCCAGTGCCGAACGGCGAGGGCGGATGCCACGGCGCCCGTGCCGCACGAGAGCGTCTCGCCCGAGCCGCGCTCGTGCACGCGCATGCGGATGCGGCCGATGCCGTCCTCGACGAGCGGCTCCGCCGGAACGACGAACTCGATGTTCGCGCCCGCGTCGGGAACGGGGTCGATGAGCGGCTGGTAGTTCAGGTCGACCGTGTCGAGCTCGTCGTCGTCGGCGAGGGCCACGACGACGTGCGGGTTGCCGACGTCGATGCCGAGGCCGGGGCGTGCGACGGGCAGCTCCTTCGCCCGCACGAGCGGCTCGCCGCCGGCGAGGCGCCACGGGCCGAGGTCGGCCTGGAACCCGGTCGCCGTGCGGCTCACGGTGCGGACGCCCGCGCGCGTGCCGATCGCGATCGACCCGCCGGCCGGCAGCTCGGCGAGGCCCTGGTCGAGCAGGTAGCTCGTGAAGACCCGGATGCCGTTGCCGCACATCTCGGAGACGCTGCCGTCGGCGTTCCAGTAGTCCATGAACCAGACGGCATGGGGATCTGCGGCGAGGGCCGCGGCGCCGTCGTCGAGGTTGCTCGATCGCACGGCGCGGATGACTCCGTCGGCGCCGACGCCGAACCGTCGGTCGCAGATCGCGGCGATCTGCGTGGGCGTGAGCTCGGTGTCACCCTCGGGGTCGCTGAAGAGCACGAAGTCGTTGCCGGTGCCCTGCCCCTTGGTGAATCGCAGATCGAAGGACATTCGATCAGTCTAGGGCCGCCTGGCGGGCCAGCTCGGCGCCCCGCTCGACCGCGTCGTCGGCGTCGATCGTGGTGGCGTCGGCGTAGCGGCGGAACCAGCCGACCTGCCGTCGGGCGTACGTGCGGGTGAGCTGCTGCGTCTCGGCGACGGCGTCGTCGCGCGACATCCGCCCGTGCAGCTCGGCGAGCGCCTGGGCGTAGCCGATCGCCTTGCGGGCCGTGACGCCGCGCTCGAGGCCCTGCGGCACGAGCGCCTCCACCTCGCCGACGAGCCCGTCGCGCCACATGCGCTCGACGCGGGCGTCGAGGCGCTCGACGAGGCGCGCGCGGTCGCTGCGGAGATGGACGATGCGGTGCTCGCGCCACGGCACCGGCTCGTCGGGCAGGCGCGCGGCCTTGGGCTCCCCCGTGAGCTCGATGACCTCGAGCGCGCGCACGATGCGCCGTCCGTTCTGCGCGTCGACACTCGCGGCGGTCTCGGGGTCGATGTCGCGCAGTCGCGCATGCAGGAGGCCGGGGCCCAGCGCGACGAGCTCGGCCTCGAGCCGCGCGCGGATCGCGGCATCCGTGCCCGGGAACCGGAAGTCGTGGATGACGGAGGACACGTAGAGACCCGACCCGCCGACGAGCAGGGCGACGCCGTCGCGCGCGACGATCTCGTCGATCACGGCGCGGGCGTCGGGCTGGTAGGCGGCGACGGATGCCTCCTGCGCGACGTCGAGCACGTCGAGCAGGTGGTGGGGCACCCCGCGGCGCGCCTCGGGCGGCAGCTTGGCCGTGCCGATGTCCATGCCGCGGTAGAGCTGCATCGCGTCGGCGTTCACGACCTCGGCGACCCGGCCGACGCGTCCGAACGCCTCGGCGAGGTCGAGCGCGAAGTCGGACTTGCCGGTGCCGGTGGCGCCGACGATCGCGATGAGGGTCACGTCAGCGCTGGGCGTCGGTGGGGTCGTAGATCGGCATGGTCCCGACGCCGGGCGCGACGAGCGGCTCGGTGCCGCGGGCGCGCAGCACGGGCAGCCCGAGCGAGACCCTGCCGGCGCCGGATGCCCCGGGGGCCGCCGGCACGCCGCAGCTCTCGGCCTCGGCGCGGTCCCACGCGTCGCCCGCGCGGGTGCGGCGGACGCGCAGCGGCGCGTCGTCGAGCGAGTCGGCGAGCAGGTGGAACGGCGCCGCCTGCGTGATCGTGACCGAGACGACGTCGCCCGGGCGCGGCAGCTCGGAGCCCGGCGGGACCTCGAAGTGCACGAGGCGGCTGTCTTCCGCGCGGCCGCTCAGGCGGTGCGTCTCAGCGTCCTTCTTGCCGTCGCCCGTGGAGACGAGCACCTCGACGGCCCGGCCGACGAGCCGCTGGTTCTCCTCCCACGAGATGCGTTCCTGGAGGGCGATGAGGCGCTCGTAACGCTCCTGCACGACCTCCTTCGGCACCTGCTCGTCCATGGTCGCCGCGGGCGTGCCGGGGCGGATGGAGTACTGGAAGGTGAACGCGGACGCGAAGCGTGCCGCCTCGACGACGCGGAGGGTCTCCTGGAAGTCCTCCTCGGTCTCGCCGGGGAAGCCCACGATGATGTCGGTCGAGATCGCCGCGTTCGGGATCTTCGCGCGCACCCGGTCGAGGATGCCGAGGAACTTCTCGGAGCGGTAGGACCGGCGCATCGACTTGAGGATGCGGTCGGAGCCCGACTGCAGCGGCATGTGCAGCTGCGGCATGACCGAGGGCGTCTCGGCCATCGCGTCGATGACGTCGTCGGTGAAGGCCGCGGGGTGCGGGCTCGTGAAGCGGATGCGCTCGAGGCCCTCGATCTGCCCGGCGGCGCGGAGCAGCTTGCCGAACGCCTGCCGGTCGCCGAACTCGACGCCGTAGGAGTTCACGTTCTGCCCGAGGAGGGTGACCTCGACGGCACCGTCGTCGACGAGCGCCTGGATCTCGGCGAGGATCTCGCCGGGCCGGCGGTCCTTCTCCTTGCCGCGCAGCGCGGGCACGATGCAGAAGGTGCAGGTGTTGTTGCAGCCGACCGAGATCGACACCCAGCCGCTGTAGGTCGAGTCGCGCTTCGCCGGCAGCGTCGACGGGAAGACCTCGAGCGCGTCGAGGATCTCGAGCTGCGCCTCGTCGTTGTGGCGCGCCCGCTCGAGCAGGCTCGGGAGCGACCCCATGTTGTGGGTGCCGAACACGACGTCGACCCAGGGCGCCTTCTCGAGGATGACGTTCTTGTCCTTCTGGGCGAGGCAGCCGCCGACGGCGATCTGCATGCCGGCGTGGCGGCGCTTGACGCCGGCGAGATGGCCGAGGTTGCCGTAGAGCTTGTTGTCGGCGTTCTCGCGGACGGCGCACGTGTTGATGACGACGACGTCGGGCTCCGCACCGTCGGCGGGGACGTACCCGGCGGCCTCGAGGGATCCGCTCAGGCGCTCGGAGTCGTGCACGTTCATCTGGCAGCCGAAGGTGCGGACCTCGTAGGTGCGCGGCGCCGCGGCCGGTTCGACGGCCTCGACGGTCGGGGCCTGGTGAAGGGTGCTCATGATCGCACCAGTCTACGAGCCCGCGGCGGACAGCGCCGCCGTCACCACCTCGCGCACCAGGTCGCCCGGGTACCCGCGCCGCTGCAGGAACGCCGACAGCCGCCGCTCGGCCGTCTGCCGGTCGAGCCCGGCCAGCTGGCGTGCCCGGCGCTCGGCCACGGCGTAGGCGTTGCGCCGCTCCATGTCGGGATCGAGCTCGTCGACCGCGGCCCTGGCCGCCGCTCCGTCGACCCCGCGCCGAGTGAGCTCCTGCAGGATGGCGCCGCTCCCCCGCCCGCGACGCGTGCCGTTGACGTGGACGAGCTGCTCGGCGAGCCGGGCGTCGTCGAGGTAGCCGAGCCGCTCGTAGCGCTCGATCCACTCCTCGATCTCGACGTCGTCGAGCCCGTGCTCGGCGAGCACCGCCCGGACCTCGGCGACCGACAGCGCGGACCGGCGCAGGCGCGACACGACCAGGCGGTCGATGCGCTCGTCGCGTTCGGGCCCCGTCTCGTCGGGCTCGTCGTCGACGACGGTGAACCGCGCCCGGCGGGAGGCGGCACGCCGATCATCGGATCGCGCCCGATCGCGGCGATCGGATCGCCCGCGCTCACCGCGCTCGTGCCCGTCGGCGGGGCGCTTCCCGTCGACCTCGGCATCGACGTCGTCGGGCTCTTCGTCCTGCCCGGCGGAGTCGTTCAGCCCAGCGATCCACGGCTCGGCCGGGACCTCGTCGGGCTTCGCCCACCGCTCGGCGTCGACCTCGCCCGGCTTCGCCCACGGCAGGTACGAGACCGGGGCGAGGTGCTCGGATGCGTCGCTCATCTGGTTCCCCTCCCCGGTCTCGGCTGCACAGCGTGTGCGATGGTCGCTCAGGCGCCCTTGCGCCCGAGCTTGCTCTCGATGGACTCGACGTTGGACGGCGCGGCCTGCGCGCCGCCGGCCGGCTGGCCGATGCCGAGCTTCACGAGGATCTTCTTCTCGATGTCGGCGGCGATGTCGGGATTCTGCAGGAGGAAGTTGCGCGCGTTCTCCTTGCCCTGCCCGAGCTGGTCGCCGTCGTAGGTGTACCAGGCGCCCGACTTCTTCACGATGCCCTGGTCGACGCCGTAGTCGATGAGGCTGCCCTCGCGCGAGATGCCGACGCCGTAGAGGATGTCGAACTCGGCCTGCTTGAAGGGCGGCGCCATCTTGTTCTTGACGACCTTGACGCGAGTGCGGTTGCCCACGGCCTCGGTGCCGTCTTTCAGGGTCTCGATGCGGCGGATGTCGAGGCGCACCGAGGCGTAGAACTTCAGCGCCTTGCCTCCGGCCGTGGTCTCGGGGCTGCCGAAGAACACGCCGATCTTCTCGCGGAGCTGGTTGATGAAGATCATGGTGGTGTTCGTCTGGTTGAGCCCACCGGTGAGCTTGCGGAGCGCCTGCGACATGAGTCGCGCCTGGAGGCCCACGTGGGAGTCGCCCATCTCGCCCTCGATCTCGGCGCGCGGCACCAGCGCCGCCACCGAGTCGATGACGATGAGGTCGATCGAACCGGACCGCACGAGCATGTCGGCGATCTCGAGTGCCTGCTCGCCCGTGTCGGGCTGGGAGACGAGGAGCGAGTCGATGTCGACGCCGAGCTTCTTCGCGTAGTCGGGGTCGAGCGCGTGCTCGGCGTCGACGAACGCCGCGATGCCGCCGGCGCGCTGGGCGTTGGCGATCGCGTGCAGCGTGAGCGTGGTCTTGCCCGAGGACTCGGGGCCGTAGATCTCGATGATGCGGCCCCGGGGAAGGCCCCCGACGCCGAGCGCCACGTCGAGCGCGATCGATCCGGTGGGGATGACCTCGACGGGAGCGCGCTCCTCGCTGCCGAGGCGCATGACCGAACCCTTGCCGAACTGGCGGTCGATCTGGGCGAGTGCGGTCTCGAGTGCTTTCTCGCGGTCTACAGGTGATGGCATGTGCTGGCTCCCTCGTGCTCGATGCGGCTGCCTCTAGGCTGTCGTTCCACGTTGCGGGCCGTGACCCGCGGCGTCTCGCGACAAGGCGTTTGCGGTGTGTTCCGACGCTTCGACCGTACGGCCGCCCACCGACATCCGGAGCTCCGAGGAGCCGGGTGTGGAGAGACGCGTCGTTCCTCCTGCTGTCGAGGACGAGCCTAGCCGAGCATCCGAACGGATGTTCGAAGCCGCGCCCGCGTGTCGAACACGTCTTCGGGCGCGCCGGAGCGACGGCGCGAAGGAGTCAGCGCACCGCCTCGGCGACGGTGATCAGCCCTCCGCGGGCTCGCGGAGGCCGACGCCGTGCCGGCGTGAGGGCGGGACATCCGTCGCCTCGCAGAGGGCGAGCCAGACGTCGCGGGCGGGCACGCCGGCAGCGAGCGCCTCGCGTGCGGTGCGGTCGCCGACGCCCGAGAGCACGACGTCGTTGACGACGACGTTGCCGTAGGCGGGGCCGAACTCGTCGTCGACGGCGTTCTGGAACTCGCTGAGCTTCATCGGACCCCTCCTCTGCGGGATCGGAGCATGTGGACACGGGGCTGCATGGCCCGGACACGCGATCGGCCGGTCCGAAGACCGGCCGATCGGGTTGGAACGTGCGTGATCAGCGGACCATCATGTCCGCATCGAACTCCGCCACGAGCTCGTCGGGGAGGCTGTCGGGCACCGTGGCCAGACCCTCGATGACCGCGATGCGGTCGCCGACCTCGTGCATGATGACGGAGATGGGGGTGTCGAGCGCCTCGGCGACCGACGCGAGGATCTCGGACGAGGCCTCCTTCTGGCCTCGCTCGACCTCGCTCAGGTAGCCCAGCGCGACGCTCGCCTTCGACGCGACCTGCCGGAGCGTGCGCCCCTTCTGCAGACGGAAGTCCCTCAGCACGTCGCCGATCTCTTGTCGAACCAGAACCATCGGAACCTCCTTCTCTCTGCCCTGCGACTCCGCCGGAGCCGGAACGGGAGCGTCAGTTTACACTGACTCTCCGTACCCTCTAACCTAGCGTCGCACACTGTGGCTTCGGTGTGAACTCGACACATGTAACAGGGTGTTCACGTACGTTATTCCGCGACCGGTCCGCCCTCGCGGAGGCGCGCGAGGACCACGTCGATCGCCGAGCGGACCGTCGCCGAGCGGATCTCCTGCCGGTCGCCGGTGAGCGACAGCTCGACCGCCTCGACCTCGCCGAAGGCCGCGATGCCGACGAAGACGGTCCCCGGCTCGCGGCCGTCCTGGCCGTCGGGACCGGCCACGCCGGTCGTCGCAAGGCCGATGTCGGCCGGGCGCCCGTCGACGGCCAGCGCCGCCGCGACACCCGACGCCATCTGACGGGCGACCTCGGGATGCACCGCGCCCTCGCGTGCGAGGAGCCCTCCGTCGACGCCGAGCACCGACGCCTTCACGGCGGTGTCGTAGGCCACCACGCCGCCCGAGACGGCGAGCGAGGCACCGGGGATCCGCGTGAGCTCGGCGGTCACGAGGCCACCGGTGAGCGACTCGGCCACGGCGATCCGGAGCCCGCGCCGGGTGAGCTCGGCGATGACGAGGGCGGTCGGGTCGGTCGGGTCGGTCGGGTCGGTCGCGGGTTCGCCGGCCGCGGCATCCGTCGGCACCGGCGTCACCCCTGCGCGCGGTGCTCGCGTGCCAGGCGCACCGCGTCGCGCACGTAGAGCAGCCCCGACCAGACGGTGAGCACGAGGGCGATCGCCATGAGGACCGCGTTGACCCACGCCATCCACTCGCCGAGCAGCGCAGGCAGCGGCGCGAGGGCGAACGAGATCGCGATCGACTGGGCGAGGGTCTTCAGCTTGCCGCCCGAGGAGGCCGGGACCACGTTGCCACGGCCGAGCTCGACGAAGCGCCAGATCGTGATCCCGACCTCGCGGATGACGATGAGCGCCGTGACCCACCACGGCACCTCGCCGAGGATCGAGAGGCACACGAGCGCGCCGCTCGTGAGGAGCTTGTCGGCGATGGGGTCGAGGATCTTGCCGAGGTCGGTGACCTGCCCGCGGCTGCGCGCGAGGTAGCCGTCGATGCCGTCGGTCGAGATGGCGATCACGAAGAGCGCGGTGGCGATCCACCGCAGCGTGCCGCCCTCGCCGTCGTCGGCCAGCAGCAGCCAGAAGAACACGGGTGCGAGCAGGATCCGCACCACCGTGATGGCGTTGGGGAGGTTCCAGTTGGCCGAGCGCGCCGGGCTGCCGGCGGAGGAGGTCATAGGGCCAAGGATAACGGGCGGCGCTCAGTCGCGGCCGGTCAGTCCCCAGGCATCCTCGTCGGCGTCCCCGTCGACCTCCTCGAGGCCTTCGGAGATGCGGCCCACGGGGTCGTCGTAGCGGTCGTCGACGGCCTGCTCGGCGGCCGCGTGGGCGGCGGCCGACGCACTCATGCCCGATCCGGCCGCAGCGGATGCCCCGCCGCCGCCGACGCCCGCGGGCTCCTCGCCGCGCAGCCGGGCGAGCACGCCGGGCAGCTGCTCGGCCGTGACGAGCACGTCGCGGGCCTTCGATCCCTCGGACGGCCCGACGATCTCGCGCGACTCCAGCAGGTCCATGAGGCGCCCGGCCTTCGCGAAGCCCACGCGGAGCTTGCGCTGCAGCATCGAGGTCGAGCCGAACTGGGTCGACACCACGAGCTCGGCGGCGGCGAGCAGCAGCTCGAGGTCGTCGCCGATGTCCGCGTCGATCTCCTTGCGCTCGACGGCGGCCGCGACATCCTGCCGGTACTCGGGCCGCGCCTGCCGCGTGACGTGCGTGACGACCTTCTCGATCTCGGCCTCGCTGACCCACGCGCCCTGTACGCGGATGGGCTTCGACGCCCCCATCGGGAGGAAGAGGCCGTCGCCCTGGCCGATGAGCTTGTCGGCGCCGGGCTGGTCGAGGATGACGCGGGAGTCGGTGACGCTCGTCACGGCGAACGCGAGGCGCGACGGCACGTTGGCCTTGATGAGGCCCGTGACCACGTCGACCGACGGACGCTGGGTCGCGAGCACGAGGTGGATGCCCGAGGCGCGGGCGAGCTGGGTGATGCGCACGATCGAGTCCTCGACGTCGCGCGGGGCGACCATCATGAGGTCGGCGAGCTCGTCGACCACGACGAGGAGGTACGGGTACGGCTTGAGCTTGCGCTCGGAGCCGGCCGGCAGCACGATCTCGTCGTTGACGACGGCCTTGTTGAAGTCGTCGATGTGGCGGAAGCCGAACGACGCGAGGTCGTCGTACCGCATGTCCATCTCCTTCACGACCCATTGCAGCGCCTCGGCGGCCTTCTTGGGGTTCGTGATGATGGGCGTGATGAGGTGCGGCACGCCGCCGTAGGGCGCGAGCTCGACCCGCTTCGGGTCGATGAGCACCATGCGCACGTCGGCGGGCTTCGCCCGCATGAGCAGGGACGTGATCATCGAGTTCACGAAGCTCGACTTGCCCGAGCCGGTCGAGCCGGCGACGAGGAGGTGCGGCATCTTCGCGAGGTTCGCGACGACGTAGCCGCCGCCGACGTCCTTGCCGACGCCGATGGTCATCGGGTGCTTGGCGTTCGCCGACGCGCCCGACCGCAGCACGTCGCCGAGCGTCACGATCTCGCGGTCGGCGTTGGGGATCTCGACGCCGATCGCGCTCTTGCCGGGGATCGGCGAGAGGATGCGCACCTCGTTCGAGGCCACCGCGTAGGACAGGTTCTTCGACAGCGCCGTGACCCGCTCGACCTTGACGCCGGGCCCGAGCTCGATCTCGTACTGCGTCACGGTCGGGCCGCGCGAGAAGCCCGTGACCTTCGCGTCGACCTGGAACTGCTCGAGCACGCCCGTGATCTGGCGCACCACGTCGTCGTTCGCCGCCGAGCGCGACTTCGCGGGCGCACCGGCCGCGAGGGTCGATGAGGCCGGCAGGTGGTAGGGGCGCTCGGGCTCGGATGCCGCGGGCTCGCCGAGCGCGGCATCCGCACCGCCTGGCGCCCCCGGCTCGCCGTCGCCGGGCTCATCGAACACCGAGAGCACGTTCGTCGCGCCGGCGTCGTCGCCGCGGAGGCCGGTGCCGCCGCGCGGCACGTCGCCGGTGAACGACTGGAGCGCCGACTCGGCACGCTCGAGGTCGCCCATGACCTCGGTGCTGTAGGCGCCCGCGCCGCCGACGCCCTCGAGCGGCGACTCGAAGCTGCCCGCGGCGGCGTCGACGGCATCACCGAGGTG
>Ga0247821_10001869_pt1 | contig 11767 bp, 12 predicted proteins | sample 13C_Glycerol_Day_FD_192481 | JGI IMG/M metagenome (GOLD analysis project Ga0247821, IMG submission 192481) | Soil microbial communities from agricultural site in Penn Yan, New York, United States - 13C_Glycerol_Day14 | ecosystem: Environmental > Terrestrial > Soil > Agricultural land | place... | reverse complement strand
CTTATAAATTAATTATTTGCCCTATCCATGATCGCCGACTAGATTCAATTCCTGACAGCGATGACAGGTTTTGTCCTACGCTGCTATGAGTACAAAACCTAGAACCGGTAACAACCGGTCAAGCCTGCGAGGAGCCTCTGATGACGCTTATGATTCGTGGCGCCACCCTGATTACCCATGAGGAAAGTTACCGCGCCGACGTGCTCTGTGCCGACGGTGTGATCAAGGCCATCGGCACTGACCTCGACCTTCCCAACGGCTGCGAAGTACTCGATGGCAGCGGCCAGTACTTGATGCCCGGCGGCATCGACCCACACACCCACATGCAATTACCCTTCATGGGCACCGTAGCCAGTGAGGACTTCTACAGTGGCACCGCTGCAGGCCTTGCCGGCGGCACCACGTCGATCATTGACTTCGTCATTCCCAACCCGCAGCAGTCCTTGCTGGAAGCCTTTCACCAGTGGCGCGGCTGGGCCGAGAAATCCGCCTCCGATTACGGTTTTCATGTTGCCATCACCTGGTGGAGCGACAAGGTCCGCGAGGAGATGGGTGAGCTGGTCAGCCAGCACGGGGTCAACAGCTTCAAGCACTTCATGGCCTACAAGAATGCGATCATGGCTGCCGACGACACCCTGGTCGCCAGCTTTGAGCGTTGCCTGGAACTGGGTGCGGTGCCCACCGTGCATGCTGAAAATGGCGAGTTGGTCTATCACTTGCAACGCAAGCTGGTCGCTGAGGGCATGACCGGCCCCGAGGCGCATCCGTTGTCACGCCCCTCGCAGGTCGAGGGTGAGGCGGCCAGCCGTGCCATTCGCATTGCCCAGACACTGGGTACACCGGTGTACCTGGTGCATGTGTCGACCCGCGAAGCGCTGGATGAAATCACCTATGCACGGGCCAAGGGCCAGCCGGTCTACGGCGAAGTACTGGCCGGGCACTTGCTGCTGGACGACAGCGTCTACCGCCATCCCGACTGGCAGACCGCCGCCGGTTATGTGATGAGCCCACCGTTCCGCCCGCGCAAGGACGGCCATCAGGAAGCGCTGTGGGGTGGCCTGCAGTCCGGCAACCTGCACACCACTGCCACCGACCACTGCTGCTTCTGTGCCGAACAGAAAGCCGCCGGGCGCGATGATTTCAGCCGCATTCCCAATGGCACCGCCGGTATCGAAGACCGTATGGCCGTGCTCTGGGATGAAGGGGTGAACACCGGCAAGTTGTCGATGCAAGCGTTCGTCGCCCTGACGTCGACCAACACGGCGAAGATCTTCAACCTGTTCCCGCGTAAAGGTGCCCTGCGCGTGGGGGCCGATGCCGACCTGGTGTTGTGGGACCCGCAAGGCACACGAACCATTTCCGCCACGACCCACCATCAACAGGTCGACTTCAACATCTTCGAAGGCAAGACCGTACGTGGCATCCCCAGCCACACCATCAGCCAGGGCAAGCTGGTCTGGGCCAATGGCGATTTGCGGGCCGAGCGCGGCGCCGGGCGTTACATCGAACGACCGGCGTATCCGGCGGTGTTCGACCTGCTCAGCAAGCGGGCCGAGCATTTGCGCCCGACTGCCGTCAAGCGCTGAAGTGCATCGCCTTGCCAAAAAATAAAAAATGAGGAAACCACCGTGATCGATGCCCTCAACCACCTACCCCGACCCAACGCCGACAACGCCACCCTCGCCGAACACTTCAGCGACCTGGCGCCAGCGCTCAATGCCCGTCAGGCCGCTGTCGAAGCCTCGCGTTGCCTGTACTGCTATGACGCCCCGTGCGTCAACGCCTGTCCCAGTGACATCGACATTCCCTCGTTCATCCGCAACATTCACCAGGAGAACGTTCAGGGTGCTGCGGAAAAAATCCTCTCGGCGAATATCCTCGGCGGCAGTTGCGCGCGAGTCTGCCCGACCGAAATCCTCTGCCAGCAAGCCTGCGTACGCAATCATCACCAGGAATGCGCACCGGTGCTGATCGGCCTGCTGCAACGCTATGCCCTGGACCACGCCGAGTTCACCGCGCACCCGTTCCAGCGCGCGGCCAGCAGCGGCAAGCGCGTCGCCGTGGTCGGTGCCGGGCCTGCTGGCTTGTCCTGTGCCCACCGCCTGGCCTGGCACGGCCATGACGTGGTGGTCTTCGAGGCCCGGCCCAAGGCCGGTGGTCTGAACGAATACGGCATTGCCAAGTACAAAGTGGTCGATGACTTCGCCCAGCGTGAAGTGGATTTCGTTCTGCAGATCGGCGGCATCGAAATCCGCCATGGCCAGGTGCTGGGTGAAAACCTGAGTCTGGCCGAGCTGCAACACCAGTTCGATGCGGTGTTCCTCGGCCTCGGCCTGAATGCTGTGCGCCAGCTTGGCCTGACGGATGAAAGCGCACCCGGCATGCTCGCCGCCACCGACTACATCCGCGAACTGCGCCAAGCAGAGGATTTGACCCGCCTGCCGCTGGCTGATCGCTGCATTGTGCTCGGCGCCGGCAACACCGCGATCGACATGGCGGTGCAGATGGCCCGCCTCGGCGCCCGCGACGTCAACCTGGTGTACCGCCGCGGCGTTGAAGACATGGGCGCCACCGAGCATGAGCAGCACATCGCCAAGGAGAACCAGGTACGCCTGCTGACCTGGGCCCAGCCTGAGCAGGTGCTGCTCGACGACCAGGGCCGGGTGCGCGGCATGCGCTTTGCCCGTACACGCATGCTCGACGGCCGCCTGCACACCACCGGCGAAACCTTCGAGCTGGCCGCCGACGCCATCTTCAAGGCCATCGGCCAGGCGTTCGACGAACACGCCCTGAGTGACAGCAGTGCCCAGACCCTGGCCCGCGACGGCGAGCGTATCCGCGTCGATGAACAGATGCGCACCAGCCTGCCCGGCGTCTACGCCGGTGGCGACTGTACCCACCTGGGCCAGGACCTCACGGTCCAGGCCGTGCAGCACGGCAAGCTGGCCGCCGAGGCCATACATGCCCAACTGATGCTCAATGTGGAGGCTGCATAATGGCTGACCTGTCGATCGAATTTGCCGGCATCAAGGCGCCTAACCCCTTCTGGCTGGCCTCCGCCCCGCCTACCGACAAAGCCTACAACGTGGTTCGCGCCTACCAGGCCGGCTGGGGCGGCGTGGTCTGGAAAACCCTCGGTGAAGACCCCGCCGCAGTTAACGTGTCATCACGTTATTCGGCCCACTACGGGGTCAACCGTGAGGTCATGGGCATCAACAACATCGAGCTGATCACCGACCGTTCGCTGGAGATCAACCTGCGGGAAATCACCCAGGTGAAAAAAGACTGGCCCGACCGCGCCCTGATTGTGTCGCTGATGGTGCCGTGTACTGAAGAATCGTGGAAAGCCATCCTGCCGTTGGTGGAAGCCACCGGTGCCGATGGCATCGAGCTGAACTTCGGCTGCCCCCATGGCATGCCCGAACGGGGTATGGGCGCGGCAGTGGGCCAGGTGCCGGAGTATGTTGAACAGGTCACCCGTTGGTGCAAGACCTATTGCTCACTGCCGGTGATTGTCAAACTCACCCCCAACATCACCGACATCCGCCAATCCGCCCGCGCCGCCCACCGCGGCGGTGCCGACGCCGTCTCGCTGATCAACACCATCAACTCGATCACCAGCGTCGACCTTGAGCGCATGGTCGCCCTGCCGATTGTCGGCGACATGAGCACCCACGGCGGCTACTGCGGCTCGGCGGTTAAACCGATTGCCCTGAACATGGTCGCTGAAATCGCCCGCGACCCGGCCACCCATGGCCTGCCGATCAGCGGCATCGGCGGCATCGGCAGCTGGCGCGACGCCGCCGAGTTCATCGCCCTGGGCTGCGGTGCCGTACAAGTGTGTACCGCGGCCATGCTCCATGGTTTTCGCATCGTCGACGAGATGAAGGACGGCCTCTCGCGCTGGATGGACAGTCAGGGCTATCGCAGCCTGCAGGATTTCAGCGGCCGCGCCGTCAGTCACACCACTGACTGGAAGTACCTGGACATCAACTATCAGGTCATCGCCAAAATCGACCAGCAGGCCTGCATCGGTTGCGGCCGCTGCCATATCGCCTGCGAAGACACCTCACACCAGGCCATCGCCAACCTCAAGCAAGCCGATGGCAGCCACCGCTACGAAGTGATCGACGCCGACTGTGTGGGCTGCAACCTGTGCCAGATCACTTGCCCGGTGCAGGACTGCATCGAAATGGTGCCCCAGGACACCGGCAAGCCGTTCCTTGACTGGCAGCATGACCCGCGCAACCCTTACCGCGAAGCGTCCTGAGACGCCTGTAACAACAACGAGGGAGGATCATCCACCCTCGTTGTCTTTACGCTTTATCATGGTGCCTGAAGGGACATTCCGAGCCCGAGGAAACCATTGCCATGTTGTACCGCCTGGGCGCCGACGGTCTGGTGCTGTTTCACCTGTTGTTCATTGTCTTCGTGCTGTTTGGCGGCTTGTTGGTGCTGAAATGGCGCGGTGTGCTGTGGTGGCATTTACCGGCGATGTGCTGGGGCATTGCGGTGGAGTTCTTGCACCTGTTCTGCCCGCTGACTGACTGGGAGAACCACCTGCGCCAGGCCGCCGGCCAGTCGGGTTACGAAGGCGGCTTTATAGAGCACTACATTCTTCCCGTCATCTACCCGGCTGGATTGACCCCAGGTATCCAGTTGCTGCTGGGCGCGGTGGTGGTGGTGATCAACGCCGTGGTCTATGTACAGGTGATCCGCCACTGGCCGCGCAGCCAGCCCAGCCGCTGAAACGGCGCGTCAGCGCCTGGCGACGATAAACAGCCGTGGGAACGGCAACAACACCTTGCCATCAGCCGCCGGTGGATAATCCTGTTCCATGGCCTGCACGTAAAGCTGCAGAAATTGCGCCTGTTCACCGGCGTCCAGTGCCGCCAGATACGGACGCAATGCCGAACCCTTGAACCACTCCACCACCGCCTGCGCCCCGCCCATTAACGGATGGTAATAGGTGGTGCGCCAGACCTCGACCTGCTGGCAATGCGGGCTAAGCACGTCGTAGTAATAGGTGGCCGTGTGCCGTGGTGGGTGCTTGATCGCAGCGATTTTGTCGGCCCAGGGGCCCTGACTGGCAATCTCGCGGGCCCGGCGATGGGCGGGCTCGTCAAGATTGTCCGGGGTCTGGATGGCCAGGCAGCCACCCTCGGTCAGTTGCCTGACCAGGTGCGGATACAACTGCGCGTGATCGGGCAACCATTGCAGCGAGGCATTGGCGAGAATCACGTCCACGCCTTGCGGCGCGCTCCAGGTGGCGATGTCGCCCAACTCGAAGTCGAGGCCAGCCAGGCGCTGGCGCGCGGCGGCGAGCATGTCCTCGGAGCTATCCAGCCCCCTCAGCGCAGCGTGCGGATAACGCTCAGCCAGCACTTGAGTCGAATTACCCGGGCCGCAACCAAGGTCGATGGCTGTGCTGATGCTTTGCGGTGGCAAGGCTGCCAGTAGATCGCGCACCGGTCGGGTACGCTCGCGTTCGAAGGTGCTGTACTGCGCCGCTGACCAGGTCATTGCTGGGTCCTTGTTCGTCAGATAGAACGTCGAGGGCAAGCATAGAATATTCGGCGTTTCGCTGTCCTGCGCCGTTGTTTACCCTATGCGCCATTACCAGCACCCACGGAAGCCAGTCATGACCTTGCACATCCGCCCTGCCCGCCGCGATGACGCCGCCCGAATTCTCGCGTTTATTACCGAGCTTGCCGAGTATGAGCGTGCTCGCCACGAAGTGATTGCCACGGTTGCCGATATCGAACGTACCCTGTTCGATGACGGCGCCAAGGCCCTGGGGCTGATCTGCGAGCGTGACGGCCAGGCCATTGGTTATGCGGTGTACTTCTATAGCTATTCGACCTGGCTGGGGCGTAATGGCATCTACCTGGAAGACCTGTACATCACCCCCGAACAACGTGGCGGCGGTGCCGGCAAGCAGTTGCTGCGGCATATCGCTGTCGAGGCCTGTGACAACGGTTGTGGCCGACTGGAATGGAGCGTGCTGGATTGGAACGAGCCGGCGATTCAGTTCTACCGCTCGCTGGGTGCACAGCCTCAGGATGAATGGGTGCGCTATCGCCTGGAAGGCGAAGGTCTCAAAGCCTTTGCCCGCGCTGAATAAGTATTTTGTGGGAGCTGGCCTTGCCAGCGATGCAGGCACCGCGCAGCAACTGTTACGGCGCTGATGCCATCGCCGGCACGACCGGCTCCCATAGTCGATCAGCAAGCGCAGACGCGATCTGCCAGGCTACGGTTCCAGCCCGATCCCGCGCAGAATCACACTGGTCACCGTCTGCACCGCCCGCTCGAACTGCAGGTCAGTGAGCGGCTGGTGGTCGTTGAGCACGCCGACCTGGTGGCTGAAATCGGCATAGTGCTGGGTCGAGGCCCAGATCATGTACAGCAACCCCGAGGGCTCCACCGCCAGGATGCGGCCATCGTCGATCCACTGGCGAATTTTTGCTTCCTTCATCTTTGCCCAGTCATACAACGGATCGTCCAGTGCCGCGCCGAGGTTGGGCGCGCCATGAATGATCTCGTTGGCCCAGACTTTGGAGCCAAACGGCCGGCTACGTGAATGGTTCATCTTGGCGCGGATATAGCTGCTCAGGACGATGCGCGGGTCATCATAAAGCTCAAAGCACAAGGCATCCTGCTTCCACACATCAAGCAGACCGAACAACACCGCCTGATACAGCTCAGCCTTGGTACTGAAGTAATAGTGCACATTGCTGCGCGGCAATTGTGCAGCTTCGGCAATATCGGCCATGGCGGTACCGGCGAAGCCTTTTTCGGCAAAGACCTGCTCAGCGGCCAGAAGGATGTTGTCGACATTGCGTTGGCGAATGCTGAGCTTGTGCCGGGTCATGACCAGATCCATTGCGACTGACACTGCAAGGCTACCATCTGGCTCTACTGATTCGTGCGTCAGCGGCAAAAAAGTTGTGTCGGGACAGGGATTTTTCTCGCGGCACAGCGGCGCAATACTGCAGGTCATTCATTCAGCAGCCCTTCACAGGAGCCTTTACATGTCCATTCCCCTGCTCGGCCTCGGTACTTTCCGCCTCAAAGACCAGGTCGTGATCGACTCGGTCAGCCAAGCTCTGGCGCTTGGTTACCGGGCCATCGACACGGCGCAGATTTACGGCAACGAAGCCGAGGTTGGCCAAGCGGTCGCTGCCAGTGGCGTGGCCCGCGATGAGCTGTTTCTGACCAGCAAGATCTGGACCGAGAACCTGGCCGCTGACAAGCTGATCCCAAGCCTGAAGGAGAGCCTGAGCAAACTGCGCACCGACTACCTGGACTTGACTCTGATCCACTGGCCATCACCCAAGGGCGCCGTGCCGGTCCGTGAATTCATGGACGCACTGGCTGAAGCCAAGGTCCAAGGCCTGACCCGCCAGATCGGTGTGTCCAACTTCACCATTGACCTGCTGCGCCAGGCCATCGAAGTGGTCGGTAAAGGTGTCATCGCCACCAACCAGATTGAACTGCACCCCTACCTGCAAAACCGCACGTTGGCCGCGTACATGCACAGTCAGGGCATTGCCGTGACCTCGTACATGACCCTGGGCTACGGCAAAGTGCTGCAAGACCCGCTCATCCAGCAGATCGCCGCCCTGCACCAGGCCACCCCGGCGCAGGTAACCCTGGCGTGGGCCATGCAGCTGGGCTATGCGGTGATTCCGTCCTCGACCCGGCGCGAGAACCTGGCCAGCAACCTCAAGGCCAGCGAGCTCAAACTCAGCAGCGATGAGATGGCGAAAATCGCCACCCTCGACAGTGGCCTGCGCCTGATCAGCCCGGACAGCCTGGCGCCCGCGTGGGACTAACCCTGATCGCTGCAGGCCTGCGCCAGCTTCAGGTAGTGCAAGGTGTGTTGCTGACCGGCTGAGTCGAGATAGACCATGCTGGCCTGGACCACGTCGCACAGCTCGGTGGCAGGCTCGCTCATGTTCAGCACCCGGGCGATATCCAGTGGCATGCCGTAGTGGTAGACAGCGATTGATTCGCTAGCCTGGGCGCTGACGCTGAACAGCAGGCCCAGACAAAACAGAGTTCGCAGGTACATGGCGACGCTCCTGTATGCGCAAGAGGTTCGCCGACCCGCCGGAGAACCCCGACCTTTAAAGTGTGGCGCGTTGATGGCCAAGCGTCGGCTGAGGGGATCAACGGCAATGGCCAGGCAGATCGGTTAATCTGCACGCCTGTCTTTGGCCCGCGGACCCGCCCCAGCATGGAACTTCATATCAGCCTGCAAGGCAGCAAAGGCTTGGCCGATCAGCTCTACCAGCAACTGCGCGAGGGGATCGATAGCGGGCGCCTGGCGGCGGGCACGCAACTGCCGCCGACACGACTCCTGGCCGAGCAACTGGGCGTGTCGCGCAAGACCGTGGCCGAAGCCTATTCGCGCCTGACCTACGACAACCTGCTCAGCGGCAAGGTGGGCAAAGGCACATTCATCACCCCGACCCCGACCCGTTTGCCCGCAGCCAGCACCACCCTGCCCCTGGCCGGCGCCGCCACCCTGGCCAAATGGCGCGCGCGGGCCAACCTGTTGGCGGACCTTGCCCCCAACACCTTGCGTTATGACTTCATTGGCGGAGCGTCGAGCAAAGCCCAGTTTCCCTTCGATGACTGGCGCCGCTGCAACCAGTACGCCTTGCGTCAGATCCGTCGCGGCAGCACCCGCTATGCCGCTCATCAGGGCTTGCCGGAACTGCGCGAGGCCATCGCCCGGCATATCGCCTTCGCCCGCGGGGTGCGTTGCGACAGCACCGATGTGCTGGTGTGCAACGGTGCCCAGCAAGCGCTGGACCTGATCGCGCGGATTCTGATCGAGCCGGGCTGCCAGGTCGCCATGGAAGACCCCGGCTACACCCCCGCACGCCAGTTGTTTCTGTCCCAGGGTGCGCAGTTGCAGTACGTACCGGTGGATGCCCAGGGCCTGTGCGTGGAACAGATTGCCGAGGGTACCCGGCTGATCTACGTCACCCCGTCCCACCAGTTCCCGCTGGGCATGCCGATGAGCCTGGCGCGGCGCCAGGCGTTGTTGGCGCGCGCCGCAGCGCTGGGTGCAATCATCATCGAGGACGACTACGACAGTGAGTTTCGCTACGAGGGACGGCCCACCGACTCACTGCAAAGCATGGATCGCCATGGCCTGGTGGCCTACGTCGGCACTTTCTCGAAAACCCTGCTGCCGGAGCTGCGTCTGGGCTATACCGTCGTTCCTGAAGCTCTGCGCGAAGCCATTTGTATCGCCAAGCAGTTGACCGACTGGCACACACCGACCCTGAGTCAATGGGCGTTGGCGCGTTTTATCAGCGAAGGCGCATTACTCAAGCACATTCGCCGCGTGCATGACGTATATGCCGCCCGCCGTGAACGGATCCTGCAGCGCTTGCAAGGTGACCTGGCGCCGTGGTTCGAGGTGGTACCGGCCACCGCCGGCTATCACCTGAGTGCCCTGGCCAAGGGCGATATGGACGTGGAGTTTCTGATCAGCATGGCGCGCAAGGTCGAGGTCGGGCTCTACTCACTGGCGCCCTTCCACGCCCAGGCACCGTTACGTTCCGGGTTGCTCCTCGGCTTTGGTGCAATCGAACTGCTGGACATCGACCCGGCTCTGGACCGGGTGCGCGATACCCTGCAGACCCTCGGTTGATTGGCCTCCTGAGATTCGACGCAATTGGCTATTCGAGCAGCGGCCGTGCAGCGTTAAGGTAGCGCCATCGCCGCCTGATGCGGGAACTGACTGGAGAATAGGGATGAGCAATCGTATTGAATGGGCCAAACACGCACCAGAAGCCTACAAGGCCATGGTTGGTCTGGAGATGGCCCTGGGTAAGTCCGGGCTGGAAACGTCGCTGCTTGAGCTGATCCGCCTGCGGGCCTCGCAAATCAATGGCTGCGCGTACTGCGTCAACATGCACGCCAACGATGCGCGCAAGGCCGGGGAAACCGAGGCGCGTCTGCAAACCCTCAGCGTCTGGGAAGAAACCGCCTACTTCACCTCGCGCGAACGCGCCGCCCTGGCCTGGACCGAGAGCCTGACGCGCCTGCCCGACCTGCGTGCGCCGGAGCATCAATACCGTGCCCTGCTCGAACATTTCAGCGAAGCCGAGGTAGCCAATCTGACGCTGGCGATTGCCACCATCAACGCCTGGAACCGCTTTGGTGTTGGGTTCGCGATGATCCCCAGCTGAGTTACCCGCACAATAAAAAACGCCCTGCACTGCAGGGCGTTTTTGTCTGTAGCGCTTAACCCGCCGGTGTCGGCATCACGGGCGGTGTGTACTCCAGGGTTGTCCCCAGCAGCCACAGCAGGAACAGCACCAAGGGCGCATGCACCAACAGCTGAACGAAGGAGAAACCGATCAGATCACGCGCCTTCAGGCCCAACACGCCGAGCAGCGGCAGCATGTAGAACGGGTTGATCAGGTTCGGCAGTGCTTCGGCGGCGTTGTAGATCTGCACCGCCCAGCCCAGGTGGTACTGCAAATCATTGGCCACCAGCATTACGTACGGTGCTTCGATAATCCACTTGCCACCGCCGGACGGAATGAAGAAGCCCAGCACCGCCGAGTACACGCCCATCAGCACGGCATAGGTGTCGTGGGTCGCGATCTGTACGAAGAAAGTGGAAATATGGTGCGCCAAGGTCTGCGCATCAACGCCCTGGACCTGCGTGAGGATGGCGGCGATCGAACCGTACAGCGGGAACTGGATCAGCACGCCGGTGGTGGTCGGTACCGCGCGGCCCACGGCATCGAGGAAGCTGCGTGGACGCCAATGCAGCAAAGCGCCGAGCATGATGAACAGGAAGTTGTAGGTATTGAGCCCAGAAATCGCGGTGATCGCAGGCTTGGTCGAGAACTCGTGGTACAGCCAGCCCGCCGCCAGAAACACCAGCAGCAGGGTCAGGATCGGGCTGTATTCCAGCCATTCGCCGGGACGGCTGCGCTTGGCCGGAGGCGGCAGCGAAAAGCTTGGGTCGATACCGCACGCTTCGGCAGTGCGAGCACTGTTAGGGCCCGGCGCGGTGGCATAGGCGACCACCAGCGACACCACCAACAGGGCCAGAAGCAACACCCCAGACTGCCAGAGGAAAATGGTCTCGGTGAATGGAATCACCCCGGTAATGGCCAGAATCGACGGCGGCAAGCTGGCCGGGTTGGCTTGCAACTGAGCAGCCGAGGACGACAGACCCAGCGCCCAAACCGCGCCCAGGCCCAGGTATACCGCAGCGCCAGCAGCGCGGTAATCCATGCGCAGGTCGGCGCGACGCGCCAGGGCGCGGACCAGCAAGCCACCGAACACCAGCGACAGACCCCAGTTGAGCAAGGATGCCAGCATCGAGATCAACGCCACCCAGCAGACCGCCGAGCGACCATTTTTCGGGAGGCGCGCCAAGCGGTCGATGAGTTTCACTGCCGGAGGCGAACTGGCGACCACATAGCCGCCAATCACCACAAAAGCCATTTGCATGGTGAACGGAATCAGACTCCAGAAGCCGTCGCCAAAGGCCTTGGCGGTGTCGGTGGGCTTGGCGCCCATGGCCATGGCGGCCACCGAGACCAGAATCACGGCCAGGGCGGCAAACACCCAGGAGTCAGGGAACCAGCGTTCGGCCCAGTTTGAGCAACGCAGGGCAAAGCGAGCGGAGCGGCTGTCTTGGATATCAGCGGCCACGGGGTTTTCCTTTTATTGGTTTTTTTGGAACGACAACAGGCCCTATCGCCGGCCAGGCCGACGTCTACAG
>Ga0247821_10001868_pt1 | contig 11769 bp, 16 predicted proteins | sample 13C_Glycerol_Day_FD_192481 | JGI IMG/M metagenome (GOLD analysis project Ga0247821, IMG submission 192481) | Soil microbial communities from agricultural site in Penn Yan, New York, United States - 13C_Glycerol_Day14 | ecosystem: Environmental > Terrestrial > Soil > Agricultural land | place... | reverse complement strand
CTGGCTCACGAACACGAACGCGTTCACGATGATCGCGGCGAGCGACACCCAGCCCGGACCGGTCGAGGGGTCGCGCCTGAACTGCCGGCGGCCGAGCACGCCGAGGATGATGCCGCCGGCCGCGGTCACGAGCGCCGGCAACGCCGGGAGGGCCAACGCGAGCACGCCGAGGGCGAGCCCGATGATCGCGAACAGCGAGACGCGCGAGCGCTTGGCGGCAGTGCCGCCCTGGCGGTCGGCGCTCATCGCGCGAACCTCTCGTGCGGGCGGCCGGTCAGGCGTCGATGGTCGGCGATCATGCCCTCCAGTCAACCGCATTCGCTCTGATCGGTCGGCCTGTGCCCCGGTTGGGGGCCGCGTGTCCTTCGGCGATGGGCGGTGCCGAGGCGTCGCGCTCCGCTAGGTTCGCAGCAAGGGCCGGTCCCGGGGCCCGAAGACGGAGGACGCGGATGACCCGATCCGAGCCCGCAGGCCGTGTACGGCCTGCGCCAGTACCGCAGGATGCTGCCGGCATCGTCGACCTGCTGACGCCCGCCCGTGGCGTCACCGCAGTCGACCCCGTCGACGCCCTGGTCGAGCAGATCATCGCCGAGGAGTACGACGAGCTGCGCCAGGCGTTCGCCGAGGGCGCCGAGTTCGCGGTGACGCACATGGAGACACCGAGCGAACGGATGCTGCACCGCCTCGAGTGCGCCTCGCTCGAACCGCACCTCGACCTGCGCGCTCGATGGAGCGCCGGCCACCGCCGGCGCCTGCACGACGACCGCACCTACCGGCTCCCGCTCCCAGCGCTCGTCACCCGGGAATCCGCACGGGGCCTTTCGGGTGTGCGCAGCTGCAAGGTGTGCTGGCCCAACGTGCACGGCACCGAAGCGCGTCCGTTGCGCAAGCTGCAGGCCCGCGGCATCCGCTCGCACCACATCGGTCATGTGCTCTCGACCGACGACGGCCTCTCGCTCGGCACCATCGTGCGGTCCGCGCAGCAGACGGAGGCAGACCTGTTCGGCGAGCGACGAGAGGTGGTCGAGATCGTGACGACCGCCCGTACGATGCAGTACTCGCCGTCGGACCACGTGTTCATCTGGGACCTGCCCACCGACGAGGAGGCGATCCGCCGCAAGACCCAGCTCTTCGAGCGCTTCGGCCCGGGGTTCGCGCCGACGTTCTGAGCGGACACGACAAGATGAGCAAGCCCGATGGTCGGCACCCTGGCGTCTGGTGGGTGGTGCTGGGCTTCGTCTTCGCCTGCCTCACGGTCTTCATGGCCGCGGTCCTGATACCCAACCTCGAGCGTCGAGACGGTGGCGATGGCATGGGCTACCTCAAGATGGACGCGGTGTTCTTCGGAGCGGGCGCGGTCGCCATGATCATCACCGGCACGGTGCTCGAGGTGAAGGCCGCCGCGCGGCGACGCTCGCCGATACCACCGCACTGACGGCGCTCACTCCACGAGGGTGAGCGCGGTGATCTGCGCGGCGAGGTAGTCGTCGCCCTCTGGAATCTCGCACGTGAACCGGTATCGAATGCTACTGCCGCTGTACGCGCCGACCAGCTCGCCCTCAACGATCGGGTACCGGGAATCTGGGTCCGAAACCGTGACGTTCTCGACGATCCTCTGTCCGTCGAGGCTCGGATGCGGCCCTGCGCTCACGGCGCGCCCGCAGGCGTCGACCAGCTCCTCACGCGGTCCGTCGTATCGCACCTCGTCGTTGCTCGACCAGCAGCCCGAGAGCACGAGCACAAACGCGACAGCGGCAGCGGCACGGGTAGTGAACACGAGTTGAGTCACGATGAGAACCTACCTCCGCGTCAGTGGAAGACCGATCGCGCTGTGACGGTCACCTCGATCGGCACCTCGACGGGCAGCAGGTCGGTCGAGATCGGTGCGTGCCAGACCGAGCGAAGCGTCACCGTCGCGCTGCGGCCGTCGGCCGAGGTCGCGCTCACGAGCACCACGTCGTCGAGCCCGGTCGCCGCGCTGGCGAGGTACTCACCGGCGGCACGGCTCACTTCGGCGTCCCGCAGATCGAGGGTGAGGCGGTCGCCGTCCACGCGGACCGAGTCCAGCGCCCACGCCTCGGCCGCCGCGAGCGCGGCACCGTCGGCGACGGTGAAGAGCCGCTTCCGCTCGAGGTAGAGCGTCGTCGCCGACGCCACCACCAGGATGATCGCGAGCCCGAGCATGCAATAGCCGATGGTGAGGAGCAGCGTGGACCCGGTCTCGTCGCGAGCCACGCGACTGCGCCGCACGTCGATCACGATGTGCGCGCGAAGCGCGACACGGTCTGCGTGGCGCTCGCCTCGACGGGCACGCTGCCGACGGCGGTGAGCGAGAGCACGTCGGGCACGAGGGGGAGCTCCACCCGGGCGGCGACCGTGACGCTCACCCGTGCGCCCGGTTCCCCGCAGTCGGCGCGGTCGCAGTGCACTGTGACGGATGTCGCGTCGGCATCGATGCCGTAGTCCGCGAGCGTCACCCGGACCGCACGTTCGACCGCGGCATCCGTCGCCCCTTGGTCGGTCACCGTCACCGCAACTCGAGCGGCTTGGCGGGCTGCACCCTCGACGCCGAGCGCACCCGCCTGTACGGCCGCGACCGCCAGTACGAGGTAGACGAGCGGCACGAGCAGGAGCATGCCGACCGTGAGGAACTCGAGCGAGGCCGAACCCTGCTCCCCCGCGAGGCGGCCCCGCACGCGACGGGCGGATGCCGCCGAACCCGCGTCAGTCGAGCGTTTCGAGCGCCGCATGGCCCGATACCTCCAAGCCGCGCTCCAGTCCGAGGAGGCCGACGACGGGGAGCGTCGCGCGAACGGTCACCTGGACTGCTGGCACCCCGCCCACCGACGTCGTGCCCGCGGTGACGTCACGCGCGTAGTCGGTCGAGATGGCAGCCGAGATGAGGTCCCGAGTGCGCGCCGTCCCGTCGTCCGTCGAGGAACCGGCCAGCGCGGCGTACCTCGCCCCCTCAGCCGCGGCGTCGAGCAGGGTGTTCCGCACGTGGAGCGCGAGCGCAAGCTGCACGACCGCGAGCGCGAGGACCGTGAGCAGGATGCCGACGAGCGTGAACTCGGCGACCGCCGACCCGCGTTCGTCGCGAGCGAGCGTGCCGATGGCGCGGCGGGCGCTGTGCTCGCTGGGCGGGCTCAGAAGCCGAGCACGCGGCTGATCGCCTGGTCGAACACGCCGCTCAGTGCCGGGCCCGCGAGCCCCCAGATCACGATCACCAATCCCGCTGTCATCAGGGTGATCAGCACCCAGCCGGGCACGTCGCCGCGTTCCTCGCGCAACCGCGTGATGAGCTCTCGCATGGACCGTCCTTTCGTCGGCGCACCCCCCGGTGCGCGGTCGGAGCGCCGCCTCGGCCGGCATCAGAAGCCCGCCTGCAGCACGAGGTATCCCGGGAACAGCGCGAACGCGACCGTCACGGGCAGAATCAGGAAGACGAGCGGCACCAGCATGGAGATCTCCTTGCGACCGGCCAGCTCGATGATCGTGCGCTTGGCTTCCTCACGCGCATCGCCCGCCTGCGATCGGAGCACTGCCGCCAGCGGAGCACCCCTTTCGAGGGCTCCCAGCACCTGGTCGATCGCCCGTGAGAGCGCCGGATGATCGAGCCCGTCGCGCAGGTCGGCGAGCGCACGGCCGAGCGGAACACCGGTGCCGACCCGGCTGACCACGCTCGCGAACTCCTGCGGAAGCTCGCCCGACCCGGCGTTCGCGACACGGCGGATCGCGTCGAGCATCCCCTCGCCCGCGGTCAGACTGAGCGTCAAGAACTCGAGCACCGTCGGCAGCTCCGCCGAGATGCGGGCGAGCCGTCGCCGCGCGGCGCGCTGCAGGGTCCAGTCGCGCAGCGCTGCACCGAGCGCAGCCGCTACCACGGGCGTGGCGAGCCGGACGACCACCGGAAGTCCGCCGAACGTCGGAACGAAGAGCGCGATTGCTGCGCCGAGCACGAAACCGGCGGCAGCCCACGCGAGCTGCTCCCCGCGGAATCGCTCGACGGATGCCGCGGACCCCGCCTGGCGGAGGCGCTTCGCGACGGTCTCGTCCCCGCCGAGCCACGCCGACAGGATCGTGCGTGCCCGGCGTGCGACGGGACTAACGAGAACCCCAAGCACCGGACTCGGGTCCGCCGGACGACGATCGAGCAGCGCCCGCGCCGCGGGCGAGAGATCCGCGACGTACGGAGCGACGCGCTCGACGAGTCGAGGCCGCCCGAGCCGCGGCACCGCCGAGGTGACCAACCAGAGCCCGAGACCCAGGACCGCGCCGAGCACCACTGCGAGCGCGCCGACCGCGTTCATCGCAACCATCGACGCTCCTCCGGAAGGCGCCCGAGGGCGATCATCGCGCGGTACGCGACGAAGGTCACGATGACGCCGACGACGATCAGCACGCTTCCCGCAGCCGAGTCGTACGCGACGAGGGTCTCGCGCCGCGAGGCGAGGACGAGCAGCAGCAGCCACGGGGCGGCGACGCCGAGGCGGGCAGCGTTGCGGATCCACGACTGCCGTGCCACGACCTCCGACCGGACGGCGGAGTCCTCACGCAGGTAGCCGGCGAGTCCGCGCAGCACGGCCGTGACGTCGCTCCCGCCGACCTCCCGCGCCATCCGAAGCGTCTCGAGGATCCGGTCGGCCGTCGGGTCGGCGAGCGACGCCTTCAGGCGATCGATGCAGTGGCCGAAGTTGCCACTCCGCCGGAAGTCCGCCTCGAACTCGGCGAACGCCGGTCGCGTGACGGCGGGTCCCAGTTCGGCGAGCGCGGCGACGCTGTCGGGCAAGGACATCCCCGCCCGGACCGAGGCGACGAGGTGGTCGACGACGTCGGGCCAGACGGCACGGTTCGCAGCTCGCCGCCGAGCCGCACGGGCGTTCACGACCATCGGCACGAGCGCGACTCCCAGCACCGCCGCCACGATCGTGAGGATCGGCACGCGGAACACCGCCTGGGCGAGTGCCCCCGCGACGAGCGCGAGCAGTAGGCAGACCACGACGACCACCGGCAGCGAGACGCCGCCGAGGCCGGCGAGCGCGAGGGCGTCGCGCGCGGACTCGAACGCCCGTGGCTTCGACGTCTCCGCCGGCCGGGCAGGCCAAAGCCATGGTGACATGACGAGGAGGACCCCCAGCCCGAGGATGCCGCCGAGGATGAGGCTCACGCGGCATCCCGCCCGAGCACGATCGCGGGGTCCAACCCGACCGTGACGTACTTCTCGATGCGCGGCGGCAGCGCACCGGTGGGTTCGAGTTCTCCGCCACGACGCGTGAAGATCGACTCGATCTCGACGACGCCGTCGAACACGGCTCCCGAGGTCGCGGCGATCTCGGCCACGTGCCGGCTCCCCTGGCGATCCATGCCGAGGTGCACGACGAGGTCGATGCAGCTCGCGACGGTCGGCACGACGAACGACGCGTCGATGTTGCGGCCCGCGAGCAGTGGCAGCGTGCACAGCTTCGTCAGCGCGTCGCGCGCGGTGTTGGCATGGATCGTGCACATGCCGGGAAGGCCCGAGTTCAGCGCGATGAGCAGGTCGAGGCTCTCGGCCTCGCGCACCTCGCCGACGATGAGCCGGTCGGGCCGCATGCGCAGCGCCTCCTTGATGAGCCGCCGCAGCGTGATCTCGCCCGTGCCCTCCAAGCTCGGCTGGCGGCACTGCATCGAGACGAGGTCGCGCACGTCGAGGTCGAGTTCGAACGTCTCCTCGACCGTCACGACGCGATCCCCGGTGCGCGCCGCCGACATCAGCGCGTTGAGCATGGTCGTCTTGCCGGTGTGCGTCGCGCCGGACACGAGGATGTTCGCGCCCGCGAGCATGCTCATCCGCAGGAACTCGGCCGCCTGCCGCGTCAGTGAGCCGAGCTCGACGAGCTGCGACAGCGAGCGGATGCTGCGCTGGAACTTGCGGATGTTCACCGCCCAGTGCGCTCGGGTGACATCGGGGATCACGACGTGGAGCCGCGAGCCGTCGGGGAGGGAGGCGTCGACGAAGGGCGACGAGAGGTCCACCCGCCGACCGGAGTGCTGCAGCATCCGCTCGACGAGCTCGCGGACCTCGCGGTCGGAGAGCACGACGGGCGTGAGCTCGGCGACGCCGTCGCGCGCGACGAACACTCGGGTCGGGGCGTTGAGCCAGATCTCCTCGACGGTCGGATCGTCGAAGAACGGCTGCAGCGGTCCGTAGCCGGTGATCGCCGCGACGACGTCGCGTGCGGTGCCGCTTTCGTCGGCGAGTTGGGCGTGCGCGCCGGCCAGCGCCCGCTCGCTGTAGCGGCGGACCTCCTCGTCGGCATAGCGGCGTGCGGCCGTGCCGTCGGCGCCGAGATCGATGCCCTCGCGCAGGACCCTGGTGCGCACGCGCTCGGCGATCGTGCGCACGGGGTCGGTCATGGCTCCCATCTTGGAGAAGGTCGGATGCCCCGCTCCGAACTTATCCACAGCACACCACATCGCATCCAACTGACGAGACATGAATTCGACTTTGACCGTCCCTGTTTGGGGCTCGCCTTCTCTGGGTTCAAGACAATCGAGCACTCGCGAGACGAGGTCGGACGCAGTACCTTGTGCAGAACGATGCACTGGGGGAGATCCCATGGCGGAGAACGAACCTTCCGCGCGGGTGCGCAAGAAGTGGTACGTGGTCGGCGGCGGAGTGCTTGCAGCCGGATTCCTCACAGCTGCGGGTGCGTGGGCGTTCAACGCGATTCCCGGATGGTGGGATCAACAGTTCGGAGTGCCGTTCAACGCCAATCTGGCGGAGTACACGGACGCCTGCGAACGATTCGTGATCGACGAGTCGCTCGTGACAGAAGTTCCTGTGGACGCCGAGGGAAACATCGATGAGGCGTGGGTGTCCGCACACGGTGGCATGCAAACCGATCCCCGCCTGCTGACTCTCAGCATCGTGGGCAACGAAGAACCCGTCATCATCAATGCCATCTCGATCGTCGATGTTGAGGAATATCCGGAGCCGGACTCACCCGTGATCGTCGGTGAGTGTCCGCCCATGGGAGGCGAGGCGCCGGATCGGACGATGGTGCTGAATTTCGCCGATCGATCGACCCGGATCGTGGACGCAGAGGGCGAGACGATCCGGATGATGGTCGGTGCAGGAGCCGAGCCGGAAGTCCTGGACATCCAAGCGCCGAGTACGGATGACGGCATCGCCTGCTTCTGCAGTTGGAGACTCGAGATCGCCTGGACCGGTGCGAACAGCGGAGACGGGACACTCGAGGTGGACCTGGACGGCGATCCGGTCGTGCTCGTTCCAACGGGAGACTGGGAGTTCTACTGGTTCGAAGACGGCGAGCTGACGCACTTCTGAACAAGTCCAGTTCTCAGTGCGCTGTTCTGACTCTGCAGCGGCGGAATGCAGGCTAGCCAGCTCGCTCGGCTCCTTCAACGTGGGCGCTGCCGCAAGTCCCTTCGTATGCCGTCACCGTCTACCGCGCCGGAGGGCCCCGCGCGGCGGAGGGAAGCCCCAAGTCTGGGGGCTGATGCGCTCGGTCGTCGCACCGATAGCGTGCGCTCGGATCGGCCCGTCGAGGACCGGCATGGGGGATGGAGTAGAGATGCGCGTCACGATCACGTCCAGAGAGGGATTCCAGGCGGCGTTCCAGCAGGCCGTCGACGAGAATCCGTCGCCGACCAACCTGCCGCGCACGTACAAGGTGGCCGGCGTCGAGCTCGAGACGGGCGGTGTCGTCGGTACGCAGTACCGCGTCGAGGTCGAGATCACGGGACCCGACGTCGACTGACCCTCGGCGAAGGCGAGCGGGAGCGGCATGCATCATCGCCGCATCCGTTCTCGGGTTGACCGGGCTCGTCCGTACCGCTCCATTCCCCTACCAGAATGTGAAGCACGCTCAACACTCGGGGGAAGGAGCCGATGGTGGCTGCGAAGTTCGAGATCTACGAGGCGAAGGACGGTTGGCGGTTCCGCCTCAAGGCCGGCAACGGCGAGGTCGTCGCCACTGGCGAGTCGTATTCGAGTCGCGCGGCCGCGGTGCAGGGCACCGAGGCGGTGCGCCGAGCCGCCGCCGACGCCGAGGTCGTCGACGCGGGGTAGCGGCAACGGCACTGCGGGGCGCGATGATCTGACCGCGAGGCATCCGTCATCGACGCGTCCCGGGCACAACTCCGGATTGCACGAGCGCCTGCCGGCGCGTCGTGCTGTCGCGCGCGGCGTTTCGCGTGCGGGATCCGGAGTTGCGCACGCGCCCGGGGTGCGGAACGAGGTTGCGCCGCGTCAGCGGGCAACCGATGCCGCAGCATCCGTGCACGGACGCATCATGTCACGGGCTCCCCCGTCGCCAGGTCGAACGTGACGCTCGCGTCCTCGTAGGCCGAGTCGATCAGCACGATCGCCTGCACGGGCAGCGCGCCCGAGTCATCCGCGATCGACGAGCGCTGCACGACCACGATGACCGAGTCGGGGTCGGCGATGCCCGACGACTCCTTCGCGGCGGCGATGAAGCCTGGGATCTGCGAGAAGTCCAACTCGTTCGTGTCGAAGAGGGCGGCGGCCGGATCCTGCGGCTGGATGAGCTCGGGTCCGTCGTGGGTCGTGCGGTCGTAGCGATAGGTGTACGAGTCGATCGTGAGCGCGCCGGGCTCCGACGGCGCGGCGGCGACCGCGTACTCGTCGTAGAACCCGACGCGGATGAACTGCGAGCCGCCCGTCTCCTGCTCGAGGGCGTCGACGATCTCGTCGTGCCGGTTCCCGTGCACCACGCCAGCGGAGGCGGGGTCGCCCGACGCCCACGCCACGGCGACGCGACCGATCGTGTCGTAGACGGGCAGCAGCACGAGCGCAGCGGATGCCCCGAACACCCCGACCCACAGCAGGCGCTTCCACGGGTTGCCGGGCGTCCGCGGGGCGCCCGAGAGCGTCTGCGGCTCGGACGCCCATGCGGTGGTCTGCTCGGCGAGCGGCACCGTGCGTTCGTTGCCGGTGCGCAGGCGCTCGGCGTCGCGCGCGCGGGCCCAGTCGGGCAGCGGGTTGAAGTCGAGCAGCACGTTCGCTTTGTTCGCATCGGGCCGGCGCACGACGATGATCGACCCCGGCTGCACCTGCGGCAGCGCGACGATGTCGACGATCTCGCGGTGCACCGTCGTGTAGGCGGCCCGCGAGCGCGGCGCGACGGTGAGCGTCAGTTCGACCTGCGGCTGGTCGTTCACGCTGAGGCCTGTGCGGCGGATGCCCTCCACGCGGGCGAGCGCCATCTCCCCCGGCAGCGTCAGACCGTCATCCGACGGCGCCGCGCGCAGTCCGCCCGTGAACGACCCGAACGCCGCGAATGCGCCCGCGATCGACCCGATCGCGAACGCGATGCTCGCCACGATCGTGTAGATCCAGTCGCCGGTGAAGATCGCACCGACGAGTCCACCGAACGCGACGCCGAGCGAGACGGCAGCGAAGAGGGCGAGCATGCGTGTCCTTCCGGGGTCGTGCTGACCCTACGAGGATGCCGCCGCCCCGCGCCGCGCGCATGGGTAGTCGTTGCTCATTCGAGACCGAGCCGGACTTATCGACGGCCGGTTCGATGAACAGCTCAGTGGACGCGGGCCGGTAGGTTTCGAGCCGGCTGAGGACTTCGACGTGACAACCTCGCCGTGTGGCGCGAATGCGTTGCGAGACGGATGGCACGCATTGCTTTACCCGGGCGCACAAAACGGAGAACAGTGGCCCTTATACGAGGCATGTTCATTTCTGGGGGGAAGTGATCGCCATGACAGATGCAAGCAGCTCTACCGGCGCCGAGTTGGAGAAGCTCTTTTCCGAGGCCGTACGAGCGTCCGCCGTTGCCGCATTGCGGCTGAACCAGCAGAACAACTCGTCAGGGGACTACATCGCCTGCGTCACCGCATGCAAGAGCCTGTTTCCTACCGAAGGTGATGCACTGAACGAATGCATCAAGGGCTGTGCGACAGTCAACGCGCCGAAGGGCGACAAGCTCGCACCCATATAGGCGCGCGCCGTGGGGCCCCTTCTCCTCCTTCGGCAAGGGCGCTCTTTCCTGAGTACCACGACCTCAGCGCCCGTTGACCTTCTCGACCCGCATCACGAGGATCACGCGGTCGGCCTTGTCGCCCGGCGCCGCGGCATCCGGCTCGCCGTAGCGGTTCGCGAGGTGCACGTAGAAGGCGCCCTCGGGGTCGGGCACGACCTCGGCGAGGCTGCCGCGCACCTCGACGTAGCGGTGCGGGTTCTCGGGGTCGAGCGCCTCGAGCGTCATGCCCGGGTGGTGCTGCAGGTTGCGGAACTTCGCCCGCTTCGTCGTGTGGGTGAAGCGGACGACCCCCGCTTCGCGGTCGAACTCGAACCACATCGGGTTCACCTGCACGCCGCCGTGCTTGCGGACGGTGGCGAGGTGCCCGTAGACGGGCGCGTCGAGGATGCGGGCGAAGTGGTCGGTGAGTCCGTGGGTCATGTCTCCAGTCAAGCGCACCGCGGCATCCGTCTCGTGCACAGCGGATGCCCCAGGATCAGCGCAAGGCGACCCGGATCAGTCGCCCGTCCAGGGCGCGCGCCAGCCGCCGAGGTCGGCGGCGACCGACTCGCCCTGCGGCGGACCCCAGGCGCCCGGCTTGTAGGTGTGTACGGGCGGCGGCGAATCGAGCAGCGGCTGCAGCACGCGCCAGGCCGCCTCGACGGTGTCCTGCCGGGCGAAGCGCGGCGTCGCGCCGATGAGGGCGGCATGCAGCAGCACCTCGTAGGGGGTGGGCCCGTCGCCGCCTTCCGCCGCGAATTCCATGTCGAGGTAGACGGGGCTCGGGAGCGGGGCATCCGCTCGCTTCGCATTGAGGACGATGCGCACGCCGGTGTTCGGGTCGAGTCGGAACACCAGCTCGTCGGGCGCGGTCGAGGCGTTCTGCATGCCGAATCCGAGCTTCGGCGACGGCTTGAAGACGAGTCGCACCTCGGTCTGCGTGAGCGGCAGCAGCTTGCCCGTGCGGATGAGGAACGGGACGCCCGACCAGCGCCAGTTCTCGATCTCGAGCTGCAGCGCCGCGAACGTCTCGGTCGTGGAGTCGGGCGCGACGCCCGGGAGGTCGTGGTAGCCCTCGAACTGGCCGCGCACGTAGGTGCGCGGGTCGGCGGGCGCCATCGCGCGGAACAGCGAGGTCTGCATGTCCTGCAGCGTGGTGGGGTCGCCGCCCGCGGGCGCCTCCATCGCCATGGCGGCGACGACGAGCATGAGGTGGTTCACGACGACGTCGCGCAGGGCGCCGACGGGGTCGTAGAAGTGGCCGCGGTTCTCGAGGCCGAACTCCTCGGCCATCGTGATCTGCACGAACTTCACGTAGTTGCGGTTCCACACGGGCTCGAGCATGGTGTTCGCGAACCGCAGGTAGAGGATCTCCTCGAGGCCCATCTTGCCGAGGTAGTGGTCGACGCGGAACAGCTGCGACTCGTCGACGTACTGGTGCAGGTCGGCGGCGAGCGCACGGGCCGATGCGAGGTCGTGTCCGAACGGCTTCTCGACGATCACGCGGGCGCCCGTCACGAGCCCGGCGCCGGCGATGCCCTTGACGACCGTGGCGAACAGGTTCGGCGGTATCTCGAGGTAGAACACCGGATGCTGCTTGCCCTCGATCGCGGCGGCGACCTTGGTGAACGTGGCGGCGTCGGCGAAATCGCCCGAGACGTAGCTGAAGCGAGCGGCCAGGCGGTTGAAGACGTCCTCGTCGAGCTGCTCCCCCGTCGCGACGATCGACGTGCGGGCGTATTCGATGAGCTGGTCGACGACTGGACCGTCG